>Ga0116135_1001491_pt1 | contig 11657 bp, 11 predicted proteins | sample June2015DPH_20_1_FD_89738 | JGI IMG/M metagenome (GOLD analysis project Ga0116135, IMG submission 89738) | Peatland microbial communities from SPRUCE experiment site at the Marcell Experimental Forest, Minnesota, USA - June2015DPH_20_10 | ecosystem: Environmental > Terrestrial > Soil > Wetlands... | reverse complement strand
CGCGGCCGCCCTAAACGTGAAACAGCGGCTGATCCCAGCGGTGCAACAGTTGCGTGATGCGATTGCCGCAAAGGCGAAGGAGTGGGACGACATCGTAAAGATCGGCCGCACGCACATGCAAGATGCGACGCCGCTCACACTTGGTCAAGAGTGGTCCGGCTACGAAGGCGTGCTCGCAGACGATCTGGATCGGATCGAAGACGCGCTGAAGGGCATTTATCGCCTTGCGCTGGGCGGCACCGCGGTTGGCACTGGCATAAATTCGGCGCCGGGCTTCGCCGAGGCCGTCGCAGCCGAAATCGCCAAGCTTACAAGCCTGCCATTTGTTACTGCGCCAAATAAATTCACTGTGCAGGGCGCTCACGACGCGCAGGTGCAACTTTCCGGCACGCTCCGCACACTCGCTGTATCCCTATACAAGATCGCCAATGACATTCGCCTCATGTCCTGCGGTCCACGAGCAGGTTTCGCGGAGCTGCAGATTCCAGAGAACGAACCGGGCTCCTCGATCATGCCTGGAAAAGTAAACCCCACCCAGGCCGAGGCTCTTGCAATGGTTGCTGTCCAGGTGATGGCGAACGACACAGCCGTTGGCTTTGGTGGCGCCGGCGGTTACCTCGAAATGAATGTGTACAAGCCGCTGATTATCTACAACGTGACTCACTCCATCACCATCATGACCGATTCATGTACGAATTTCCGGAGATTCCTGGTGGAAGGAACCAAGCCCAACCTGAAGAAGATCAATCAGTACGTGGAAGAGTCGCTCATGCTGGTCACAGCGCTTTCGCCGGTGATCGGCTATGACAAGGCCTCCAAGATTGCACATTATGCGAACGACAACGACCTGACGCTCAAGGCCGCAGCGCTAAAGCTCGGTTTTGTGACGGAAGCTGAATTCGATCGCGTAGTCGATCCGAAAAAAATGGTTCGACCTTACGTTGCGGCACCCATCGCAGCGTAACGCGCAGTCGTAGGCTAGCGTGGATATGCTTTGGGATCAGGACCGGCCCGAATAGCGGGCCGGTTCTACTCAACACTATGGTCGCCTGAAGGTGCAAATGAATCTGGCAGTCGCAAGACCGCAGCCATCAGGCTCGAGTATGACGCGGGAGGAACGCGCGAATCTAGTCCTCACGTTTGCTCGAGTCTTGTATGTCAACGGCGAATCCACGCATCAGACCTTGCGCTCCGCCGAGCGCTTGAACAACAGTCTCGGATTTCACGCAACAATTTTTCCGCACTGGGGAAAGCTGGAACTCCAAACTGAGGACACAGACGGCAAATTCATTTCAGCAATTGAGGCGACTCCTTCGGGCGTGGACATGGATCGCGTGGTTTCGACGTTGCGAACGATTGAGGAGTTGTGTGACGGCCGGCTGGTCGCGGCCGATGCTATGGAAGCAATCAACCGAATCGCAAAAGCTCCACCCGCGCCGACGTGGCTGTTCACTCTAGCGGCTGCCGTGGGGGCCGTGGCCTTAGCAGTGATCTTCGGCGTCCGGCACCCGATTGCATCGGCGCTTATATTCGGGAGCGCAGCCGCCGGCGCAATTCTGCGCCGCACGTTGTCACGTTACAGCACAAATATGTTTCTGCAGCCATTCAGCGCGGCCTTGGTCGCCGGGCTAGTTGGGGGGCTGGCAGTTCGGTATGACCTGAGTTCGTCTCTGCGTCTGATCGCGGTATGCCCTTGCATGGTGCTGGTGCCGGGGCCGCATTTCCTGAATAGCATGTTGGACTTGATCAGGGGGAGCATAAGTCTTGGGATGGCCCGGCTAATGTACGCCGTGCTCATCGTGGTGGCCATCTCGACCGGGCTGTTGCTTGGGCTCGAACTTCTTGGCGCGTCTTTACCCGTGGACCCGGTCGCCAGGACTGTGCCCCTTTGGCATGATGTTATCGCTGCAGCCGTGGCGGTTGCTTGTTACAGTATCTTCTTTTCCGCGCCCCTCAAGATGCTCCCCTGGCCAGTGGCGGTAGGCGCGCTGGCCCATGCTCTAAGGTGGGTTGCGCTTACCACGCTCGGGGCCAGCGCAGTAACTGGTGCGTTTGTTGCGTGTCTAGTGGTTGGCATAATCCTGTCAGCAGTCTCGCGTCGTTGGCAGTTGCCGTTCGCGGCCATTGGCTTCGCCTCCGTGGTCTCGATGATGCCCGGAGTCTTAATGTTCAGGATGGCAAGCGGTCTGGTGCAACTTACTAATAATTCGCAGAGGACAGGGGAACTCATGGGAGCGACACTCGCTGACGGCTGGATCGCCGTTCTCATCATTTTGGGGATGAGCTTCGGGCTCATCGTTCCGAAGTTGTTCGTCGACTACGTTAGCGAAAATTGATGAAGTCCTCCTATTTGAATTCAGGGCCAAAGGGGGATTTTTAGGAGGTTCAGGAAAGGAACATGCATATGAATCTCAGCGGACTTATAGCCGCCTTGCTTCCGGTATTTTTTGTTCTTGCGCTCGGTTATGGCGCCGGCAAACGCAATGCATTCGATGCCAACCAGGCCGCTGGACTGAGCAAACTTGCGGTTTCGTTTGCATTGCCCGCGTCTCTATTTGTCGGCATGACCGATATACCAAGGAATCTGCTTCTGCAACAAGGCCGTCTTGTTCTGGCCCTGATTCTGGCTCATGTCGGCCTTTTCTTCGCTGCTTGGGCCGCCCTGGGATTGATACAAAGCGTGCGCGGAACACCGGCGATCCTCTACGCCCTGATGTTATCGACATCCGCTACACCGGTCTTTGGCTTAGCCGTTCTACAGCCGATCCTGGGTCCCACCGCCGCGGGGGCCGTGGGACTCGTCGCTTTATCTATCAATCTGGTTGTACCCGCAACTGTGGTTCTATTAGAGGTCGATGTGGCCAAGCATCGTGGGATCGCCAATGAACGTTCGACTTCGAATCCCGTCTTGACCGGATTGGCTTCCGGTTTGAAATCACCACTACTCTGGGCGCCAATTATTGGAATTGCAATCGTTATTGCAAAAATACCGCTGCCGCGAATGATCGCCGCATGCTTTGAGTTGATAGGCTCGACGACTTCCGGTGTTGCTGTGTTTGCTGTTGGTCTGGTGCTGGCCGCTCACGCCTTTCAGTTTTCACGCGTTGTATTTCTCGGCACCCTCGGCCGTCTCACCGTGCAGAATGTAGTCCTGCTGGTTCTCTTGCGTTCGATGCATGTCAACAGCCCCTTTTCGCGCGAGGCGTTGATTTGCTGCAGCTTTCCGTTGGCCACCGTTGTCGTGCTCTTCGCCGCGCGATATAAGTCTTCCGAATCTGAGACGGCATCCATGCTTTTGTTTTCGACACTTTCTTTAGCGATCACAGTCCCAATCATTCTCTGGCTTACGCATCATTGGCCAGTGTAGGCACGCATGTGTAAACAGGTTTTCAAGGTATCAAAATGATCGAGCCTCACCTCGCATTAGCTTGACGAGGGAGAAAATTCTATGTCAGCCGTTACCTCTACAAACCGACCCGACGTCGTTCTGATTGGTGCAGGCATCATGAGCGCCACCCTGGCAGTATTGCTGAAGGAACTTGATCCGAGCTTGAAAATACAGCTCCACGAAGTTCTGGGCAGCCCGGCCCAGGAGAGCTCGAACGCATGGAACAATGCGGGGACTCGTTGAAGCGCAGTCCATTCTTTTCAAGGAATCGGCGGCCCATTCGTCCTTTGACTGGCACAATGACCCGATTCCTCAGTACGTCATTACATTGGCCGGGGTGCTCGAATTCGCAATTGTGGGCGGCGAGACATTCCACGATCCATCCCGGCGAAATCCTGGTGGCTGAAGATCACACCGGCTCAGGACACAAGTGGCGATTGATCAATGACGAGCCGTGGAAACGAGCGTACGTGGTCTTCAGGCAAGGTGTGGATACTCAATTCGTGCCAGATGCCGGATGAGCGTGCCTTTGTGCCGGGAAAGAATGCTCTGTGGCAGTGAAAGGCTCGGCTCATCTTCCTGTCCGTTCTTATTATGCGGCCACAACCACGAAACTTGTCTGCATATAATTTAAGTCCGGATGGAAACGCTTGATTATTCCGCAATGCTGGCAACCGCAATTGCCGAGGCTCGCCAAGGTCGATTGGAGGGTGGGATTCCGATCGGGGCGGCGATTTTCGATGAAACCGGAAAGCTGCTCGGCTCCGGGCACAACCGGCGGGTGCAGAACGGGGATCCTTCGTTGCATGGCGAGACTGACGCCTTTCGCAATGCGGGGCGGCAGAGAAGCTATCGCAAGCTGATCATGGTCACGACGCTTGCGCCCTGCTGGTATTGCAGCGGCCTGGTGCGGCAGTTTGGCTTCGGCACGGTAATTGTGGGGGAGAGCCGCAATTTCCAGGGTGGAGTCGACTGGCTGCGGTCGCTCGGGATAACGGTAATCGATCTGGACTCGGAGGAATGTGCTGTCATGCTCCGGGAATATATCCGAGCTTATCCTGGGATTTGGAATGAGGATATCGGACGGGAGTGAATTGAGAGTCCGCGATTCTGGAACCTGTTTGAGCGCATTAAGCGAAAACGCAAGTTCATACCAGCCTTTGCCCGGCACCCAGATTAATCTAAGCAACAACCCCGCAACCGGAGAAGCCAACTAATCAAAACTATAATCGCTGCGGGCAGAGCTTCGCTTCGTAACGAGCAATTGCAAACCAGATGGCGGAGCTGGACAAAAAGTTACGAAGCAAGCGGCAAAGCCTGTTCGGCCTCAATTCCATTAACTTTTTTCAAGCGGAAATGGTAGGGGTGGTTCTGCCAGCCTTGGGAGTGTTACTCAAGGAACACGGCTGGCGCTATGATTCCATCGGTATCGCCGCTGCAGCCGCGGGATTGGGCACGCTTTTGTTCCAAACTCCAGCCGGAATCGTCACCGACCATGTGGTTTCCCGCCGGAGCCTCTTTGCCGCTGTAGCGCTTGCGACCGGAATTGGATTAGCTACCATTCCATTGCTCCCCGGTTCGCGGATGTTTGTTGATACAGGTCTGTTTCTTTCAGGAGCGGCGCAGAGCTTTTTTCCGCCTCTATTGGGCGCCTTGGCACTGGCGCTGGTAGGGCATGACTTACTCAACAAAACCGCGGGTATAAATCAAGGATGGAATCACGCCGGGAACATTGTCGCAGCGGTCTCCGCGATTGCGCTTGTCCGATTCTTTGGGGTCAGCTCTATTTTTTATGCGGTAGGATTTTCGTCGCTGCTTGCGGCGGGTGCGGGCTTCCTGATTAGGGCTGAAGACTTGGACGAACGTGCGGCGGCAGGCCTTACAGCAGATGGCGCTGCTGTTTCCTGGAAAACCCTTCTGCGAGAACGCGCTGTGCTGTTCATCTTCCTATCGATTTTTCTTTTTCACCTGGCAAATGCACCCATTTTGCCAACAGTTGCGCTTTACGTGAAACAGCTCGGCGGTTCGGACACTCTGATGACCGCTACCGTTCTTACGGCGCAGTTGGTAATGGTTCCGGTGGCTTTGCTGGCGGGACATTTCGGAGAAGGGTGGGGTCGAAAACCGGTGATGGCCATTGCGTTCTGGATTTTGCCGCTGCGCATATTTTCTTACACGCTAGTGAACAATCCCAGGATGCTGGTGTGGCTGCAAAGCCTCGACGGGATCGGGGCTGGAATTTACGGGGTGGTCGTAATCGCCCTGGCAGCCGACTTGACGAAGGGCAAAGGACACTTCAATACGCTCGCCGGTTTGTTCGCGACCGCACTCGCGGTGGGAGGCGTCGTCGGACCGCTGGCGAGCGGAGCCCTGGTGCAGCACCTGGGATTCAAGGTCACATTCTATGCGTTTGCCGGGCTCGCCTTTTTGGGTGCGATTGTGTTTTCCATCTTTGTGCCAGAGACAAAAACGAAAGATCATTCACTGCAGCACACAGCACAAGCTCCCGCCGTTTTCGAATAACCTTACCCCGATCATGCCACGGGGAATCAAGCACGCAGCAAGTTGCGCGCAATGAATAGAACATTCGCGGGCCGCTCGCCCAGTCGACGCATAAAGTAGGGGTACCATTCTGCACCAAAGGGAATGTAAATGCGGACGCGCCAGCCATCGCGAACCAATCTTTGCTGCAGGTCGCGTCGGATGCCATAAAGCATCTGGAACTCGAAGGAATCGCGGGAGAGCTTTTCGGCTGTGGCGAAAGCCTGGGCCTGCAGTACGATATTTTCGTCGTGCGTGGCTAGGCCGTGATAGACGCCGCTCTTCATCAAGATTTTCATCAGCTTGACGTAGTTGGCATCAACCTCGGATTTTTCGGCGAAGGCGATGTCCGCGGGTTCTTTGTAAGCGCCCTTACAGAGGCGGATGCGTATGCCTTCGGCAAGCAGCTTGGTAACGTCATCCTCGGAGCGCCTCAAATAGGACTGGATGACTGTTCCGACTGAATTAGCGTTGCCCGGCATTCTATGCAGTTCGTGCACGAAGTCCAGCGTGCGCTGGGTGTAGGGAGAACCTTCCATATCGACGCGAACAAAGCCGGGCGGATTCAACGATGCGGCTTTTGCGACCAACCCACTGACGAGTTCACGAGCCAGTTTCTGATCCACGTCCAGCCCCATGTGCGTGAGTTTGAGACTGATGTTGGCGTTAAGTTGCCTACCGACGATGGCATCGAGGATCTGATGATAGAGTTCGGCGCTCTGGCGGGCTTCATCAGGATTGGTGACGTTTTCCCCGAGATTATCGATGCTAACGCCCATGCCTGCGCGATTGATGGCCTCGGTGGCGCGAACCGCATCAGCTATTTGAGTGCCGGCAACGAAGCGTCCGGAGACGCGGCGCCCCAGAGCGGAGCGCTCGGCAAAGTTCCGCAAAGATGGATTTTCCGAAAGACCGACGAAAAAAGCTCTCAACATAATACCCCTGACATTTGTCGCTGACTTCACCCATCTGCGAACTTCCGCAGATGGAGAAAGCAACAGAACGTTGTATCACAGCGGCAGGCCGGCGAGCCGTTGTGGAGCGGCGGTCAGGGAATGCGAAAGTCGGTATCGAGGACCCACTGATCAGGGAGTGAATCGTAGTTCGACGCTTTCATGGCTTTCATGAGCGGCTGGGCCCCACTTCCACTGCCGAAGAGCCTCTTGGGCGGACTGGCAAAGCAATGGATGTCCGCCCTTCACTTCGACGGATTTCACCGAACCATTGGGAGCCACCAGGACATCGGCGCGAACCGTACCTTGGATGTTCATGGTGCGCGCCAAGCCAGGATATTGCGGCATGACTCTGGTCAGGATCTTACGAGGAGCATCCGTATTGCTCTGCGCTAAAACTGGGTAGAGCCCAAACATCAAGGTGGAAACAAGGAGAAGTGCTGCAATTACTATCTGTTTGCGCACAAGAACCTCATCGAACACCTGCAGAATACGAGGAATCTAATCCGCACCCAAGATTACGTTCGTACCGCTGAAGTAATCTCCCAAGATTTTTTTTCGGACAATGAGTCTGATCGCTTAAGATTATTTTCCATGTTTCTCAAGAAATTTTTCGACCTCGATGGCCGCCATGCAACCACTTCCCGCAGCGGTGATGGCTTGCCGGTACCGGCGATCCTGCACGTCCCCGCAGGCGAAAACACCGGGAACGCGAGTGAATACGTAGTCATGGGTCTTGAGGTAGCCATCAGCATCCGTCTCTAGTTGGCCGTGGAACATCTTTGCGTTAGGTTCGTGGCCGATTCCCAGAAACATGGCGCTGGTGGGAAAGTCCGAGACTTCGCCCGTCTTCAGATTGCGGAGCTTCAGGCCGGTAACTTCCTGGCGGATCGGATCGTACACATCCTCCACCACGGTGTGAGTGAGAAATTGGATTTTCTCGTTGTGCCGGGCACGCTCCAGCATAATGTGTGAAGCGCGGAAATTGTCGCTGCGATGAATGACGGTAACTTTAGAGGCGAAGCGCGTAAGAAATAGCGCCTCTTCCATAGCGGAATCACCGCCTCCGATCACTACGATCTCCTTTCCGGAGAAAAAGAAGCCGTCACAGGTTGCGCAAGAAGAGACGCCGTGGCCGATGAGTTTGTGCTCATTTGGCAAGCCCAGCCATCGCGCCGATGCGCCGCTGGCGATGATTAAGGTTTGCGCGTGCACCTGATGTTTGCCTAAATGCAACACAAATGGCCGCTGGCTAAGGTCGGCGCTGGTGAGGTGGGCCAGGCGATATTCAGCGCCGAAGCGCTCCGCCTGCTTCCGCATGTTCTCCACCAGTTGCGGCCCCATGATACCGTCGGGAAAGCCAGGAAAATTTTCGACCAGTGTAGTGAGTGAGAGCTGGCCACCGGGCTCGTGACCTTCAACGAGAAGCGGAGCCAGATTGGCGCGCGCGGCGTAGAGGGCAGCGGTGTGTCCGGAGCAGCCGGATCCGATAATAACGACGTTGCGAGTTTCGCTCATTTGATTTTCAAGTGCACTCGTTAGATTGCGGATCTCAGATTTCGATGCAAGGCGGCACTAAGTCCCAAGCGCACTGATCTTAACTAAACAAAAACGCCTCATTTCTTATCTTCAGCGTCTTTGCCATTCTTGGCTTTGGAAGCATGCTCGGAAGGCGCAGGAGGAATCTGAGCGAGTTCAGTGGATACCGTATGCTTCACCCCGAGCAGCCTCCGGTAGCCGGCGAGCGCTTCCGAGGCGGTGCGAAACAACGTTTCGTAGGCGCTCTGATCTGGCGCCGGTCCATTCTCCGAAGCGTTGCAGCGGGCTAACGCGATGGAAGACTTTCCGTAGCGTTCCAGCCGGATGCGGCTCACCGGGGTATTGGCCGCGACCATGGCGGAATCTGTGCCGATCGCGGAGGCGCTATCTTCCATGGAGACCTGAATCAACTCTTTGGGGTCGCGCACGTGAAACACGAGAGTCTCCACCATGTTTTGCCCATCGTCGCTGAACGAGTACTGCACGCTGGAAAACAGCGCCTGCACCGAAAACTCACGCCGGATGCGCACATAGCGAGCAACCGATGGCTCTCCCGCGATATGTGTGTTTTGCCCGGGTTGGAGAAAGTTGGGGGCATCGGTCAGCGTCGAGACGCCATGGGAGATCTCAAAGTCCTGACTAAATAATGGCTGCTTGGGTATTCGAGCCAGGGCGGCGGCCATCTCTTTTTGCTCTTCGGCCGAAGGGGTACAAACATTGAGAACGTTTACCTTCACCTGCGGCTGAGTGTCGGGAGCCTGTTGAGCGAAAAGCGTAGCGCGGGACACCAGTACTATGAGAATGATTTTTGGGATCACTGCGGAATTCTAAATGATGATGACGAAAACCTTAAATCGCAGGCAGCCCGAAAGGTTTGGTCTTGTCACAAAACGCGATTAGAATCCAGGAATGGCGAACTTAACGCTGGTTTATGGAATGCGACTGTTGCCTTCGGAGGATGTACTCGAAGTAGGCCACGCTCCGGTGAAGCTGGCCAATGGGCGCGAGGCCCATGTGACCATGCACGTGCTCGAAGGCAGCAAAGAAGAGATTGAGAAGCAATTGCGCACCAGTTTAGAAGCATTTTTCGATCTCTACCCCGAGATTTGAATCCCGGTGAGGAGCTCTGTGCGGTTTTAGCAGTGCGGGATACCTGTCTTTGCCCGACTTCAGGATCTAAGAAACCATGCGGGGGATTTATTGGAAATTGCGCGCACGAATAACGGCCGCCGGTTTGTGGCCGCAAGGTTGGGTCGCGCGCGGTGCCTGCTATTCGCTTGGTTTGGCAATTCTGCTGTTTGTTGTGGAGATGGTGCTGAAACTCTTCGCACCATCCCTCGCCGGCGGCCTGGGCGGATGGGTAAAATTTCTCATCTTCGACGCGGCTTTGTTATTTTCCATCCTCGCCTATCGCGTACTGAAGCAAAAAATTCTGTGGCGTCTGCGCAATCGACTGATTGTTACCTATGTTTTCATCGGTGTGATTCCCGCGGTTCTTCTGGTCGCGATGGCGTTGATCACGATGTATCTCTTCGCCGGCCAGTTTGCCAGTTTCGTGGTGACGTCAGAAATCAATTCTCAGTTGCGCAGCATGCAGGCGGTAAACGCCGCGATGGGCAACGAATTGGCGGCACGCATTGAGAAGGGCGAGACGCCCACCGCAGAATCGCTGGAGGGATTGCGAAAAAGGGAGCGGGTGTGGGCCAGAAGACGAGTTGGAGCTTGGCATGGCACGCGCATCCTGCTGCTCAGCGGCGGCGAGGAAAATCCCTCGCCGATCAGCTTCCCTCAGTTCTTCACTAAGAATGGCAACGAGTTCGCAAAGGAAATTCACGACGGGCAGCCTTTCAAGGAAATTGTTCGGGAAGATGGCGAATTGTATCTGCGCGTCGCTTCCGTCTTCCCAGTTGGGCAGGAACAGCTGACCGTGGTTACGGGCGAACCTCTGGATAAGAATTTGGTCGCGGAAATTGCTACGAACCTGGGCGAGATTACGCTTTACGCGGCAGGAATCACGCTCGAAGACAAGCGGCCGCGCGACCAGAGACAGCCCTCCGGCAACAAAACCCTACAAAAAGATAGCGATTCTCAGAATAGCCTCACCGTGAAGCCACAGAACAAGGGCGGGATCACGATCAGCGAAGGCAATCAGGGCGTTAGCGCAAGGGGCGACGGAGAGGTGCTGCGTCCAACCTTTACGGTGGGGGCACTCCCGACGGCAGCGAGCATGATGGATCGTGAGATTACGTTCGGCACGCCGCTCTCGGTGGTGGACTGGGGAACTGGCGACATGGAGCGAGCCGGAGCGTTGGTCAAAGTTCGCACCCGTCCGTCCGTCCTCTACAACCATCTATTTGCCGCTCTTGGGGATATTGCCAGGGGCATCGAGTACATTCTGCTCGCGGTCCTGATTTTCTTCGCGATTATCGAATTGGTCGCGCTGATCATTGGCACGCGTATGACCCGCACGGTAACCGGCGCCGTCGAGAAGCTCTATAACGCTACGAAGAATGTGGATCGTGGCGACTTCAGCCACCGCATTCCGGTGAAATCGTCGGATCAGTTGGCACAGCTTTCTTTATCTTTCAACTCGATGACCGAATCCATCGAAAAATTAATTCAAGAACAGAAAGAAAAGCAGCGGCTGGAGGGGGAACTGGCGATTGCTCAGGAAGTGCAGGCGCAACTTTTCCCACGCCAGGTTTCCGAGTTGGAATCACTAGAAGTGCATGGCTTCTGCCGGCCCGCGCGCACCGTAAGCGGAGATTATTACGATTTTCTTACGGCCAGTTCGCACAAGTTGATTCTTGCCGTGGGTGATATCAGCGGCAAAGGTATTTCGGCGGCTTTGTTAATGGCAACGATCCACTCGGCGGTCCGCGCTTACAGCGTGGAAAGCCTGCCGCAGATGCGCGAGCCGGTTGCGGTTGGTGCTGTCGCTGGGGCAGGAAGAGTTATGGCGGCGTGGCCGGAGGGAATTGAGGTCTCTCCGGGAGCGCTGCTGGGCTTGCTGAACCATCAACTCTATGAGAGCACTCCGCCGGAAAAATACGCGACTTTATTTCTTGCTATTTATGATGGGCGCTCTCACCACTTGACCTATAGCAACGGCGGACATCTCCCGCCAATCCTGATCGGCACGGATGGCGCGGTGCGCAGGCTCGAGGCCGGTGGAACGGTTGTAGGTCTATTCGACAACATGACCTATGACGAAGGTTCGGTGCAGATGCATCCGG
>Ga0116135_1001489_pt1 | contig 11666 bp, 7 predicted proteins | sample June2015DPH_20_1_FD_89738 | JGI IMG/M metagenome (GOLD analysis project Ga0116135, IMG submission 89738) | Peatland microbial communities from SPRUCE experiment site at the Marcell Experimental Forest, Minnesota, USA - June2015DPH_20_10 | ecosystem: Environmental > Terrestrial > Soil > Wetlands >... | reverse complement strand
GTCTCGGGATCGAACTCGAGCGTCCGCCCCACGCGATAAGAAATATTCGCAAGATGCACCAGCATCGTTGAAATCGCGCCTTCCGTGATCGGCGCATTCAAGTCCGAAACCTTGCGGCTGCGAACCGCGGAAATGAAGTTGGCCCAATTGTTGCCCTTATCCTGACCCGAAGGCCCAGGCTGCTGTTCCTTCCCGAGGAAGCTCGAATAGCGCCCGTTGTCCTCATCCCAGATCGCCACATAACCCTTCGACCCGTATATGATCGTCCCCACTGTGTTCGGCGAGCTGCCGTTCTCACCCATACCGGCTTCATGATTCGTCATCCAATGGCGAACTTCGAAAACCAAAATCCGTTTTCTTCCGCCTTCGTCAAACTCGAACGTGGCCGTCAATAAGTTCGGCGTCTCCTGATCGTCGTCGAACATCATATGCCCGCCGATCGCGCTTACCTTCGACGGATACTTCACGCCCAGCGCCCAACGCGCCACATCCATCTGATGGATGCCCTGGTTGCCGATGTCACCGTTGCCGTAATCCCAGAACCAATGCCAGTTGTAATGAAACCGGTTCTTGGTAAACTCGTGCTGCGGCGCGCCCCCTAGCCACAAGTCATAATGGACCCCAGCAGGTACCGGCGAAACCGGCTCGCGTCCGATGGTATTGCGCCATTTGAAACAGAGCCCGCGCGCCATGTAGACATCGCCGATCAGCCCCTCCTGAATCTTCTGCACCGCCTCGCGCCCGATCCCCGAGCGGCTGTTGGTGCCGTGCTGCACGATGCGCCCGTATTTCTCCATCACGGTCGAAATCTGCCGCGCCTCAAACATATCGTGCGAACAGGGCTTCTCCACGTATACGTCTTTCCCCGCCTGGCAAGCCCAAATAGTCTGCAGCGTGTGGTGATGATTCGGCGTGGCGATGGAAACTGCATCGATGCTCTTGTCTTCCAGCAGCTTTCGGAAATCGGTGTATCCAGTGGGACGCTTCTGCCCCAGCTTTTCGATTTCGTCCAGCCGCGAGTTCAGCACGGACTCATCCACGTCGCATACCGCCGCGATCTGAACATCCGGCATATTGGCGTATCTGCGGATGTGCTCATGGCCCTGCGCCCGTACACCCACGCACGCCACGCGAACCGTATCATTGGGACTGGCCAGAATCGTACGGCTCGCTACAGCGGCCGCGGCAGATCCCAGCAGGAAGTGTCTACGTTCCATAAATCTCCTTCCTTACCAGAGTAGCTTTAACGCGAACTGAAGTTGCCGGTTGGCGCTGGCGGTACTGCTGATCGTGTTGAAGGAACCGATCTGTCCCAGCGTCACCGGCCCGGTCGGATGCCCCGTGGCGTCATAGTTCGGATAGGTATCCTCATACGGATTCGGCATCGAGAATAACGGATGGTTCAGCAGATTGAACGCCTCGAACCGGAACTGCAGCTTTAAACGTTCCACCAGCGTCATAGTCTTCTGCGCGGTGAAATCCATGCTAACGTAATTTGGACCGCGCAGCACGCCTCGGCCTCCGTTGCCGAAAACTTCCGCATTCGTCGGAGTGGCAAACGCAGCCAGGTTCCAGAAGTCCAGAATTTGTTTCGGCCCGTTGTTCGGATTGGCGATGATGTCGCAGTTGTCCTGTTCAAGGTTCGCATTGTTCACGGCCGCATCGCTGGCATTCAAGCACGACTGCGGAAAGCCCGTTCGCGCCACGGCAATTCCACCGATCTGCCAACCACCCAACAACAGATCCGTCGGGCGGTTCCAGTTCGCTCCCCAGTGGCGCCCCTTTCCAAACGGAAGCTCGTAGAGTGCGCTGTTCACAAAATTCAACTTCGCATCGAACGCCGACGGTCCATAATCCAGCCGGTAATCGTAAACGTGCGGCGTGGAGGGCCCGTTGCCACCGTCCCGCGTGGCCGACGCCGTATCCATCGATCTGCCCCAGGTAAACGAGCTCAGAAATGTAAATCCCGCCGAGAAGCGTTTCTCGAGTTTCGTTTGCATGGATTCGTAATTGGCCGACGTCACACTCTGGATCAGGTTGTAATACGACGAGAGCGAAGCATATTGAGGTGGGTTGTAAACCACCGGCTGCACCACTTGGTTGCCGTTCAGCACAGGCAGTTGTTCGTTTTGGTCCGTCAGGTGCGGCAGATGCGTGGATGCGGAAGCGACGTACGCGACTTCCAGCACCAGGTTTGACCTGAGTTCCTGCTGCACTCCGAAACTCCATTGCTGGATGCGCGGCGTCTTCAGATGCGGATCAATCGTAAATTGAGACGGCGCGGCGATCACCTGCGCAGTGTTGTTGAAAACCTGATCGACAATCGTGTACGCTCCCTTGCGGATAAACTTCGCCGATATCGGCGCGCTACGCGCAAAATCAAACCACGGGTCCGCGTTCATGGGCGAATAGAAGATTCCCGCTCCTCCTCGGAATACGGTCTTATTGTGGCCCCACCCCGGCGACCACGCAAAGCCTAGCCTGGGCGACCAATTCGAGAAATCCGTGAACACCAGGCTGCGCCCCAGCATGTTGCTGCGAATGAAGGGCAGGTACAGCGGCGAGGTTGGATCGGAAACAAAACGCGCCGGCGGAAAACCTGCATACGGATCGCCCGTACCCGGCCGTATGATGGTGGGCACGCCGTTGATGATGTCCAGGTTCGTAATGTTGTTTCGGTTGTCATACCAGTAAGGCGATATCTCATAGCGCAGGCCCAGGTTCAGCGTGAAATTGTGCGCCACTTTGAAATCGTCCTGCACGTAATACGCCTGCGTCCAGCGGAACAGATGATCGTGCGCGTCGCCGGTAGCAACCTCAGAATCGTTACTGATACCCAATAGGAAGGAAGCCAGCGAAAGTCCACCGCTCCCGTCCAAAGCCGCCGTCGCGGCGGTAGGAGCAACGAACGAACCTCGCGCCAAATTGTGCGACAGGATGTTCAAATACTCGTGCCGGAAATCCACGCCGATCTTAATCACATGCCGTCCCTTGATCAGCGAGAAGTCGTCGCCATATTCATACGTGTTCTGTATCTTCTGCAAGGGCGTCCCGAAAGCGTTCACTCCCAGCGAGAGGAAATTGTCGCCGGCTCCAGCGAATTGCGGCAGTCCGTAGTCAATCGGAGCTCCCGAGACGCCTGGAATTCCGAGTATGCTCCCCGCCACATTTTGCGAGTTTCCACTGAGCAGGCTGCTCGCATTGGCTCGCACATAATTGGCTTTTATCTCGTTCACCATGTGCGCCCCAATTGTCCAGGAATGATGCAAGCCAACCGTATCGGTCTTGACGCCGTTGACCACATTGCTCGCGGGCAGCAACGCGTTCTGGTTCACATCCTCCCGCGCCCATGAGTACCGGCCCCACAGCACCATGTTCTGCTTCATTAAATAATCTACGCGCCCGGCCACCTGATCCCAATTCGTAGGGATGCCCACCACGCCGGAGTAGTTATCCCGCAGCCCCGGACGATTCGGCGCCGGAACATAATCGCTTCCCAGAAATTTCGCGATTGACGGATTCCAGCACTGTTGTGGGATAGTCATGTTCGGCCACGGAACGTCGGTGTTCGGATTCGAGTTGTAGCAACCCGCCGGCAGAGTATTGCCAGCGCGAAATGTCGACGAACCGTCGGGATTCGTGATGTGCGGCATGTAAATCGGAATCCCGTAGTCAGAGAAATTGCCCATTTTCGCGTTCGCCGTCGGCACCGTCGCCGTCTGCTCCCCATTGGTGCGGTCGCGAAGTCCCTCATATGTTCCGAAGTAAAACAGCTTGTCCTTGATTATTTTTCCGCCGGCCGTACCGCCGAACTGATTCCGCCGGAAGGGAGGCTTCGGCGCGCCCGGATAGCTGTTGATGTCGTTGAAATAATCTTTGGCATCCAGCGCGTCGTTCCGCAGGAAATCATAAGCCGTACCGTGAAACTGATTCGTTCCGCCTTTGGTAACGGCATTGATCTGCGCCGCGCCTCTGCCATACTCCGCGGTGTACGAATTCGTCTGCACCTTGAATTCCTGGATCTCGTCGATCGAAGGAATCGCGGCAATGGTGTTCGAATCCGGCGACGTGTCTACGCCGCCGTCCAGAAGATAGTTGACGTCCTGCGAGCGAGAGCCGCCCAGCGAATATTGATTGTCCGAGCGCCTGCCGATGCTGCGCGCGTCCTGAAACCCTGTGTTTCCGTCCTTCGTAAATGTCACTCCCGGACCAAGCGTCGCTAGATCTAAAAAATCCCGACCGTTCAAAGGCAGCTCCACGATGCGCTTGTTGTCGATCACCTGGCCCACCGTGCTCGATTCAGTTTCGAGTATCGGCGCTGAAGCAGTGGCTTCCACCGTTTCCGTCACCTGCCCAACTTCCAGAGTCACATCCACGCGCGCCGTCTGATCCACTTCCAACGTGAACACAGGAACCGTCGAGACACGAAAACTTGCATGCTTCACTCTTACGGTGTAGCGCCCCGGATCAAGAGCCGTCACCGTATAGTCCCCGGAACTGTTGGTCGTGGTGACGTGAGGCGTGTTCCTCTCCACATTCGTAATCGTCACCTCAGCGTCCGGAACCACTGCGCCGGATTTATCGTAAATGATCCCCGTAACGCTCCCGGTCCCGATTTGCGCGAACATGCTTCCCGCGAAAAACGCCGCCACCCACGCGGCCCTTAAAAGCTTAGACATGACTTATCACCCCGCCTAACTGAAGTTCAGATTGAGTGTAGTATGCCCAACGAAGCAACTCGCAGTCAAGAGAAAACTTTCGAAACCCTTCGAAACCTTGTGTTCCTTACGCCCCCATGCCCGTCAGCACCCCGCGCATGTATGCGAAACTCTTGGCCATCCCCAGCATCGGATTGCTCTCGTCGATCTCGTATTCCAGCATCACGCCTCCCCGGTAATTCATCTTCTTCAATTCCCGGAAGATCGCAGCGATTGGCATGTGTCCTTCGCCCACCGGAACCTGCGCATCGGCGCTCGAAAGGTCGCTTTCATCCTTGATGTGAATGTCAAACAGCCGCGCACCTGCCATACGGATCTGTTCCACCACATCCGCACCTGTCTCGGCCGTGTGCCCAACATCGATGCACAACCCGCAGCGCGGATCCATGCCGTCGATGGCCTTCAACGCGTCCTGCGGCTTGGGAAAATTCTTATCGCTCTTGCCGTGATTGTGCAGCGCCATCCGGATATCGTATTCCTTCACCATTTTCTCCACCTTGGGCAGAGTCTTCGCCGTCGGCATGCAAGTGATCATCGGGAATCCGGCCATCTTCGCGTATTCAAATTTGTGTCGGATGTCGGCGTCATCGTCCTTGGGAAACGAGATCACTCCGCCGCTCAGCACAATCAGTCCCGCATCCTCGAACTCCTTCCGCCCGCGCGCAATTTCTTCCGGCGTGCCGTTGCTCGGAAGGTGGACCTCCTTGATTGAAATGTAGGGCGTGTTCAACTGCTTGACCATCTCAATCGCTTGCGTCCTCGGAAACTTCCGCAGCGAATAGCTGGCCACGCCTAGCTTAAACCCCGCGGAATCGTCCGTCGCAGCGGATAGAATTTTCGTGTTCGCAACGAATCCCGCTCCCGCAAGAGCGCCTGCAAATGCCCGTCTATTGATGTTCTGCATGCTGCGATTATTCTACAGCTTGCAGCCCCCGCATGAAACTGACAAATTTCCGTCCGTAGAGATCCAGGTTCTCCATGCTCCCACCTCCACGCAACGGCGAACACATCTCATAGGCCACCGGCCCCTGATAACCGCCCGCCTCCATCTGCGCAAGAAAACACCGGTAATCGATGAACCCTTCATCCATCGGCACGGCTTGCACCGTAGGCAGCAGCTTCTTGTAATTTACGAGCGTCGGATGATATCGAAAACGGGGCCGCAGAGCATAGTTCGCCGCCGTCGTGTACACCGTGATCTTCGCCATCTTTGCAGCAGCGGCTCGAAGATCTACGCCCTGCAGCGCAGGAGCCCACGCGTCGAACATCGCGCGGCAATTAGGCGCATTCACTTCCGCGTTCACCTCTATGACAAGCTCATACAGGCTTTCGAAATCAGAGGCAATATCGTGGTGATTCTGAATTCCGATAGTCACACCCAGCTCCGCAGTTCGCTCCGCGCACTCTCGCAGCGATTCGATAACCAGCTTCCACTGCGCGTCGAGGGTCATCGAAGATTGTTCGTACCCGGTGAAAACCCTGACCAATCCGCACCCCAGATCCCGAGCCATTTCCGCCAGCTCCACCACGTGCCGGATCTGATATTCGCGATTCGGAATATCGCGATGCTCCAGATCGCCGGTGAAATTCGTGTACCCGGCAATGCAGGCGAAACGTAAACCCAGCTTCTCAGCGCGTGATCGCAAACCCGCCCGCGCCACCGGCGGCCAATCCAAAACGGACAAGTGCGGCCTCTTAGCCATCAACATGACGCCATCAAAACCCAACTCCGCCGCCTTCTCCAAGAACTGCTCCAGCGAAAGAAAATGCTGCCCCCACGAGCCGGAGTAGCTAACCGAATGCAACACCAAATCATGCTTCATTGAATTATGTCTTTCTGAATCCATCGTGGCGCACGCACTCGTGCGTGCCGCGTCGGCACTCGTGCCGACGCCCGCTGCAGAATTTCTCAAACCCGCTCCGGCACCACGAACCCCTCCCGATAATCCCTCCTGAGCATCGCATTCGCTTCACTATCCGATCCGAAATTCTCAGCCTCCGGGTCGAACGCCAAACTCCGCCCCAGCCGGTACGAAGTATTCGCCAGATGGCACAGCGTCGCCGAAACATGCCCCTCCAGAATGTCGCAATTCAGATCGCTCCGCTTCCGGCTGCGCACCGCCTTCAAGAAATTCTCAACATGCGGCAGCGTGCTCCAAGCCTCCGTCTCGATATGCTTCACATACTGCGTCCGTTGCTTCTTCTCTCCCATGAATACCTGGAAGCCGTTGCTATCCACCGTGAGATACCCTTCGCTGCCGAAAAAGACCACGCCGATATAATGTTGCTCATCCTCCAGCGTCATGTTTCCTTCCGATCCCGTGATCAACCCGCGCACTTCAAACACCTGTTCGCAATCGCCGTATTGAAACGCCGCCAACTGCGTGTTCGGAGTTTCCTGATCGTCGTCGTAAATAAACTTCCCTCCCATCGAAGTCACCTTCGTAGCGGGCGTGCTCTTTCCCAATCCCCACCGCCCAATGTCCATCTCATGCACGCCCTGGTTCGCAATATCTCCATCGCCCGTGTTCCAGAACCAGTGCCAGTTGTAATGAAAACGATTCGGATTGAACGGCCGCATCGCCGCCGGCCCCACCCACAAGTCGTAGTTCACGCCCGCAGGCACGGCTGAGTCCGGCTTCCGCCCAATCGACTTCCGCCTCTTGTAGCAGAGCCCTTTCGCCATATAAACCTTGCCGATCCCGCCCTCCCGCACCAACTGAATCGCGCGTTGATAATGCACCAAACTGCGCGCCTGCATTCCACACTGCACAATGCGATCGTATTTCCGCGCCGCCTCCACCGCACGGCGCCCCTCCCAAATGTTGTGGCTCGCGGGCTTCTCCACATACACATCTTTCCCTGCCTGGCACGCCCACACCGTAGCAAGGACATGCCAGTGATTCGGCGTCGCGATACTTACTGCATCGATGTTCTTGTTGTCCAACACGCGTCGCAGATCTCCGTAAACTTCAGGCGCCGGGCTATGCAGCTGCTCCAACAGTTTCTTCCCGCGCCCAATCTGTTCCTCATCGATATCGCAGATCGCGGCCACCCGGCTCCCGCTGGCCTTCGTGAAATTCTCCATGTGATCGCGCCCGCGTCCGCGCAGTCCGATAACGGCCACGTTGATCCGATCGTTCGCACCCAGCACGCCCGCGCCCGCTGCCGCCGCTATCGAAGTTTTAATAAAAGTGCGCCGGTTAGATTCTGACATCGCTTCCGCCTCCCACGCTCTACTGTACTCCGGCCGTGCGATCCTAAATCTGCATGCGTCTCCTCCGCGAGCAGGACATCGCCGTTGCAGCCGAACTTTCGGCCGAAGCCGGATGGAATCAAACCGCCGACGACTGGCGGACGCTGCTGCAACTCAATCCGGAAAACTGTTTCGGAATCGACGCCGATGGCCGGCTTGTATCAACCGCCACGCTGATCTGTTACGGCATCCAGCTAGCATGGATCGGCATGGTCCTGACGAATCCCGCCTACCGCCGTCGCGGTTTTGCGCGGAGCTTACTCCTGCGCACAATCCAACGCGCAGACGAACTCGGCATCGAATCCCTTAAACTAGACGCAACCGACCAGGGACAACCGCTCTATGAAAGCCTAGGATTCCGTGCAGAGCAACCAGTAGAACGCTGGTGGCGCGGCCCCGGGAAGGCAAGTGGGGCAGGCCTTCAGCCCGCCAACCTCTTAGACCACGATCTCCACGCATACGCCGCAGACCGATCAGAACTCCTTCGCGCCCTCACCAAACGCAGTAAAGTTCAAGCGACGGCCGATGGATTCTGCCTCTCCCGGCCCGGCCGCCGCGCGAACTACATCGGCCCCTGCATCTCCAGCGCCCCGGACTTCGCCCGGCGTGCCATCCAAAGTTGCGCCCGCGAAGAATCCTACTGGGACCTCCTCCCGCAAAACCAATCCGCTCTTGCCCTCGCCACCGAACTCGGATTCCAACCACAACGAAAATTGATCAGAATGGTGCGAGGCCGCGATTTGCGAGGCCGCGAGGATTGGATCTACGCCATCGCCGGCTTCGAACTCGGTTAATCTAGCAATGTGGCGCAGACACTCATGTCTGCAGCGCCGAGACTCGTCTCGGCGAAAACATCCAAATGATCGATAACGAATCACAGCTCGAAGAGCGACTATCCCGCCCAACCGAACAGGACATCGCCGCCATGGCCGCCCTAGATGGCGATCTTCTAATCTTGGGCGCCGGCGGCAAAATGGGCCCCAGCCTAGCCAAACTAGCCCGCCGCGCAGGACCGAACAAACGCATCATCGCCGTAGCGCGCTTCTCCGACGCCACCACCGCGGCCGATCTTCAAAACTCCGGCATCGAAACCATCCCCAGCGACCTCTTAGACCCCGGCGCCCTAGCCCAACTTCCCGACGCGCCCAACGTCATCTTCATGGCCGCGCGCAAATTCGGCACCAGCGGCTCCGCGCATTTAACCTGGGCCATGAACACATATCTACCAGGCCTGGTCGCCGAAAGATATCGCAATTCCCGAATTGTCGCGTTCTCCTCCGGCAATGTGTACGGCTTGGAACCAACATCGAGCAACGGATGCACCGAATCGTCACCCGTAGCCCCAGCCGGCGAGTATGCCCAATCGGTCCTCGGCCGCGAGCGTATGTTCGAGTACGGCTCCAGCCGCTCGCAAACCAAAGTCGCGCTCCTGCGTCTCAACTACGCCGTGGATCTTCGATACGGCGTATTAGTCGACATCGCCGTAGCAGTTTTTGAAGGACGGCCCGTCGACGTGAGGATGGGGATGGTGAATGTCATCTGGCAGGGCGATGCGAATTCCATGTGCCTGCGATCATTTCCGCATTGCCAAACACCTCCCCGAGTCCTCAACATCACCGGCCCGGAAAAACTCACCGTCCGCGAAATCGCGCGCGAGTTCGGTCGCAGATTCGGAAAAACCGCGATCTTTTCAGGCGAGGAAAACCCTACGGCTCTGCTCAGCAATGCATCGGAGTCGCACAACGTCTTTGGCCCACCGCAAGTAACAGCCGGCCAACTGATTGATTGGGTCGCAAATTGGATCATGAGCAGCGGCCGTTTGCTAAACAAGCCAACCCATTTCGAAGCGCGGGACGGGAAATACTGATGAACATTCGCCAGCATCTCCTCCGAGGCCACGTGATCCCCGCTCATCCCTTAGCATTGAACGCCGCCCGCAAACTCGACGAGCGCCGCCAGCGCGCCCTTACGCGATACTATCTGGCTTCCGGAGCCGGCGGAATCGCCGTCGGCGTCCACACCACCCAGTTCGCCATCCGTGAGCCGCGCTTCGGATTATTCCGCCCTGTTCTCCAATTGGCGATGGAAGAAATGCGGCAGCGCCCCGTAGCAAAAATAGCAGGCGTGTGTGGCCAAACCGCGCAAGCCATTCAGGAAGCCGAACTCGCCGCATCGCTCGGCTACGATGCAGCCCTCCTCAGCCTGGGCGCACTCCGCGACGCATCCGTCGCCCAGTTAATCCGCCACGCGCGAACCATCGCGAAAACAATTCCGATTATCGGATTCTACCTGCAACCGAGCGTAGGCGGACGCCTCCTGCCCTACAACTTCTGGCGCGAATTCGCGGAGATTGACGAAGTGGTTGCGATTAAAATCGCGCCATTCAACCGCTATCAGACGCTGGATGTCATCCGCGCCGTGGTGGAATCAGGCCGCGCCGGCGAAATCGCCCTCTATACCGGCAACGACGATAACATTATTGTAGATCTGCTCACCGAGTTCGACTTCGGCGCCGCCAAGACCCGCATCGTCGGTGGCTTGCTGGGCCATTGGGCAGTCTGGGCCCGAAGCGCCGTGGCCCATCTCTCCGCCGCCCGCGCGGCCCGCGACCTACCATCCCTGTTGACCCTCGCGCAACAAGTAACCGACTCAAACGCCGCGCTTTTCGATCCCGCCAACCAATTCCGCGGCTGCATCGCAGGCCTCCACGAGATTCTCCGCCGTCAAGGCCTTCTCGAAGGAATCTGGTGCCTCGACCCCAACGAGGGTCTTTCCCCAGGCCAAAGCGAAGAAATCGACCGAGTCTGCAGCGCCTACCCCCACCTAACCGACGACGATTTCGTCCAGCAACATCTTGACACCTGGCTCAGCTAATGTGGCGCAGACTCTCAGTCTGCCGCGTCGGCACTCCTGCCGACGCTAGGTTTACAGCGCCTTCATCTCCCCCAACATAGTCGGAATCAACTCCGACACCGTCGGATGAATATGCACCGCCCTCTGGATCACCCGATACGACGCCTTCGCATACATAATGTCCAAAATGCAATGAACAGCTTCATCCCCACCAGTCCCGAGAATCGCAGCACCTAATATTTCCCCAGTCCCTGCATCCACCACAATCTTCATGAACCCCAGCGATTCACCCTTCTCCACCGCTCGCCCCACCCGCGTCATAGGACGTTTCCCGATCAGCGCCCGCCGTCCACTCTTCTTCACTTCCGCCTCCGTCATGCCAGCGCGTCCTAGGGGAGGGTCGATATACAGCCCATAAGTAAGGATACGGTCGCTCACCTTGCGCGGATCATTGTCCAAGAGATTCGCCGCGACAATTTCGAAATCGTTATACGAAGTGTGCGTGAACGCGCCTTTCCCATTGCAATCCCCCAGCGCCCAGATCCCCGGAACACTGCTCCGGAGTTGATCGTCCACTTGGATGTACCCGTGCGTGTCAACCGCAACACCCGCCTTATCTAGGCCCAAATCGTCCGTGTTCGGCCTCCGCCCCACCGCCAGCAGGACATGAGTTCCACTTACCTCCGGGGAACCCTCTTCACAATCCGCCCGCGCGACAATCTCCTCGCCGCTCCCTGAAAATCCGATGCATTTCGCATTCAATCGAATGTGAATGCCCTCCCGTTCCAGAATCTCTCGAATGGCCGCCGATACATCTTCATCTTCCCGATGCACCAGCC
>Ga0116135_1001487_pt1 | contig 11678 bp, 18 predicted proteins | sample June2015DPH_20_1_FD_89738 | JGI IMG/M metagenome (GOLD analysis project Ga0116135, IMG submission 89738) | Peatland microbial communities from SPRUCE experiment site at the Marcell Experimental Forest, Minnesota, USA - June2015DPH_20_10 | ecosystem: Environmental > Terrestrial > Soil > Wetlands... | reverse complement strand
CGCAGGTGTGATTCTTTCTTTAAACCTGTTTAATACGTGGGATGGGTCTTCGTTCATTTTTAGGAAGGTCCAGTACACCTGATCCTTGCTCAGTAAACCTATCCACATACTGAAATACTCTCTGCTCGAGTTCGTGGAAGTGGCGTGTGGATAGAGATCGACGTACTTGTAATCTATTCCGTGTCTCCTTCCTACGGGATACCTCTTCATCAAGGTTTGGTAAGTAGTAAATCTAGATCTCTTCGCTCTTTGGGCCGTCTGCGGACTGTCGTAGGGAGAGTGAAACTCTTCCTCTTCTTCCCTCCTTTCCCTCTTGTTTTTCAAAACGTTTTTCGTTTGTTCCGTCGTTACGTTCAACCATTCGTCGTACAACCAATCCGCCCTAGGATCCGGCAACAGGTAACCCCTTCTCAACACTTCGTTCCAGAACTGGGTAGTAGAATCTGCCGTGTGATGTCTCAGTTTTACCAGATGTTTTTTGCAACTCGGGGGTATGTTCTGACCCATTCCCCACGCTTCCAATCGCGCTTGAGGATATATGGATTCGTCGTAAAAATGACCCAACCAAGCCCTGCATCCGAAGTAATCGTCGTCCTTCATCGACCACAGGTTATTCATGTAATCGTCGTATTTCTTTGGATCTGCGGCCTTGTGATTAGGAGAACACAGGAACACGGCAAACCTCCTTGCCGCGGCCCTCACGGGCAAAAACATTTCCTTGTCCGATGCCATCAGTATGAATAAACGATTCACCTCCTTCCAACTATCTTGGAACTTCCTGTCTATTATGAGTGTTTCGTCCGTGGTTATCGTCTTTAGGAGGCCTTCGCTCACCTTCGTTACGTAATAAGCCTCGTCCAAGAACAACATCAACTTTTCGGATAGTTGATAGTTGAAATTCATCATCTTCTTGAAATCCGTGATTACGGTGTAATAGTTACCGAACGCCCTACCGTACATGCTAGCCAATATGGTCTTTCCCGCCCCCTCGTGACCGGCCATCACGTACATGGCGATTATCTTTATCCAAGGTTGCCTCAACTTTTTTGCGAAACCCGTCATCATGTATTCGTAAGAGTCCTTGTTTCCGTTGTTCAAGACGTTAAAAATGTGGTCGTTCATCCAACGGACGTAAACCTTACCTTTCTTCGTGTGGTAGGCTTCCCTCAGTTCCTTCACGGTAAAATACAATCCTCCGTAGGTGTTGAGGACGCTCATGTCTTCCGGACCGGGGTTAGGGTCGAAGACCTTCTGTAGTCTAAAATTGTGACCCGCATCGGAATGCCACATGTCTATCATGGAATGCTTCTTCCATTTGCGCTCCTTCGTCTTATTGTTTATTTCTTCTATTTCCATGTGATACTTCCTCCAGGTGCTCTTCAGAATTCCGTAGCTCGTTCCTACGACCGAAGGACACTTCGTGCAAACGTCGAACATCAGATAATACACGGTGTCGTTCGTTTGCAACAGACACAGGTATTCGTTTAGTTCTTCCGTCACCAGACGGGAAACGTTCTCGAGAGAACAAGGATCGAACCCTTCTCGTTCGTCGTCTTTGTTGGTGTATTGAAAAGCGATCTTTTTTATTACGATCTTATTTATTTCGGACCAAGTCGTATCGTTCAAATACCTTTGTTTCGTGTGCCTGTTGAAGTCGTATCTCAAACTTTTCCTGTTGACGTATCTATCGGCAAGGCTTACGTTTCTGTTCGAAAGCCGTATCGCCTCGGGCGGCAACTTGCCCATGTCTTCCATGGGGAGGACGGAAACGGTGCTACCGGTTCCGATGGGTAACGTAAACAATATTTTCGATGCGTACGACAATTTTTTGGGGTCGCCCACGTCCATCGGGGGCTCCAAACCCAATTCCGTCGTAGGATCCGCCGAGTTTTGAGTTTCGGATATCTCCAAGCAACAGGACGATTCGAACGCGGAAGAGAGTGCGAAATCGGTCAACTCTATGCTGGGATTCTCCAACGTACGACCCGTCTTTATCATTTTGGGAAACAGATAGGAATAATGGTCTAATCCCAAACATTGACCTTTAAAATCCAAGGTTTCGCAATATACGTATCTTCCGGCAATCACCATTCCGTCTAACCCTTCGCAGAAGTTTATTACAGAAAAATTTCCTTCCGCCATAGATCTGATATCCGCCTTTGCCACCTTGTGGCTGCGCCAAGTATCGTGTGCGATGTCTATTATCTTTCTCTGCAGACTTCCTCCCTGACGGGTGCAAAACATGGGATATACCAATCTCACCCATTTTTCTTTGTTGTTGAACGTGCCGTCTTCTTCTTCTCTGGACAATACCACGCTCGCGAATAAATCTTCGCTAAGCCGTTCCTTTGTGGCTTCGGACAACAGTATCTTCAATCGCGAGTTGAAGATTTCCACGTCGTAGCGTAAGTCGCGCGCTGGATCTCTCCTTTCCAACATGTACCTCACCTGAACCATTATCTTGCAAGGATAACCGACGGGAACGTGTTCTTTGAGGCATTCGCGCCTTCTCCCAAATAAATAATGGATATCGTAATAAAATCGCATCTGAGTATTATTTACTAAATATATATCTTTAAAATCTTTAAACAAAAATTAAAACTTACCATTTCAGTTAGTTTCTTATAATCGTATCCATTCCTCGATTCAGAACGAAGGAGGGAAACTTTTTCCAAGTATATATCGTTGAAATCGACGAATTTATTCCCTTGGAAAGAGTGCGTCGCCACCTTACTTTTCGCGTAGGCTTCGATTCCCATCTGCATCATCTCCTCGACGTTCTTTTTTTGTTCTTCTTCGTTAGAAGGTGTCGAGGGATCCACCGCGTTCATGTCATCCGTTCCGTCGTCTATTTCCATGATCCAATCGTTTTTAGGACGTAGACGTTTATCGGTTTAATTAATTTATAATCTCTAAATCCGAGATAATACATCGCATGTTTCTAGATACCTTAAAATTGATGTTCATGTCCACAGGATTTTTCTTATTTTTCCGATCTGCATTCATCAAACAGAATTGGGCAAAACGATCTAATTTCGATAAATTATCACAGATAGATGTTCCTCGACCGAGAAAAAAACCCATAGAAAGTTTTATATCTAATAACAAGGGAATTCCTTATCTTAACTGGAGTAGTCTTAACTAGGAAATGTTGTTATTTCCGGAAACGGGTAGATCGACTTCTAGACAGACGTCTATATCTCGTCGTCCGACGGTCGGTCGAGTAAAGATACCCCCTAGATACGATCCTCCGTACAGTTATGGACTGGGTAATATAAAAAAATCTATTTTCTGGCTCACCGCAAATCCAAACATACCTTCTACAACACCCGAACACAAGAGTCTCATCATCGATACCTTGGATAAAGCCGTAAAAGGTTTTGTAAAAAAATTACCTAGGTCTCCCGGGCGATTTTTAAACTTTCTTCCAGTAAGAGAAGAACCGCATTCGGTAGAGGTGACGAACAAACCAGAAGACGACGTCATCGATTCGGCGAAAGTGGTAAGCGCCATAGAATCGGGCTCCATTAAAAATCTCGTTCACGCTCACATACTGATAGAGGTAAATCACAGAACCAAATTGAACCTAAACATCAGAGCTTTGCAAAAATATTTTAATTATTACCTAAGGAAAATCGGAGGTAAAAATACTTACTTGCGGGTAAAAGCCTATTCCGACGTCATTCAGAATTTGGAGGAATATATGGAAAAATCTCTTAAGTTAAAAACATACTCTATTTATAATCATCTCTTCGAAGAATCTACGGACGAAGAATCCTACTCGTACGACGATGACTAACGAGCTTCTAAAAACTACCATTCTCATTTGTCTTTCCATCGCAGCTTATTCCGCCGTCATGTGCCCTTGCAAAAGAATACTCTGCTGTTCCGAACAGATTTATTTTATCAGTCTCTCCATACCCTTGCTGATCCCTATAGTGGATAGAATGCTTTATTCATAAATTTTATTCTCGGATAAATAAAAATCGCTTAAAATAATAATTTATCCGCATTGGAGTAACTTTTAAGATCGGTTAAAATGATAGCAAAAAAGAATAGTTTGAAGAGGACGAGACAGGACTTGGACGAAGAGGAGCGCGTATCGGGATACGCGGTACAGATGGACGCAGAGGAATCATCGGGAAAAGAATGGGAGATCAAAAAATTTACTTTCGATTATAACACGTTCGACGTTTTGGGAAAGAGCAAGAGGGTTTCCTTGAGCAACATAAAGGTTTTTTGGAATTTTATAGCCGTTCGGGAAAATAACACTTTTCAATATTACCTACTCAACTACAGAGAAGACGTTTCAGAAATTTGCGTTTTTTCCAAATTTAAAAACGAACATTATGGAATTTGGGTTTTCGACCAGAAGGATCACCTCAACAACCCTAAGAACTACTTATTACCGAACGGGTTCTACGCACACTTGTATTTCAAAAATAGTAATTACACGGCGGAACAATTTTGTAAATTTTCCTTGTCTATAAGGTTGTCTTCAAATTTTAGTACCATCTTAAAAAAATACGAACCCAGATACGACGCCGACGACCTGAACAGGTTTTATAGATTTGCAAAAAGACACTTAAACGTAAAATTGGATAAAGAATATTAATAAAACTTAAAAACCGTTTTAGGTAGTTTTTGGTTCGAGCGTGCTAGGCTCACGACGCGGTCGTCGAGTCACCGGAAAGATTTTTCCCCGCTTTTGTATCCGAGTAAATAATTCCTTGGATCGATCCGATGTAATATAACGTGCACGTTCTTTTTCGATATCGAACTACACTTTATCTAAAAGACTATGTACGCCACTCTAGCAACATGGTATATTCCAATCAGTTACAAAGGAATACGGGTATCGTAGACCCTCTCGTTTTCAGCGATGCCATAACGGACAGTTATTGGTGGTATCACGGATACAGCACCTGCAAGAACAATTTCGTCGTTAGAAAAGACATTTACCCGGACACGTCGGGATTCACGTGGGCCGGAAAACCTATTTTTAGATTGCCCAGCATAGCGGACAAGGTGGGTCCCATACAACTCGTTTCCGAAATAGGTCCTCTCACTGCAACGGGAGATCCGAACCCGCTGTTTTTAGATTTTTTGGGTTACGAACTGTTCGATAGAATCGATCTCATCTACAGCACGAGCGAACTGTTTCAGATAACTCCGGAAAATCTTTACATCGGATACAGGCAGATGCTAACCAGCGAACAACAGTATTCTACCAGTCAACTGGTTGCGGGAGATCTGTCCCCCACGGAGAGGACCGCACTCGCGAAGACCAATCAATACCTGGTCACCGATCTCATATTTCCTCACACGAAAGGTACTTCCCGTTGGATGGAGATCATGCAACTCGCCGTGGAACCCAGGGTCGAGATATACCTTCGCAGTCTCAGCGACGTGGCCAACACCGTCGGAACGGCTCCCGCCGCTTCCTTCCTAAACTTTTTCTTGAGGTGCACCTTCCTGTTCATAGACGCGGACGAACGCGATGCGATCACGGCAAGAACGGAATCGGAAGACGGTATAATACGACTCATCGACGATTTCAAAGCGGAGTGGTTGGAGATACCCTTGGGAACCGTGGGAGAGATATCTCTCAAGTTAAACAACTTCAGAACCTCTACGAAGAGACTCACTTTCGTAGTGAGACACAAGACCGATCTAACTACCCCTCTGGCAAAAAATTATTTCAATCTCATTCCTATTCAATCTTGGTACATAGAAGAAGCGGGAGGTAGGATCATAGAACCCATAAACAGCAGGTACAACGTGTACTACCTCAATCCTCTCTATCACGTGGGATTGAGTTCCGTGCCCATATACGAGCACAGTTTTGCCATAAGTCCAGACGACATGTTGAACGCCACGGGTAGTCTCAACATGGGAAACACTACCAACCTGTTGTTGAAGATCAACGTCGGTCCGGTCGCTACTCCCGACACGTGGGTGGTGACATGCATGTCTCACGAATACAACACCCACCAACACGTGAGAGGAGATCTATTGAAAAATTTTAAATAAGTCTTTAAGATTCATGAATTCTCAGAACATGAACTCTGATTATTGGACTACGGTAAACAAGATAGTCGTAAAGAGACAAGACGCATTAGAATCCAGATTAAACGAGATAGAAAAAAAAATAAACATGTTAGTAAACAGAATGGATTACGCTCAAGACGTTTCTATAAGATCCTTAGAAGATTTCGTTCGACTCAAGGAAGAACGTAATACGATCGATCATACCGTGTGTAGCAAAAGAAACGGATAATAAAACATTTAAAAATCATTTATTTTAACCTAAATAATTATAATATTCTACGCTACCCGTCCAATAGATGGTAGCGTTTATACCGGAGGTGAGATTAAGAGACAGAGAATACAGCGGACTTCCAGTAGACGCAAAAACGATCGTAGGAGGCGCCGCGGCGAAGGTTGCCGTCTGACATATGTTTTCGGATCCCACCTGTCCCACGTTCGTCCAAGTGGAGACCGTCGGTTTTATTAGCAACTGAGCGAACCTGTACGCCCCGGCGTTAACGGTACCCGCCACGAGACTGTACGTACCCACGATGTTGACGATGGCCAACACCGCGGAATTAACGGGAAGATTGAGAAAAGGAGCGACGCTCGTGTTTACGACGTTCGTGTAGAGCGTCGAGTTGTCCGCGGTCGTAATGGAAAAATTTTCTTTCGCGTACCTCACCACGGTAAGTTTCGGATTGTAAGGTATGGGGGACGACGCGACGGGACCGGGATCGAAAGAAGATCCCGTGGAGGAACTACCGTAAACGGTGCCGTTCGAGGGATTCGGAGGAGCCATGGATATGCTTCCCGCGATCACGAGTACTCCGTTGTTTCCGGCGGTGATGTGTCCCACCGGTTGAACGATTGTCTCTATCGCGGGCTCGTAAAGCAACGGAATTTTTGCATACGGAGAAACGTTGGTGGTCGTTGCCATTAATGTACGATGTTAAGTCTTAGGTATTTTTTTATATGATACACGGGAGTGGCGCCGTTTACAAATACGAGCAAGGATATTACGATCAAGACTATCGTTTCGCCATGGCATCTACCCGTTTTTTTAAATCCGTCTTACCCAAAGGCGTAGAGACCGCCTTGATTCCCGTAACCAGAGAGAACCTGCTGTACAAGTTAAACGAAGCTTACGAAGCTTACGAAGACAGGTTCGATTACGAATCGCCCTGGGATACCTCTAATTACACGGACGGTTATTACACGATGTATTTTTTTTACGATACCGTTCTACATCGAAGATTTGGAATTTTTTCAAAAGTATTGGGATTGAGAAAAACGAGAGAGTATTGTAAAATCTAATAAAAAAGTGAAGAAGATGTGGATCATATTGTTGGCCGCGGGAGTCTGGTACGTGTTACTGCAGAACGATAGAAACCGTATCACCTGGATCGAAAATGCACAAGAGAGGTTAGAGAAGTTACACGGTTACAGCGCATCGAACTTTCAACTCAATACGGCTCTTACCATGTACGCCCCTACGAAGGGTATACAGGATTGTTACGCTACGGGAGATACCTATTCTCGTAGGATAAGAGCCAGGAGCAAGACCAACGCCATGGATCCCAACGTGAGAAGGGAGGGAGTTTCTGAAATAGTAAACCTAAATTACAGGAAAGGAGGTTCCATAGGATACAGCAATCTGTCTTACATAAAAAATGTCTAACCCTTTGCGCGATCGAGATGGAAGGAGAATCGTCCCAATCCGGTCGCAGAGAAGAGGGTATAGACAAGGATTTCAAATTGGTAGAAAATCCGAAATACGCCGAAGCGAAGAACGCTTTAAAAATAAAAAAACAAAAACCGCAGGCGAGAGAGAAACCGAAGTTCCCCGTGAGACACACGCGGGTACCCACGGCGGACACCATGGAGAGACAGAAGCGTGCCGCGCAGCTGAGGGCCCTGGAACGGAACGAAGATAATTTTTTTAACGTATCGTGGAATTCCGGTCTCAGCTCCATCAAAATAAAAGAATTGATAGCCTTGATCAGTTTTTTCCTAATCGGATTAAAGATATCTACGATGGTCTCCGAAGGAGTGTTCTCCGGAATGACTCCTAACGATTTATCTAAGGACGATATCGATTACGATGTCTCGGGAGAAAACTAGGACGCACGAGAGTCGCTACGGCGACGGTCACACTTGCGTGTGCCACTGGTGCGACAAGGAGATGAAGTGCCCGTTGAACGACGACGAGAAAGAAAAGATCTTGAACGAAAAGATAAAAAAAGAAAAGATCGTAGAAGTAGAAATCGAAAACTCGTCCAACGACGGATTGGCGGAATTACCGATTCGTTCTTTCCTCATCGTAGATTCCGTCCAACCCGCATCGGAAGAATTTAAACTGTTTTGGGAAAACTTGGTACGCTTGGGTGTATTCTGCGTGGGCGGCTCCTTGGCGATCAATGTATTAACTTGAAAATAAATTATTTTTTTTTATCTAAACTCTAGTATTACCTTTTATGGATTCGGTTTCGAAAGAAAAAAAAGTTTCGTTTTCCCAGGAAACCGAAGATATAAACGGTAACAGTCAATCGAGCGAATACGATACCCAATCGGGTCCGCGTTACGAAAATTACGTACAGGACGGAGAGGGAGATTCCGGAAACGCAAACTGGAATTTCACCGATTACGACGAAGACGAAGAAGAAGGGGTAGAGGGATTGAGAGTGGGTTCTCTGGCTTCGTTATCGAAGAGTTACATAAGGAACCAAAAAAAGGAAAAAGCCTCTCCTCGAAGAAACAAAAAAGAACCGAAGGTCGCTAAATCGAAAGACGCACCTCCTCGGGAAACGAAGTTCCCTCGGGCGCAGGTCCCCAGGGCTCAAGTCACCCAAAAGATGGCCATGCAGGGTAGGAGCATACTCATGGAACAACTGGAAGGCGTGGACTCTGCCGCCAAATCGAAGATCTTGATGCAGATAGATCTTTATTACAGATATTTTCCGGAACTAGCCGAATTTCAAGGAAAAAAAAAGATATTTACCGGAAAAACTAGTTTGGAGGAACTTCAGGGAGAGATAGAAAGATGTAAAACCGTTTTGAACAGCAGAGAATCTTTACAAAACGTAAAAACCTTCGATCTACTCTTGTTCAGAGGAATAGAATCTCTTGGAGTACACATATTTAAATTCCCCCTGTGGGGACTTTCTCAAAATTGTTTGGATACTCAGGATACGGTAGATCAGGAACTAAAAGAAATTTCTATAAAATATAATCAATTCTTCTCCAGTGCCGTAGAATTCAGATACGCGATAAAGGTGATGACCAGGATAAAACAGGTTTACGATATCAACTGCCACGTAGGTAACATGTACAACAGAAAAGACGACGTATCGGAAGCCTACGTACCTTCTAAGCAGACGATGGATAACATTAACAAAAAAGAAAAATTTAAAAATTTGTAAGAATCATTAGTTTAATAAAAAGTAATACGGATACATAAAAATAGTTTTCGAGCGAGGGATGATATCGAATTTAATTTAATTGGAATAGAGTGATAGAGAAGCGAGCGAAATAAAGTCAAATAAATAGCGAAAGACCGAGAGGGACCGACCCAGAGAGGTTAGGCCATATCGAAATGTTTGGCGTAAGCCTGCACTTGCGCGCTTTCGTTAGACAGACGCGGTACCATGTTCCCGTGATCTACGATGTGCTTCCAGCGATCCGATATCGCCTTCAAGTTCGCCACGGTATGTTCTTCGAATTCGAGAGTATGTTTCAAGGTATTGTTTTCGGTTTCCAGTTCCTGACAGCGAGATTTCAAGAGTTGATTTTGAGTTTCCGTGTTAGCAAGTATCTTCTCCAAAAATTTAACTTTTTCTGTAAGTTCAGACTTGGTGGTGACCTTTTTCTTTTGTCTGATGGGAGTCTTCTTCTTCTCTCCCGCTGCTATTTCACCTTCCGAAGTCGTCTTTCTCTTCTTCGCAATAGGCTTTTTTTTCTGTACCTTCACTTCGTCGTCCTCTTCTACTTCGTCTTCTGCCAAGTCTTCTGACTTGGATTGAACGCCACCGTTTTCCAGGGATTCGCTGGATTGCTGTTTCATCATGTTTCGTTTCATTCCGTAGAGCTAGAGGTCACGTGAGAGAAAAAGTTTATCACATTCGATGAAAATAAGGTTCGAAAGATTTTGACAGAGGTTTTGCAACCATTCCCGATGCGAACGCAACCAAACCTATGGACAAAGCGTTTTGAGTGTCTACCGCGTTAAACACTAGTCCGCTTTTCATGAACGCCGCGGCTATCAATCCGGTGACCGCGCATTCGAAACACAACCAACTCCAAACGTCCATGTTTTGAGACGTAGTACGTTTAGGTATTTTTATCATCTAATAAACATCCAATACAAAAAATAACCTATTACCACGTATTGAACCACCTTGAGCGTTTTTTCCCGATCCGCCAGTCCCACGTAATCTTGGTTCATGTCTTTACCTATGGGTTTCGGTAAGGAGGAGCTGCTGTTGTTTATGGAATTTATTCTGATCTGTTTTTTTGTGGTCATGATTTCCTTTCTCGCCTTGTCGACGCCCCTCTGGAACCTGTTGGACCATATCTCGTCTACCACCGTGCTCACCGGATCCTTGGCGTTGCTCTGTTCGTTGTACGGGTTCGCCTTGAGAAAATCGTACGTGTACTGTGCGTTGTTCACCAAACCCTGAAGTTTGGGTACCCTCACTCCCTCCACGGGGACGGCCGTAAAAGCGGTTTGATACTGAACCGCGTTGTTGTTTATCCTATTCATGATTCGTTCGCACACCCATTTAGATTAAAATAAAATAATAAAATAGTCAAGAAAAATTGTTTTTTACGGCGCTTCTCCAATAATGTCCGTAATAAGGTATTTTAATTCCGTTTTGTAATACGACGTATTCCTTCGGTATACCCAAATAGTAATTGTCTTTTCCGTAGTCGTAAACTTTGGCTATCGGTTTCCAGTTACCGCTCTTTTGATACATGTGATTAGGATTCTGGTAGACTTGTTTTGCTCTACAATAAGTATCCATATTTATTTAATTTTAAAACGCACTCTTTTAGATTACTGTTAAATTAATTTATTTATTGCCAATCTATGACGTCGAAATCGAACCACAGATAAACTCCGTCGTGAGTCGTCAGAGGAACGTTTCCCACGGGATCCCATAGACTAAGCGTCGTTCTGAGAACCGTAAACGTCGATCTCTTTTGCATGATGGCCTGCGGGGGATTGATCTTGTAATCTACCGCGTGACTTCCCGGAGCGGTCGTGGTAAAGAACAGATATTCCGATCCCAGGTAATTGATGTTGTGAGACGTGTCGACGCTCAGACTGTTGTTGAAATGCGGAAAACCTATTGCCAACAGATCCGGGATATTTGCGGAGTAAGGTAAATAAACGTGTTTTACGGATACGCTTATCACGTTTTCTATGATGGAAGGCAACATGGCCTCGAATACGTTCGGAGGAAAATATAAAAAAACCTGTTTCTGAGGCGTTACGGTACCCTGTATTCCTAGGGGTCCCGCGGTGGACTTCCCCATGCCCTTCCTGTATTCGAAGGCTTGACCTTCGAAGGTGGATCTCTTCAATCCCAATTTTCCGGGTATGTCCAAATCTATTTTCGAAGTGTAATTCATTTATGGATTATTAT
>Ga0116135_1001485_pt1 | contig 11692 bp, 13 predicted proteins | sample June2015DPH_20_1_FD_89738 | JGI IMG/M metagenome (GOLD analysis project Ga0116135, IMG submission 89738) | Peatland microbial communities from SPRUCE experiment site at the Marcell Experimental Forest, Minnesota, USA - June2015DPH_20_10 | ecosystem: Environmental > Terrestrial > Soil > Wetlands... | reverse complement strand
GATGCTGGAGCGTGCCGTGGGGCTCGATCCCACCTACGCGCCCGCATGGGATGCTCTCGGTGTTCGCTACCACTACGATTCTGCCTATGCCAACGGCGGCGACGCGGCTTTTCAGCGTGGGCTCTCGGCGTTTTCCCGAGCGTTGGCCCTCGATCCTGACTACATTGACCCGGCGGGTGAAATGATCCTCGCTGAAGTGGAGCGCGGAGACTTGATCAAGGCCTATCAAAGTGGGAAGACTTTGGTGGCGCGGCATCCGGAGAACGCCTATGCCCACTTCGCGCTGGCTTACGTACTTCGCTACGGCGGCGCGGTGGAGGAATCTGCCCACGAATGCGACATAGCTCTATCGATGGATCCGGGAAATTACCGCTTACGTTCCTGCGCCTTCAGCTTCGATCAACTGGGCAACTATGCGCGCGCCGTGCAATTTCTGCAACTCGATGCTGGATCGGCATGGTCTGGGAGCAACATGCAGCGGCAATATATTCGCGATGGACAATCAGCCAAGGCGAAAGAAATAGCAAGAAACTTTCCTGAGCAAGACTGGGCTCAATTGCGGAATGCCTGTATGGACAACCCATCGTCCGAAACCTCCGTTAAACTTGCGCGGGAGATGACAGCTAAGCTTTTGGCCGATCCCGACCATGAGCCCAGTTACGTGGTCGCCTCGGACATTCTCTCCTGCGGTCAAAAGGATGCCGCCATGAAGTTGTTGAAACGATCGGTTGACGGTGGCTTTTGCGCCTACGCGGGCCTGCAAAACGATTCGTTGTGGACGCCGCTGCGGGGTACCGCGGAGTGGAATGATCTGCTGGCGGAGGCGAAGGGGTGCCGCGACCGGTTTATGGCGGACCGGGATAATAATTAGTAAACCGGGTGCCAGCGTGGCGAGTATCGGTTTTTGGATTAAGATAATCGATACAGATTGATGTTGGTCTTAGTACCGGAGATGTAAGCTGTCGTTGAGAGAATTTTCGTACCTTGGCTCGATGCACCAGCGGCACAAATTGAGAGCGCGCCCAATTGTTGAGGCTGACTCACTGTAGTAACCAAATTGCGCGTCTGCGCAGGATCGATGGTAAGAGCAGTTACCTGCTCGAAGGCACTTTGTTCACGCCTTGTAAGGGTCGCAGCCAAATCATCCATAGTGAGATCACCTGATACTGGTACGGTTCCGGCCATGGATTCTCCTTCTATTTCATTTACTGACTTGCTACAGATTTTACTGCGGCACCAAGCGTCTGGAGTTTCGAATTATCATCGGCGGTTGCGATGATAGCTTGTTTAAATACCTCAAGAAGATTCGACGCTGAAGCATTTGGATCAAACTGTATCTTGGCATTGGTGAGTATCTTGGTCAAGATTTCACTAGCACCCTTGACGGACGTCTCGTTGCCAGACGAGATTGCCGTACTCAGCGCCTCGTATTCGGAACGGATCGTAACAGCTTGTTTAGCTTGATCTGGGGTGGCTGGAGTTAACTCTTTGACGGTATCCTTAAGGGTCTGGTCTGCCTTGATAGCGTCGTTGCCGGCCTTGCCAGCAATATCCACCAGCGCTGACGGGATGGTTCCTGCATAGTAATAATTGACCACATCACCCCAGGCAGATTCTAGAGGATAGCTATTCACGTCTCGGCTGGAGAGGCTTAGAAGTATCTGGGCCTGAAGGTTCTTTCGGCTGGCCCGCATTTGAGAAACTAAAGATTCGGTGGTCTTTTGTTCGAAGAAATTCTTGTCGACCGAAAGACGTGCGCCTTGAAATGCCGTCGAAGTTGCACTGAGAATGTCCTTGATATCACTGGCACCGACTAGAGTAGCAGCGGCCGACAATCCGAGTTGAACTGCGTCCCCACCGGTTTGTAGTCCTGCACGACGCGTGCTGAGATTAAGTTCGAAGGCTCCATAGGCCGCATCGATTTGAGCTATGATGCGGAACACAATCTGGTTGCGCTGCGTCTTGGCGAGGTCAAGCGCATGGTTTGCCATCGAAGCATGATACGCAGCGACGTCTGCGTCCAAAGCGCTTGACGAATAATTGATGGGTGCCATGGATGCAAGAGGTGGTGGCATCTTAGGCGCGATACGAAAACAACCGATGGTAGTGAAGGACGCCCAAGCAATAACGCACCCGCAGAAAATATTTCGTGCGTGATGATTCATTGTTATCTCTCGGTAGGGGCCCGACGTATGTTCATCAAGTTACAGATTGGGGAATCGATGTGTCAACCAATTTATGATGAACCATCATCTAGTTACTTAGACCGTATAGGAACACTTCGGTAGAGCGCGTGTAGCTGGCATTAGTGATATCGCTTACGGCCTTGAGCAGTGAGACAATGTGCACCAGTGGACTCGTAGGTAACCTATGTCTTAAGTTAAATCAGTTATATCGCCGACTACACCCCGATCACTCCGCACAACTCTTTAACGGCCGCCGCACTCTTGTCCAACCCGGCTTTCTCTTCAAGCGTTAATTTGATTTCGATGATTTGTTCAAGACCCTTGGCGCCCAGCTTGCACGGTACTCCTACATAAAGACCGTGGATGCCATATTCACCTTGCAGATAAGCTGCGCAGGGGAGGATTTTCTTTTTGTCCTTGAGAATGGCTTCGACCATTTCTGTGGCAGCAGCCGATGGGGCGTAATAGGCAGAGCCGGTTTTAAGGTATTTCACGATCTCCGCACCGCCGTCGCGGGTGCGTTGCACAATGGCGTCGAGCTTCGATTTTTCGATCAGCTCCGTGATTGGAATGCCGGCTACCGTGGAATAGCGCGGCAGCGGAACCATGGTATCGCCGTGGCCGCCTAGAACAAACGCGGTCACATTCTCCACGCTGACCTTTAGTTCGTCGGCGATGAAGGCGCGGAAGCGGGCGGAGTCGAGCACTCCGGCCATGCCGATGACACGCTCGCGGGGAAAGCCGCTGAGTTTGAAGGCGGCCTGCGCCATGGCATCGAGCGGGTTCGAGACGATGATCAGGATGCAGTTTGGCGAATTCTTTACCACTTCACCCACCACTGCGCTCATGATTTTGTAGTTCGTGTTGAGCAAGTCGTCGCGGCTCATCCCCGGCTTGCGCGGGATTCCGGCGGTGATGACTACGATGTCGGAGTTCGCGGTGTCTCTGTAATCATTGGTGCCAGAGATGTAAGAGTCGCGCTTCTCGATGGGCATGGCTTCGAGCAGGTCGAGGCCTTTGCCCTGCGGCACGCCTTCAATGATGTCGATGAGAACAACGTCGGCGAGCTCTTTGGCGGCGATCCAGTGAGCCGCGGTTGCGCCTACGTTGCCGGAACCTACTATAGTTACTTTCTTACGCATGAATGAGTCCTTTCAAAATAGCTTTTAGCATTTAGCATTCAGCCCTTGAACCTTCCTGACGCTGCCAGCAAGAACCAGATTCCTCGCTACGCTCGGAATGACAAACTAATGACAAACTTTTCGTGGGCTGAATGCTAAGTGCTCTTTCACACCAGCACGGCCGCTCCCATGTTCTCGATAATATGATCCGCGAACCGACTGGTTTTTACTTTGGTCGCGCCTTCCATTAGGCGCTCGAAATCGTATGTGACTTTTTTCTGCTGGATGGTGCGCTCCATGCCGCCTTCGATCAGATCGGCGGCTTCGTTCCAGCCCAGATGGCGGAACATCATTACGCCGGAGAGCAGCACCGAGCCAGGATTGATCACATCTTTATCGGCGTATTTCGGAGCGGTGCCATGCGTCGCCTCGAAAATGGCATAACCGTCTCCGATATTCGCACCCGGGGCAATGCCCAGACCGCCTACTTGCGCTGCGGCGGCGTCGGAAATGTAGTCACCGTTTAGATTAGGCGTGGCCAGCACGGAATATTCCTCTGGGCGCGTTACGATCTGCTGAAAGATGGAATCGGCAATCCGGTCGTTGACCATAATTTTTTTCTTCCATTGGCCGTTACCGTGGGTCGCATAAATCTTGTCCAACACATCTTTCACTTCTGCTTCCACCGATTGGCGGAACGCCGGCGGAGCGAATTCCATGCCGGGTTCAACCGATTCGGCATTCTGCGCGATGGTCAAATTCGGATTCTTATCTTTGTTGTCGATGATCCAGCTTTCGCGCTCGGTGACAACTTTATCGCGAAACTCTTCAGTGGCGAGTTCATATCCCCACTTGCGAAACGCGCCTTCGGTGAATTTCTGGATGTTGCCTTTGTGCACCAGCGTAACGGTCTTGCGTCCGGTTTCCAGCGCATGCTGAATTGCCATACGCACCAGGCGCTTGGTCCCAGTAATCGAAATTGGCTTGATGCCGACGCCGGAGTCGAGGCGAATCTGCTTCTTGCCGTTCTTCAACATGTCTTTGTTGATAAATTCAATCAGCTTCGCGCACTCGGCAGTTCCCTCCTCCCACTCGATGCCGATGTAAACGTCTTCCGTGTTTTCCCGGAAGATCACCACGTCCATGCGCTCGGGATGCTTTACGGGAGATGGCACGCCTTTGTAATACTTCACCGGGCGCACGCAGGAATAGAGATCGAGAATCTGGCGCAGGGCGACATTGAGGGAACGAATGCCGCCGCCGACAGGCGTAGTCAACGGACCTTTGATAGCCACGCGGAATTCGCGCACTGCATCCACGGTGTCATCGGGTAGCCAGTTGTCGAATTTCGCCTTGGCTTTTTCTCCGGCGAACACTTCGTACCACGCGACGCGGCGCTTGCCTTTGTAAGCTTTTTCCACGGCCGCATCGAAGACGCGCAGCGAGGCTTTCCAGATGTCGCGGCCAGTGCCGTCGCCTTCGATAAACGGGACGATGGGATTATCGGGCACATCGTACGTGCCGCTTGCATAGCTGATTTTCTTGCCGTTTGAGGGTACAGCCACACCGTTATAAGAGCCCGACATCGAGGAGCCTCCCTGTGAGTTTCACCTTAGTTATGAAAACCTTTCATTATAGAGAATCATCGGGTTTCGAACAGCACTTATTCACTCTGAAAAGTAAACCGGCAATTTAAGAAATTCAAAGCAAGCCTCCGCGATGGTTCTCGGCGTTCTCCGCGCTTATCGAATTTTGATTCGCTAAGTGGAAAGTTCAATCGCGGAGATACTGAAAAATTCCGCCGGAGGACGCTGAGATGGATTTCACCACCGTCTTGTTCCGAAGGACTTCCGCACACCCACCGTCATATAGCGCCCCCAGGGACCGTTGTTACCAAGATCGGCAACTCCTAGATTGGTATCGCGCGCTCCTAGCCGATCGAAGAGGAAATGCTGGGTCACGCGAAACTCGAATCCTTTGCCAATGTAGATACCTGCGCCCCAAGAATGCTCGATGCCGATGGCGTCGGGTGACCAGGTGTAAAGGGTCTGAGGAATCGTCTTGCCGAATAAAAACGACGGCGCGCCAAATACCATGAACCTCCGCAACTCACCCCGGCCAAACGGCCGCACCTCGAGCATTCCGGAGAGCATATAGCGCGCGAACATGCTGCACGGGGCATTGACACCGCCGTATTGGCCGGCGTTTCCGGCGCAGATGTTGGGGTCGATTTCGTTGTGCGGGGGCGCGAGATCGAATTGCGCCCACCCCCAGAACATGTCTTTGGGGAAAAACATTCGATCTTCGGATTGAGAGATCGTGACTGCAGAACTTTGCGTTCCCGAGTTTTGCGAGTTGCCAGCAGCAGTCGGCGCGCTCTGCGCTCCGCATAACATGAGGGTGAATAGAGGAAATACAAGAATCCACAGCGATGTTTTCATCCCGCCTCCGGTGAATATGGCTCTATCAAAAACTAGCCAGCTCCCGTGTACGTTACCGTCTTCGGCTTTGTGGAAGGTGCGCCAACGTGCTCAGGGAGCGGGACATTGTAACCTGTCGCAACAAAAACCGGGGGACTTGTCTGAACTCACTTGAGACTGATTTTCTGCAATTCATTGTACGTTCAGGTCTGTCTGTTGTACGTTCGGGCTAGGGTTGTGGAATATTGCTCCCAGAATTCATATTCTGGTTTTCGATTTATACCATTCATAGAATCGCTAAATATGAAAGATGATTGCAAGGACTTGCGCTGTCAACCACCTACGGTTTGGATGGAGGATTGCTAATCAATACATACTACGAGCCCTGGAGCCACGATGCCACAGGAAGTATCTGTTTCTTATCAGGCGATCAAGAGCAAGGTGTACCGGCTGATCGACACCCTTGTCGTTGGCGAAAAGTCGGAAGTTGAGGTACAAGAGTCGATCCGTCGCTGGTGGGAGCTGATTCATCCGGCGGACCGTCCGATTGCCCAAAAATACCTGCTGATCGTTCTCGGACGCTCCGGACAAGCGCTGGATGCCATTGAGGAAGGCTTGACGGACGCGACCAATAGCGACGAATCTTGCAAACCGCTCGAATCGGTCAGGTTCAAACTGATCGAGAGAGTAGTCAAAACTAACGGCAAAGCTACCGCCCTAAGCCAATCACTCTGACAGTTCGACACCCCTGCTCTGCATTCCTACGTTTAAGAAGCCGAACTCCCTTGGTTCGCATTATGTCTCGGAGTCAAGATTTTACAATTACCCCATTGCGCCCCTTTCCGTCGACCGCTATTCTCAAGGCAGATTTTCCGTAAATCAAAGACAATCTGGAGCGTTCGATGCCCTCGTCCTTTCTTCGCTCGCTGTTTCGCGTTCGTGCCTATCTCATGTGCGGAGCTTTGCTGATTATGGCTGGATCTTTACTGGCATCGCCGGGATTCTATGGCTTCACTCTCAACTCCATCGATGGCAAACCGGCTCCGCTGGCCGACTACAAGGGGAAAGTAATTCTTGTAGTTAATGTAGCCAGCCAGTGTGGATACACACCGCAATACAGCGCTTTGGAATCGACGTACGAGAAATACAAGGATCAGGGATTCGTGATCCTCGGCTTCCCAGCTAACATTTTGGCGCGCAGGAGCCGGGAACGAACGAAGAAATCAAAACCTTCTGCACCCGCAAATACAGCGTGACCTTTCCCATGTACGCCAAAATTTCTGTGAAGGGTTCCGATCAAGCGCCGCTCTATGCTTATTTGACCAAGGATACCGCTCCTGCCCTCCGCGGCGATATCAAGTGGAATTTCACCAAGTTTCTGGTGGACCGCAACGGCCATGTCATTCAGCGCTTTGAACCTGCGGTGACGCCAGATTCGAAAGAAGTGACTTCCGCCATTGAAAACCAATTGAAGCCGTAAAATCGACGTGTACCGCTGGCCGGGCGCTTGCAACTGCCGTAACATACAGGCAGCAATGCATTCAGCCCGGCAGACGAAACCCGAACTCCCACTTGTGAGCGTACATTTTTTCATCCTATTTTTCTGTCTGCTCCGTCCGTTTTCTTCTTCCCAAACTCAACCCTCAGCCAGTTCCATTCCACCCTCTGACCGCAAGCTGATTGACGTGAAGGTGTCCGGCAGCAAGCGGTTTTCGCAAAAGGACATTGCCACAGCATGCGGCCTTCCTCTGGGAGCAACCGTGAGCGATGAGGATTTTCGCAAAGCTGCGCGGCAATTGGGCGAGAGTGGAGCCTTTGGCGAAATTTCCTACACCTTTACTTATTCTTCGGCCGGCACCAAACTCGCTTTTCAGGTCACCGACGCCGATAGGTTCGTACCGGCCCACTTTTCCGATTTCGTTTGGTTTCCCGACCAGGAACTGCTCGAGAAGGTGCATGAGCGGGTTCCGCTCTTCGACGGAGAATTGCCTACTTCGGGCCGCCTGCCCGATCAGGTTTCCGATGTGCTCCAGGCTCTGCTGGTGGAAAACAATGTTCCCGGCCATGTTGAATACCTGCGCGGCAACGATGCAAACGGCAAGCTAAACGCCTTCAACTACACGGTCGCGAATATCGTAATCCGGATTCATCACCTGGATTTTCCCGGCGCGAGCGGCAGCGAATTAAAGGAAATCCAGGCTGCGGCGGACAAGCTTGCCAATCGCGATTACTACCGCGCCCTTTTGCACGATTTCGTCGAACGCACCGTTCTCCCCGTCTACCACGAGCGTGGTTATCTCAAGGTGGCTTGCGCTCCGCCGCAGCCAAAGGTGGTCAAAGCGACATCGCCGGATGCCGTGGACGATAAAAGCGAAATAACGTTTGTGGACGTGACGCTGGCCGTAACTCCGGATGCGCAATATAAGCTGGAAGGATGGAATTGGACAGGCAATGCAAACATGCCCTCGGAGCAACTCCAGCCACTGATCCACGCCAAGGCGGGTCAGCCTGCCAATACGGTCCAACTGGAGAATGACCTGAGAGCCGTGCAGCAACTTTACGGCTCCCGCGGATACGTCACCGCCACCATCAAAGCCAACGCTGAATATGACGACGCGGCGGCCACCGTTTCTTATCAGCTAGCGGTTAATGAGGGAGCGGTTTACCGCATGGGCGAACTGGAATTCCGTGGCATCGACAACAACCTTACCGCTCGCCTGCGTGCTATCTGGAGACTTCGCCCCGGCGATATTTACGACGCAAATTACCTCAAAGAATTCCTGCCGCAAGCCAGAAAGCTGCTGCCCCCGACCATGGATTGGGAGGTATCGAGCCATGTGACCGCTATAGCGCGAGAGAAAACGGTTGATGTGGATCTGCAATACACGGCAAAAGCACCGCAGTGAACTCCACCCACATACGCGTTGTAGGCGATAAATTAGAATTATGTCTTGATTCTGGTGTTGTAGGTTACGACTTGTTCCAAGGAGAAACTCTTCAATGAATCGTAAGTCTTGGTGGTTTACGGCAACGGCAGCGGCCTTATTTTCCCTGATCGTATTTGTCAGCGTCCACGCTTCGGCGGCGAGCAGCAAACAAACCTTCACCGGCGAGGTGGGCGATGCAATGTGCGGCAGGAAGCACATGGAAGACGAGCCAGCGGCGGAGTGTACGCGCGCCTGCGTAGCTCATGGATCCAAGTTCGCGCTGATCGTCGGCGAGAAAATTTATACGCTGGATACTGCTGACAAAGCCGCGCTGGCCACGCTCGACAAGCAGGCCGGCAAGACCGCTACGGTCACCGGCACCCTCGATGGCGACACAATTGAGGTCAGTTCGGTTGCGGCAAAGTGATTTCGGGTCACGCTTGTTCGAAAAACCGAACAGCCACGATTCTCTTGCGCAAGTAGTCGGTTCTTGTGATACATTGAGTTCCGTTTTGCCCGGCGCCCTCCCCCAAACAAGGACCGGGCAATGAAAAACGGGAATCCGCGCCAGCGGCTTTCCCGTTTTTTTTCGCTCTGCGAGGAAATTCATACTTTCTTTACAAACCATTGTGTTAAATTGTGCATTCTCAATATCATCAATTGCATGCTGGAGGGTAAGCGTTGGGCAAAGACATGGTTCCCAAACGGATGTTTTTCACCAAGGGAGTCGGAAAACACCGCGAGCGTTTAACGTCATTCGAATTGGCCCTGCGCGACGCAGGGATCGCCGCGCAAAACCTGGTTCGCGTCTCCTCCATCTTCCCGCCGAACTGCAAAATGCTGGCCCGCAAAGAGGGCGTGAAGTACCTCAGCCCCGGCGAGGTCGTCTTCGCCGTGGTCGCTGAAAATTCCACCCACGAAGCTCACCGCCTGCTGGCTTCGTCGATCGGCGTAGCGATTCCTGCCGACAAAAATACTTACGGGTACCTAAGTGAGCATCACTCCTTCGGCGAGACCGAAGACGCCGCCGGAGAATACGCCGAAGAACTAGCCGCTGAAATGCTGGCGACTACGCTGAATGTGGAGTTCGATCCCGATCGCTCTTGGGACGAGAAAAAGCAGATATACCGGCTGTCGAACAAGATCGTCCGCACGGCAAACGTTACGCAATCGGCTGTAGGAGATAAGCGCGGGTTGTGGACTACTGTGATTGCTTCGGCGGTTTTGATTTTTGATTAGAAGAATGGAATTGGCCGGTCTTCTCTCTGCACACGACAGAGGATAATGGGGCGGTAGCTAACGACCATGAAACGCCCATGGGGTGCAATCGCATGGTGGGAAATTCGGCGAGTTCCATTTAACCTCTTGATACTTTCGGTCGGACTCGTATCTGGCGCTATCGTTGCCTTTGCGGGAAGTCGGCTGTCTGGGCCGGATGCCAACTTCGGCAACCCACTCATCGTAATTATCCTTTACGCAATCGCCGCAAATCTCTGTTACACGCCAGGATGGATCACGGAAATTCTTTGGAGTTGGGGAGATACGGCCCAAACCGAAAGAATGCGCGGGAAGGTTTTCCGTGTCGGCCTGATCTTCTCGGCCAGCTTGACCCTTTTACCCGCTATCGCTCTTTCATTGATCTGGGCAGCCCAAAGGCACCATTGAAGGCTGCAATAAATAAAATAATATGACCACGAAAATGTTCTCCACGCCGGAAACCCCGCCCCGGTCGACGAAAGCGGATCGAGCCAAACTGAAGGCGCTGGCGGCTCGTCCCGACAGCGAGATTGACACCAGCGACATTCCAGAAATGACGGATGAACAGTGGAAGCACGCCCGCCGCGGGCATTTCTATCGCCCACGAAAGCAGCAGATTACCGCGCGCGTGGATGCTGATGTACTGAACTGGCTTAAAGCTCAGGGGAAGGCTACCAGTCCTGAATCAACGCCATTCTGCGGCGCGATGCTGACCTCGGTTAAATCGGCTAAGTAGTCTTTTTTCAAAGGTTTGAGACGTTTCACCAAGGCTAGTGGCAAATGCATTCAGCACCCTGTGCTATACTTATACTTTAGTAACCCCTCAGCCCTCCCCAATGTAATCTTCCGTTAACAGTTTTGCCTTATCATAAGAGATGGAAAGTAAAATCTATTTAGACCCAAGGAGTAGTTGTGGATAGCGATACCCGTAGGAAACAGCAGCAAGCGCTTTTGACCGAGGCGCTGGAGAGGAAGATCCGGTTGCACGCGCAGCATCTTTACGACCAGCGCGGCCAAGCCGAAGGCCAAGCCCTGCAAGACTGGGTGGAAGCGGAATCTCAAGTTTTGGCGAACAATATTCTTGCGCCGCTCTACCGCAAGAGCCGGGAAGGCAGTCTTTCATCCCCGGACCCACAGGAAGCCGGAGCCTAAACCGCACAAATGTAGGGACAGCCGCCCTCAGCCTGTCCAGCGGGCCAGGTTCATCGGGCCGCAGCCTACAGATCACCCGCAATTCAAAGTTCGCACTTTTACCTCTTCGCCGCCGCCGTCGTCTTAGCCTTCCCCGCCTTACTTCCCTTCTTATCCAGCCGCTCAAAAACTGCGGCAACAATCAACGGCAGGCCGACTGTTGCATCCACAAACACTTCCCCAAATCTACCGCCTTCCGCCGGAGGCACGAACTTGCCCCACGAAATCGCCTCACTGTAGGGGCTGCCTGACAATCCGCCCCAGTAGACCGGCTCCGGGCAAATCCGCAGGCCGTAGTGATAGCGCTTCAGGGGAACATTCTCGCCCAGCCGACGGTGCCGCAACTCGCAGAATGGACCGAACTGCTGCGACCAGTTGCGCGGCACGCCGCCTCCGATGGTGATGATGCCAAGCTTTTTCTGCCGCAGCAGCGTGGCCGCAAAGTGCTCCAAGTCTTCAAATGGGTCGAAGCGAATCTTGTGCCGTCCGGTCGATTCGCGCAGACGATTGTTTAATGCCGTGTCCAAACCCAATTCTGAATCGCTGAACGCAGGCACAAATACCGGAACGCCCATCTCATGCGCCGACTT
>Ga0116135_1001484_pt1 | contig 11717 bp, 7 predicted proteins | sample June2015DPH_20_1_FD_89738 | JGI IMG/M metagenome (GOLD analysis project Ga0116135, IMG submission 89738) | Peatland microbial communities from SPRUCE experiment site at the Marcell Experimental Forest, Minnesota, USA - June2015DPH_20_10 | ecosystem: Environmental > Terrestrial > Soil > Wetlands >... | reverse complement strand
CTCTCTGTTCCAACTCAACTAGCAGCTCCTTTTCATCCTCGCCCGTCAACATCAATCCTGGCCAGGATGGCATCTACAACCTGCATTTCTTCACCACGGATTGTGCTCTCACCGAGGAGCTGGTCTTCAATCCGCAGGGATCGCAACTCACAAATCCCACTGCAAATTGGGCTTCGTTCCGCTATGTCACCTTTGGTGTCGACACAGTGGCGCCTACGTATTCCTGCAACCCGCCCAGCACGGGAGTTTGGTATAACACAAACCAGACGGTTGGTTGCACGGTGACCGATCAAAACTACGTTAGCAATGTATCGGGTTCCGGATTTCAGCCCATCGTAAGCGGCATCCAGGGCAGCCCAAGCGAAGCTGTCAACCTATCCACGAATGTGCCAAATGGCGCCGTCAATTCGGCTGCCCCTACCGTTCCATTGTCAGCGTGCGACTTGGCCGGGAACTGCGTCCCTATTTCCGCGGGACCGTTCAAGATCGACCTGCAGCCCCCGACCATTGCTGGTCCGGCGCTCAGTTCTGCCGCACCTTATTACCTCAACGGTCCGGCAGTCACCGTAACCTATAGCTGCTCCGATGGGGTGGGCTCTGGCATTGCCAGCTGCACCGCGACGGACGCTCTCTCGGGAGGTGGCACAGTCAATATTTCCAGCGGCGGGACGATTACCGCCTCCACTGCGGGAAATTACACGATTACCGTGACTGCCATCGACAATGCGGGGAATAAGACCACTTCTTCCGTGGCCTATACGGTTTCGACCGCGCCGTCGGCGGACGTTGCCGTCGGCGACATACCAATCCCTGACAGTATCCCGCAGGGCAAAACCGGTTACTACTACCCGTGGGTGATCGATCTGAGTTCAGCGACGGCAAACAACGTAGTCGCCACTTCAACCTTCACCGTGCCGAACAAGGTTCTGAACGGCAACCTCAGCGCAAGCTACGGGGTGATCTCGTGCAGCGTGGCAGGCTGCACAGAACTCCCCAAGGCTGGCACGCCCTGCTCGGTGAATACCACTATCGGAACTAGCACAACTACCTCGATCATTACCTGCAAAATTGGTCAATTAGCCAGCATATCGAAGCTGCAGGGAGCGGTAATGATGGTAAGCATTCCGGTGTTGTCCACGGCGACCGTGAACACGAAGTTCAGCTCAGTAACCACGGTGACTTCGGACAACGATCCTAACTCGAAAGACAATTCCGTTTCCGAAAGCTACGTCGTCATTAAATAGACGAGCTTAGGCTGGTGGAAACATAAACTGAGAGCCCCGCTGCTGTTTCCGAAAAAGGAAGCAGCAGCAGCAGGGCTTTTTTTTCGAAGAATCAGGGAATTGTGATAGGGAAATTTGCGGGCCGACGTTTGACGCGATAACTCCTGCCGCCCCGCGCTATTTGGCTGCAACGGCTGGGCGACCCGATTCGGCGAACATCGTTCGAAGATCAAAGCGCTCCAGAAGATGTTCCGCGCCGGGATCTTTTGAGATCTCTTCGAGAGATCGGTGGGCGAGTTGATATTGCTGGCTTGCCTCGTCGGGGCTTCCGCTCAATCGCATGGCATCTCCTAGCAGGTAATGAATCCTCGCGGTTTCCAGTCGAACGGCAAGTTTCTCGCTGCTGCTTTGCGCCTCTTCCAATTCCTGGCGGGCATGAGTGTAGTCTTTGGTATTAATCAATGCCTCGGCAAGGTCCACCTTGCTGCGCAGCCAATAATATTTGAGATGAAGAGTCTCCGCCTGCTGCATAGCGCCGCGCAGTTCGCCGACAGCGGACTGCGCGTGGCCCTCGGCGAGGGTAACCCGCGCGAGATTCATCTTCGCGACCAAAAGATTTTCGCGATCCTTGGTTTTTGCCGCAACCAAAGCAGCCTGTTCGTAGGCTCCCCGCGCCGACTTCAGATCGCCACGGTAGAAGGCCGCATCTCCCCGGGTATTGAGAAGCTCACTGTGAACGCTTTCGTTCTTCAAGTCGTTCGCCAGCCCGGTCGCCTCATCCAGCAGCTTGCCGGATTCTTCTCCGCGGCCAACCAGAGCCAGTGCCTCCGCTAGATTGTTCAAGGCATCGGCCATATCCAGGCTCTTGTTGCTGGCCGAACGAAAGCCGTTGACCGAGTCCTGCATCGCGCTCACCGCCGCTCCCATCCGCCCCTGGTACATCAAAACTTTGCCAATCGAACCGGAAATACCGGCGGCATCCTTCGCGTCGTTGGCCTTTCGGGCGACGTCAAGCGCATTCATCATGTTGGAGAGTGCCTGATCATAATCGCCCATCGCGGTATAGACTTCGCCCAGCGCCGCAAGCGTCTCCGCCAGATAGACAGGCTCGTTCAGCTTCTCCCGAAGCTGCAGGGATTGCTGGTAATAGATCAGCGCATTGTCGGTATCGAATTTCGAAAAATAAACGTCGCCAATATTGCTCAGACACAACGCCTGATAATTAACGTCATTCGCATCGCGCTGAACCTGCAACGCCTCTTTATAATCTTGAAGTGCCTTATCGTAGTCGCCTCGCGTTTGGTAGAGCACGCCTCGATTAATCAGGATGTCCCCGTAATCCTTCCTTACGCCAATATCGCGGAGGATTTGCAATGCCTGATCATAGCTAGCCGTCGCGGCATCCGGTTTCCCGATCGTAATCTGGTCCTGAGCCAACTCTGAAAGGCTGTTCGCCAACAGCCGCTTCATACCCAGCTTTCGGGTGATCTCCATCGAGTCCTGGATGTTTCGCATGGCTTCATCCGGCTTGCCGATCTGCCGGTACGAAATGCCTAGCGCCTGGAGAATCAGCGCCTTTTGTTCCGGGTTATCCACTTGAACCGCCAAACTCAGTCCTTTGCTGAGCGGCTCCAGCGAGCCCTGAGGATTCCCCGCCAGAAATTCGACTGTGCCAATCTGCCAAAGGGCCTTAATATTCTTGGGATCGGCTTTTAGAATGCTTTCAAACTGAGAGCGAGCTTTATCGAAATCGCCGTTATCCGTATAGAGGCTTCCCAGCGCATACTCTACATCCGTATTATCGGGAAAGGTTTTTGCCAGGTTCTCGTAGGCTGCGATCGCCTTCTTGTTGTCTTTCAGAATGTGCGCGTGATTGGCTTCAATCAGGTATTTTTCCGCCAAAGGAAGTTGCTGGCTGAGTTCGATCGCCTTCCGCGAATACTGTTCCGCCTGGGTGTCATAGCCCAGATCCGAATCCGCCTCCGCCAGTCGCGAATAGGCAAGCGCAAACTGCGGATCTTCCTGTACCGCAGATTGCAGCATTTGCACCGCATCCAGATTCTTGCCCTCCCGTAACCGTTGAACCCCTTGGCTGAAGTCACGTAGCGCAGGCGCCGATTTTGAAGAGGGTTGGAAAGAACTGGCCTTCAATTCCTTTAAAACGTCCGAGGACAAGGAGAGATTCTGACGGATAAGCTCGGCAAGACGGTCGACCGAAGCAGGAATCTCTTTTTCACTTGCAGCTTCAATCTTTACCGGTACACGCCGGTTGCGCTTTAGATCTTGCAGCGTCGCGTCGATACGTATCTGGTCTCCAAATTTGGCGTATTGTCCAAAAACCACAATATCGGCGCTGCTGAATTCGGCAACGCGACCGATCATGTTGGGATCGATGTCGCTGCCGGGGGCCACCCGCAAATCAGAAAGAATCTGATGAATTCGGTCGGGCGAGACAGTTCGTAGCCGGGACGACTCTCCCACATCTGTACTCAGCATGTCCGCCAAACTGGAACCCAGCCAGTCGATACTCGGGTCGCCAGACACGTTCCTGAAAGGGAGAATCGCAAGCGACACGGCAGGAGCAGCCTTGCTCTGCGCGGTCGAAGAAGAGGTCGAAGCAGAAAAGAGCACGCCCCGAAACACATACCCTAAAACTGCCAGGATCAGCACTGCGAAGATGCCCGCCAACATCGGCCAGTGTATCGTCCGCCCCCAGGGCTCGACGGCTGGTTGAAATCCCAGGGTTGCGGCCGCCCGGCTGCCCTGCCAGCTATCAAGGTCACGCAGAATCTCGCCCGCATTCTGGTAGCGCTGGGCCGCCTCGCGTTCCAGACATTTGCTCACGATATTGCTCAATGCCGGCGGGATAGACGCATCGTGTTCGGAAACCGGCGCAGCCCGTTGTTGCGTACGCTTGATCAGACTGGCCAGAGCGCTCTCTGCCTTGTACGGCATCTTCCCCGTCAACAGTTCATAAAGAATCAGCCCCACGGCGAAAAGATCGGAGCGCTGGTCCAGATTTCCCGCCAGCGCCTGCTCCGGAGACATATACTCCATGGTTCCGACCAGGGCGCCGCTTTGGGTCATGCCGTCGCCTTCGACGGTACGCGCCATGCCGAAGTCCATCACCAGAATGCGCCCGCTCTTGTCGCGCATGATGTTCTGCGGCTTCAGGTCGCGATGGATCACGCCTACACTGTGAGCAGCTTCCAACGCGTGGCACACCTGTTGAATGATCTCCACCGCCTCCTCGGGAGAGAATTTGTCCTTTTCGAGGATCAGCGTCCGGAGGTCCTGACCCTCGACGAACTCCATGCTGATGAACTTCAGCCCGTCGGCGTCGCCCAGATCGTAGATACGGATCACATTCTTATGGGTAACCTGGTGGGAAAGTAAAAGCTCCTGTTTGAACCGGGCGACAATCGCGGGATTAGCCGCCAACTCTCGGCGAATCAGCTTAAGCGCCACGAACCGGTCGAGTTCCCGGTCGCGCGCTTTATAGACCGCGCCCATTCCCCCTTCACCCAGCATTTGAAGGATTTCATAACGCCCGCCCAGCACCTCGCCTGTTTCCAGCAGCGGAACGCTGACCTCATCACTTCGTGTGATTTTGCGGCTGGGAGTGCGCGGTGTAAAAACCCCTTCCGCAATGGTGGCATCCACATCCACCAGCGTCATTTCAGTATCGATGAACGTTCCCTCAGGATCAGCCAGAGTTGCTTCGGGATCGGCGGGATGCTTTGCGATGGGAGCCTGGGGAAAGTTCGAGTCAGAACTGTCCCCCTTCACGGGAACTCCCACGCCGGGGTGGTCCGCGGAGTCCCCTTGAAAATTCGACCCTGGATTCCTTCCGTCCATGTTCCCCCGACTGCGAGCCAACCTTTTACTTGCCCCGAAAATACGCCGTGAGCGACAGATTCGATCGGCTCGTGGGGTACAAACAATAATATACGAACAGACGAACTTGGCTCAGGCTACGGCCTTCGGAGCAACCTCGCTTCCCAACGATCCGACAGCGCTGGCCTCATCCAACTCAATATCAAAAACAGAAGACAGCCGCGTCATCTGAAGAAGGTCGTTTAAGCGCTTATTGATGTTGACCAGCTTAAGCTTGCCTCCCTGGTTCCGAACGCTGGTGTGGGTCTTAACCAGTTCTCCAATTCCAGAGCTGTCCACATAATTAACTTCACCTAAGTTGAGAACAATTTTTCTGTTCCCTTTGTCTCCGAGTTCGCGAACCATCTCACGGAGAATGACGTTGCCTTCACCCAGCGTAATCCTTCCGCTGATGTCCACGACCACAACATCTCCGATCTGGCGGGTATTTGTCTTCATCTTCTGGGGGGTATGATTTTCCAACCCGAGCCCCAGCCGATCCAGTACTTCACACGCCACTTTGGCCGTCTCGTCCGATTCGGTGCGAACCACGATCAGAGAACGCCCTTCCTTCAATACCTCCCGGAAAAATGCAGCATCCTCGGAGCATTTCTCGTCAGGCGTTGGTTTGGCAACCTCCGAACCATGCGGGAGAACGTGCGCGCCCACCGCGGAGCCCGCCCCCGCTCCAGTTAAACCCAGCAAAGCGGCAGCTCCAAAACCAAGCGCGAATACAGCTCCTACTCCCGGTACAAGCAGCGTGGCCGCAGCCACTCCAGCAGACATGCCAACCGCTCCGCCGGCAAAGCCTCCTACATAAGCGCCGAGTTGTTGAGCGATTTTCTTTGCCTCATTCTCGGAACGTGTTAAAAAAACAACCGACTCTTCGGGTACTCCCCGTTCGCGCAACTCTCTGGCCGCATCTTCGGCGTGATCGCGCGAAGCAAATACTCCAATTGCAGTTTCCATATGACCCTCCTGAGATCCAGATTTTTTGAGTGTTACTTGGGCCCAAGAAACCAAGTGCGGCCCGCTCTGCACTTCTGCAATGAAGTCAGAGAGCCAGCGCCTCAAAACAATTTGACAACCTTATCCCCCAGGTTTTTTCGGAAGGAAGAAAAGCCTCCCCGCACTTGTGTTTCAGCTACCGCTTTGCCGAATACGATATCAGATTGGCCAATCCTGGCCAAGAGGATCGGGAAACTTTATTAATGCCGACGACTGAACCTGACCGCGCCCATTTCGTCCGCGAGCGCCGACGCTAATGCGGGTGCCCGCCCTATAAAGCCCGCCTCTTCAACCTCAGTTTCAGGGGCAAAAGTCTCCAGAGGAGAGCCTCATCCAGTGTTGGACTTATCGGAATCGTATCGACGACCGCACTATAAGCAGACAGCTGCGGTAGGTGGATGATTTAAGGAATGAACCTTGGAGGCATTTCTGAAAAGTGAGCGGTAGTGCTCAGACTTGCCTGTGCGACCGTGCCATTCTTGCACGTAACGCGAGGCCTCTCAATCCGCGCAACCCGCCGCTGTAGCTTGGCTCCAACCGGGTACTCGAAGGATGTCGGGCAAGGTGAATAACAATGCGTAATATTCGTTTGCTGCTGCTAGCCGTTCTGGTACTGGCTATCCCGGCCAGATTGTTCGCACAATTTGGCGTGTCGGTCACGTTCGCTCCGCCAGCCCTACCTGTTTACACCCAGCCCATGATCCCAGCCGACGGCTATTTGTGGACGCCCGGCTACTGGGCGAACGGTGATCAAGGCTATTTTTGGGTGCCGGGAACGTGGGTTCAGCCACCTAGCGCTGGCTTGCTCTGGACCCCCGGGTATTGGGGTTGGGGTGGCAACGCCTTCGCCTGGAATGGAGGCTACTGGGGCGCCCAGGTCGGCTTCTACGGTGGGGTTAACTACGGCTTTGGCTATGGTGGTGTCGGCTATGGAGGCGGATATTGGAATAACGGAGCCTTCACTTACAACACCTCAGTGAATAACGTGAACACGACGATCATTCACAATGTCTACAGCAAGACCGTAATCAACGAGACCGCGATCAACCACGTCAGCTATAACGGCGGTACCGGCGGAATCAGCGCGCGTCCAACCGCCGCGGAAGAGACCGCGTCACGCGGACAACACACCCCGGCAACTGCGCTGCAAACTCAGCATGTGACCGCCGCCAGTACCAACCACGCACTCCTGGCGTCCGTGAACCATGGCCGGCCGGCAATCGCCGCGACCTCGAAGCCTGCCGAGTTTAGCGGATCCGGTGTGGTAGCGGCCAAGGAGGTTGGAGCACCCTACAAGGCTCCGGTCGCTGAGAATAAGCCGGATGAAAACAAGGCCGCCGAGAGCAAAGCGACTGAGACCAAACCGTCAGAAAACAAGGCCGCAAGCAACGCGACAGAGAACAAGGCGACAGAGAACAAGGCGACAGAGAACAAGGCAGCTGAAAGCAAGCCTGCTGAGAACAAAGCCAGTGAGAACAAAGTCACGGAGAGCAAAGCCACCGGGCATAAACCCGCTGCTGCTCCGCCCAGTGAGAACAAGACGGCAGCCGAGCGTAAGACGGCTAGCCCGTCAATCGAGTCCAATAAGCCGACTGCATCTCATGCAAAGTCTGCTCCTAAGCCGATGGCACCTCACGGGCAGCCTGCTAAAGCGGCACCTGAAGCTCACGCGCAGCCTGCTAAAGCGGCACCTGAAGCTCACGCGCTGCCTACCAAAGCGGCACCCGAAGCCCATGCGCCGCCCGCCAAGGCTGCACCTGTAGCCCGAGCGCAGCCCACACCTCGTCCTGCAAAGGAGACGCCCAAAGAGGAAGAACACCCTCGTCAATAGCAGATACGCCTGCGTGATACTGCGTCATCCACTTCGGCTATACAGAATGTCCGACTGAACTCTTTGGTGCGAATCCACTTCTTGGATTCGCACCTTCATTTTTTCCGGCCGCTGTAAGAATTAACAGCCGAAAGTCGCAAAGCGGAGGCAAAGCCATTTAGTACCTGAGAAGCGAAGCACAGAAGAAGTTAACTGGCGCAGATTCAGAGCCGATTCTTTAATGCAGATCCGTTGTTCAGGATTAAAAACTCTGGTGAGCGCGGCAGGATTCGAACCTGCGACCCATGCCTTAAAAGGGCATTGCTCTACCAACTGAGCTACGCGCCCATCCTTGCCAACTTAGTTTACCATTGGGACTGCGTGAGATCGCCTTCGGTTGTCCTGGCGCGAACTGAGTGAAGAACTTTCGACTGAAACTGGCGAGTCTTTCGAGCAACTCAAGCAAGCTGATCAAGGACAAGAGACAGATCTTATGACGGGCGCGTCCAGTAGCCAGTTACTGATTGGCGTCGATGTCGGTGGCACCAAAGTAGCGGCGGGCGCGGTGACTCCCGCCGGCGAGATTACCTTCCAAACCCGAGTCCCCATGGTGGCCAATGATGCGGCTGCTGGGCTAGCTGCCGTCATTTCGGCGATCAACGCGGTGAAAAGCGGAATCGACGGTGTAGCAATTTCAGGAATTGGAATCTGCGCTCCCGGCCCTCTGGATCCGCGATTGGGTGTGGTTATCAATCCCCCAAATATCCCTGGCTGGCGAAACTTTCCCCTTGCCGCCGAAGTACTGAAGCTCTTCAACTTGCCGGTAAAAGTGGACAATGATGGCAACGCAGCTGCCTTAGCCGAAGCTCTGTGGGGAGCCGGTCGGGGATTCCACAATGTTTTCTGCGCAACCATCGGCACTGGCATCGGAACCGGAATCGTCTTCGATGGCCGCATCTACCATGGTCGAACCGGCTCTGCCGCGGAGGGCGGCCATAATACCATCGACTATCGAGGGCCCCGTTGTGGCTGCGGTAAGTTGGGCTGCATTGAAGCTCTCGCCGCTGGACCAGCCATAGCACGCCGAGCCCGCGAAAAGATTTCAAAAAAAGAAGGAACCTCTGCAATCCTGGCATTTGCCGGCGGGCGGCTTGATCGCATCACCAGCGAAATGGTGGGCAAAGCCTATGAAGCGGGCGATTTGCTGGCCAAAGAAGTTTTGCAGGAGACTGCTTTCTATCTGACCGTTTGGCTGGGCAACATCATCGATTTGCTCGAGCCCGATGTGATGATCATCGGCGGAGGAGCAGGCGCAATGTTACGTCCCTTTTTCGCCGAGATCGAGCAGCACCTTCCCAGTTGGTGCGTAAACTCCCATTGCCAGGAGATTCCCCTGCTACCCGCGCATTATGGAAGGGACGCCGGAATCGCAGGAGGCGCTGCCCTTTGCCGGTGACCGCTGCTTCTCAGGCCCGCGCTTTATCGATGTTTGCTTCCCAAATTCCCTTAGATTTTAGGATGAGTTCAATCGCTTCCCGCACCGCTCCGCGGCCGGCAAGCGCTTTGGTCGTGTAGTGGGCGGCCTTTTTCACTTCCGGGACTGCGTCGCCCACGGCCACCGCCAGTCCAACCCGTCGCATCAACGGAATGTCGGGAAGATCATCCCCAACATAGGCCACCACCGAGTCTGATACTCCTGCTTTCGTCAGGATTTCCTCATAGGCCGGCATTTTAAGCGGCTGCTTCATATAAATAAAATCCATCTTCATTTCCTTCGCCCGCCGGAGCAGCGCCGCACTCTCGCGTCCGGTAATACACCCGGTTCGCAGTCCCGCAGTATGTGCCAAAGTCAATCCCTGGCCATCATGTGCATCGAAGGTCTTGATCTCGAGGGCACTGCCGTCAGGCTGGGACAGTAAAGTCACTCCGCCGTCGGTCATCGTACCGTCGACGTCCATCAGCAACAATGTGATCTTGGCGGCACGTTTCTTGAGCGCGAGTGAGATTTTAGTCAGGCCTGTCAAAACTACCTCCGTGTGGCGGTGGAAGGGTGAGTTTAAGCCAAAATTTGTGCTAAGGCCACCGGGAGGCTTCAACTTCGCTCCCCTAGAAGATACGCCAGCGAGCGAAGATTATTGGGAAGATTGTTAGATTGCCCGTCTGGCTTGTGGGAAAGATCCAATCCTTCTCTATTTTGCTTGCCGATTCACCGCGCAATGTTGGCAGCACCCGAAACTCTTGCTCTTTCCGCCTCAAGCCGGTGAATCGTGGTCCGCAGCCACATTCCTAGAGCCTCCTCGATTTCAAGCTGTGTACCGGTGCGATACAGGTTTTCCAGGGTCTCGCCGGTCGCAGACAAAGGGATATGAACACACGGCGTTTGCTGCTTGCGCGATTCTTCCGGAACAAACTGCATCAGCAGGCACTCGCTGCATGGTTCGTGGTCCTTCGAATTGAAGTTCATGCAGGTGGGAGAATCCTCGAAGATGAAGCGTGGCCGCCAGGATTCGCGTGGCAACCGGCCGTAGCCGCCTTGCTCGAGAAACTCCAGCTCGAACTTCAGCACTTCTAAGGGGTCGCGTTTATCCGTTGGCATAGAGATATCCTCGATTCTCACATTAAGCTTTCGGTCCAAATGAAACCGTGATGTGCATCACCTCGGGCTGCGAGCGCCGTCACGTGTGGGGATGAAACGTGCCGAAAGTGCTCATAAGCTATTCCTAAGGTGCAAGCGGCTGGCGAAAATGCAATCCTTAGATGGACAGGTGATGAAGATCACAGCATCTGCATCGAGGAAAAGGCGAATATTGCAACGTGGACGATGTAAACTCAGTGCGACATTAGGAATTAATTTCCAGGAACCGAAAAGGAGCCAAGAAGATGAGGGGAAACAGTTTTAGGGTGTTGATGATTGCAACGCTGGCTACGCTCGTCATGAGTCTTTCCGGGTTGGCCATTGCCCAGGATGGCGCTGCGACATACAAAACAAAATGTGCCATGTGCCACGGCGCCGACGGAAGCAAAATCGCCGCCCACAACCTCCAGGGTGACGATGTGCAGAAGTTGTCGGACGCCGACCTTTCCACCATCATCACGAATGGCAAGGGCAAGATGCCCGCGATCCATGGCGTTACGGCGGACCAGGTCAAAAGCCTGGTTGATTTCGTTCACACCCTGAAGAAGTAACGGTTTTTCCTGGCAACTTAAGTCTCCACGCGGCTCGCAATTCGCTGCGAAGCTTGGAGTGTGTCTGTGCAGCGTCGTTTACAGAACGGAGCAGGAGTTTCAATGAGTCTGGGGCAACGGATTCGTAACTGGGCGCAGCCTGTCTACTTTCTCGGGCAGAATGCCATTACGCTGGTGGGCGCCGTTATCACTACCAGCACAGCCTTCACCACCATAGCCTTCTGGTTCTATGACATATTCCTGCCGGGGCCTCCACATCCCTACATCGGATTGCTGGTCTTCCTTATTCTGCCAGGCGTCTTTGTCTTGGGTCTGCTGTTGATTCCAATCGGGATTTGGCTGCGCCGCCGCGCCCTGCGCCAAAGCGGCGCTTTGCCGCCAACCTTTCCCCCAATCGATCTGCGTTTGCCGGTGGTTCGGCGCACTTTGGAATGGGTAGGGGTTGCGACCTTCATCAACCTGTTCATTATTGCCACCGCGTCGTACCGCGGAGTCGAATACATGGACTCCACCAGCTTCTGCGGCACCACCTGTCACACTGTCATGGCGCCCGAGTACGCCGCCTATCAGAATTCACCCCACTCTCGCGTGGCCTGTGTTGAATGTCACATTGG
>Ga0116135_1001482_pt1 | contig 11735 bp, 9 predicted proteins | sample June2015DPH_20_1_FD_89738 | JGI IMG/M metagenome (GOLD analysis project Ga0116135, IMG submission 89738) | Peatland microbial communities from SPRUCE experiment site at the Marcell Experimental Forest, Minnesota, USA - June2015DPH_20_10 | ecosystem: Environmental > Terrestrial > Soil > Wetlands >... | reverse complement strand
CTGCTGTTATACTTCATAGTGCTGATGCGTTTGACGCAGAACGCGCAAACAGCGCCCGACCGCGCTGGCACGTTCGTGGTGATGGGTGTGGTGGCTGTGCTTAGCTTCCATATCCTGGTCAATATCGGCATGGTGGTCGGTTTTATGCCGGTCACCGGAATACCTTTGCCGCTGATGAGTTACGGTGGGTCTTCCGTTCTGTTCATGTTCCTGGCGCTGGGGATGGTAATGAATGTTCGTATGCGCCGATTTGTGAATTAGCTGGGAGTCCGGCTAAACAGGGACATGAGTTATGGGCCGGAAGGCGGTAAAGAGCTAAAGAGCAAGCTGCTGCGTTCTCCGGTTAAGTCCGGCGCAGCCCCAAAAATATCGATCGCCCTCGCGTAAAGGGGGCATTTCACCGGCCAATCGAGTTACGGAAGGCCGGGCAGGATTGAAGCAATTAAGTGCTGCTGGATGGGAAACGGCCCCCTGACCGGGAACGGTCTGAGAGTGCGGTCACAACCCGGCAGACGAAAAGCGAACAGTGCAAAAGAGATCCAAGCTTAAGCAACGGATTCGGTTCGGGAACCTCCCGGACCCCAGCCGTCCCCTATGCGGGGGCAGTGTCGCATCGCTCAGTCCTCCTGTTTCCTTCCTTGCTTCGACCCGGTGATTGCCGTCGGATAAGACGGCACCGGAGTGTCCATGAATAAAGAGTTGTTTGTTTCTTCCACACCGCATGAAACCAAGGTGGGGCTGGTGGAAGACGATCTGCTCGCGGAAGTCTACCTCGAGCGCGAAAATGAATACACCTTAGCCGGGTCTATCTACAAAGGCCGCGTGACCCGCGTGCTTCCCGGCATGCAATCGGCTTTCGTCGACATTGGGCTCGAGCGCGATGCCTTCCTCTATGTTTCCGACTTTATGGAGTTGGAAGAGCATGACGAGGATTTGACGGATGTTATTCCTGCGAGCCGCGGCGTGCAGGATATGCGGCCGCAAGGCGTGCCAGCGGAGAACGGGGCCGCGGGAGGGTTCGAAGCTCAAGAGGCGGAAACCCATCCAGGCTTCGAAGCGGATAGCACAGGCGAGGCCGAAACCTCGCAGGAACTAGCGGGAGAACATCAAAACTCCAGCGCCGCCGCACCGGCCGAATCTTCTGGCGGAAGGGATTCGCAAGAACGTGAGCGCGGAGGCTGGAGAGGACGCCGCCGACGACGCGGCGGACGCCGTGATGGGCGCGAACGCGGGGGCGAATCCAGGCCGGCCGCACCACCCGTGGTCGAGAGCGTTCCCGTGCGTGCTCAAGAGCCGTCCCGAAGCCAGTTTGGACCGCCCGTCGGCTATCAGCCGATCATCCTGCCGGGAGAATCGATTTCCAAGTACCGGGGGATTCCTCAAGCGCCCGCTGTGGAAGTCCTTCCAGCGAGCGAGGCTCGCGGATCCGAAGTGGCGGAGCGATTTGAAGTGGACGCTATTCCTAGCGAAGCCCCCATTGCTGGAAGTTTTGCGGAGGACGAACCCATATTCGCGGGCGGGCCTGCGGCTGCGATAACTCTGCCGGAGACGGAGGAAGGATCTCAGCACGCCGATTCACAACCGGTGCGGGATGAACCGGTAGATTCGGCTGCCACGACGGTAGATTGGAACCGCGAATTTCACCGGATGGATTCGGCGAGTGCAGTCGCTGCGGCTGCGGCTCCGGAGGCGGCTAGGCTGATTCAGGAAGTGGTGGAGACAGAGATTGAAGTCGCGCCAACGGATGAGCATTCTGATGCGGCTGTAGCCGTGGAGCGGGCACCGCAGTTCGCGGCTCCGGGCACTCTCGAAGAGGAGACCATCGACGAGGAAGAAGCGGATGCGGTGCGGTACGAACAGACTTCGGATGACGGCTATGAGGAGTTCGAGGAAGAGACGCGAGCGGCAGGCCAGCAAGGTGCGGAAGCTGGGCAGCGGGGTTTTCCGGATGTTCGCGAGACTGTCGAGGAGATTCACCTGACCTCTTTGGCGGAATCGGGTGTTGCTCCGGTGGAGGGCGCCGCGGCGGAAGGCGAAGAAGATTCGGAAGAATTGGAACTAGAGGAGGCGCAGGCGGAAGCGGAGGCGATGCTTGACGCGGAAGCGCGCGGAAACGGTACCGTGGATGCGCGCGCGGAGGTTCGCGCTTCGACGGGGACGGCCGGTTATACGCAACGCGCACCTCGTCCGCGGCCGGGTTACGACCGGCAGCGCGGAGGACGCCGTGGCGGCGGAGGACGCCGCTTTCCACGCCGGCAAACGCAGGATGTTCCGAAGATCAGCGATTTGCTGAAAGAGGGTCAGGAAATCCTGGTGCAGATTGCGAAAGAACCGATCGGGAAGAAAGGTGCGCGGATCACCAGTCACATCGCGCTGCCGGGGCGGTTTCTGGTTTATATGCCGACCGTGAACCATACGGGCGTCTCGCGCAAGATCGCTTCCGATGAAGAGCGGCAGCGGCTGAAGCGCATCGTGATGAGTGAGCGCGATAACGGCCATGGCGGCTTCATTGTTCGGACTGCCGCGCAGAGCGCCAGTGAAGAAGAATTGCGGGCCGATATTCGCTTTCTGAAGGGATTGTGGAATGACATTAAGACGCGGGCGGAAGCCTCCAAGCCTCCGGCGCTGATTTATCACGATCTGAATGTGGTGGAACGTGTACTTCGCGATCAGGTCACTTCGGATTTCTCCGTGATCTGGGTGGATACGGAGCCGGAATACGAGCGCATTCTCCGATTCTTCAATCGGTTCCAGCCTGGGCTTGTGAAGCGGGTGAAGCTCTATACGAAAGAGACGCCGCTGTTTGAGCAATTCGGCCTGAAAGATGAGATGGACAAGGCGCTCAAGTCGAAAGTCTGGCTGAAGAGTGGTGGCTATATCGTGATCAACCAGACCGAGGCCTTGGTCGCGATTGATATCAATACCGGCAAGTACGTGGGCAAGACATCGCGGCTGGAAGATACGATCGTCAAAACCAACGTGGATGCGATCAAAGAGATCGTGCGGCAGATTCGGCTGCGCGATCTGGGCGGCATCATCATTATCGACTTCATCGATATGGATGAACGCCGCAATCGACAGCGCGTGATGCAGGCTCTGGAAGAGGAGTTGCGGCATGATCGTGCGCCGTCGAAAGTGCTGCAGTTTAACGATTTCGGACTGGTTGCGATTACGCGTAAGCGCGTGAAGCAGTCGCTGGAACGCACGATTGGTGCGCCTTGTCCGTATTGCCAATCTACTGGCTACGTGAAGTCGCTGACCACGATTGCGAACGAGATTTATGTGGAGATGCGCAAGATCTCGCGACATCTGGAACACGAAGACGTGATGCTGCGGGTGAATCCGGATGTGGCCAAGGAATTGAAGGCGAACAATGGGCGGCTGCTGAATGAGATGGAAGAGCTTACCAAGCGGACGATCATTGTGAAGAGCGATCCGGCGCTGCACCAGGAGCAGTTCGATATTAATTAGCTGTCAGCTATCAGCTGCCAGCCGTCAGTGCCCATGTGGGGACAGCCGCCCTCGGCTGGCAACTGGGCGCAGCCCAGCAGCTGCTTGGAAGCCCAAGACTTTGTGATAACGTCGCTTCGTGGGCCGGAAGTCAATTCCCGTCGACATCGTGACGGCCGTGCTCTTGAAGAGCGCGCGGCGGTGGCCCTGTGCTTTCACTTGAATGGCGAATTGGCTGAGAAGAAGGGCCAGATCGCTCACCTGGACAAGAACCCATCGAACTCCGCAGAAGATAACCTCGCGTTCTTGTGCTTGGACCATCACACGTCGTTCGATTCGAGGACTAGCCAGCACAAGAACTACACCATCCAGGAGGTGAAGGCGGCGCGAGCCGATCTGCATGAAGCGATTGCGCAGAAGATGCGCCTTGGCGGCGCGGCGTCCGCCGTTCTCCCTGGTTGGGACGTCCGGTATCCCGGCGCCCTGGCGGACGTCTCAATCTTGCGTCCCTTCGATCAGCATCCGAGTCGGTTAGCCATTGCTGAGGATATGACATTGGTCAACCGGTCTCCCCAGCAACTGAGCCTGAGGGTTATCTTTCTAATTCAATACGGCAACACACAGCTTGCGGCGGACCCAATAAACCTGCCCGTTGCCGAGTGGACACAGCTCCTAGCCAGCTTCGGGATACGACAGAAGTCGCAGGTGTCGTTCCCTTTGAACCTGCCCGGCCGCTCGGCGGTCGAGGGACACATCGCTTTTCCGGTTCGATGGGATGGAGCCGGGAAAGGCGTCGCTGGCGATGTTCCCGAATCACGGCGTTATTCCTTCGAATTCGAGGATCTGCTAACAAAAGAGAGGCGCACCGCCTCTGCGTCTGCGGTGTATGCGCTGGACAAAAACAATCATCAACGCTGCTCGCGTACCGATTTTGCACTGCCCGGCCCTCGGGAGGAGCCCCTAGCAAGCTGGCGGCATTTCAACTATCAGAAAACCTTCGAAGCGGGCGGCGAAAAACTCTACGACGATCTAATTCTTGGCAATTTCATATCCCATTCGGTCCGCGCGCCCTGCAGCATGCGCGAGGTGGTCGAACACATTGCACTGCACTCTCAGAAGCCGATTCCGATTGAGTCACTCGCGGAGTGTCTCCGTCAGCCAGTGCTGTCGCGCGGGAGGGTACTCTTTGGCTGCCCTGGCAACTGCGTCGATGAAGTTACAAGCAATTACGACAACTTGGAGTGGTGGGTCTCGAACAAGGGGCTGAACATCTCGATTGGGAGGCCGCTTCCAACTCGCCAGAGTCCGATCGCCCGCTATAGCTGAGACAGCCCCGCATAAGGATGAAAGAGTCTGGATACTGCGAACATTCCTGGAAATCCAACAAATGGCATTTAAACATGGCAAATGCCATTGTATAATGGCATTCATGACAACCACCTTGACGCTGGACAAAGCTGGCCGCGTCGTCCTGCCCAAGCCAATTCGCGACGAAATGCAGCTCCGGGCGGGCGATTCGCTCGAACTGGAAAGTTCGGAAGATCGCATCGTGCTTCGCCCGCGCAGGGGAGGAACCGGCCTTCACAAGAAACTAGGAATCTGGGTCTTCAGCACCGAGGAGCCGATTTCGGCGGAAGCTACCGATAAGGTTCTTCGCGACATACGCAATGAACGCGAACTCAGATTTCTGGGCAATCTTGCTCCACGCGCCGCACGGCGGAAAAAGCGACGGTGAAATGGTTCTTCGACAGCTCGGTGCTCGTACCCGCGTTCCTGCCGGCCCATGTTCACCACGCCCGAAGTTTCGCCGTCTTCGCGGCCGCAACGCCCCAAAATGCTAGTTGCGCTGCTCACAGCCTAGCCGAAATTTACTCATCCCTTACCAAGTACCCTGGGAAAGAGCGCCTAGGCGCTGAATATGCGGCCTTGCTAGTACAACAAATCGAGGAGAAGCTCACGCTGGTATGGCTTGACGGCGAAGAGTACTGCGCCGCCATCCGCCGCATGGCAGGGCTGGGAATCGTGGGCGGTGCAGTTTATGACGGCTTGGTCGCGGCCTGCGCACTCAAAGCACGCGCGGACGATCTCTACACATGGAATGTGCGCCACTTCGACCTGCTCGGTGCGGAAATAAAAAAGCTGGTAACGATGCCGCCGGCGCTTTAGTTCCCAGGATGTGCCAGCGCCTTCACTGCAAGGTCGGAGCGGCTGCGCAGTTTCTGCAGGGTTTCGTGAATAGCTTTGGCGGGAGCTGCGCTATCACTATTTTCGGCCAACTTGGCTACTCCTGCCGCTTCTTCGGTGGTTGTGCTTGCGATTTCAAGCAAGACCACCAGCGCGTCGGCATGCAGTTTCCACAACGACGACATGCTCTGGCTGCGCTTGAGTTCTTCGAGTTCTGTGTTGATTCGTGCGCCGCAGGAGACCAGGCGAATCAAGATGCGGGCAAGATCGGCGCGCAGACTCTTTTCTTCGAGGAATCCGGCGCTGTACGCGTCGGCTTCCGCGACTGTGAGAGTCAGGTTAAAGAAGCGCATCGGTACGATCTGGCGATACTTGGGATCGGCCACGCGCACGAAAACGCGAATGGATTCCTCTACGCGGCGCAATTTGCCTTCTTCTGCAGAGATTTGCTGGGCCGTGATTGCCGGGGGCTGAAAAGTTTGCACGGGAGCGGGCGCACTTGCCGCAGCGGCCCGCGCGAGTTTCGCAGCCGTAGCCGCCTTTGGCGATGACGGCAGGCCACGTCCTGCAGCAGGCGCAAGCAAGGATTTGCGAATCGGGGGACGCCGGTCGAGTTCTTTTTTCAGCTTGGAGACGCGGCGGAATTTTTCGAGTGCGCTGCCGTAGTCGGCGCTGAGCATTTCCTGCTGGTGGATCGCTGCCACATGTTCAACGGTGACTTCCACGCCGTCGACCGTGCTCAGAATGCTGCCGCCCATTTCGTCGAGCGCTTGCGCGAACTGCTTGATTTCGCCGAGCGCCTTGGTGAATAGCTCATCGAAGCGGGCGCCGAATGCCGCATTGTGCGCGGCTACCGTGGCCAGCACGCCAGGATGGTAGAACGAAGAGTCCAGCCAGCGCTTCAGCTCGCGAACCCGCGAAACTATTCCCGAATCCATGAGCGCGTTGAAATCGCGGTAACGCGTAATTTCCTCGCGCAAGGGATCGAAGTTGCGCAGCAGTTGCACGTGCTCTTCGGGAAGCTGGGGCACGTCCGTATCGGCGAGAATTTCTATCAACGCGATTTCGAACGGAGACAGCGGAAGCGCACCGTCCAATCCGTAGCCTTGCTGCTGCCATTGACCATGGACGCGGGGATGGCGATAGAGGAAAGTCGAGATAAGATCGGTTTTGTCGCGGTTGATTTCGCTCGGTTCGCGGCGGCGAACGAAGTAGCGAAGCAGGGCCTCGGCGACTTCGGAATCCGTTTCCGGCGTGAGCGCCTGGCGGAGCATGGCGGGAGTAATTGCCATGTCGAGCACGTGCAGCCAGCGGTACATGCGGGAAAGCGTTTCGGGCAGGTCGCCTTCCGACTGGCGAAGTGCGTTTTCGTCCAGTCCGCTGGGGACTGGAACTTCGCCACCGAGTTGGTCGCGCAAGAGCTTCTGATAAAAACCCTGGACAGTGGCCAGGATTGCCAGCTCAAATTTAAGGTCTTCGGCCAAAAGGCGCTCCGCGGGCGAGACTCTCCCTGCCAGTCGAGAAATTCTTTACCGCTGTTTAAGTAAAGACCAAAGTCATAGGGGTCGCAAGTTACTAGCGGAGTGACACTGGTATGGAGGGAGGGGGTGACGCGGAAGGGCACGAACTTCCGCGCAACGTAGCGCCCCCGTCCCGGCGGCTGTCGCGGCGGCATCTTGCCGCCGCCGCGACACGAGAGATCGAGGACGCTCTCGCGACAGCCGGCGAGACGCCGGCGCTACTTTAACTCTTTCAGAATTTCTCTTGCCGCGTTCGCTCCCGATCCTCCGGTAAGTCCTGCTCCCGGATGCGTTCCGCTGCCGCAAAGATAAAGGTTCTGGATGGGCGTCTTGTAGCGCGCCCAATCTAACAGCGGGCGCATGGTGAAGAACTGATCGAGGGCGAGGTCGCCATGGAAAATCTGGCCGCCGGTTAGGCCGTACGTTTCTTCGAGGTCCAACGGCGTAATGATTTGGTGCGTTAGGATCAGCTCCGGCAGATTCGGAGCGTATTGCGCTAGCGTTTGCACTACGGTTTGCCCGAGCGCGTTGCGCTGGCTGTCCCAATCGCCCTTTAATTTGTAGGGCGCGTATTGCATGTAGATCGACATCACATGCTTGCCTTCGGGCGCGAGCGTGGCGTCGGTGAGCGAGGGAATTGTTGCTTCGAGATAGGGCTGGCGGGAGAAGTTGCCGTATTTGGATTCGTCGAAGGCGCGCTCCAGGTAGTCGATCTCCGGTCCGATGTGGAGGCGGCCTTTCAATGCTGCGCTGTTGCCGTTTAGCGCAGTGAAATTCGGCAATGCGGAGAGCGCGAGATTTACTTTCGCTACGGTTCCGTTGCCGCGGTAGTGCTGTAGCTTTTGAACAAAATCAGGCGAGAGATGAACGGGATCGGTGAGCTTAAGCAGGGTGCGTTTGGGGTCGGCGTTGGAGATGACGGCTTTGGAGTTGATCTCTTCGCCAGTGGCGAGCAGAACGCCGGTCGCCACGCCGTCTTTTACGCGAATCTCGATGACTTCTGCATCGGTGCGGATTTCAACGCCAGCGGCTGTTGCTGCCGACGCCATGGCTTGCGTGAGCGCGCCCATGCCGCCTGCGACGAAGAACGCGGAACCTGCGGGGTGGGCATCTCCAGCTGCGCGAATGAGCAACTGCAGGCTGCTTCCGGCTGACCATGGACCGAGAAAAGTTCCGAAGATTCCGCGTGCCGCGATGACTGCGCGCAGCAATTCGGTTTCGAAATATTCGGCGACCAGATCGGCCACGGCCATCGGTCCCCAGCGCAGGACGCGGTACATATCGCGCTTGCCTAGATTGCGGAGGGCGCGGCCGGTCTTCAGCATGCTCCAGAGATCGCCGCTGCTGGGGTGGTCGATGTCAGGCGGAGTTGTCGCTAGAACTTCGGCCAATACTTTGCTGATTTTTGTTAGCGATTGCTGAAACTCGGGATATTTCGCAGCGTCCTTTTGCGAAAACGCCTCGATCGCCTGTGCGGATTTGTTTTGGTCTTGATACAGAGAAAGAGCGCGCCCGTCGGGTGAGAGTGCGGTGACGCAGGTCTCAGGAGTGATGAACTTCGCTCCGTGTATTTCGAGCTGCATGCCGCGGACGATGGCGGGAAGAATCGGTCCCGCCGTGTGCGCTAGCGTGGAGCAGCGGAAGCCGGGATGAAATTCGTTGGTGATCGCCGCGCCGCCTACTTGGTCGCGGCGTTCGAGTACGAGTGGCTTGAATCCGGCTTTGGCGAGGTAGAACGCTGTGACTAGACTGTTGTGGCCGCCGCCGATTATGACAATGTCGCGCCGCGTGTTGGTCATCTTACGCGGCTCCCTTGTCTTTGAGAATTTCAAGCGCCGCCAGACGTCCAGGCGCGCCCATAATTCCACCTCCGGGATGGGTGGCCGATCCACACATGTATAGATTCTGAATCGGAGTCCTGAAGCGCGCGTAGCCTGGCGCGGGACGCAGGAAGAAGAGCTGTTCGAGGGAGAGTTCGCCTTGGAAAATATTGCCTTCACTTAGTCCCCACTCTCGCTCGAGATCGAGCGGTGTGACGACCTGGCGGTGAAGAATGATGTCTTTGATGTTCGGCGCGTATTCGGCGATGGTGTTTACTACGGTATCGCCGAAGGCTTCTTTTTCGGTGTCCCAGTTGAGGCCGGGGCGCAGCTTGTAGGGGGCGTACTGCACGAAGCAGGAGAGCACGTGTTTGCCCGGCGGCGCCACGGAGGGGTCGGTAAGCGAGGGGATGACCATGTCGATGTACGGCTTGCGCGAGAAGTTGCCGTACTTGGCATCGTCGTAGGCGCGCTCCATGTATTCGACACTCGGCGAGATCGAAATCGCACCGCGCAGATGCGCGCCGGGTCCGGGGATGGCTTTGAAGTTCGGCAGCGCGTCGAGGGCCATGTTTACTTTGCCCGACGATCCGCGGTATTTGAAGCGGTTGATGTCTTCGAGGAAGTCTGAGGGGAGTTGGTCGGCTTCGATGAATTTGTTGAAGGTTAGGCGCGGGTCTACGCTGGACGAGATTGTTTCCGCGTAAATTTCGTCGCCGTTCGCGAGAACTACGCCTTTGGCTTTGCCATCTTTGATAATGATTTTCGCGATGGCGGATTTTGTGCGGATTTCTACTCCGGCTTCGCGTGCGGCATCGCCGATCGCGTTGGAAATCGCTCCCGTGCCGCCGCGGGCGAAGCCCCAGGCGCGGAATGCGCCGTCGATTTCTCCCATGTAGTGATGGAGCAGAACGTAGGCCGTTCCCGGCGAGCGCACGCCTAGAAAAGTCCCGATAATTCCCGATGCCGACATCGTCGCTTTGAGCACATCGGTCTCGAACCATTGATCGAGGAAATCGATGGCGCTCATGGTCATGAGCTGGACCTGATTGTACTTGTCGTAGCTCGACATGCCCTGGAAGCGGCGTCCGATGAAGAGGAGTTTCATGAGTTCGCGCGGGTTGAGCGTGTTCGGGTCAGGCGGGACCATGCTGAGGATCGGCTTCACGAAGCGGCACATAGCCTGCATGGCCTTGCCGAATTCGTCGTACGCTTCGGCATCCACGCGCGAGTGGCGGGCAATTTCACGGTGCGTCTTGCCGTGGTCGTTTACGCGCCACAGGTAATCGCCACTGGGCATGGGCGTGAAAGTGCCGTCAAGCGGCAGAATCTCGAGGCCGTGGCGCGGGAGGTCGAGGTCGCGAATGATTTCCGGCCGCAGCAGCGACACTACGTAGGAGCAGACGGAGAACTTGAAGCCGGGGAAGACTTCTTCGGTGCAGGCCGCGCCGCCGAGGATGTGGCGGCGTTCGAGGACCAGAACTTTCTTTCCGGCGCGGGCGAGGTAGGCGGCATTGACGAGGCCGTTGTGGCCTCCGCCGATCACGATTACGTCGTATGAGTTGGAACCAGCCATTGGCTGTTAGCTCCTAGCTTTTCGCTTGAATGCTCTTTGTTGGGAAACGCAATGATACTCGGGAAAGGAATTGTGCGGCAGGAAGATTAGAGCCCGCTAGGAAGGACGGTCCATTGTAGGAGGCGGTGCATCGGCGGTTTATTGTAGCGCACATTGCGTGTGCTGTGTTTACATTTTGGTGAGGAGTAATGAGCGCCATTCTCAATCGTTCCCTAAAAACAGCGGCCTTTACGATTTTCTCAGCGCTTCTCTTAATGCTTATTTTCAGTTGCCAGTACGACCCGTGGGCGCGAGGATTCCTCAAGAGCGGCCCTTTCGAGGGCGATATAGTGGGGGGTCTACCGGGTCGACTCTGCGACTTTGTCCCGGCGCATAGCCGTGCCCGAGAGTCAAACTCCACTGCAGGTCAGCCGAGATGCGAAGATTGTGGTACTTGCCAACCACAGAGTTGAGTTTTTCAACATTCCCGAGTTCATTTACGACAAAAAGCCTGAGGTGTGCCTCATCAACGGCGGTGGTGCGTGGCAGCTCGGCAAGAACGACGACTACGAGGTTCTTAACTTTCAGATTCAGCGGGAGAACTACCGCCCAGATGCATGTGGCTCGAAGTACAGTGGCCAGTTGAATCTCTATGGAAATAAGCCACCTTATAAGCTGCATATCACAATCGGCGATCCCGATTCCGGCGACGCGATCCAGTTCGAAAGGTCCGGAGTTTCCTAGCTCCGTACAGTACAAACGTCCGATATAATCCTGAGTCGGAACTTAGAGAGGTCACACTTCCTTGCCCATCGGAACTGCATTTCACGAGCGCACTTTTCCCCTTTGCCAGAGCTTGAATTACCGCGAGTGGTCGGGATACTACACGGTCAGCGTGTATGAGGTGCATCACGAGCATGAGTACAATGCCATTCGCAACGCGGCGGCGCTGATCGATATCTCGCCGCTTTACAAGTATTTGATTACCGGCAAAGACGCGACGCGGCTGGTGAACCGCGTGATCACGCGCGATATCAACAAGGTGAAAGTGGGGCAGGTGATTTACTGCTGCTGGTGCGACGAAGAGGGCAAGGTCATCGATGACGGCACGATTTCGCGGCTGGAAGAGAACGTTTATCGCTGGACGGCGGCCGACCCGAGTCTGCGCTGGTTCCGGCAGAACGGCCTGAACATGGATGTGCAGGT
>Ga0116135_1001480_pt1 | contig 11753 bp, 3 predicted proteins | sample June2015DPH_20_1_FD_89738 | JGI IMG/M metagenome (GOLD analysis project Ga0116135, IMG submission 89738) | Peatland microbial communities from SPRUCE experiment site at the Marcell Experimental Forest, Minnesota, USA - June2015DPH_20_10 | ecosystem: Environmental > Terrestrial > Soil > Wetlands >... | reverse complement strand
GCCCCGATCCTGGGACCCGGGGGTTGACGTACGACTAGGGGACAGATCGGTATGACGCGACCGTCCGTTTGTGCTTCCAACGAGCGTTTTGTGCTATCCCGTTCTACCGGCAAAGAACGCGACGCCGAATCCGGCAATGACTACTTCGGAATGCACAGCACTGCGAACAACCAAGGCGACAGCGCCAGACGCAACCATCTGCGGAGACCACGGCACCGAAACGAGGAAAGGCCAAATCTGACGAGTCCCTGGCATGAAGCCGGCGCGGAATGGTGCCACGCGCAAGACTCGCGTAAAACTCATCTCCGGCATGGTATTGACGCCGCAAATCCACGTCATCATTCTGGAACGGATCCTCGCATTACGCGGATACGGATTGGGACTCTTTTGTTACTTGCCTTCGTGCCCCGTCACCAATCCTCGCGGAAGCATTGAGGTTTTTCTCGACCGGCAGAAGCACGCGAAAGCATGTAATGCATCGATCCGCTTGACGGTAACTTCTGAAGGAAATGCGGCCCTCGTATTTCTGGACGATTCCTTTGCTGATCCATAGCCCCAAGCCGGTCCCCTTGGCCGATTTTGTGCTGAAGAAGGGCTCAAAGAGCTGGCGCGCGTCTTCCGGTTTTATGCCGACCCCGGTATCCACGATTGAGATTGCGACTCGGGGCTCATTCCTTGTCCAGTCGGTGACCTCGCGTATGCGGATTCCCAGAGTGCCTCCCTCGGACATGGACTGGCTGGCATTGATGACCAGGTTCATGAACACCTGGCGCAGCTCGACAGGGAATCCCCAGACGCGGCTTGAGGCGGCATATTTTCTTCTCATCACGATGTGACTGGCCTGAAGAGCGCTCTCCTGCAACGCGAGAACGCTGTCAATCAGGTCGGGCAAGTGAACGGAGGTGGGCTGCTTCGACTCACGATAGAAGCTAAGCGTTTGCCGCGTAATATGGCTCACGCGATCCAGCTCCTGCTCGGCCTGTTCAGCGAAGCGGCGTGCATCGGGGTCCAGGGAGGGATGATTGCGCAGGAGGTAAAAGATGTTGGTGATGGCGGCAAGGGGATTATTGATTTCGTGCGCGATGATGCCGGCAACGCGTCCCATTGCTGCAAGTTTTTCGGCTTCACGCAGCGCCTCTTCCGCGCGGAGCTGGGCGGTGATGTCGCGGCTGACCTCGAGGACCGCATTGCCCTCTTCGTTCAAGGTTTTTCGGCACGCGACGACAATCTCCTCCCCACTCTGCGTTTTCTGCGTCAGGTGGCCCTGCCACGAACCTCGCTCGCGAAGAGCGGCCTCCACTTCTTCTCTGGGAACCGGAAAAACCGTTTGCAGCATCCCGTGCATGTCATGGCCAAGCATCTCCTGCCGGCGCCAACCGTAGAGCGCCTCCGCACCGGCGTTCCAGAACTGGACCAATCCTTCCTTGTCGCGGACGGCGATGGCATCGGACGCCAGCTCAATCAGCTCCGCGCGCAAGCGAAACTGCTCCTGGCTCTTCCTTAGCTCTTCGGTGCGCTCCGCAACACGCAATTCGAGTTCGCTGTTCAGTGTTTCCAGCATCCGCGTCTTCCTGTGCAACTCCGCAAAGATCCCGACTTTTGAGAGCAAGACCTCGGGAACGACCGGCACAGAGATGTAATCGACCGCGCCGCTGCGATAGCCCTGGATCTTGTCGGAGTCGGTAAGGTGAACGCCGGAGATGAAGATGATCGCGGTTTTTTGGAAGCGGGGATGCTGGCGGATCATATCCGCGAGTTCAAACCCATCCACGTCGGGCATGCTGACATCCATCAGGACCACGGCGACTTCGGTCTTGAGGAGGATACTGAGCGCTTCCTTGGCCGAGGTTGCCTGGATGAGGTTTTCCCCCAGCTTCGCAAGAATGAGCTCGTAGCTCAGCAATTTCGCAGGCTGGTCGTCCACCATCAGGATGTTGACTTTGTCGTTCGCGGTCATCAAGTTGTCCCTTTGACTTAGCTTCCTTGATTAGCGATGCAGCCACACGCGCAACGCAGAGAGCAGTTGTTCAGTGTTCACCGGCTTGGCCAGGTATTCCGAAGCCCCGGCTTCGAGACACCGCTCACGGTCCCCTTTCATCGCCTTGGCAGTTAAAGCAATAATCGGCAAGCGCCGTAAAGCCTGATTCTGGCGGATGACCTGCATCGTCTCGTATCCGTCCATCTCCGGCATCATGATATCCATCAGGACGATCGCCAGGTCCGGCGTCGAGTCGATCGTCTCAATTGCCTCGCGTCCTGTTCCCGCCGATAGAACCGTCATGCCGCGGCGCTCGAGAACACTGCTGAGGGCGAAAATATTCCGCACATCGTCGTCGACGACAAGTACCTTGCGACCGGCCAGCGCGTCGTCCGAGCGATGAAGACGGTCGAGCATCTGCTGCTTTTCGGGGGGCAGATCGGCAACAACGCGGTGAAGGAACAGCGCGGTTTCATCGAGAAGCCGTTCCGGTGATTCAACATCCTTGACGACAACACTGCGTGCAAGCGTGTGCAGTTGCGCATCCTCTTCGGGTGTGAGATCTCTGCCCGTGAATACCACCACCGGCAAGTCTTTGAGCTTTGGATTGTCGCGCAGCCGCTCCAGCACTTCGAACCCAGTCATGTCAGGCAGGCGAAGGTCGAGCACGACGCAGTCGTAGTTCTGATCCGTCAGTGCGTGCAGAGCGGATTTGCCGGAATCGGCAACATCTATATCTATATCGCCCGAGCCCAGAAGCTCTCGAACGCTTAGCTGTTCCGCGGGATTGTCTTCGACGATCAGCAGGCGTTTTCGGCGGGACTCTGAGAATCGCCGAATCCGTGTCAGCGCGGCATCGAGGTCTTCCGCCGACGATGGTTTGGTCACGAACCCAAATGCGCCGCGGGACAACCCGTGATGCCGATCCTCATCGAGGGTAAGCATCTGTACAGGGATATGGCGAGTGACCGGATTCTGCTTGAGATGATTCAAGACTGACCAACCAAGCATGTCAGGAAGGAATACGTCGAGGGAGATTGCAGTTGGGCTGTACTCCTGAGCCAGAGTCAGAGCCTCGCTTCCAGTGTTCGCGATCAGGACCTTGAACCCCTTGTCCCTGGATAGATCGCACACCACGCGGGCATAATGAGGATCGTCTTCGACGACCAGCAAAATCGCATCGCCGTCGACCAGACGATCGCGATCGTCTTCTACCCTTGTATCCTGTTCGGCTACAGTAACGGTGGTAAGGAAGACGGGCTTTGCAGCCGATGAGCTGCCGCGCTCGGCCTTGCTTACGTTCGCCGAAGCGGGACCCACATAGGTATGGGGCAGGAAGAGCGTGAATTTGCTGCCTTGGCCGGGGGCGCTTTTCAACTGGATTTCGCCGCCCAGAAGACTGGCCAGTTCGCGGCTGATCGCAAGGCCGAGGCCGGTTCCACCGAACTTGCGGCTGGTGCCGGCATCGGCTTGCTGGAAGGCCTCAAAGATGATGCGCTGCTTCTCCGGCGGAATCCCGATTCCAGTGTCGGTGACTTCGAATGCGATAACAGCGGCAGCGCCGCTCAGGACGGGATGATCCTGGCTCCAGCCGCTGGCTACATTCGAGACGGCGAGTCGTACGCTGCCCTGCTCCGTGAATTTGAATGCGTTCGAGAGCAGGTTTTTGAGTACCTGTTGCAGGCGCTTGGAGTCAGTCACCAGGCTTCTGCCTATGTGCGGATCGAGGTTAACCTCAAAGACCAGTCTGCGATTCTCGGCCTCATGCCTGAAGGGCCGTGAGACCGCTTCGAGCAGACCGCCAAAGAAGACTTCCTCCGCCTCGACAGATACGGTTCCCGATTCGATCTTGGAAAGATCGAGGATGTCGCTAATCAGGTTAAGGAGATCTGTGCCGGCGCCATGAATGGTGCGCGCAAACTCAACCTGTTTTGCAGAGAGGCCTCCGTCCGGATTCTCGGCGAGTTGCTGACCGAGCACAAGAATGCTGTTCAAGGGTGTCCGTAACTCATGCGACATGTTAGCCAGGAACTCTGACTTGTACTTTGAAGTAAGCGCCAGCTCCCTGGCCTTTTCTTCAAGAGCACGGCGCGCCTGTTCGATCTCCTGGTTCTTGCGCTCGACCTCAAAGTTCTGCTCGGCGAGCTCTTGCGCCTTTTGTGCGAGCTGCTCGTTGGTCTGCTGCAGTTCCTTTTGCTGGGTTTGAAGTTCGGTAGCGAGATTCTGTGACTGCTTCAGCAGGCCTTCTGTCTGCATTGTGGCTTCAATTGAGTTGAGCACGATGCCGATACTCGAAGTCAGTTGTTCGAGGAACGCCAGATGAGAGGCGGTGAAGGCACTCAAGCTTGCCAATTCAATCACTGCTTTTACGCGATCTTCAAAGAGCACTGGTAGAACAATCACATTCTTTGGCACGGCTTTGAACAATCCGGAACGAATCGGCGCAGCCTTCCGGGGCAGCTCTGTGATGAGCATGCGCCGCTTTTCCGAAGCGCACTGGCCGATCAGGCCTTCGCCCACTCTCACCTCTCTGCTGTCGCCTTCGGGAGTGCCGGCAAACGTTGACAACAGCGTTAGCGCGCCAACACCCGCGGCCGGCTCGCTTGCCATCTGATAAATGACTCCCTGTTGCGCACCGACCAGCGGAGCCAATTCAGACAGCAACATCCTGCCCACCGTACCAAGATCGCGCTGGCCCTGCAGCATTCCGGTGAACCGGGCGAGGTTCGTCTTTAGCCAGTCCTGCTCAGTGTTGCGGTCAGTGGTGAGGCGCAGGTTGTCGATCATGGTGTTGATGTTGTCTTTCAACTCGGCCACTTCGCCTCGTGCTTCAACCTGGATGGAGCGGGTGAGATCACCCTTTGTAACGGCTGTGGCCACTTCGGCAATGGCACGAACCTGGTTTGTCAGGTTGTCGGCCAGCAAATTGACGTTGCCGGTAAGGTCCTTCCACGTGCCGGCGGCTCCCGGCACGTTGGCTTGTCCGCCGAGACGTCCTTCGACGCCCACTTCGCGCGCCACGGTCGTGACCTGGTCTGCGAAGGTCGCCAGCGTGTCCGTCATATTGTTGATGGTCTCCGCCAGCGCAGCGACTTCTCCCTTGGCATTGACCGTCAGCTTTTGCGTGAGAGCGCCGTTGGCAACTGCCGTGACCACCTTCACAATGCCGCGGACTTGTTCGGTGAGATTTGCTGCCATCACGTTCACGTTGTCGGTAAGGTCTTTCCATGTACCCGCCACGCCTGGGACAACAGCCTGGCCGCCCAGCTTTCCGTCCGTGCCCACTTCGCGCGCCACGCGCGTCACTTCAGCAGCGAAGGCGTTGAGCTGGTCCACCATCGTGTTGATGGTGTCCTTCAGTTCCAGAATCTCGCCCTTCACGTCGACCGTGATCTTGCGCGAAAGGTCGCCTCTTGCCACGGCCGTTGTCACTTCAGCGATGTTTCTCACTTGCGCGGTGAGGTTGCCGGCCATTGCATTCACTGAGTCGGTCAGATCCTTCCAGGTTCCGGCCACACCCGGCACGTTGGCCTGTCCACCGAGCCGGCCCTCCGAGCCCACTTCGCGCGCTACACGGGTTACTTCCGCAGCAAACGAACGCAGCTGCTCGACCATGGTGTTCAGCGTCTCTTTGAGTTGCAGAATTTCGCCGTGAACATCCACCGTGATCTTGCGCGAAAGGTCGCCATTGGCGATGGCCGTGGCCACTTCGGCAATGTTTCTCACCTGCGCCGTCAAGTTGCCGGCCATGAAGTTGACCGAGTCGGTAAGATCCTTCCATGTTCCAGCTACGCCCGGCACTTGCGCCTGGCCACCGAGTTTTCCATCTGTGCCAACTTCGCGGGCCACGCGCGTCACTTCGCCCGCGAACGCGTTCAACTGGTCCACCATTGTATTAATGGTGTTCTTCAATTCAAGAATCTCGCCCTTCACATCGACCGTGATTTTGCGCGACAGATCACCGCGCGCCACGGCCGTTGTAACTTCCGCAATGTTTCGCACCTGCGCTGTCAGGTTGCCGGCCATGGAGTTCACGGAGTCGGTAAGGTCTTTCCATGTTCCGGCAACACTGGGCACGTTGGCCTGGCCACCCAGGCGGCCTTCAGTTCCCACTTCGCGTGCCACGCGCGTTACTTCGCCGGCGAATCTGTTGAGCTGATCCACCATTGTGTTGATGGTTTCCTTCAGCAGCAGAATCTCGCCGCTGACGTTCACCGTGATCTTCTTGGAAAGGTCGCCGGTTGCGATTGCCGTCGAAACCTCGGCGATGTTTCTCACCTGGCCGGTAAGGTTGCTGGCCATTGAATTCACCGAGTCGGTTAGATCCTTCCATGTTCCCGCCACGCCCGGCACCTGAGCCTGGCCGCCCAGCTTGCCATCGGTGCCCACTTCGCGTGCCACGCGCGTCACTTCGGCGGCAAATGCGTTCAGCTGATCCACCATCGTGTTGATGGTGTCTTTCAACTCGAGGATTTCACCCTTCACGTCTACCGTGATCTTGCGCGAAAGGTCACCGCGGGCTACGGCTGTCGCCACTTCGGCGATATTTCTCACCTGGCCGGTCAGGTTGCTGGCCATGAAGTTCACATTGTCGGTAAGGTCCTTCCACGTTCCCGCCACACCCGAAACCTGCGCCTGGCCGCCCAGTTTGCCGTCAGTACCCACTTCGCGAGCGACGCGCGTTACTTCGCCGGCGAACGCGTTCAACTGATCCACCATGGTGTTGATGGTGTTCTTCAATTCGAGAATTTCGCCTTTTACGTCCACCGTGATCTTGCGCGAAAGGTCGCCGCGAGCCACGGCTGTAGTAACCTCGGCGATGTTTCTCACCTGCGCTGTCAGGTTGCCGGCCATGGAGTTCACCGAGTCGGTAAGATCCTTCCAGGTTCCGGCCACTCCCGGCACGTTGGCCTGGCCGCCCAGTCGGCCTTCCGTTCCTACTTCACGGGCGACGCGCGTCACTTCGCCGGCGAACCGGTTAAGCTGATCCACCATTGTGTTGAGCGTCTCTTTGAGCTGCAGAATTTCGCCGCGTACGTCGACCGTGATTTTGCGGGAGAGATCGCCATTTGCAATTGCCGTCGCCACTTCAGCGATGTTGCGGACCTGGCCGGTCAGGTTGCCGGCCATGAAGTTCACGTTGTCGGTCAAGTCTTTCCAGGTACCCGCAACGCCGGGCACATTTGCCTGGCCGCCCAGCTTGCCTTCGGTGCCCACCTCGCGGGCGACGCGCGTCACTTCGCCGGCAAACGCGTTCAGCTGATCGACCATCGTGTTGATGGTGTCTTTCAGTTCCAGGATCTCGCCCTTCACGTCCACCGTGATCTTGCGGGAAAGGTCGCCGCGCGCCACCGCCGTTGTCACTTCCGCAATGTTTCTAACTTGCGCCGTGAGGTTGCCGGCCATGGCGTTCACTGAGTCGGTAAGATCTTTCCAGGTTCCCGCCACGCCCGGCACAACTGCTTGCCCGCCCAGTTTTCCATCGGTTCCCACTTCGCGAGCCACGCGCGTCACTTCCGAAGCGAATGAGCGCAGCTGGTCGACCATGGTATTGATGGCCTCCTTCAACTGCAGAATCTCGCCGCGCACGTCCACCGTGATTTTGCGGGAGAGATCGCCGCTGGCCACGGCCGTCGCTACTTCCGCGATATTTCTCACCTGGCCGGTCAGGTTGCTGGCCATGGAGTTTACCGAGTCCGTCAGATCCTTCCAGGTTCCAGCCACCCCCGGTACTTGCGCTTGTCCGCCGAGTTTTCCATCGGTGCCCACTTCGCGGGCCACGCGGGTCACTTCCGCCGTGAAGACGCCAAGCTGTTGAATCATGGTGTTGACGATATTTGCGGAACGCAGGAACTCGCCTTCCAGGGGGCGTCCGTCCACGTCGAGCCGGACTGTCTGTGTGAGGTTGCCCTGCGCGACAGCGGCGATGGCTCTCGTAACCTCTGTCGTGGGACGCAGCAGATCCTCCACGAGCGTGTTGACTGAAACCTCCATGTCGTCCCAGGCACCACGGCGTTCATCGAGGCGGATGCGCTCACGAGTCTTGCCTTCCTTCCCAACCGCCTGACCGACACGGTTCAACTCAAATGCCATTCGTTCGTTGGCGGTCACAATTTCATTGAAGTTGTCGGCTATCTTGCCCGGCAATCCGGTCCAGGAGACAGGGAGACGCACACTGAAATCACCATTCTTCATGGTTTGCAGAGTTTGAAGAATGATGACGAGGTAGTCTGCCACCGGCTGCTCCGGAGTGGCTGTTTGGGGAAGATCCAATTCGGTTTTTCCGTTGGCTGGTTGCTCAACTGAGGTTCCCATAGGCACAAACGACTCCTGCACGAAGATACAAAACGATCAATGGAATCAGCCAATTAAGGCTCGCAAGAAACTCCGGTTTTGGTCTGAGATGTAACGAGGCGTTTGGATAGATGCGCGAGACTGAGAATTGGTTGTCAGCCGGCGCAATCCGTCTCCAGTAAATAAAAGGCCGCATCTCCGCCAGAAGAATCTCAGTCGTATTCCATTTCGATGTTGCGGAGAATGGCGTGAAGATGAGCCAGGCCGTGATCCAGGCAAAGAGCTTCGCGGGCTCTATTGCGAAGTGCGCTTACTGGGCGCCAGGATCAGGAGAAGTCCGGAGTTTTGCCGACTTTGGCAGATCCGTTTTCTGCTTCATCAGTGCCTGAAACCGTGGGTCAGCGGCCAGCTTGGAGGCAAGCGCATGGATCCCTTGAGGAGAACGGGAATTGAACGCGTCCCTGAAGTCCCGAAATTCCTTCTCCTCATTCGCATTGGCTTCTTCGAGAAGTTGCAGCGCCTCGGGTCTCCTGTCCATGTTCAAACATTCAACGGCTTTATGGGTCCTGGTAGCCACCTCCCACGAATATCGTGGCGGCCTGCAACTTTCCAGAACTGCAAACTCTGCATTCAACAGACCGCGTTCGCCATCCCGCGCGTAAGCCGCTGACAGCTTTGCCGTCACATCCTTCAGCCATTCATCATTTCTGCTCTCCGCCGCCGCCTGGGACTCTCTCAGATAGGCAGGATAGTCGTGTTCGAAGTATTCAACCTCCGCCAGATACAGGTGCGCTATGCTGAGCGTCGGTTCGGAGTGAACGGAAGCATTCAACAGCGCGATCCCCTCATCCTTTTTTCCAATCCAATAGAGCCTTTCGCCCTTCATTGCCAGAATGGAAGCTGAAGCAGGATCAAGCTCCTGTGCTTTGTTGATCTCCGCAAGACATTCGTTATCTCTCCCTTGACTCGCAAGCACGTTGGAAAGCCACAAGTGCGCCAGCGGATCTTTGGAATCGAGTTGAATGGCAAGGTGAAGTTCCTTTTCTGCCTCGCCAAAACTGCGAGTTCTCCAAGCCGCATATCCCAGCGCCCTGTGCCCCTCTGACAAGGAGCCGTCCAGTTCTACGGCTTTTCGGGCCGCAGCCATTGCTTTGTCGCGGGCGTCATCATCCTGCCGGTTGCCGTAGATGAAGAGCATCTCGTAGGCGTCAGCCAGGCCGGCATAGGCACGGGCATCGTTCGGATTGTGAACGATTGCCTGCGTAAAGTCGTCGAGCGCGCGATTCAGGCTCTCGGGGGTTCTCTGGTTCCATTCAAATCGGCCCTTGAGGTAAAGGTCGTGCGCAACACTCTTCTCGGCGTCTGATACCGGGGTGACCTCTTGCCGAATTGAGCTTGCAGGCCCAATCCCGGCAATCGCAGGCAAGTGCCGCTGCATCCATTTGCCAAAGGGATGCGCAAAATTAGCGTAGATTCCCGCTCCGGCGAGCACCGCCACCATCGCGACTAGAGCAAGCCTCAGCCAGCGCGAGTTTCCCAGCGTGTCGCCTGGGCCGGCGGTCTCACCTGTCTGTGGGTCAACCTTGCCGTCGCTCGCGGCTCCAATCTCAACGTTGTCGGCTGCCTCCTGTTCGCCGGTGGCCAAGCCGTCGGCTTCCAATTCAAGGGCCTTGCCTCTGAGCCAATCCGTCAGTTCGCCCGAATAGGCAAAAACCCCTCCGCGCTCGCCGCCGGGTATTCGATGAACGGGCAGTCCTCGATCTCTTTCCCATCGCTTGACGGTGCTCTCGGAATGATTCAGAAAGACGGCAATCTCCTTCCAGGAGACAAGTGTCCTCACTGATTCCGCATTTTCATTGCGAGAAGAAGCCATGGCCACTTCCATCAAGGGGGCCCGACCGGGGTAGGGGCTGAATACGCAAAATCATACATCCGCCCAATCTGTGTGTCCAGTTCGTCCTGATTAGTTTGAAAACCTGAAATGACACCTATTGACACGGGATGAATCTTGGCTTCAACCCTCAATAAATGAGAAGAGTAGGGACGCGTTCCGTGGCAGTTGCATGAAATGCATTGAGGAAGCAGGCAGCTCCTGCTTCTCATCGCACTTCCACGCGCGAACTCCTGGAGGTCACACATCAATGAACCCATCCGCCCAAGCCATGCGCAGTTTTCAGTCAGATTCAACCCTAACGAATAGCGCCAGGCGGTTGGTGGCTGGACCTCGAAGGCAAGCCAGTACGGACCTCCGGAAACGACCCCGGCATCGGAGTGAGTTCTGGGGGCGATTGGGTTTCTTCAGCGCCTTGGCGGTGGGAATGATGTGCGCGCCTGTCCAGGCACAGACCGTTACCGCGAATATTGTCGTGGGCGGGGTGCCCGGTCTGGCAATCAACCCTGCCACCAACAAAATCTACCTGATGAATCAGACGAATGGCGTAACCGTATTGGATGGAGCGACCAACGGTACCACCACGGTGACCGCCGGGAACACTCCGATTGCCGCGGCTGTGAATCCGATTACCAACAAGATTTACGCCGTCAACGAACTCAGCAGCAATGTTACGGTCATCGACGGGTCCACGGGCGCCACCAGTACTGTGGCTGTTGGTGGCACGCCGGTTGCTGTGGCTGTGAATCCGATCACCAACATGGTTTATGTGGCCAACAACCAAGGTGGAACGGTGACGGTGATTGACGGAGCGACCAATGCCACCTCCACGGTGACGGTTGGCACGTTTCCTGAAGCCATCGCCGTTAATCAGGTCACCAACAAGGTCTACGTGGTGAACAGTGGCAGCAGCAATGTAACCGTGATTGACGGAGCGACGAACGCCACGACTTCCGTCTACACCGGAAACAATTCGGCCAATTGCGGGTATAACTGCGCCTTTGTAGCCGTTAACCCGGTTACCAACAAGATTTACGTGATCAACGGCCTCTTCGCCCAGATATCGGTCATCGATGGAACCGCGAATACCGCGACCAACGTAGGAGTCGGGGACGAACCGGCCGCTATCGCGATCAACCCGGTCACCGATAAAATTTATATAACTTACCTGGGGGACTACGTGACGAACGGCGGCGTCAATGTGATTGATGGCGCCACCAACAATGCCACGACGGTCATCGATCCCAACGCCATCATTCCCATCGGCATTGCCGTAGATGTTTTGAGTAACAAGGTCTACGTGGGGAATTATTCCAGCAACAACGTGACGGTCATCGACGGAGCGAGTAACAATACCACCACGCTCACCGACACGAAGGCTACGGGGCCTCAGTCGATTGGCGTAGACCCGGTGACTGACAAAATCTACGTCGGCAACTCAGGCAGCGTTACGGTCATCGACGGCGGCACATACGGCAGCTCATCGGTTGCTGTCGCTGGTGGTCCGGTGGCCGTGAATCCGGTCACGGACAATATTTATGTTGTCAACAACAGCCTCGGCAACGTGACAGTAATTGATGGAACCACGAG
>Ga0116135_1001477_pt1 | contig 11770 bp, 13 predicted proteins | sample June2015DPH_20_1_FD_89738 | JGI IMG/M metagenome (GOLD analysis project Ga0116135, IMG submission 89738) | Peatland microbial communities from SPRUCE experiment site at the Marcell Experimental Forest, Minnesota, USA - June2015DPH_20_10 | ecosystem: Environmental > Terrestrial > Soil > Wetlands... | reverse complement strand
GTAGGTGAGCACTGGGAGATACTTCTGTGGTCGCTGCTCCTCTTCCGTTACGCTTACCCGGCCCAAAGTTACTACGTTCCCGCGCGCATTTGGCAAAAGTTGCTGGCACAGTTGCAGGATGAAATTGCCACCCCTCGCCCCAATGCACAGTTTCGTGGAAGCCTGGTTGACGAGAAGATGTTTGCGATCGACACCAACGAATGGGATCTGGCCAATCTTCTGGAGGAAAAACGCCAGGCCCGGCTGGCGCAGATTGGCGGTATCAAAGGTTGTATCGAAGCCGCAGGAGATAACGGTGGTAGGGAGAGTCAGAGATTTCCTCGCCCATCATGAGAATCGCAGCCACCGCCGATCTTCATTTCTCTCCTCAAAGCTATGCCAAGCTCCGGGACCAGTTTGAGCGCGTCCGTGACGAGGCCGATGTGCTTGTGTTGGCCGGAGATCTTACTAACTTCGGACAGCCCGACGAGATGGAACCACTTCTGAACGTCCTCGTACGCCTGCGTTTGCCTACAATCGTTGTTCTCGGGAATCACGATCACGAAAGTGGCAAAGAGGCGGAACTCACTCGCATGATCGTCGCGTCCGGAATTAAGTTACTCGACGGCAGCGCTTACGAGAGAGATGGAGTTGGATTTGCCGGCACGAAAGGCTTTGTGGGGGGATTCGGACGCGGGATATTAACCGCCTTCGGGGAGCGCGAGATCAAGGATTTTGTTCGTGCCTCGATTGACGAGGCGCTCAAGCTGGAGCGAGCTATGTCCCAGTTGCGTACTCAAAAGCGGATGGTCGTCCTGCACTACTCTCCAATTGCCGAAACGGTGCAGGGTGAAGCTCCGGAGATTTTTCCGTTCATGGGCACGTCGCGGCTAGCTGAAGTGGTCGATCGCCACGGTGCCGACCTGGTGGTGCATGGCCATGCCCACCACGGAAAGCTAAACGGACGCACCACCAGCGGCGTGCCAGTGCATAACGTCGCGATCTCTCTGTTGCAGGCGCAAGAACCCTCCTCGGTCTACCGAATCTTCGACCTCTGAATGACGGCCCGATCCTGAGTAACCTCAGCTTGGAGTACCAAAGTGCGGTTGACGGAGGGAAGAAATTGTTTAGCCGTGCTATAATAAGCTTAACGCTAACACCACGGTTTGCTCGTGACGCGGTGATCCTGTTGGATCAAGATTTATCTCCGCTTTTCCTGCCCGCCGTTTATTCAGCGCCAAATCCAAAACTTATGAGCGGCATGGGTACTCGCGATACGTGTATTTAGACGACCCCGAGATAGATCAAGCCTCTCCAGAAAGATACATTCAGAATGACAAGCTTCACCGAACTACCGCTTTCCTCCGGTTTGCAGCAGAGGTTGGCGGCGAACCAATTTATTACCCCCACACCAATTCAAGTGCAGGCGATCCCGCACGCCCTCGAAGGCAAGGACGTACTAGCCACCGCACAGACGGGCACCGGAAAAACCCTGGCCTTTCTGATTCCCGTGATCGAAATGCTGGAGCGCGAACCCTTGCACAAAGCTCGCGTGCTGGTGCTACTGCCCACCCGCGAATTGGCCATCCAAGTCAATGACGAGTATGAAAGGCTGCGAGGAAGGGGGCTGGCCAAGGCCGCCCTGGTGATCGGAGGCGTTTCCGAAAAGACGCAAATTCATTCCGTACGCGGCGGTGCCAGCCTGGTAATCGCGACGCCCGGCCGGTTGCAGGATTTCATCAGCCGCAAGCTGATCGATTTGCGGGAAATTAAAATTCTCGTGCTCGATGAAGCCGACCGTATGCTCGATATGGGCTTTCTCCCCGCCATTCGGCGCATTCTGGCTGTGCTGCCCCAACTCCGTCAAACTCTCTGTTTCTCGGCCACGCTTGAGCAATCGGTGGCAGGCCTGGTGAATGACGCCATGCGCGATCCGATCCGGGTTGCAATTGGCTCCACGCTCAAACCGGTCGAGAGCGTCCAATTGCAAGCTTTTGAGGTTCGGCCAGCGGAAAAACCGGATGTACTGCGGCAATTGCTCTACGCCGAAAAAGGGCAAACTCTAATTTTCGCGCGAACCAAACGTGGAACGGAACGTCTGGCCAAGGAACTTGCTCGCGAAGGATTCTCTGTAGCCATGATTCATGGGGATCGTTCGCAATCCCAACGCAATGGCGCCCTCTCTGGCTTCCAGCAGGGAAAATTCCAGGTGCTGGTCGCTACCGACGTTGCAGCCCGTGGCTTGCACATCGACGATGTGGCGCACGTAATCAATTACGATTTGCCAAAAATGGCCGAGGACTTTATTCACCGCGTTGGGCGAACCGGGCGAGCTGGCTCGCAAGGGTTGGCTTCCAGCCTCGTCTCCGGCGGAGAGGTGATCGAACTCCGGCACATTGAGCGCGCATTGAAGCTGCGCATCGAGCGCAAACAAGTCGACTGGTCCAATGCGCAGAGGCCAATGCAGGTTGTGCAGAATACTCTTGCCAGCCGCACTCTTACCAAACTGCCGGGAGAGGTATTCGCCTAGAAACAGATCCGCAGGTGAAAAATCAAAAGGGGCGCGTTTTCTAGACGCGCCCCAAACTATTTATAAATGATTACTTACACTTCCAAAGAACTAAAGAGCTATGGCTCCATCTTTTCGGTCTCGCGTTCACGGGGAATGCTGGAAATTTCCGTGTCGTCTCCCATCTGGAAAAGAGCGGCTTGCTCAGCGGCGTGCCTTTGCAACTCCACGATGTCCAATTCGCTGGAATCGCTTGACGTTCCCAACGGTTCTTCCGTTTTGCGTTGAACTCGGCGCTCAGCCTTGTCCCGCTGTTTTTGTTGTCTGGTATGTTCTTTCTGGCGTTTGGTGAAACTGGATCGACCTCGTCCTGGCATGCCTGCCCCCTCTCATCAATTATCAATATAATTACTTTGCAACGGCGCTTGGCGCCGGTTGCATTCGATCAATGCAAAGCTGGTACAACCTGAATCAAACGCTTCCGTATCGAACCCGGCATAATACTAAACTCTTGGACTGCTCGCCCCACAGTGCCGACGCGGCTACCCGGTGCTACCAGCGAGGCTCCCGCGGCTGCCGCGCATGGCCCTGATAGTCATCCCGACCTCCTCCGCCAAAGCGCCTTCCACCGCCTCCCCCACGGGGCGCGTCGGTTTTAGGTTTTGCCTCGTTAATCTTCAAGGCGCGTCCGCCTAATTCTGTCCCATTCAAAGCAGCCACGGCCTTATCGGCTTCTCCAGGGTTCGTCATCTCCACAAAAGCAAACCCACGGGACCGCCCGGTCTCGCGATCCATCACGATGCTGACCTTCTCCACCGCTCCGTGGGATTCGAAAACCCCGCGCAATTCTGCTTCGGTAGTGCTGTGGGGTAGATTTCCTACGTATAGGTTTTTCATGATCTTCTTTCTCTTTCTGTCCGCCCAGGTTACCGCTGCAAGCTTGGATGCGAATATCTTAAGGCGTAAAGTGCGATGCGACAGCTTCAGAAAGACGCCCGCGCAAACGGGCTGTCATTCCACCTTCTCTTTAGCGGCACTTTGCGATCCGGCCGGTACAAGATGCTTCTCCGCAAGAGTCTTCAACATTTTCTGATTACTGATTCGGCGGCTGATCTTCTGCCTGCGCCGTCGATTAAACCTCGCTTTATCGCCGTTGACTCCAGACATGGTCTCTCCTTAGTACGTGATGGAAGGCTGCAATTTGGATCGACGGGAGGCTTGCGGAAATTTTCCCGTCCAACACGGCAATCGCCTTTCCTGCTCTCTCAATCGCGAAGGCGCAAACGTGTAGTTCGGGGTGTCTTCGAGGTCAAGACATGTAGTATACGCCTATTCTTTGGCCGCGTAGAAGTTTTGGAACAGGTCTGGAAGCTATTCAGCTAGGGCGTCGAAGGACTGACGCTGCTGCTCGACTTACCTTTGCACAACAGAAGGCAAAGCGCCACCACTCCCCCTCCCGCTGCACCCCCGATCTCCAGCCACTTGGTGTTTAGCGCATTGCCGGCTCCATTGGGTAGAGCAGTGGCTCCGCAAACTGTCGTTTCGTATCTCGTATCTTTCTGTCCTTCATGCACCGTGCTGGACAGCCCTGCCGCAGCGCTCTGAGACGGTGACTTGGGCAAGGTTCCGCCCTTTGTAATATTCACGTCCTTCTTCAGCGCCGCGACCTCAACTTTTCCACTTAAATCGGTCACGTCGTATTGGGTGCGGTCCTGACTGATGGGATCGACCCTAATACAGTTCACATGAACGCTCATCGCAGTAGAGGTTCCTACCTCAACGCTTCCGTGCTCCAAAACCAGGTAGTTGCCCTCAAACTTCACAATCGATTCGGGCTGAATCAGCACGGAAGAACCTTGGACATCGAGATTGGCGACGAAGCCAGGTTTGGTTTCCAACGAATCGCCGGCGAAGACAGTTGTCGAATCCGCGACCTCAACCCCGTTCACCCACACTCCGCCTGTACTATGCACGATGGCAGAACCCGTGTCCGCCGCCAGCAAGAACAGCGGCGTGAGGATCACCATCACCCAAGAAACAACTTTGCCTGCAGCGGACACACTCATACCCACTCTAATTTCAACACTTCTCAAGCGATCGTAGTGCGCAGGAGCCTCGTCGTCTATTAGCTTTTTGGATGCCGAGGAGAACGTAGTAGATCGGAACCATCAGGTTTTCAATATGTGCGGCGCTCCGTTCCGTTTATTCTCCTATGCAGCGGCACGCATCGCGTCGAACGTCTTACTCAAGCTCTCATCTCTCCATGGAATCTTCTTCTGAAAATCGTCCAGCCATTCAACTCCACAATGTGTCCTACACTCTTCCAAACGGTCAAGCCCTGCTTCAAAATCTAAATCTTGCAGCGCAACGCGGTGAGACTTTGGTTCTGCTTGGTCGGAGTGGTTCCGGGAAAACCACAACGCTTAGATTGATCAACCGGTTGCTCATCCCGAACGCAGGCGAAGTTCTGGTGAATGGCTCGAACGTTGTCCAGGGCGATGTGATTCGCCTTCGCCGTAGCATCGGCTACGTCATTCAGGATGTCGGACTTTTTCCCCATTTCAACATCGAAAAGAACATTGGAATCGTGCCGCAAATCGAGGGATGGGATGCGGGCAGGATTCACGCGCGAGTGGAAGAATTGCTGCATTTGGTCGGGCTCGAGTCCTCGATAGCTTCGCGTTACCCCCATCAACTCTCCGGAGGTCAGCGGCAGCGCGTAGGCGTGGCTCGCGCTTTGGCTGCGGATCCCGAGATTCTGCTAATGGACGAACCCTTCGGCGCCGTCGACGCGATTACTCGCGATCAGCTGCAAAGGGAGTTTCTATCGTTGCAACAGCGATTAAACAAGACCGTGATATTCGTGACCCATGATCTTCGCGAAGCTTTGCGCTTAGGGACCCGCATCGCTCTTATGGAAAATGGCCGCCTAGTCACGGTTCTTTCGCCGGGAGATTTCCTGCGGTCCATGGATCCACTGGCATCCGCGTACGTGAAAGCCTTCGGCGAAAGTTTGACCTCCGTGGCAAATCGAGGTGGCGCATGAACATCGTCCATTATTTCTTGCAGCACCATCAAGAGATTCTGGAACTGACTCTCGAACATCTCTGGCTGGTCGGAATCTCCACTCTTCTGGCGGTTGCGATCGGTATACCGCTCGGAATATTCAGCGCGCACCGGCCGGGCTGGAACCGTCCAATTCTCGGTTCCGCGAATATCATTCAAACTATTCCGAGTCTCGCGCTCTTCGGCTTCCTGCTGCCCGTGCCCTGGATAGGCGCTCGCGCCGACCGCCTGGCAATCCTGGCGCTTACCCTTTACGCGCTGCTGCCGGTAATCCGCAACACTTATACGGGGATTCGCGGGGTCGACCGATCCGTACTTGAAGCGGGACGCGGGATGGGACTAACCGACCGTCAGCTTTTATTTCAAGTGGAGTTGCCGCTGGCTACGAGCGTAATCCTTTCGGGCGTGCGAGTGGCGGTTGTTGTATCGGTGGGACTGGCCACCATCGCCGCCGCCATTGGCGCGGGAGGACTGGGCGAATTCATCTTCCGCGGACTTGCCATGGTGAACAATGATCTGATTCTCGCGGGAGCGATCCCCGCCGCAGTTTTGGCGCTCTCTGCCGATTTTGCATTGGGCGGGCTCGAAAGGTGGCTGCGGCCAAGATGAGAGGCGATGCTCAACCGCGGCGATTCACTCCGTCACATAAGCAAAACGCCCGGGTCACCGTCCTCGTTCTGGCCCTCCTGTTCCCTGCTTGTGCTCCATCTCATTCTCATTCAAACCGGATCGTGATTGGGTCCAAGAATTTCACTGAGTCGCTGATGCTAGGCGAACTCCTCGCGCAACTGGTTGAGGCTCGCACCCACCTGAGGGTGGAACGCCGCTTCTATCTGGCAGGAACTTATATCTGCCAGCAGGCGATGCTCGCCGGACGCATCGACATGTATCCGGAATACACCGGCACGGCACTTACCGCAATTCTTAAACAGAAAGTGTCGGGCGATAGGCAGCGGGTTTATGAAGAGGTCAAGGGTGAGTACGAAAGCCGTTTCAAATTTACTTTGAGCCCGCCGTTCGGCTTCAACGATACTTTTGCAATGGAGATTCGTGGAGAAGATGCGCGCCGGTTGAATTTAAAAACTATATCGCAGTCCGCCCAATATACGCCGCACTGGCATGCGGGATTCGGCTATGAGTTCATGGAACGACCTGACGGATATCCTGGACTGGCTGCCGCTTACGGGCTGCGCTTCGCCGCTCCGCCTCGCATCATGGACCTGGGGTTACTTGCTCCTGCATTAAAAAGCCATCAAGTCGACATGACTGCGGGCAATGCCACAGATGGTTTGATTCCGGCCTTTGACTTATTCGTTCTCGATGATGACCGCCATTATTTCCCTCCCTATGAAGCGGTCGCCGTTATTCGAGACCAAACCTTGCAAGAGCATCCGGAGGTCTCGGAAGCGATTGCCGCCTTGCGCGATAAGATCTCCGATCAGGAGATGCAGAAGATGAATTACGCTCTGGACGGCCAACATCGCGATGCCACCGACGTTGCACACGAGTTTTTAAAAAGCAAAGGGTTGGTTCCCAACTAACTGAGGCCGCAGTTTTATATCAGAATCTCTCCCCGCATCAGCAACACAGCGTTCCCCTTGAGGATCACCCGTTCTCCTCTCACTTCGCACCAAATCTCGCCGCCGCGTTTTGAAACCTGCCGCGCGTGCAAACCCTTCTTGCCGAGCCGCTCTGCCCAGTATGGCGCCAACGAGCAGTGAGTCGACCCGGTCACCGGGTCTTCAGGAATGCCATAGCTCGGACCAAAATAGCGGGATACGAAGTCACAATCCTTTCCGGGCGCGGTGACGGCGACGCCCGCGGGATGCAGCGTTTCAATGAGCCGCAGGTCGGGATCAATTCGCCGAATTTCTTCCTCGCTGTCATAGACCGCAAAGTAATTGTCCCGGATCTGCACGACAGCCGCAGGCGTTGTTCCCAATCCGTCGATTAGTGCCTTCGGTATTTTCTCGGATTTCCATGGCGCCAGCGCCGGGAAATCCATCGCCAGAGGGCCAGTGTCGTTGGCAACCGTCAATCGTCCACTGAACTTCGTCTCAAACTGAACCGAATCTCGCTCCGGCTCTACGAAATTGAATATCACGAACGCGGCCGCCAAAGTCGCATGTCCACAAAGTTTTGCCTCGCAGCGTGGAGTAAACCATCGCAATTCGTATTCACCGCCCTTTGGAACGATAAATGCCGTCTCAGAAAGATTGTTTTCGGCAGCTACCGAACCCAGAATCCGGTCATCTAACCAACTCTTAAGCGGGCAGACCGCGGCTGGATTGCCGCTGAAAGGCTTGGCTGTGAACGCGTCAACATGGAAGACCGGCAGCGACATCGCCCTATGGTACTCGAACGCCGACGCGCATAGAATTCTGAAACCGCCGCGTTCTTGTCCCGCGGTTCATGTTTTTCCGCCATTGCATTGGAGATGCTTATGCCAACCGCATTGACTGACACTTCGGCTCGCGACAGCTTGATCGAGCGATTGGTAAACGCCCGCCAGCAAACTGACGATCTTTTCTCTATCGTCCATGCCGATGCCCTCTACGACCGTCCCATTTCCGAGCGGCACCGGATTATTTTTTACATCGGGCATCTGGAAGCCTTCGATTGGAACTTGTTCCGCGACCGCGTGCCTGGCCTCGAAAGTTTTAATCGCGATTTCGATCGTCTGTTCGCGTTCGGCATCGATCCGGTCGATGGCGGCCTGCCTAGCGATCAACCTTCGGAGTGGCCCTCACTTGCCGCCGTACGAGAATATGTTCGGCGAATCCGATCGATTCTAGACGAGAAGCTGGCCAAGGCTTGCGATGCGGACATCTCGGGCCGCGAGAGCGGACACACGCAATTGTCATTAAGCACTCTGCTCAACGTTGCTTTTGAACACCGGCTGATGCACGCAGAGACGCTCGCTTACATGTTTCATCAATTGCCCTACGACCGCAAGGTCCATCAATCCGAAGCGTTCGATCTTGAAAATTCTCCTGTCGATCATCGCACGATCGAAATTCCCGCCGGATCGGTAACCCTCGGCCTCCAGCGCGCTGGAGACTCGTTCGGCTGGGACAATGAATTTGAGTCGCATACAGTTGAGGTTCCCGCATTCTCCATAGATAAGTACAAAGTCACCAATCGCCAATATCTGGAATTTATCGATGCGAGCGGCTATCAAACTGCCCAGTTCTGGGACGCCGACGATTGGCAATGGATGTCGGAGGCCAAAATCTCGCAACCTGCTTTTTGGAAGCGTGATTCGAAAAACGATTGGCTCTTCCGCACCATGTTTGAGGATGTTCCGCTGCCTCTCGATTGGCCGGTATATGTAAGTCAGGCGGAGGCCAAGGCCTTTGCCAACTGGTCGGGTAAATCCCTTCCGACTGAAGCTGAATGGCAACGCGCCGCCTATTCCGCGCCGAACGGCGATCAGCGTTTCTATCCATGGGGCTCGGCAACTCCGTCTCCTGAATTCGGCAACTTTGATTTTGAGCGCTGGAGTCCCGCGCCGGTGAATGCTTTCGCGTCCAGCAAGAGCGCGTACGGAGTTCAGGGCATGCTGGGCAACGGCTGGGAGTGGACCTCCTCCGAGTTTGCGCCGTTCCCGGGCTTCGAGGCCTTCTCTTTTTATCCGGGGTATTCAGCCAACTTCTTCGATGGCAAACATTTCGTCATGAAGGGCGGATCGGCCCGCACCGCGGCGTGCATGCTTCGTCCGACTTTTCGTAATTGGTTTCAGGCGCACTACCAGTTCATTTACACCGGATTTCGTTGCGTCAGCCGGTAATTCGATCTTCAACTGAAGGAGCTATCGAAATGCTCGTACACGCCATCCCCACCGATCTGAGTTATGAATTCGCCGCCGACGTTCGCGCTGGCCTATCTAAGCCGGGGCAGAAAGAATTGCTCTCCAAATACTTGTATGACGATGTGGGCTCGGCCTTGTTCGAGGTCATTTGCCATTTGCCGGAATACGGCCTCACCCGCGCCGACGAGCGTTTGTTACGGCGACATGCGTCGGATATTGTAAATCGTTTGCCCGTACCGATCGCGGTCGCCGAACTTGGCAGCGGAAGCGGTAAGAAAACTCGCCAGATCCTTGAGGCTTTCTGCCGCCGCCAGCCCACTCGCTACTATCCCATCGAGATATCCCGCACCGCCCTGGTCATGTGCGAGCGTGAACTCAGCGACATCGATTGCATCAGCATTGTCGGTTTTGAGCGCGAGTATCTTGATGGCCTGCTCGAAGTTGCCGCCGATCGCCGTCCTGGCCAGCATCTGCTAGTCCTGTTTCTCGGCAGCACCATTGGCAACTTTGATCGCATGGCGGGCCTCAAGTTCCTGAACCAGGTTCGCCGCATCCTCCAGCCCGGTGATTCCCTTCTGCTAGGCACCGATCTCGAAAAACCCGCCCATCAATTAATCGCCGCTTACGATGACGAACTCGGAGTCACGGCCGCCTTCAACTTGAATCTCCTTGCCCGCATCAACCGCGAACTGGATGGCGATTTTGATCTGGCACAGTTTGAGCACGTGGCCAGAATCAATCCTCAAACTCGCAGTGTTGAGATGCATCTCCGTTCCATGCGCCGCCAGTCAGTAAACATACCAGCGGCGGGTATAAGCGTTGATTTTGAAGAGAACGAAACCATCTGGACTGAAAGCAGCCACAAATATTCCACCGACGATGTGATCGAGATGGCCCGCTCGGCCGGCTTCGGCTGTGAGGTGCAGTGGATCGATCACGAATGGCCCTTCGCGGAGAACCTGCTCATCGCTGAGTAGCGCGCCACTCAGCGATTTTCCACACTGGTTGTTTCGTTAGTGTGAAGAAGTGGCATCACAGGTAAAACTTTGTAAATCCCGCCTTTTGAGCACCCTGCCGATGTAGATTAATGGAAGGGTTATGCGCAAGTTTACTGCTCGAGTTCTGGCTGCCGCATGCACGGCCATCGCGGCGGCAGGCATCGTTCTAGTCTGCGAGTGCTATGCATTGCCCGTAATCCAGCCATCGCAGAATCCGTCGCCCTCTACCGGCAAAGCCATCGGAGCCATTAAATCAGTAGATGGAAACACGATTATCCTCACGCCGGATTCTGGTCCCGAGGTCAGCATCGCAGTGCAACCATCTACCCAGCTCCTCCGTGTTGAGCCCGGAGCAAAAACTCTAAGCGAAGCTACTCCGATCGCTCTCCCGGATCTTCAAGTCGGCGATCGGATCCGAGTTACCGGCGTTCTCGCTCCTGACGGCCATTCCCTGGCGGCTGCCAAGATCGTCACAATGAAGCACGCCGATCTCGAAACCCGCCATCGAGAGGAGATACAAGATTGGCAGAAGCGCGGCGTAGATGGACTTGCCACGGCCGTCGATCAGGCCGCCGGAACCGTCACAATCACAGTTCGCAATAAGCCGGTCCTCGTGCACACCTCAAGCGCCGCAGTAATTCGTCGCTATCCACCGGATTCCGTGAAGTTTGACGATGCCAAGCCCAGCACGTTGCAGGCAATTCATCCTGGCGATCAAGTGCGGGCCCGCGGCACTCGCAACGCTGATGGAACCGAAGTGGTGGCCGATGAGATCGTCTCCGGAGCTTTCCGCAACATCGCCGGAACCGTAAATTCAGTCGATGCAAGCTCATCCACGCTCGGCGTTCATGATCTATTGTCAGGAAAAAACATCACCGTCAAAGTCACCCCCGACTCGCAACTCCGGCAATTGCCTCCCGAGATGGCACAACGGATAGCGATGCGCTTCCGGCGAGCGGCCGACGGAAATGCTTCCGGCGCCCAATCAAGCACCACCGCTTCTTACGGCCAGCACTCCCATACTTCAGAAGAGGGCGCGGGGGCCGCGGGCGGTCACGGCGCGCCAGATCTTCAACAGATGCTCTCCCGCGTCCCCTCGATTACGCTCTCTGATTTGCACAAGGGCGACGCACTGGTACTGGTATCGACGGAAGGAGCCGACGGCGCAGGCACCGCGATTACTTTGCTAAGTGGAGTCGAGCCCATCCTGCAGGCCGCTCCCGGCGCCCGTAGCTCATCGATTCTTACGCCATGGAGCCTGAGTGCTCCCGCCGGAGATGCCGGTGGCCCGTAGAGGTTTTTCATTCCGCCGTAAGGATTTCACCAAGGACTTTTCACTGAAACGGAAGGGTTGATGAATTCACGGAAGTACTTGTATCTCGGTATAGCCTTGTTGCTGCTGCAATT
>Ga0116135_1001476_pt1 | contig 11773 bp, 4 predicted proteins | sample June2015DPH_20_1_FD_89738 | JGI IMG/M metagenome (GOLD analysis project Ga0116135, IMG submission 89738) | Peatland microbial communities from SPRUCE experiment site at the Marcell Experimental Forest, Minnesota, USA - June2015DPH_20_10 | ecosystem: Environmental > Terrestrial > Soil > Wetlands >... | reverse complement strand
GGATCAGTGCCATGTCCGAACTGGAACTTCCAGCCGAAATCAAAAAGCTCCTGTTCGCGCGGTGAATCGGCAGGCATTGGCCCGACGGATGGTACGTCCGGATACCCGGCCATTAGAGCTGCGGAATGCGCCAAAGCTGTACCAGCCACAATTGAAGTGGCGGAGAGAATCACTCCATAATAGAGAAGGTCGCGACGAGAGATGCCCTTGAAAGGGCCAGCCTGTTCGATTCCTGCAATCTTCTCACGCAAACGCATTTGTGTATTTTTGAGCATGCTTATTCCCTTCGTTGTCTAGCTGTGCAGGCCCGTCCAATTCAGCAGAACTTTGCCCGTTTGGCCAGAGTTCATCGCGTCGAAACCCTGCTGGAAATCGCTATATGCGAACCGGTGAGTGATGACCGTTGAGATGTCCACGCCCGACCCCAGCATTACGCTCATCTTGTACCAGGTCTCGTACATCTCGCGTCCATAAATGCCTTTGATGGTCAGCATGTTGAAAATCACCTGACGCCAATCCATCGGCGACTTGTTTGCGGGTATTCCGAGGATAGCGATCTTTCCGCCGTGGCTCATGTTATCGATCATGTCGCGTAGTGCGTGCGCGTTGCCTGACATCTCCAGGCCAACGTCGAAGCCCTCCTGCATACCAAGTTGCTTCTGCACGTTCGCCAGCGGGACCTCGCTTGGATTCACCGCTAGCGTGGCGCCCATTTTTCGGGCGAGGTCAAGTCGGTAGGAGTTTAAATCGGTGATGACCACATGGCGCGCACCTGCATGTCGAACGACCGGAATTGTCATCAGTCCGATGGGGCCAGCACCGGTGATGAGCACATCTTCGCCCAGAACAGGAAATGAAAGTGCAGTATGAACGGCGTTGCCGAACGGATCGAAAATGGCAGCGACTTCCTGATCGATGCCACGATTATGCCGCCAGATATTGGTCATGGGCAGAGAGATGAACTCCGCAAACGCTCCTGGACGGTTGACGCCGACTCCAAGGGTGGACGCGCAAAGATGACGTCGCCCAGCCAAGCAGTTGCGACAACGTCCGCAGACGACGTGTCCTTCACCACTCACGATGTCCCCCGGATAGAAGTCGTTGACATTGGATCCAACCTCGACAATCTCCCCAACGAATTCATGTCCTATGGCCATCGGCACCTTAATTGTCTTCTGTGCCCAGTCGTCCCACTGATAGATATGCACGTCCGTGCCGCAGATTCCGGTGTAATGCACGCGCACGAGCACGTCATTGATGCCGATTACCGGGTCGGCAATTTCCTCTAGCCACAGGCCTCGTTCCGCCTTACTCTTGACCAACGCCTTCATTCGTTATTCTCCTCGTTGCCTACTCGGAAGATTTCGAGCGGCCTGCTTTCGCTTTGCTTCTCTATTTGCGGTCCGCGGCGCGCAGCTATTGTTGATTACGAAAACTTTCACCCTTGCGAGTTCCCTAAACGCTCAGTCGGTAATCGATGTGATACTTCGAGCGAACACGTCGAGGGTCGGTAATTAGCGCGCTCGAATGGGCTATTAGCTGAACAAGGTCCGCCAAGCGCCCCGCTTGAAAGCAACTTAACTTAACCTCCAAGTGAACTTCGAGCTGGTATTCCTTGACGAATTGCCAAAGAGCGAACATCGACGAATGCACCTTTCTTCAACTTCACAAGGGTTTGCAGATCATCCTCGTTCGACTTCAGCTCCACGCAAAACACCGTCTTGCCTCTGCCAAACAAAATGCGGCCAAGGATTTGGCGCGCCTAGGCTTTTCTCCTAGCCCATGTTGTTGAGATTCGTCATGCGCAAGTTAGGTTGAAACCAACCTGTCTGGGCGTCCTGTCCGGAGACCTCGCCGGATACGTGCTCTCCTATTTGTTTCTTTGCTCTCTTGACGCTCCCTGCTCTTTTCGGCCGTTTGTCACCATCGGTCGACGCTCGCCATCTTTCTAACTCCTTCCTTAAGTTGTTGACTAGTTCCCTAAGTCGCGAGTTTTCGTCTTCCAAGGAATACAGCCGTTCAGACTTCCGCGATCTCTTTTGTGCATCAGCTTCTTGGGCAGTAAGCAGCTTTGTCCCCGTTTGAGCCGACTTGGAGGCTTGAATACGACGCTTCCGAGGACCATGACCGTTTGCTCGACCTAATGCGGCTGCGTGCGAATTTGGACAATACCGCAACCGCGAAATTGCGGACTGAACTGCTGTTCTTGTCTCGCAGGACACATTATCATTACCGTTCATTACACGAGACACTGTAGCTGTTGAAACTCCCACCTTCTTGGCAATGTCCTTTATTGTGCACGGCATATAGTTCCCGCCAACAAAAGGCGGCCTCGTAGGGTTTTGCTGTCGTTCAATGCCTTCATATTCCGTTCCCCATGAGACGCCAGTCTGCCTTGCCGAGCTAGGGTTGCGGTACGGTTCCGATCGACTCAAAAATTACACTTTGACCCTGCTTCCGCGCACGCCAGATTTGACTGGCCGCCAGAGGGTCCAACGCTTGTTCGTTGCGCCAGATTAGAGTCGCATGCCCCGGCTCGAACGCTGCGTCGTAACGATCGCCCATCCACTTCTGGTTGCGAATGTAAACCTTCCCCAATGCCACCATTGGTGCAACTGTTAGATCTTCTCCTCCCCATGTCCTTAAGCCTGCGACATCGGGGAGGACCAATGTGTCGAGAGCGTCATATCCCATGATGCGCACAGAACCGATGGCGTGCTCTCCTGGCGGATAAGTTTTGGGATCGACGTTTTCAGGAAGGAGCGGCCCTAAGTTCGAGCTGATTGCTCGCGAAAGCCAGTCAAATCCTTCTCGACCATGCCCTGATCGAGTCAATCCCATCGACACGTATCCAAAGATTCTGGGCCACGCTGGGCCGCGCCAGTAACCTCCCCACTTGGGCGTGTCGAATGCCAACGTCGGCAAAAGCGCACCGTTGAATTTGGCTGAGTTCCTAAGGCGCTCCATCATTGCTTCAATACGAACCGGGTCTCTCTCAAAGTAGAGGAGGTAATAAGCGTCAAGGTTTTCGCCTTGCGTCCACAGTTTCCCGGTTTTTACATCCAGGTCCCAATATCGCTTGGAGTCGCTATCCCACAATTTGTCACGCACAGCATCATAAGCGACCGAGAATTCGTGTTCCCAGGTAGACGGATCCTCACCCTGAATGCGCGAGAGATACATCATCTCCTGTAGGCTCCAGAGATTGAACACCTGCTCATTGATAGCGCTAGTGGGGTCGCCTTTGAGATCAATGAACGGCGAGTTCTTGTCGTCCCATCCGGTTTCGTAGGTATGCAACCAATCGATTAAATGGTCATGGTTAGGGTCCCGCACTCTGAGGAGGTTCTGCTGGTAGGCTAACAATGCCTGCCAAATGTTTCGGTCCCCCGCGGGACCTCCGATCTTCTCGTTCAGAATGCTCGTATCGCCACTAAGCCGGACATACTCGCCGACAAGTGCGGCTTGTACCGGAACACCCTGAGTATCCCGCTCCGGGCCTGTTGCTTGAAACGTGCTTGTTCCCGAAGGGAAGATCGTCCACGCTGTCGTTCCGTCCCCCTTTGCGTTCACGGAATAGCGGAACCAATCCAAGATGGATGCACGCGAAAGATCTCGGCGATTGGTTGCCGCGATCGACATTGTTTCCGCGATTCCATCGTTGCTCCACATCCCCATGAAAACATTCCAGTCCGCAATCATCATGGGACAAGCTGGCAGATAATCAACTTGGCAAGTCGTATTTAATAGTCCCCTCCAGTACCACAGTTCGCTACGAACCAGCTCTTGCGGCGAAATGGTTTCGTTTTTCCCTGTAGTGCCGATTGTGAACTTGATCGGTTCGGCCGGCGCTACCAAAGGTGTTGAAGCAAGATATTCATTCCACAAACTATGGGTTGCTCTATCGAAGAGGTCCGGGGAATCCCGAAGTTCTGCGAGGGTCAATTCAGCCTTGTGTTCTTCTCCGCCTAATGTGATTAAGAGTGCGGCTTCGCCACCAGCTTTAAGGCCCCACTGAAAGTTTCCTTCGCGAATAGTCGCCTTTGGTCTCACCCCCAAGAGCGAGCGGTAAGGCCACTTGGGGGAACCATAGATCACCAATTCGCGACTGGTGCCGGGGATGATCTGAAAGCCCGCCCCCCGACTGCGGAGCACCACCTGAATTGGTCCAGTCGCCTTATCGATTTTGATCCGAAAGACCGCTTCTGGTTCGCCGTATACCAGGTAAACAGTAAGCGATACTTGAGGGCCGCCGTCGAACGTAGCGCGGTATACAGTGCGGTCCGCAAAATAAGTCATACTGCGCTTGGCATTCCCTTTATCAAATGCAAAGCTCTTCCCGGAAGAGTCAACGAAGACAGGGGCGTCAAGGTACAAGGCCACGATCCGATCGCTTTCATTGGTCGGAATAGGGTTGCCAGCTACCGGAATCAACATCCTTTGCCCTCCGAATCCGCGTTCCTGCAAAGCCATAAATCCATTTGATTGATAGATCAAGCTCTTTGGTGGACCTGGAGCATCGAACCTGGTGAAGCTGGAATAGTCAAACCCATCGCAAAGGTAGGACGGGAACGACACTTCATGTTCCTTGGTTTGCGCATGAACGAGAATGCCCGCAAGCAATGTCAGAAGGCTTATTAGCTTCAAAATTCTCATGCCCCCCCTTCCGGAAAACTGGAAGAAATTCAGCGTAATTCGCTGAACCAATGCACATTGAAAGAATTTGCGTGCTTCCAACAAGATTTCAGCGGAGAGTCTCACCATACTTGTTACTCAACTTCGTGTTGAATATTCCACAGTTCTAGCACCATTAGTTCTGGCTGGTTAGGAGCTGATGAGCGAAGATGAGGTAGACACTTGATGTCCATGTATATGCAGGGTCTCGCAATCCTTCTCCCGTCACGGCGTCAAAGTTCTCATACATGCCACTCTGCTGGGCCATTTGACAGAACTCCTCGCGCAACTTCCTGGCGAGCGAGGTTTCGCCGACAGAGTCCAGTCCCTCAACCATGAGCATCGTTGTCGGAGCCCAGATCGGGCCACGCCAGTAGCCGTCAGCGGTGTAGTACTTGCTTGAAAGCGCCTCGCTCGCAAATCCATGGGGAGTCATGAATCTTCCCTGCTCAGTCAGCCCTTTCACCAATTTACTGCGAACATCCAATGGAAGGCGGTTGCCCAAGATGATAGGGAGATAGGGCAACAAGCTCTGTGAGTCAATTTCGCCTCCGTCGGATGCGCGAATGCTTATAAAATGGTCTTCTTTCCAAAGCGTTGCCAACATCTTTTTCAAGAGCTCGTTTGAACGGGACTGCCACTTTTGTTTCTCCGCCTCCTTTCCCAACTGACCTGCGACATCTGCAAGCGTGTCCATCTGGAGGATCAAGAAGCTATCTAGATCCGCAGTTTCTACAGGGACACCCGACAACATAACCGTCGAATTGTCCCACCCGGAGTCGTCTCCGTGGTTATACTCCGGCAGTCCATCTCGATTCGAATCTCTATATTTGAAGAACCATTCGGTCCAGCGCGAAAGCGGTTCGTAAGTCTCTGCCAGATGCGCGTGGTCGCGATACCCACCGTGCTGTATCATCCACGCAAGCGCCCAACCATGAATGGGAGGTTTCGTGAAATTGATTTCCTTTGAAGAATTGGAAATCATGTCCGGCAGCGCACCCTCTGGCAGCTGGTTGTCAAAGGGCAGCATGTATTGCTGCCACGCGAGCTCTGGGTCGTTGAGGGACAGTGCCATCGCATTAAAGCAGTGGTCCCAGGACCAAACTGAGTCCATCCAATTCTTGGACATAAGCATTGCGGGTCGATCTAGGAATCCGTTTTGCTCTACGACACTGGCCCAATTTACATAGGCGGCCAGTTCTGCGCCCGGCCCTAATTCTTTGGGGACCGCTGGCATCTTCTTGAGCCAGAGTAGATACTCTGTTTCTACGTTCTTCACACTCTGATCGAAGTTCTCAGTGTCCTCATGGGACACCCAGACACTCCGATAGGCGTCAATTTCGCCCGACATACGATGGCTTTGATCAGGAGAGAAGGTCACAATTGTGCGCACATTCGATGTGCCAGTCCATGGTGCGTCCATCTTCAAATGACCACGGGTCGCCCACAGCATGTACTTCTCTATTGGGAGTTCCGAGTTGACTTCCCAGTGGTCGTCGTGCTCTGGGATCGCCAAAGCACCCTCCTGGCCGACAAGCCGCAACGAAACCCCTTCTCCACGGAAGCTCACTTGATCGGATTGAGCGATGCAGATCTCAATTTTTCCCTTGGCTGTTTGCAAACGAAGAACCGAGGGGCTTGCTTCCGAATGGAATGGAACAGGGGAATCTCCGTCCAGCAACTCCAGTCGAAAAACCAAATGTTGGTCTCCAAGAACGCTTCGGAGGTACAGTCCGGGGACAGTACCCGAGCCGCCAAATCTGGTGAGATTGCTTTGCGTTATTTCCGAAAATGCCAAATTGGAGCCATATCGGCTGAAAGGAACCTTCGCAATGTCAAACGAGATTTGTCCGGTGTAGGCATAGGGTTCGGTTTCCGGTTTAGCAATTGCACAGGGAAGAATCGCGAGAGTTGCACCCAACAGCCCAAGCACTCTTGACAAAAACGGCATTGTCACACTCCTAAGTTCTATAGAAATACGGAGCTGGCTAAAATTCCTGCCGAGTTCGCCAACAACGTGATCGAAGAACGATCATCATTCCTGCCGATGTGCGTGTTTACTTGAAGGAGTTCGCTTGTCTCGCCTTGGGCCTATTCCTGAAACCGAGGGATCTGCCTGACAAGGCGGCAAGCGGGGTTAGATTGTTTCGGAATCACGATTCAAGAAGACGCAAACCATGCAACAGGGGAGAATATAGATAGGCATTAAAAGCTCCGTCCAGTTAAACGAGGCTACACTAAACCGAGCGCATCGCATAAGCGTGCTCCTCAAAGCAGACGACACATGCTTTGATTCAAGTGTTACACCGCAGTCGGGTGCTGTTACGCACTCGTTACATGATTGGCCTCGACCAAGCCTGCTCCTTGTCCATTGAATATTGCCACCGAACAACGAGGTGAAACGGTTCGAGTTCGACAATGCCAGAACTTGGACGGGCGCGATTACGAAGATTTGGAGGACGCTACGGGGCGACCTTGGGGGATTGACGGCGGTCTATCGTTTGGCAGACCGATCTGGATCGCGGGCGGTCTGCACATTCGCACTTTTCCAAGGTGGAACGTGAACCGTTATCAAGCTGGAATTTATCACTTGCGAACCCTTCGCGAGATTAACGCGTACAAGGGCTTGGAATATTGGCGCTTGATTCTGCTCGATGTCTCGCGCCAAGAGATTTGATTTATTCAAAATGGCCTCGATCCCTGATTGGGAAGTGGCGAAAAGCGCGGCTCCTTCGGTTCCTGTCGTATCTGAACCAGCCAGCGTTACAATGTAGCGCCGTGGAACAATTCCAGGCTGGATCGAAATCAAGCCGTAGTCTGCTGTTAGGGCAAGGGTGTCGGGATCGCGCTCCGTCTTGTATGCGGCCGATTCCGTTGTCTCTGGACGCAGGTTGACGATCTCTGTCCCCCATCCGTCATGTCGTCCCGTCGAATATCCGAAAACAAAGTCTCCGGTCGGAACTAGCTGTTCTGCGCCAACGTGCTGCAACGTCGAACCGAGCACGATTACGCTATGTTCCTTGAGGTCTTCCGTCGTAAGATCACGAATCGATCTGACTGTGGGAGTAAGACCCATCTGCGCGAAGAGGCGCTCCAGTGCGGATGCGCCTTCGAGGTCCCCAGTTCCCGTATAGCCGCTCTCGTAGTAGACTTTACCAGCCTTGCCGACGAGTGAAGGGTTTGAAGCGTACCGTCGCGCTAAATTGGGATCGACCGGCACCCCACGCTTGTCGACGGCTCCCTCCGGATAGGAAAATAGGTCACCAGAATCATCCAGAATATAAAGAAAATTTGTATAGACGATCACCGGGGCCGAATCATTGCCGAGAATGTCGGCCCAGAAAGTTCGCGTGAGATCTGCCTTAGCTAGGTCGGATGAAAACTGGAACGATCGATCACCGCCGGCCCATCCGGAAGATCGGCTTCTTAACATCCATCCGGCCAGAAAGCATGCAGCCGCAGCAAGCATTACGATCATCGCACGAAGTGCAACAGCGCGCACAAATCGTGGCCTTGATGCTTCCTGCGGCGAAGGGGCGACTTCGAGATTAGTGGCCGTCGAATTCTCGCCAGTGATGGCATTCCCAGAGCGTGGTGCGGCTTTTGGGGAAGTCGGAAGAGGCAGCGTCAAGGCCTCGAAATTGGGCAAATACCGACCCTTCGGAATCGTTACGCGGATCGGGTCCCGAATGCCTTCGCCTTCGTAGTACTCCAGAAGCTTCTCGCGAAGCCGGTGGATCTGAACGCGAACGATTGTATCTTCCTTGGGATCGAAGCTCGGCCTTCTCTCCAGAGCTTCCACTCCAATTGTGTACTCCTTAATCTGTTCTCCAGGAGTCTCGTTCGATTTGGCAGCCAGATATCGAAGCAGGCGTTGCAATGTCTGCGAGTTCTCAAAGGCCCGCGACCTGGAAATTCGATCAATCTGCTCTTTCAGGCTTTCTAAAGAGAATTCCTCGTGCTCCGTTTGGGAGGACGTCAGCGCGGTCGTCATGCATTCCTCGCTCTCTCGGCAGAACGGTGGCCGCCCCATTCTCGAAAACCCGCACATCTAACCGTGTAACGTCTCTTGTAACGTCTCGTAAATTCAAGCGTAGACAGCGCTCAATAGCGCCTCACCATTCAGCTTGGGCCGATTGTATAACGCCATTTAACAAATCCGTAGCCCTCGTTAACTAGACACAAAAAAAGTCCGACGCGTATGGTTCCGAGCATAAAGGGTCAAACGCTTTGGAAGGGAACCAAGACCCTGTGTCCGTCATAGAATCAGTGCGCGATCGTGGCAGGTTGTTGATTCTTAAACGGAAAAGTCCCCGTTCACAGCATGTCTGATGAAAACGTATCCGTTCACTGCGGGAGTTGTACGGTTTGATGTTGGCGTTTGCAAACGCGTCTTACGGCAATTAACTCATGACGAATGAGTTCCAGCTATCCCTCGATTAGAGACCAGGACAGAGATTGCTGGTGACTGAAATCACAGATTTCTAACCCTTCAGGAGGCCCTCATGAAGCAGTTTCCTACCTGGCTCTGCCTTTTAAGTGCGCTGGTCGTTTTGTCCTGCGTGCTGGTTGTCCAAGCCAGCGCCCAGGTCACCGACGGAGCGCTGACCGGAACGATCTCCGACTCGACGGGGGCCGCGGTCGCTCACGCAAAAATCGCTGTCATCTCTGACGCCACCAACGCTTCATACAAGACCGAATCGAGCGCGGACGGCATCTACACGGTCCCTAATCTCGTTCCGGGAACCTATACAATCTCGGCAACCGCGCCCGGATTCAGCGTCGAGGTCGCCAAGAATGCTGTAGTGAATGTGCAACAAACCACGCGTGTCGATTTGGCGCTGCATCCTGGCTCGGTCGAGACGCAAGTGAGCGTGAACGCCCTGCCTCCAGTCGTACAGACAACCTCATCTGATCTTGGTCAAGTGATTGGCCATCAGGAAGCAGAAAAACTCCCGCTCAACGGACGCATGTTCGAGCAGTTGGTAACTGTCGTTCCTGGCGCCGTTTCCTCGGGCAACTCCGGAAGTGATTCGGCCGAAGATCCCGCCGCCGGTGGTTCTGTCGGCAATATCGAAGCTTCGGTCAATGGCTTACCGTTTCAAGGGGAATACGTAATGATTGACGGCGTCCACGACGCCGAGCCGGGAAATGGTTATCTGACGATTACGCCGCCTCTCGATTCCATCGAAGAGTTCAAGGTCGAGACCGCCGATCCCCAGGCTGAGTACGGATCATTTGGGGGTGCAATTGTCAATGTCACCATCAAATCGGGAACAAACAAACTCCACGGTGAGGTCTTCGAGTACGTCAGAAATAACGACCTCAATGCGACAGACTATTTCGCCCTCACAAAGTCGCCCTACCACTCCAATCAGTTCGGCGGAACACTCGGGGGCCCAATCATAAAGGACAAACTGTTCTTCTTTATGGACTCTCAGCAGTTGCTGCAGAATGCAGGATCCACTTTTCTCATCTCCGTGCCGACTCAAAACATGCGCAACGGCATCCTGACCGGACAGACGCAGGCCTACAATCCCCAGACCGGACAACCGTATCAAAATAACATCGTCACGAATATCAACCCCATCGCACAGGCCGTAGCTAACATCTATCCGCTGCCGAACCTTCCTGGAGATTTCAACAATTACGACACCAACGTGGTTACCACTGAGAATTTGCCACAGTTCGATGTCAAAGGAGATTGGCAGCCGACGCCGAAAGATCATCTTTTTGCACGCGAGACTTTTGCTCAGCGCGCATATGTCAGCCCCTCGCCGGGCAATCGGTTCATGCAGGGAGGGCCCTACTCAAATTCCCAGAACCATGCTCCAGCCATAGGATGGAGCCACGTCTTTTCGCCAAATTTCCTAAACGATTTCAGATTCGGTTACATGCGCTTCTTCCTGACCGAGTTCGGCAATGACTACGGTGTCAACGAGAACAACGCATTGGGGATTCTCAACGGCAACTTGCCCAATCTGCCAGACACTTCCGGCATTGCAACGTTCAACATTCCGGGATACTATTCGACCGGCGACCCGGGCTGGGTCAACTCTGAACACGTCACCAATGAATTCCAATTGGGCGATGTAGTAACGCTTATCCGAGGCAAACACTCTATCAAAACAGGTATGAATTTCATCTTCCAAACATTCGTCGACACGAACCCTCAGGACGATCCACGGGGAACCTTCGGCTTCGACAGCAATGTCACAAGTGACCAAGGCGCCAACAATACCGGAAACCCTTTTGCCAGCTTCCTCATCGGCAATCCTTCGTCTGTGCTGCGCGATTTAGTAACAGACACCCCACGCGTCGTCACTAAGAACGTTGGCCCCTTCGTGCAGGATGATTGGAGACTTAACCAAAGACTCACCCTGAACTTTGGTATTCGGTGGGACCTATATACTCACCCAGTCGAGGCTTACAACAAGCAAGCCAATTTGATTCTGCAGACCGGCATGCTGCAATTTGCCTCTTCGGGTAATCGCGGCCCGAACGTGAACAACTACCTCGGGAACTTCGGTCCGCGCGTCGGATTTGCGTATTCTCTCGACAAAAGAGGTACAACCGCCATTCGCGCCGCCTTCGGAATGAGCTCCTTCAACGATACCTTCGGGGCCAACGGCGGTACGTTGGAAAGAAACTATCCGTTCTTCCCAATTGAAAACCTCGTGACTCCCACTCCCTTCACCCCTTTTTACAGCTTAAGCCAGGGGCTGCCTGTGCCTGTATTAACTCCTTATAGCGCAGGCACGATCTTCGACCCTCCGCCTGGGACCAACGTCTTTGAAATTGACAGAAACAACAAGCAAGACGAGGCACAGGTGTGGAATGTGAGCGTGCAGCGTCAAATCACGGATACCATCGGCATGACGGTTGCATATGTGGGAACACACGGTTCTCATCTCTACCGCGATCTTCAAGTTAATCAAGCGACTCCCGGTCCCGGGAATTTGACGACGCGGTTGCCCTTCTATTCGATCAATCCCAACCTTGTGAATGTCGACACCAGAAATGGCAACGGCGATACTCATTACAACGCCTTGCAGGCAAAGGTTGAAGGTCGCATGAGTAGCGGCTTCTACTTCTTGGG
>Ga0116135_1001475_pt1 | contig 11779 bp, 7 predicted proteins | sample June2015DPH_20_1_FD_89738 | JGI IMG/M metagenome (GOLD analysis project Ga0116135, IMG submission 89738) | Peatland microbial communities from SPRUCE experiment site at the Marcell Experimental Forest, Minnesota, USA - June2015DPH_20_10 | ecosystem: Environmental > Terrestrial > Soil > Wetlands >... | reverse complement strand
GGCTGCCATTGCGCGATCCGATCGAGACAGGATTGCGTCGCCTCGCGCGACGAGATTTTCTTCTGCGCGATCGCTTGCGCGATCGAGGTCAACGACATCAGGGCCGGTTCAGTGGTCATTTCGAAGCTTTCCCGGCTTGCACGACCATAAAAGTCGCCGGTTCCAGATCGAACGGCAGCGTGCCGGCGATAGCGGCGAAGCCTTCGAACGCCGGTCCGATGGAATTGGCGATGCGTGCGGCGACCTCGGCGCTGACGGGAATGCCGGCGACGGCGGCGATCGCACCGATCTCTTTGGGTGCGGGTCTTGTCATGCGTTGTCTGCTCCCTTTGCTGGCGCGCGGCTGTGGCCTGAGCCAGATATGGCCATGTAGCACGCCACCTGGTGACCCATTTTATCGATCGCGCTGAGTTTTGGTGTGGCGTTTGCGCAGAGCGGCTCCGCGAACGGACAACGGGTGTGAAACCGACATCCGGACGGCGGATCGATCGGATTGGGCGGATCGCCTGAAATCGGCGGCGTCTGCGTCCGACGATCTGGATCGGAAGACGGCATCGCCGCCAGCAATGCCTTTGTATAGGGATGCGCCGGCGCGTCCCATACGCGGTCGACCGGACCCAACTCGACCACTTCGCCGAGATACATCACCAGAACGCGGTCGGAGATGTAGCGCACGACATTGAGATCGTGGCTGATGAAAAGATATGTCAGCCCGAACTCGCGCTTGAGATCGACCAGCAGGTTGAGCACCTGGGCCTCGACCGACTTGTCCAGCGCCGATACCGCCTCGTCGAGGATCACCAGCCGCGGCGACAGCGCCAGCGCGCGCGCGATATTGACGCGCTGGCGCTGCCCGCCGGAAATCTCGTGCGGATAGCGATTGGCGAAATTTTCCGGCCGCAAGCCGACCTTGCCGAGCAGTTCGCGCGCCAGCGTCCGCGCGGCCGCGTCGGCCATGCCGTGAACCTTCGGGCCAAAGGCGATCGATTCCTCGATCGTCAGGCGCGGATTGAGCGAGGCATAGCTGTCCTGAAACACCATCTGCATGCCGCGGCGAAGCTCGCGCAGCGACAACGCGCGCCCGACCTGCATGCCGTCATAGATAATATCCCCGGCATCGCGCGGCATCAGATGCATCAATAGCCGCGCGGTGGTCGACTTGCCGCAGCCGGATTCGCCGACGATCCCGACCGTCTCGCCCTTGGCGATCGAGAACGACACGTCGTCGACCGCGCGCACCGTCTTGCGCGCGCTGAATAGATCGCCCCGCACCGGGAAATGCTTCGTCAATCCGCTGACGTGGAGCAGCGGTTGCGCGGCGCCGCCGCGATCCTCGATCGGCGCCAGCATATCGGCCAATGGGGTGGTTTCGTTCATCGCATCAGTTCCGGATGTCCATGGCGCTGCGCATGCCGTCGCTGAGCAGGTTGAAGCAGATCGACACCGCGAAGATCATCGCGCCCGGCAATGCCGCCACCCATGGGTTGATGTAGATCGCGGTGCGCAGCGTGTTGAGCATCAGGCCCCATTCCGGCTCCGGCGGTTTTGTCCCGAGGCCCAGGAACGAAAGTCCGGCGGCCAGAATCATCGACACCGAGATCAGGCCGGTGGCGTAGACGAAGATCGATCCCAGCACATTGCCAAGCATGTGCACCCGCATGATCGTGAACGGGCCGGCGCCGGACGCCCGCGCCGCCTCTACGAAATCCATGTTCCGTACGCCGGTGGTGACGCTCTCGGCGACGCGGGTGATCTGCGGCACGAATACGATCGTGAGCGAGACGATGGAATTGACGATCCCCGCGCCGAGCGCGCCCGAAATCGCGATCGCCAGCAGCACCGAGGGAAAGGCGTAGAAGACATCGACCGTGCGCATGATCGCGGTATTGATCTTGCCGCCGACATAGCCGGCGATGAGACCGAGTGAGGTCCCGATCACGAAGGCAAGGATGACGGGAAGAATGCCGACGATCAGCGACAGGCGTCCGCCATAGATCAGGCGCGCCAGCATATCGCGGCCGAGTTCGTCGCTGCCGAGCGGATAGTTCGGCGTGCCGATGTGGCGCAGCCGGCGAATCATCGAGCCCTGATAGGGATCGGCGAGCCCCAGCCATGGCGCACAGATCGCCGACAGGAAAATCGCGACCAGAATAAAGGCGCAGATCATGCTGACCTTGTCGCGCACAATGCGCCGCCCGACCGTCGCCCAGTAGCCGCGCGCCTTGCTGGCGGGCGCTGCCTGGAGGGCCGTGTCTGTTAGCGCGCTCATCGGCTGAACCCCATTGCTTCAGCTCCGCTTGATGCGCGGATCGATCGAGGCCTGCGCGATATCGACCATCAGATTCAGAAACACGAAGAACAAGGCCAGCACCAGGATCGTGCCCTGCAGCAGCGGCAGATCGCGCTGGAAAATCGCCGAATTGAGCAGCAGCCCCGATCCCGGCCACGAAAACACCGTCTCGATCAGAATGGAGCCGCCGAGCATGTATCCCAATTGCAGGCCCATCACCGCCATCGCGGTTGGCGCGGCGTTCTTGATGACGTGACGGAACACGTGGGTTTCACGCAAGCCCTTGGCACGCAGGGCCTCGACGAAATCCTGGCTCAGGATATCGCCGGTCAGCGCCCGCACCGTGCGGGTCACAATCCCCATCGGAATCACCGACGTGGTGACCGCGGGCAGGATCAGATAACGGATGTGTTCCCAGTCCCACCCCCAGGCGCCGGAGCCGCCGGGGCCGGCACCCACGGCGGGCAGCCAGTTGAGCTGCACCGAGAAGATGATCACCAGCACCATCCCGAGCCAGTAATGCGGCACCGAGACGCCCGCGATCGCAATCGAGGTCGCCACCTTGTCGATCCAGGTGTCGCGGAAATAGCCAGCGATCAGACCGAAGAACAATCCCAGCGTAAATCCGATCAACGCGGCCGCGATCGCCAGGGTCACGGTGTTGCCGACCGCGCGCATCACTTCGCTCAGCACCGGGCGACCGGTCGCGATGGAATGACCGAGATCGCCATTGACCGCCTTCCACAGCCAGAGTCCGAACTGGACCGGTAATGGACGATCGAAGCCGTAGGCGACGCGCAGCTGATTGGCGAGTTCCTGCGAGGCATCCGCCGGCAGAATCGCGACCAGCGGGTCGCCGGGCGTGATGTGCACCAATAGAAAACACACCAGCGCGACGCTGATGACGATCGGGATCACATAAACGATGCGGCGCAGGATATAGACGAACACAGATCACCCAAGATTGGTCAGCTCGATTTACTCACGAGCGCTTTAGACGCCTACTGCAGCTCTTTAGCTCTTTCGTTTCGTCATGCCCGGGCTTGTCCCGGCCATCCACGTCTTTTTGTGCTCGTGGCCAAGACGTGGATGGCCGGGACATCCAGCGCGAAGACGCGCTTCTGCCCGGCCATGACGGTTGAACCCTCGGCTGCGTTATCATCTCCGCGCTACGATCACGGCGTCATGGAAATCGGCGAGAAATCCACGAACCAGCTCTTTGGCTGCACAAACCCCTTGATCTTCGGGCTCATCGCGCGGGGCCCGACATCGTGCGCGACATAGAGGAACGCCGCGTCGTCGACTGAGGCCGCGTGCAACTCGGCCAGCGCCGCGTCGCGCGCGGCCGGATCGAAGGTCTGCCGCGCCTTGGTGACCAGTGCATCGAACCTGGGATCATTGATAAAACCCCAATTGTTCGACACCGGCGGCGCCATCGAGGATTGCAGGAAGCGTACCATGGCGAAGAACGGATCCATCGCCGCGTAAGTGACGTTGGTGGCATTGGCGCCATTGGCGGACGGATCCTTGGCACCGCGCCGCCAGTTGGTGAACAGCGTATTCCATTCGATGACGTCAAGCTGGACGTCGAAATAGCATTCGGCCAGCGCCTGCTGCAGATATTCGTTCATCGGCAACGGCAGCATCTGGCCGGAGCCTGACGCCGAGGTCTGGACCTTGACCGTCAATTTCTTGTTCGGACCAAATCCGGCCTCCTGCATCAGCTTCTGCGCCGCGGGCTTGTCATACTTGATTTCGAAGGCCGGCTTGCCGCGCCAGGGGTGACCCGGCTCGAATGTGCCGGTGGCCGGCACCATCAGGCCGGCGAGCAGGCCGTCCTTGAGGCCCTCGCGATCGATGCAGAGATTGGCCGCCTTGCGAACCCGGATGTCGTTCCATGGCGAACCTTCGATGCGCGAGAACTGCCACGGCCAGACATGCGGTTCTTCATTGCTCTTGATGACAAAACCACGCTGCTTGATTTCCGCGATCGCGTCCGGCGCCGGCGCCTCGACCCAATCGACCTGGCCGGAGAGCAACGCCGCGGTGCGGGCATTGGCCTCGGGCATCGGCAGCAGCAGCATCTTGTCGACCTTGGGAATGCGCGCCCTGTCCCAGTAGTTTTCGTTCTTCACAAGTTCAAGCCGCTCGCGCGGCGTGAAGCTCGAGATTTTCCACGGACCGGTGCCGGACGGATCCTTCGCGAACGCGGCCCAGGCTGCTTGCGATTTCGCCTTGGCGTCGGCGCCTTCGGCTGCGTCGAACAGCTTCTGCCATTTCGCCGGGCTCGCCATGAACAGATTGGTGAGGTTGATCGGCAGGAAGCTGTCCGGCTCCTTGGTGATCAATTCCACGGTCATGTCGTCGATCTTGCGGGCCGAGGTCAGCGTCGGCATTCGCGACGCCGTGACGCCGACCTGGCTCGGATCGAATTGCGGCGCGTCCTGCTTGAGGACCTTATCGACATTCCAGACCACCGCGTCGGCATTGAACGGCGAGCCGTCGTGGAATGTGACGCCGGGACGAAGCTTGAACGTCCATTTCGTCTTGTCGGCCGCATCGACAGCCCATTCGGTCGCGAGCCCGGGAATCATGACGCTGGCCTTGTCGGCGGACGAGAGATCCCACATCGTCAAGGCGTCATACATGGTCAGGCCGGTGAAGCGGTTGCCTTCAAAGCCTTGGTCGGGCTGGCCCAGCGTGCGCGGAATGTCGGCCGCGGTCATGCCGATGCGCAGAACGGTCTCGGCGCCGGCGACCCGCGGCAGCATGAGCATGGCGGCCATCGCCAGCACCGCCGCCAAGGGCCGGCTTTTTCCAGAGTTTTGGGCACGCATCGCAACCAATCCCTTCGACTTTTCGGTGACTATTTCTTATGCAATCCATGCAACGGCTGTGCCAGTGGCAATAATCGTTCGCCTGATTGTGGTTGCCATTACAACTCTTTGTAAGACGGCAGCAAGAAAAGGTGCAAATGCCTAATCTGGCATCAACCTTGCAACATCGACCCTGAAAACTGCGCCGCAATATCTGTCCAATGGAGCTTAGTTCATGCGCGCCCGAAATTCGATCCTTGTTGCGGTCTTGGCCCTCGCCATCAGCTTCAGCCAACCCGCCGTTTCCGCGCGAGCCGAGACCGTGGTGCGGTACGGGATTTCGATGGCGGACATTCCGCTGACGACCGGCCAGCCGGATCGCGGCGCCGGAGCCTATCAGTTCAGCGCCTACACGATTTACGATCCGCTGGTGGCGTGGGAGATGGATGTGTCGGATCGGCCCGGCAAGCTGGTGCCCGGCCTTGCCACTGAATGGAAGGTCGATGACAACGACAAGACCAAATGGCGATTTGCGCTCCGCAAGGGCGTCAAATTTCACGACGGCAGCGAGTTCAATGCCGATGCGGTGATCTGGAACCTGGACAAGGTCCTCAACGACAAGGCGCCGCAATTCGACAAGCGCCAGAGCGCGCAGGTGAAAACCCGTCTACCCTCGGTTGCGAGCTACGCCAAGATCGACGACTCCACCGTGGAGATCACCACCAAGACCGTCGACTCGTTCTTCCCTTACCAGATGCTCTGGTTCCTGGTCTCCAGCCCCGCGCAATATGACAAGCTCGGCAAGGACTGGGACAAATTCGCAAGCCAGCCGTCGGGCACCGGGCCGTTCAAGCTGACCAAGCTGGTGCCGCGCGAACTCGCCGAATTGTCCAAGAACGAAGACTACTGGAACAAGAAGCGGCTTGCGAAGGTCGACAAACTGATCCTGATTCCGATGCCGGAGGCGCTGACCCGCACCAACGCGCTGTTGGCCGGGCAAGTCGATCTGATCGAAACGCCCGCGCCCGATGCGGTGCCGCAGCTTAAATCCGCCGGCATGCGGATCGTCGATAATATCACGCCGCATGTCTGGAATTATCATCTCAGCGTGCTGCCGGGATCGCCCTGGACCGACGTGCGCTTGCGCAAGGCGCTCAATCTCGCCATCGATCGCGACGGCGTGGTCGGCCTGATGAACGGATTGGCCAAGCCCGCCAAGGGTCAGGTCGATCCTTCCAGCCCGTGGTTCGGCAAGCCCAGCTTCGACATCAAATATGATCTCGCCGCCGCCAAGAAGCTGGTCGAGGAGGCCGGCTATTCCAAGGACAAGCCGCTGAAGACGACGTTCATCATCGCCCAAGGCGGCACCGGCCAGATGCTGTCGCTGCCGATGAACGAATTCCTGCAGCAGAGCTTCAAGGAAATCGGCATCGATATCGACTTCAAGGTGGTCGAACTGGAGACGCTCTATACGCATTGGCGCAAGGGCGCGGCCGACGAAATCAATGCCGGCATCACCGCCAACAACATCGCCTACGTCACCTCCGATCCGCTCTATGCGATCGTTCGCTTCTTTGCCTCCGACCAGATCGCGCCGGTCGGGGTCAACTGGGGCGGCTACAAGAACCCGAAGGTCGATGCCTTGATCAGCGAAGCCAAGCAGACGTTCGATATAGCCAAACAGGACGATCTGATCGCGCAGGCGCATGCGCTGATCGTCGATGACGCCGCATTGGTGTGGGTGGTGCACGATACCAATCCGCACGCGCTTTCGCCCAGGATCAAGAAATTCGTGCAGGCACAGCACTGGTTTCAGGACCTGACCACGATTGGCGTGGAATAGAAAATCGGAGGCCCGGTGTATTCGGTACACCTCTCCCTTTGGGAGAGGTCGAATTGCGAAGCAATTCGGGTGAGGGGTTAAGGCCTATCGATAAACCGTATCCCCTCACCCCACCCTCTCCCCATGGGAGAGGGAGAGCACCATTGTTGTCGTAATACAAAATCCAACTGCGAACCGGGTCGCCGCGCTATTTCGTCAGCAATGCGAAGGCGCCGTTCCAGTCCGGCGGCGGCGGGTTCTCCCGATACGCCTGCAGCCGCGTCTCGTATAGACCGTACAGGAGTTCAAGACTGTTCGCCTCGTCGGTGGTGCGGCCGCGCTCGATCGCCGCGAGCGCGCCCTCCCAATCGCGGCTGCGATAGCAGGCCAGCATCTCGATGGTCAGGTTGCGCAAGCGCTGGAAGCGGCCGGAGTTCGCGGTATCTTCGCGGCCGGCGATGGCGTAGATGACCTCGGGCTCCTTCTTGCCTTTGACCATGATGAAGTCGAGCTCGAGGATCGCAAACTTGTCCTTGACCGCAAGCGCGGTCTTGGAGCCGACGATGATCGGGAATCCATACTCCTTGGATTGTCCCTCCAGGCGCGACGCGAGATTAACGCTGTCGCCGAGCACCGAATAGTCGAAGCGCAAATTGGATCCCATATTGCCGACGACGCAGGTCCCGGTATTCAAACCGACCCCGACATTGATCGGAATATAGGTGTGTCCGCCGTTCTGGGCTTCGATCTCACGCTCCTTGTTGAGGCCGTCGATCCGCTCCAGCATATCGAGCGCGGCTTCGCAGGCGTTGAGCTGATGTTCCTCGTCGTCAAGCGGCGCATTCCAGAACGCCATGATGGCGTCCCCCATATATTTGTCGATGGTGCCCTTTCGCGCCAGGATCGCATTGGTCAGCGGCGTCAGGAACCGGTTCATCAGCGCGGTCAGACCCTGCGGATCGTGCTTGTAGGATTCCGAGATGGTGGTGAAGCCCCGGACGTCGGAGAACATGATGGTCATCTCGCGCTCTTCGCCGCCGAGCTTGAGTTTTTCCGGCGACTGCGCGAGCTGCTCGACCAGGGCCGGCGAAAGATACTGGCCGAACGCCGAGCGGATCTGCCGCCGCTGCGATTGCTCCCTGACGAAGGCGAAGAAAATCAGGGTGAGGTAGATCGCCGTGGTCGACAGCAGCGGATAGGTGAAATCGACCAGCAACAAATGCTGCCTGTAAAAATACCAGGAGGTCCCGACCAGAACTGTCGCAAACAGCGCACCAACCGCAACCAGCGTGATCGGTCCGAACTTCGGCGCGAACGCGATCACGAGAATTCCGAGCAGCAACGCCGCGCCGAACTCGAGAAGCGGACCATAAGGCGGCTGCGACAAAAACTGCTTGGTCAGTGCGGCTTCCAGAACCTGGGCGTGAATCTCGACCCCCGGAATCGCCGACGAAACCGGCGTGGTCTTGATGTCGTTGAGCCCCACCGCCGACGTTCCGATCAGCACCAGCTTGCCTGCAATTTTCTCCTGGGCGACGCTGTTATCGAGCACGTCGCTCGCCGATACATAGATCGACGGATCCTGACGTGCGAAATGCACCCAAAGCTGGCCATTGCGGTCGGTCGGAATCTCCAGACCCCTGACGCCAATGCTCTTGAGGCCGGCCCTGTCAGATTTCATGATGATTGTGGGAGTGCCGGTCACCACCCGCAATATTTCAAAACTCAGGGACGGCATGGTCGCGTCCTGGGCGCGCATCATCATCGGCACCCGCCGGACGATGCCGTCGCGTTCAACCTTGATTGTGAACAGGCCGCGTCCGGCCGCCGTCTCTTCCAGAATGTGAACGTTGCGCAGCAGGCCGGGAAAGTCGAACAGGAACGGCTGGGGGTCTTCGCCCAGCATCGCAAAGCCCGTCACCGGAAGCGTCTGGTCGAACGGCCCCGTCACCTCCGCCAGACCTGTTTCACCCAAAACCACGCGCGAACGTCGCATCGCATCGGCAAAGATCTGATCGTTGCTCGGCAACTCACGCAGCTTGCTTCGGGTTACTTCATCGAGATACCGCATGGTCTTGGCCGCGGCGTCGGGATTGAGCCGGTCGGGCTCCGCGAACACGATGTCGAAGGCGATCACGACGGCGCCGAGCCGGGTCAGGTTGGTGATGATGTCCGCGATATTCGTCCGCGGCCACGGCCACTGGCCGAGTTTTGCCAGGCTTTTCTCGTCGATATCGACAATGGTGACCGGCCTTGCCGTCTTCACCCGGGGCGTTATCCGCTGGAAGCTGTCGAAGGTCCTGACGCGAAGCTCCTCGATCGGAGCCGGATCGGCGATACGCACTGCTGCAAAGCCGATCAGCAGCGCCAGGCACAGCAGCCTCGAAAAGCCGAACTTCCGCCCAAACCATCTTCGTATTATCTTGAGCCGCTTCATGCCGCGTGCATATCAGGTTGGGGCAATTTGAACAGGTAGATCACGTCTGAACCGCGCCGAGGCATTTCAAATCGGGCAAATCCAGTAAAGCAACGGCCTGGATATCGGGCAAGTCATTCATCCTGGCCTTGCGCATGTGCGAACGCGCGCTCGATGTGATGGACGCGGAGGCTGATGGACGCGCAGGCCTGCCGAAATGCCTTGCCGAACCCCATGACGGCGCCGAAGGTCGGCCGTGCGCGACGAAGCCGGTCGCCTTCGAATTCCGCGGCGGCTGTAACGCATCAAGCCGCAACCTTGTGGATTGCCGCAAGGCTTCGCCCGAAAACCGCATTAAACGAAGTGAAAATCGCTGGCTTGCAACTGGGCCTTGATGATCCCGTTCAAGGTGATCGTGTCATTGGCGTCGAGAGCGATGACCGTATTTCCGTGACCGTCATCATGCGTTGCGTTCAAGGCGGCCTGCAGGTTCGCAAACTGCTGGCTGCTGAACTGGAGCGTATCCGTCGTCGGATGGAAATCCGTCACCGTGGCTTGGCCGACGCCGGCGAAATTGAACACAAAGGTGTCGCTGGCGGCATTACCGGTCAATGTCTGGTTCGGCGCGCTGGCGACGATCGTGCTGCTCGCCGGCGGATTGCTGGGAACCGGCGGATCATAGACCACCGTGCCACCATTTCCGTCGCTCTCGAAGCTGAAGTTCGCCGCCTGATAGACGCCGGTGAAGTGAAGAACCGCGGAATTGGTCCCATCGCTCACGGAAAGTGTATCGTTTGTGGGATTGTAGCTCTCCGAGAACGAGCTGGAGCTATAGTTGATGTCCTTCAAATCAATCTGGTCCGACCCTGCCGGCGTCCCATTGCCGGTGAATCCGGAAATCACGCCGGTGAAGCCTGAAGACGTATCCAGCGCGAGGGTACCGGTGGTACCGCTGTCGTTGAGGAAGCTGACGGTCGCCGCGCTCGCCGTTCCGATATCGAGCAATGATCCGCTGCTGATGGTCAGGCTGCCGGAATCCGCCGGTGGATCGACGATATCGACGCCGCCATGACCGTCGGACGTGACGGTCCAGGCCGTGTGCGAGCCCGCGACGTCAAGAACGACCGATTGGTGCGTATTGGTATTTGTAACAGTGACGATGGTCGTACCGTCGAACTGCGTAGTTCCAACCCTGATGTCTCCGCTGGTGTACTGGAGATCAGCAAGGTCAATTTTATCGTTTGCAGTAACGCCGGAAATCTCGCCCCCAAAGGTCAGAGTTCCGTGTGGCGCAATTGTTGTGTCAATCTCGAGCGTGCCGGTGCTGTTTGACTGGAACGCGACACCCTCGCCATTATCCTGGCCAACAAGTTCCAGGGTTGCGCCACCGGAGATCTGGAGGGAGCCCGTTCCACTCACATTATCGTCGATCACGAGTATGCTGCCGGCGCCGGCAACTTCCAGCGTGCCGTCATTAGTGATCGAACCCCCGCTAATCTGTGTAGTGCCGCTATCGGTCTCGATGGCACTGTCCGCGGTTACGGTGATCGCGGTGCCGTTCACCGTGACGTTGTCCATCGTCAGCGTCGCACCGCTCTCGACCGTCAGGTCGCCCTTGTTCAGCACGGCGTTGCTATCGATCTTGCTTGAACCGGTGACGTCGATCAGGCCCGCATGGATATCATCGGCATCGGGCACGCCGTTGATGTCATCGGAATCAGGAATATAACTGTAATCGTTGATGGTGCCGCCATCGATGGTGGCACCGTTCAGCACCAGCGTGGCGTGGCCGTGGCTCTCGCCGTCGATTGTCATTGTGGCGCCGGCGTTAGCGACCGTGGTGCCGTCATCGAGTGTGAGGATGCTACCGGCGAAAATCTCGATGGCATTGTGGTTGATGACGCTGACGTCGTTCAGTGTCGCACCCAGGGCTGAGCCGACGTCAAGCGTACCGACCGATCCGACCGTCAGCGTGCCGTCCGTCATCGTGGCGCCGCCTGCCAAGACCAGACTGCTGGCCACGGCGGGAGCATCGATCTCCATGTTGCCAGTTCCGGTAATGTTGACGCCGCTCAGCGTCGCGCCGGATGAGGCCTCAATTTCAAGCGTGCCGGCATTGGTGATCGTGCCACCATTGAAGGCGGCCCCGGCCCCCAGCGTCAGCGTATCGCCGCTGTCGATATTGACGGTGCCGTTGTTGGTGACCGTGCCGCCGGTAATGGTAGTGCCGTCCAGCGTCAGGATCACGCCGCTGTCGACCGTCAGCTGGTTGTTGCCGAAGCTGTCGTTGTCGATGCTGCCGGTGCCTGTGATCTCGATGGTGCCGAGATTGGTGATGGCGCCGCCCGACAGCGCCACGCCGTTCAGCGTCAGCGTCTTGGTGCTGTCGACGTTGACGGTGCCGGTGTCGGTGATCGAGCCGCCGGTCACGGTGG
>Ga0116135_1001473_pt1 | contig 11788 bp, 14 predicted proteins | sample June2015DPH_20_1_FD_89738 | JGI IMG/M metagenome (GOLD analysis project Ga0116135, IMG submission 89738) | Peatland microbial communities from SPRUCE experiment site at the Marcell Experimental Forest, Minnesota, USA - June2015DPH_20_10 | ecosystem: Environmental > Terrestrial > Soil > Wetlands... | reverse complement strand
GAATATGCTCGAAGTGCAGCTCGAACAGTTTAAGAAGACTCCTCTGCTGACTAATACTCAACCGGATTTCAGCCGGGTGGGGAATTCGGAAATGCTCGACCGTACGGTGCGCAGCAACAATTGGATTCGCAGCGATACCATCTTTATTGAGAACGAGCAGATCGAAGCGCTCAGCAATCGCCCGCCGTGGACCGCGGCGTTGCTGGAGCAAGGGCTTCCCGGGAAACCTCCTGATCCGAACGCAGCGCAGGAAGGGATATCTCCGGCGGAGAACATGATCGACCATGTGATCGACATCGGAGCGAATTACTGGTCGCTGTGGAACTTTCACCAGATCAATGCCAAGAATCTGATGACGTATTACCAGGCTTATCCGGCGGCGTTCGACCGGATCAACCGACGAATTGGTTACCGGGTGAGGCCGTCTTTCATATGGAGCTACAAAGACGGTGGCAATCTGGGTCTGATTGTTGGATTTGCGAATGATGGAATCGCGGGCGTGCCGGGCGTGCTGCGGGTGAGCGTCGAGAGCCAGGACGGGAAGGTGCTCAAGAGGGGTTGCTTGGACGCCGGCTACCCGTTGCCGGGTAAGATCCGGCAAGCACAGTTCGCGATTCCAGATGTCAGCGATTGGAAAGGGTTGAAACTTCGAGCAGAGATTGAGGTGAAGGGGATGCGGTATCCGGTGCGGTGGGCTTGCCGGCAGAAGCTGAACGATGACGGTACTCTTACGCTGCGGGCGAATCTTCGTCAGCAGGTCTAGGGTGTGGTGTGGCTCTTTGGAGAAATATCTTCGGAATATTCGGCCGCAAGCGGCTTCGGCGCTGTATTCCGCCAGGCTGCGTTGAGCGCCTTTCGCAGGCTTGGTTTTTTTGCAGCTTTGAGATTCACGCTGGTCGCGCCTCTGCGTCCCCATGCGCCGTTCACGGGCACGAAAACTTCCGGCTCGGCTTTGGAAAAATAATGCTGCTGCTCCGGAGTGAGTTTGACCATGCCCCAGCCCTTGGTTGGATACCGGAGTGTGGCAAAGATTTTTCCGCCGACGCGAAAGTCAGGATGATCCATGTGTGCGCTTTCTGTAGCCTGGGGCAAGGCAAGCGCCAGCCGCCGAAAATCGTTTTCAGTCACGCGTACTCCTTCGTTCAGTGAGACTACCTTACATAACGTTCCGTTAAGCGCGGAAGTTACGGGGTGGTGCAATGTTAAACTCCGGCCATGAAGCATGACGGCGGGAAACGCGAAGAAACTGATAGCCGCGTCCCAGAGATCGCTCAGCGATCCGAGAGCAAGCAGCAATCTGAGATCCCTCAGCATAAAGGTGGGCTCGCCCCTCGTCCCGCGCTCTATTTGGTGGGCACGCCCATCGGCAATCTGGAAGACATCACGCTGCGCGCCCTGCGCGTGCTCAAGGAAGTAGATGTAATCGCCTGTGAAGATACGCGGCAGACGCAGAAACTTCTGAACCATTACGGTATCACCACCCGCACCGTCAGCTATCACGAACACAACGAGATGATGCGCGCGGCTGAACTCGTCAAGGACCTTCAGGAAGGCACGAACATCGCGCTGGTGACTGACGCCGGCATGCCCGGAATCTCCGACCCCGGATTCCGTCTGATCGCCCTGGCTATCCGTCATCACGTGCCCGCGGTGCCGATTCCCGGTGCGTCGGCATTTCTATCCGCGCTGGTAGCCAGCGGCCTGCCCACCGACTCCTTCCGTTTCAGCGGTTTCCTTCCTGCCAAACGCGGGGAACGTCGCGCAGCTTTGGAAGGCATCAAAACTTCGCCGCGCACGCAGGTTTTCTATGAAGCTCCGCACCGAATCATAGAGACGCTTGTGGATGTAGTCGAGATCTTGGGAAACGACCGCCATGTGGTGATCGCCCGCGAAGTCACCAAGCTGCACGAAGAATTCCTGCGCGGCAGGGCCGGAGAAGTGCTCGAGACGCTTAAGGCGCGCGACGGAGTGAAAGGTGAAATCACGCTGCTGATCGGCAAGGTCGAAGAAACGGAAACTCGTGTCCGGACATGCGACCCTGGACGTCCTTCCATCCGCGAGAGAGTTCAGCAGATGATCACCGACGAAAATTTGGATGAGAAAGCCGCATTAAAGAAAGCTGCAAAAGAAAGAGGAATCTCCAAGAGCGAGGCCTATCGAGAATTACAGAGAAGCAAGTAAAACGCTCGAGTACCTTACTTCCCTTCCAACTCCCGCTTCACCGCTTCGCTTACCACTTTCCCGTCCACGCGCATTCCCGCGCCGGAAAATCGTGCCATCACGTTCTTCATCACCGTTCCCATGTCTTTCATGGTCGGCGATCCCATCTCGGCGATCACCGCCTTCACCCCGGCTATCATCTCCGCTTCGCCGGCCGCCTTGGGCAGGTAGCTCTCGATCACCAGAATCTCCGCGGCTTCCTTGTCGGCCATTTCCTGCCGGCCGCCTTTGGTAAACTGTTCTACCGAGTCTTTGCGCTGCTTGATGAGGGTATTCAGTACGGAGTGAGATTCTTTTTCGTCGAGCGGCGCCATCTTTTCGATCTCGCGATGTTTGAGCGCGGTTTTCATCATCCGCAAGGTGGAGAGGCGCTGCTCCTCGCGTGCCTTCATGGCCGCGGTGATATCTTGCTGAATCTGTTCGATCAGGCTCATGGGGGGATTATAGGGCAGCTTGTGATAAGAGTCACCGCGCAGAATCGGCAATTCCAGTAAACTAAGTCAGTAGCTCCTCCGTTGAAACTGATTCACAATCCTATTTCTTAAGGACAAAGGACTTTGCCTATGCTTCGGAAGAACCGTCTTTTTACTCCTGGTCCGACCCCGCTCTTGCCAGCGGCGCAAACTGCCATGGCGTCGTTTACGGCGCACCACCGCACGGCTGATTTTCGCGCGCTGTTTCAGCGCGTGCTCGCCGAGATGAAGGAATTTATCGGCACCAAAAATGACGTGCTGGTGCTGGCTTGCTCGGGTACCGGCGTGATGGAGGCGTCTGTCTCGAACCTCACCTCGCCCGGCGATAAAGTCCTGGTGCTCACTGCCGGGAAGTTCGGCGAGCGGTGGACTGGGCTATCCAAAGCTTTCGGCTGTAGGGCGGACGTGCTCTCCGTTCCTTACGGCGACACTTTCTCGCTCGATGAAATTCGCGCCAAGATTACCCCCGAAGTTCGCGCGGTATTCGTGCAGGCCACTGAGAGTTCCACCGGCACACGTCACGACATTCGCCGCATTGCTGAAATCGTCCGCGCCAATGGCAATGAAACTTTGCTGGTCGTGGATGCCATCACCGGGCTGGGCACGACTCATCTTGATGTCGATGGCTGGGGTGTGGATGTGATTATCGGCGGTTCGCAGAAGGCGCTGATGATGCCTCCTGGATTAGCCTATTGCGCCGTGAGTGAACGTGCGTGGAGGCGGATGGACTCGACGACCTCCCCGCGATACTACTTTGACCTGCGCAAAGAACGCAAGTCGGCTGCGAAGGGCGAGTCAGCCTACACTCCTGCGACTTCGCTGTTTGCCGCGCTGGGAGCGGCTTTGCAGTTTATTCGTGAAATGGGCAATGGCGACTTGGCCAAGGGGCGCGAAGCACTCATTGACAACGCCGAACTCTGCGCGGAGATGACGCGCGCGGGAGCACAAGCACTGGGCTTGAAACTCTATGCATCAGCCCCGGCTGCAGCGCTCACGGCGATCTGTTCGCCGGATGGAATCGATTCCGGAAAAATCGTAAAAGAGTTCCGCGAATCCTTCGATGCCGTCGTGGCCAACGGCCAGGGCGAAATGAAGGGGCAACTCTTCCGCATCGCGCACATCGGTTACTACGATTATCTCGACACGATCGGCATCCTGGGCGCGCTCGAACACGTCCTCGCCCGCGTGACGGGAAAAGATATCGAGTACGGCACCGCGTTGCGAGCCGCCCAGGAGATTTATGCGCGCGGCCTCGACAAGGCTGCCCAACTGGTTGGAGCTTGAGTGCGTCCGCAAGCTGCTCCTCATCTTAGTTGACCGTAAGGGTCAATTGATCGTAAAGGACATGGCGTTTGAGGTCTCGGCCAAGGTGCCGCCGCTGCCATAAGCGCCCGTTCCGGCCGTTCCGGGATTGGTGACCGTAACCGTGACGGTTGCGGCGGTCGAAATCGACGAGGCCGGGATAATCGCGGTGAGTTGGCTGGCGCTCACGTAAGTTGTGGCCTGAGCGATTCCGTTCCAGTTAATGGTCGCCTTGGCTGAGAAGTTGGTGCCGTTCACGGTTAAAAGGAATGCAGGTTCGCTTGAGTTTGTGGTGGCCGGGGCAAGCTCTGCGATGGTAGGCATGGTTCCGGCTACTGCCGGGGTGGTGGCTTTCTTGCTGTAGCCGCAGGCGATTGTCAATGCGATTAGCGCGGTCAGCAATATTGTCGATAGCGTTTTCATGATCTTCCCTCTGGGGCAGTTGCCCATGAAGGAAGTGTAAGAAGACGTTGAACGTCGGTTGTCAGCCGTGCGTCAAATGTGTGTCAAGAGTTTGTCGCTTTCTCATTATTCATTTTGATCGAGTTTGAAGAAAGGACTATTCCATCGTGAAAATTCTTATTGCCGAAAAAATCTCGGCTTCGGCTGTGGAGCAATTGAAAGAGCCTGGCTGGACTGTGCTTACCGCCGAACAGCTTGACGGCAAACTTGCGTCGGAATTGGAAACCGCCGACGCACTGATCGTGCGTTCGGCAGTGCAGGCGGATGCGGCGCTGCTTTCGCATGCGAAAAAACTGCGTGTGGTTGGCCGGGCCGGTGTAGGCGTGGACAATATCGATCTCGACGCCGCCACACGCCAGGGCATTGCGGTCATGAATACGCCCGGGGCAAATGCCGTGGCTGTCGCCGAACAGACCTTGGGCATGATGCTGGCCATGGCGCGTCATCTTTGCCGTGCCGATGCTCTGATGCATGCGGGTAAATGGGAAAAGAAATCGTTGCAGGGTTCTGAGTTGCGCAGCAAGACCCTAGGCATCGCCGGGTTGGGGCGCATCGGCATGGAAGTTGCACGCCGCGCTCGGGCCTTTGGCATGGAAGTCGTCGGGCACGATCCGTTCGTCTCCGTGGCGGTAGCCAAAGAGCAAGGGATCCGGCTCGTCAGCATGGACGAACTTTACGCTGCAGCGGATTACATTACGTTGCATGTTGGTCTTACGCCGCAGACCACGGGGATGATCAATGAAGCGGCCTTCAAGAAAATGAAAAAGGGCGTGCGCCTGGTGAACTGTGCGCGTGGCGAACTGGTGAACGAAGCCGATCTGGCCAATGCTATGAAGACTGGCCAGCTAGCCGCTGCCGCGCTCGATGTGTTTAACGAGGAGCCCTTGAAGAACTCTCCGCTTCAATCGCTCGACAATGTCATCCTCACGCCACACATCGGCGGTTCCACGCATGAGGCGCAGGAGGCAGTCGGTGTGCAGATCGCGAGGCAGGTTCGCGAATATTTGAAGAATGGCGTGATTCAGAATGCGGTCAACGTGCCCTCGGTTTCGGCGGAAGAATATGCCGAGATGCAACCTTACATCGTCCTCGCGGAACGCATGGGCGCATTTCTTGCGCAGATTTCCGCCGGCTCCATCGAAGAAATTTCGCTCCGCTACAGCGGACACATCTCCGAGTGGAAGACGGAACTGATTCGCAATGCGGCCATCAAAGGGATTCTGAACCAGACCTTGGAAGAGAAAGCCAACCTGGTGAATGCAGCGTCCCTTGCCGATCTTCGCGGGCTCCGCGTTCATGAAGCGCACAAAGCCAAGGCATCCGCCGGAGGCGCAGGCAGCGTTCTCTCATTATTTTTAAAGAGCTCGACCGAAGAGCACATGGTCAAGGGCGCTGTGCTGCATGGGACCGCGCCGCGTCTGGTTCACATTGATGACATCGACGTGGAAGCGCCGCTCGAGCGCAATCTGATCTTCCTGCGCAACAATGACGTTCCGGGCGTCATCGGCAAGGTAGGGACGATTCTAGGGGAGCACCAGATCAATATCGCGAACTTCTCTCTGGGGCGGCGCAACGGCGAAACTTCTTCAGAGCCGCGTGAGGCAATCGCCGTCGTTCACGTCGATAGCCGTGTGCCGGACGAGGTTTTGCGCAAACTGGAGAAAATTCCGGCGGTGCTCCAGGCGAAAGCAGTGGAACTGTTTTGAGAGTGTTGATCTGGAAGAATGGCGCTTCGAACTACGATTGCGAATTATCCCGCCGCAGCTTGCGGCTCTCGGCCAGGAGCGCCATAGAGTGCATTAAATTCTGCAAGGTGATGATGCCAACCAGTCGCTGATCTTCGACGACGGGGATGATGCTGAGGTTCCGCGCCGTCAACTTGCGAAATGCCGAGGCCAGAGATTCCTGTCTAATCGAAACTTCGAATAGCTTGTTCATCACCGATTGCACATACCCGTTGCCTTCGGCGCGCAGCGCATCGAGAATGCGTTGACGCGAGATGACTCCCACCATGTCGCTTCCGCGCACTACGGGAAAATCATCCTGCAAGGAATGCACGGCCTTATCGAGCGCGTCTTCCAGCGTATCGGCCGGGGAAAGAGTCGCGAAATCAGTCAGCATCACCTCTTCCAGGCGCACGTTGTCCAGCACGGATTGAAACACGACGGCGCGTTCTTCCAACTGCGCGGCGGAGAAAATAATAATTCCAACCATGGTCAGCCAGGTGTTGCTGAACAATCCGGCAACCATCAGGATCATCGCCATGGCATGGCTGATCGAAACCGCGCGCCGCGTCGCCGTTCCCGTATCGCTGGTGCGCGCGAAATATGCACGGAGCACGCGACCGCCATCCAGCGGATAGGCCGGCAGCAAATTTAATGCGGCAATATAGAGATTGGCCCATACCAGGCTGCGCGGCAGGTTTCCAGGTTCAAACAACGGCCACTGCCAGACCTTAGCCTCCGGGAGCGCCGCGGTAACCACTCCGGCAGCCAGCAGAGCGAAAACAACATTCACCAGGGGCCCGGTGAGCGCGACGCGGACCTCGCGCTTCCACGTAGACGCAGTCGAAGGAGGCGACTCCACGTGAGATTCGTCGAAAACCGTTACTCCGCCGAGCGGCAAAAGAATCACTGCTTTGGGGATAAACCCGTACCGCCGCGCCACCAGCATCTGCCCAATCTCATGTGCCGCTACGCATCCCAGCACAATCCCCACCAGCGCCAGATCCCGCGATCCGCTGGCGGTTCCGCGTGCATTATATTCCGTCCAGAAAACAAAGAGGGGCAGAAATAGAAACGTAAGATGAATGCGGACTTCTACTCCGAAGAGCCGTCCAATATGAAGTGAAAAACTTCTCATGAGATTTTCGACTACTACAGTTATTTTACATGGTTGGTTATAGTAGCCTCGTGAATCGGAGCCTTCCAATAATCGAAAGTTCACCGCCATGCGCGTAATTGCCGGGAAGTACCGCGGCCGGCCTCTGCGATCCATGAGCGGTATGGGAACTCGCCCCACTTCCGACCGCCTGCGCGAAACGCTTTTTAACGTCCTCACCTCCGGCACCCCGGAGGCGCTTACGGGTACGGTCTGGCTCGACATCTTCGCCGGTACCGGAGCGGTTGGGATCGAAGCTTTGAGCCGAGGCGCGAAGGAAGTGCTTTTTGTTGAAACTTCCCCTAAGGCCGCGAAGCTGATTCAGCAAAATTTAGATAGCCTGGAAATCGCCGACGGACACAGAATCCTCAGTGACGATCTCCCCGGAATTCTCTGGCGATTAAAAAAAGAACACTTTGTTGCTGACGTCGTCTTTCTCGATCCCCCCTATCGCATGCAGGACGCCTACGAGCGAACGCTCACCGCTTTAGCGCATTCTGCACTGATATGGGCGATGTCGCTGGTAATTGCCGAACACGAAAAGAGATTCGATCCTGGGAAGGAGTTCGGCCCGCTGCGGCGGGTTCGGAAGCTGGTGCAGGGAAATAGCGCGATCAGCTTTTACCGCATCGGGGGCCAGCCCGATTTAAACTCGAGGTGACTTAAGGTGGGATTCAATCGGTCGGCAGCAGCTAGCAGGGCCTGCACAACCTACATCAACAATTCTTTGCTGCGCCGCACAATGGGATGCTGCATCTCCTGTAGGTCATTCTTCACCATATTCAGGCCGTAAACGCAGCTTTCAAATTCCTGCGACAGATGAGCGAACAGCGGCGCTACTTTCGCATATTCAAAGTGTTCGAACTTCGAAACGATATAGTAGCTTTCTTTACCCGCCTTCACCCACTCCACAAAGCTTTCCAGCCGCTGCCGGCGCAGGCGAAAATGATTGATGCTCTCGGGAAACATTCCGGCGAAGAATAACGCGTAGTCCCCAATATGCTTTCGTACCTGCCGTTCCCGATCGAATGATGGCGCAGGCCCATAGATTGGATCGGACTCCAGCATCATCTCGCCCAGATCCGTCAGCGGACGGTCGGCTTCGTTGTGAATCTTGAACAACTGATCGGACTCGCAAAATTCCGTCAGCAGGTGCGCCACATAAGCCACGATTTCCGGATCGCGAATTCCTATCTCCTCGGCGTAGTGCCTTCCAACTAGCTCCTGGAAAAGCTGTCGCAACGGATGAGATTCCGGAATCATTGTTTTTCTCCCTTGGTAAGCCGCTCCCCGCGCGGACTTAAAAAACTCCGCTGGGTACCTAGTTACCTTAGCTCCATCGCAAAAGCAAGTGACTTTTGTTTCTGGAGCGAATCAATTTTGCCAATCATTAGAAGACGTGAGCGCCCAAAAGTTTGTATCGAGTTTCTGCTGGCACACTAGGCCGTCGGCTGCTAATTTCATGGCGTTGGGCAGGCATATACCGCAAAACAAGAAAGGGAGCAGATTGTGGCTGAAATAAATACTCGTACGAATATCTCCAGCGGCACCCCATGGGAACCTATTGTCGGTTACTCACGCGCGGTCCGCATAGGCCCGCACATTCACATCTCCGGAACCACGGCTACCGGGCCCGACGGCAAAATCGTCGCTATGGAGGACGTCTACGGCCAAACCGTGCAGACCCTGAAGAATATAGAGAGCGCCTTGCAGAAAGCGGGGGCCAACCTGTCGCATGTAGTGCGCACCCGGATGTACGTGACAGATATTGCCGACTGGGAAAAAGTCGGCAAGGCTCACGGCGAGTTCTTTCGCGACATCCGGCCCGCGACATCCATGGTTCAGGTAAGCGCGCTTATCTCTCCCGAGATACTGGTCGAAATTGAAGCCGATGCTTATTTGGAACAGAGTTAGGGGACACCCCTGGAAAAATCGCCCCTGGCCCTCCATTTTTCTTGACATCGGCTCGGGCGCGAGCATAATGCATCAATCTCTGAATTTCTAAGCACAAAGACGTTGCCAGGAGGCAAGTATGAACGTGCTGGAACTTTGTGACCGTGAAATCGCCGCAGTTCCGCTGGAAGCCACTGTCGCCGATGCCATCAACAAGATGCTCGACCATCATGTTGGGGCGGTCGCGATTGTCGACTCCGAATATCGCGTGGCTGGCATCTTCACTGAGCGCGATGTCCTCCGCAAAATGTCGCTCACCGGCGCCGACCCGAAAACCACGCCGGTCAGCGATCTCATGACCACCCCGGTCGAAATGGCTACCCGCCGCACCGGTCCCGGTGAGGCGCTCACTACCATGCTGGAACGTCACTTTCGCCATCTACCGGTGGCCGATGACTCTGGCAAGCTGCTGGGTATCCTTTCGATTCGCAATCTGCTGGAGTGGCGCGTCGACGATCTGAGCCGCGAACTGGAAGCGCTGGAGCAGTACGCCTCGAATGACGGTCCGGGCGGCTAGGCTGGCTTAGCTGCTCTGCATCACAAATCTCTTTGTAGTCGCACTTGTTCAATCACCCAGTCGGTCCAGTAGGAAGAAGCCCCGCTGGCCAAAGGTGAAACTCCCCTCAGCGCCGCATCTACAAAATTCTCGATGATCGGATAATGCAAATTCGCGTGGGGCGGCAAGTTTTCGATTCCGGCAGGATGCCGCAGTTCCGGACCATTCAGCGGACTTAACTCAATTTCCCCGTCTGTGCCGCGGATACGGCACTCGTCCCGGTTGACCTTCGAATGCCAGCGCACGTCCACAATGCCGCGAACGCCACCCGCATACTCGATCAACACGGTCGCATTGTCCTCGACCGCATAATGATGAACCGCGTTTGAAAGTTGCCCTGTGGCCCGCAACGGCTGTCCGAACAAATAATTCAACGCGTCGATCCGATGGGAAGCAATGTCGAACAGCGGCCCGCCTCCCGCTTTGGCCGGATCGAGCAGCCAGCTGCGGCCGCTATCTTTTCCAGTCTCGTCCTTGCCATCAAACCATCCATGCGATGTAAGCTCGGCAACCACAGGCTCGCCGATTGCTCCTTGTTCCATCATTTCCCTGGCGCGATTCAGCTTCGGATACGTGCGCCGATAGTAAGCCACGCCCAGAGTGCAGCCTGTTTCCGCTGCGGTGCGCACCATCGAAGCCGCCTCGGCTTCGTTCATCGCCATCGGCTTCTCGCATAAGACATGCTTTCCCGCTCTCAGAGCTTGGATGGTTTGCGGCGCATGCAGAAAGACTGGAGTGGCCACATAGACCGCTCCCACCTCCGGATCTCGCAGTGCTTCGTCGAGGCTTGTCCAAGCGCGAACATTGTAAGCCTCAGCCTTGGCTGCATCCCGCGTTACCAGCCCGTACAAGCGGCTTCTTGGCTCTGCCAGGATCGCGGGAATCACGCGCCGCTTCGCGATGTCGCCGATTCCGATGACAATCCAATTCATGTTCAATCAGTTCTCATTCTTAGTTCTCAGTTAAAAACTCGAGCTCTAGCGAACTGAGAACCGAGAACTTCTTGCCAGTAAAATGAACGCGAAAAAAGAAGGCCGGCCTAAGCCGGCCCTCACTATCAATCTTTAGTCTCTAACCTTTCGGAAAGCGCACCAAACTACTTCTTCGGGGCGATTGCGTCCTTGGCAGCCTTGGCGACGCGGAACTTTACCACTGTCTTCGCCTTGATCTGAATGGGCTCGCCCGTCTGCGGATTCCGTCCCACGCGCGCCTTCCGATGCGCCTTTACCAGACGTCCCAAGCCGGGCACAACGAATACACCGTTCTTCTTGGTTTCTTTTACAGCGACATCGGCGAGCTCCTCAAAAAATGCCGCAACCGTCTTGTTGGGGAGTTCCACCTTCTCGGCCATATGCCGGACGAGTTGGGTCTTGGTCAAACCTGCTGCCATGTTTCCTCCTTGGAAAAAATCTGTATTGATTCCAGCGGGCTTGATCTTATATCAGCGGCCTGTGGAAAATACCCATATTTTACGCGGGTTCCACGAATGTAACCAGCTAAAATAGCCGTTTTTACAAGCTTTTACGCAATCCAGCATTCCGAAACGGGCGAATCATGCCCCAATCAAGTGGCAAGCGTTCTATGTAACTCGCCCGATCCGCAATCTCGATCGTCCCTTTCGCCCCGCAATGCCATAATGAAAGAACTAAGGAGAGTCTGATATTGAGTTGCGCGATCTGTGAAATTCGCAAGGAAAAGCGGTTCTGTCCCGCCATTCATGGGCGCATTTGTCCCCAGTGCTGTGGCGAACAGCGCGAGGTTACGCTCGATTGTCCCAGCGAATGTCCTTATCTACAACAGGCGCGGCAGCATGAAAAGCCGCGTGCAGCGAGCGAATTCGAGGCGGCGTCGTTATTTCTGCAAGTGGAAATTCCAGACCAGTTCACTTACGAGCATGAACACCTGCTCATGGGGCTGAGCTATGCGCTCTTTAAAGCTGTCT
>Ga0116135_1001471_pt1 | contig 11814 bp, 12 predicted proteins | sample June2015DPH_20_1_FD_89738 | JGI IMG/M metagenome (GOLD analysis project Ga0116135, IMG submission 89738) | Peatland microbial communities from SPRUCE experiment site at the Marcell Experimental Forest, Minnesota, USA - June2015DPH_20_10 | ecosystem: Environmental > Terrestrial > Soil > Wetlands... | reverse complement strand
TGGTGGATCGGCTGTTCGGGCGGTAGATCGGTCAAACGCGAGCGATGGCGGCGACCGGGCCGCCGCCCGGCGGTCCCTGATGTTCGGCGCCGCCGGAAACGTAGACGGCGCCGCTTCCCGCCAGGCCGCCGATCAGTCCGCCAACGGCGGCGCGCGCATGCCGGGTCGCGCCGACATCGGAATCGTCGAGCATGGTATGGCGAAATCCGCGCACGACACCGCTCGGAGAGGCCTCCGCCTTGGCAAAAATATTGACCAGTTGGCGGCCGGTGGCCGGCCGAGAGCTGTCGCCCACACCAAGTCCCACGCTTTTCAACGCTTCGATCACCGCGGCGGAATCGATCGCGTCACGCATGACGGCGTGCCCGATCGTAAACGGACTCGCCGACGATGCCGAGTTACCGAGGACAATGACGACATTATGCATGAGTTCGATGCCGGCCGAGGTGGAGGCCACGGCCGAAAACAAATCGAAATTTCGAAGCACGTGCTCGTCTCGGATATCGCGACCGACTTCGCCGAGCGCCGCGGCGACCCCGAGCGCCGAGGCGCCGCGCGAATAGCCCATGGAACCATACGCACTCGTCGTAATGGTTTTCTGTCCTCGCGCAGATGCCGCCTCAATGCGCTCACTCGTCAGCAGCGGACACTTGATTTGCACGAAATGCACGTCTTGCGGATCGGCGATGCCGGCATCAGCCATGGCGAGGGTCACGGCCCTTGCCGTCTCATCGATCTGAGCCCGGCGCCCGAGCTCTTCGGGCAGGAAATCGCGCGTCGATGCGATTCCGATGCTCAAGCGCTTTCCCGAAATCCCGTCAGATCTGTCATCGACGAATTCGGCGCGTGTAAAGACGGTGAGATGTGGACTGAGCACGCCTTCCGTCCCCCCCGACATCACGAATGCAATCTGTTCTTCGACGCGGTCCGGCGGCAGATCGACGTAAGGCGCCAGCGCTCCGCACAAGGCTGCCACCGCGTATTCCCGGGTGAAATCGTTCACGCCGCCATTGCCCTCGGTTTTCCCGAGGATGGCCAGGATAGACATCGGCTCGATTTTACCCGTCCTGACGAAGTCGAGCAGACCCGATACGTCACCGGGCCCCGTGGTCGGAATCCGGATGACGTCGACTGTGAGTGTCCGCATGCTATTCCCCATCACCCTGGTGCCAGAACACAAGGCGTTTCTCGATCCATCCGATAACGTAAAACATCGCGATCCCTGCGAGGGCTGCGGCGGCGATCGCGGCAAATAAGGTCGCGGTTTCCAGATGGGCCGAGGACACGATGATGAGATAGCCCAGTCCCTGCGTGGCTCCGACAAATTCTCCGACGATGGCGCCGACGACCGCAAGCGAGGATGAAATCTTCAGCGCCGAGAACAGATATGGCAGGCAATAGGGGATGCGCAGCTTCCGGAATTCCTGCGCCCGGCTGGCGCCGAGGGTCTGGAACAGTTCGCGATATTCCGCGTCCGCCGCCTTGAGGCCCTTTACCGCGTTCACCAGCACCGGAAAGAAGCTGATCAGAACGACGGCCACGATCTTCGACCACCATCCGGTTCCCAGCCAGATCACCAGCAGCGGAGCGACCGCGACGATGGGGGTGGTCTTTACCGCAATGGCGATCGGAAACAGCCCCTCTTCAAGGGCGCGAAAGCGAACGAACAGGATGGCGCTGACGAAGGCTAATACGCTCGCGATCAGGAAGCCGGCGAGCGCCTCGGCGAACGTGACACCGAGCTGGACGAACAGCGTCCGGTCGATATTGGCAAATATGACACTTGGAGCCGGCAACAGATATTCCGGAACATGAGCCGCCATGACGAGAGCCTGCCAGGCGGCGAGCAGCAGCAATCCGAACAGCAGCGGCGATTGAACATGCGACTTCATCGGCTGGCCCTCACCATCATGCGGATATGTTTCATGATCGCTATGGCATCGGGGTCTTCCGGCGTGCGCGGCCGGGGACACCGAATGGGAACATCTTCGATCAGCCGTGCCGGGCGGGCGGTCAGAACGATGACCCGATCCGACAGGGTGACGGCCTCCGGGATCGAATGGGTGACCATGACGACGGTTTTCAAACGCGTTTCACGGCTCTGCCAGATCCGGACCAGTTCCTCGTTGAGCACATCGCGCGTGAGTTCGTCGAGCGCACCGAACGGCTCATCGAGCAGGAGCACATCCGGATCGCCCATCAGGGCGCGTGCCAGCGCCACGCGCTGCTGCATGCCTCCTGAGAGCTGCTGGGGATAGGCATCGACAAAATCGCCGAGTTGAACCATGTCCAGCATCCGGCGGGCCCGATAATCATCCGTCGAATCGACCACATTGCCGCCATTCTGGAGCTCGACCGGCAGCACCACGTTGCCGAGGGCGGTTCGCCAGGGCAGCAGCAACGGCTTCTGAAACATGAAGCCAGTGCGCAGCTTTGGATCGCGCAGGATGATGTCGCCGTCCGCCGCGGGAACCAGCCCGGCAATCGCCCGCAGCAGGGTCGACTTGCCGCACCCGCTCGGGCCGAGCAGCGAGATGAACTCGCCGCGCTGCACGATGAGGCTGAGGCCGTCGATGGCGGCGACATCGCCGAAGCGGACTTGCAACTTCTCGATCGTGATCAAGGGATCGGGCTGATGCAGCGGTATCGCCTGCGACGGATTCACGGGCGTGACCGCGTTCATTTGATGAACTCGACGGTAAATGCCTTGCTCACATCGACCGGGGTTTTCTGAAATCCCGCGTCGATCAGCAGCTTCTGCATGGCGCTCCAATTGGCGGCATCCATCCAGCCCAGCGGCTTCGCGTCAGGCTGGAGCAAGGGCAGGCTCGCCTTCATCATCGCGAATTCGTGGTCGTAAGCCAGTTTGGAGCCATATTTGAGGGTAAACTTGGCCGCTTCGTCCGGCGCCGCGATCGCGTCGGCCCAGCCCTTCAGTGTCGCGGTCACGAATTTCCTGACGACATCCGGCTTTTCCGCGAGCATCTTCTCCGTCGTAAACAGCGTGTCGGCATAGAGATCGATGCCGTAATCGGTCGGCGAAACCACGTTGACGTCAAAGCCCTTTTCCTTGGCCGCGAGCACTTCGTTGATCAGGTAGCCGGGCCAAACATCGATCGTTCCGGCGAGCAGCGGACTGATGTCGAATTTGACGGGGACTTCATTGAGCTTGGATTTGTCGACAGCGGTTTTGGCGAGCACGGCGCGATAGATCAGTTCCTCGTTGCCGCCGATCTTGACGCCGATATTTTTCCCGACGTAATCGGTCGGCGTCCTGATGCCGGACTTCGCCAGCGAAAACAGCACAAAGGGATTGCGGCGGAAGATGGCGGCAAGGGCCACCACGGGAACGCCCTTGCTTCGCGCGATCAGGATCTGGTCGGCGCCGGTAACGCCGAACTGCTCGTTTCCGCCGGCGACCATTTGAATCGCCGGGAAGTCCGGGCCGCCGGCCTGGATGTCGACGTTGAGCCCGGCAGAGCTGTAGTAGCCCTTCTCCCTGGCGACATAGAATCCGGCGAACTGCGCCTGATTGAACCATTTCAAACGGACCGTAACGGGTTCATCCGCGCTGGCGGCGGTTACCATACCGGTCAAAGCCAAGACGAAGACAAAGGCGAAGACGGAAGCGACGATACGATGAAGCATGACGACTGCCCTCCTGGTTGGTTGCGGCAGTCCAGCATGCGCGCTATTGAGTGAGCGTAACTAGAACCAAAATTATGCTACAGTGAGCGTAAAAACAGCTCACTTCATTTCCCGGCGTGTCGGATCGACCGCGAGCCCACCCAGGAAACGGCCGAATGAAACGAAAAAAGCCAGTCGCAAAAAAGAGACCGCCGGCGGGCACGCCTGATCGTGCCGCCGCCAAATCCCGGAAGCGGCGGCTTCGTCCGCCGCGGGTGCTCACTTACGTCGATGCGGTTGCCCGGTACGGGTCGATCCGGAAAGCCGCGGACGCGCTCAACATCGCATCGTCGGCGCTCAACCGCCAAATCCTCGATCTGGAAACAGATCTCGGAGCTCCCCTGTTCGAGCGGTTGCCGCGGGGCGTGCGTATGACATCTGCCGGCGAAGTCTTCCTGGTCTATTGCCGCCTGGTGATCTCGGAACTGAAACTGGTGGAATCGCGGGTCGAGCAGCTCCGCGGACTTGTGCGGGGGCAAGTCAGCGTCGCAGCCGCTGAATCGGTGGCGGGTGAGCTGTTGCCATCGGCCATTACCCAATTCCAGGCGACTCACCCAAATGTTCGTTTTCAGGTCCGGATCGGCGCCCCCGAAGAGTTGATCGAGGCTCTGGTCGCCGACCAGGTCGATCTCATCCTCACGCATGACGCGCCGAAAAAGAAGGATGTCGCCATCATCGCGACGGCACCGCAGGCGCTCTGTGCGATGGTGGTTCCCGATCATCCGCTCGCGAGGCGCGACAACCTTCGCTTACGGGATTGCCTGGGATTTCCGCTGGCGCTAGCCGATACGACATTGGCCGGACGTGCGCTGATCGAGCAGGTTCTCGCGATGGCGTCCTTTGACCTTGATCCGCGGCTGGTGTCGAATTCGGTCGAGACGATGAAGGCGTTTGCGCACATGAACCGGGGCGTCTGCTTCCAGTTTCGTAGCCCGGGAAAGGCGCTCATTCCGCCGGGCGACATGATCGCCATCCCGTTGGTCGATCCGCCTCTGTTGCAGGCAAAATTGCTGCTGGCGACGCGACGCAGCCGCGTGCTCCCGGTCGCGGCGGCGGCTTTCGCCGAACAACTGAGAAGTATTCTTACCTAATCAGGTCTCAGGTCTGGAACCGGACTCTAATCTTTTGTTTTGACGCGTTTTCTTCACGCGAACCGGTACCCACTTCGCTCGAAAACGCTCTAATCCTGAATGCCGTAGCGGTGCAGGTCATTGCCGTGGGTATCGAGCCAGGTCTTGGCGCGCTCGACATGGCCGCAGACTTTGGCGACGACCCGCCAGAACCGCGCCGAATGGTTCATCTCGACCAGATGCGCTACTTCATGGGCGGCCAGGTAATCCAGCACGTAAGGCGGCGCCAGGATCAGCCGCCACGAAAACGACAGCGATCCCGCCGACGTGCACGAGCCCCAGCGGCTCGACTGGTCGCGGATCGACAGCCGCCTGACCTTCACGCCCAGCGCCTGCGCGTAGGACAGCGATGCCTTCTGCAGATCCTTGCGCGCTTCGCGCTTCAGATAATCGAGCACCCGCCGCTCGATATGTTCGCTGGCTCCGGCGACGCAGAGAATCCGCTCGCCGCTGTCGCGCACTTCGGTCCACACGGTGCCGCGCATCGCCGCGCGATGCACGATCCGGTGGGCGACGCCACGCAGCGGAATGACAGTGCCCGGCAGAAACGGTGCGGCCTTCGGCAACCGGCCAAGGCGTGCGGCAATCCAGCCGCCGTGACGCTGCGCGAAATCCTTGGCCTCGATGATGGTGCCCCGCGGCGGCATGGTCAGGATGGCTTCGCGGTCGCTGGGATGAATGCGCAAGGTATAGCGCCGCGCCCGCCGATGGCGGCGCAGCCTGACCGAATAGATTTGCGAGCCGTGCTTGACCAGAAGTCGAGAAGGTTCGGCGGGCCGCCGATAGAGGAGGGCGCGAGTGGCCATGTCAGTCAGTCCGGGGAGCAGGAGTTCGCCCGGATTCTGCCATATCTGCCGCCAGTGGAATCGGTCGGCGCAAAAACAAATCATTTGCCCAATATACAGGGGGCGTACCGCCTGTCCGCCTCTACAGGATGGGGCTGGAACAAAATTTTTGGCGCCAAAGCACGCCCCGCCGGGCTCCTCAAAGACTGAGTGTAAACTCACTCTTTCGGAGGCGCGGAATCCGGATTTCCTTGGGGCAATTCAGAGGGTTACCAGCGACACCGAATCGCCGGAGATTTTGACCTCCGGCGCTCAACACCGCTTCGGAAATCGTCCGGTCGCGATTTATTCCGCCGCGGCGGCCAATGACGGCTTCATGTTCGCCGACGACACCATGAAATCGGAAATCCGTGGCACGATTTCCGATTTGAAACGGGAACCGTTGAACACGCCGTAATGTCCGACGCCTTTTTGCACGTAATGCACCCGGCGCAGGTCGGGAATCGAACTGCACAACGTGTGCGTCGCTTCGGTCTGCCCAATGCCGGAAATATCGTCGTTCTCGCCTTCCACCGTCATCAGCGCGACGCGGGTGATCTTCGAGGGGTCGACGGGCTTGCCGCGATGGGTCATCTCGCCCTTCGGCAGCGCGTGCTTGACGAACACCAGATCGACCGTCTGCAGATAATACTCCGCGGACAGATCCATGACGGCGAGATATTCATCGTAGAAATCGCGGTGCTTGTCGACCAGATCGCCGTCGCCCTTCACCAGGTTTTTGAACAGGGCCTTATGGGCGTCCGTATGGCGGTCGAGATTCATGCTGATGAAGCCGCTCAGCTGCAGGAAGCCCGGATAGACGTCGCGCATCACGCCCGGATGCGGGAACGGCACCTTGGTGATGACGTGGCTGCGAAACCAGTCGATGCCGCGCTCGGCGGCGAGATTGTTGACGGCCGTCGGGTTGCGGCGGGTATCGATCGGTCCGCCCATCAGCGTCATCGACACCGGCACGTAGGGATCGCGTTCCGCTTCCATGATGGAAACCGCCGCCACCACCGGCACCGAAGGCTGGCATACGGCAATGATGTGCATGTTGCCGCCGAGCACATGCAGCATCTCGATGATGTAATCGACATAGTCGTCGAGATCGAAGCGACCTTCCGTCAACGGCACCATCCGGGCATCGGCCCAGTCGGTGATATAGACTTCATGGGTCGGCAGAAACGCTTCGACCGTGCCGCGCAGCAGCGTCGCGTAGTGCCCGGACATCGGCGCAACGATCAGCACCCGCGGCTGCGGCGCGCGCAGCGGGCGGGTCAATTTGCGATCGAAATACAACAGGCGGCAGAACGGCTTTTCCCATATCGAGCGAATCTCGATCGGCGTGCGCACGCCGTTGACCTCGGTATCGTTGAGGCCCCATTCGGGCTTGCCGTAGCGGCGCGTGGTGCGCTCGAACAGTTCGCAGCCGGCGGCGACGGATTTGCCGAACTCGGTGTGCGACCATGGATTAAGCGGATTCTGAAACAGGATTTTGGTGGCGTCGGTCACGGCGCGCGCCGGATTGAGCGACGCCTGCGCCATTTCGTACATCCAGTACATCGGCGTCGTCAGCGCCGGACTGCCTTCGGCCACCAGTGGCGGTGCGCCGCCAAATTCACCAATCGGCATTTATTCCTCTAATCTCTTTTGCATCGCAGCATACTGCCGAATGCGTAATAAAGCGTCAATGCACAGATCGGTATAACTACGTGCGGCGCAAGCCGAAGATCCCTCAAATCCCCGGGATAAGTGGCGTATTCACCGCCTTATTCGCCGCTCTGGATCAGCGACCCGTGCCGCCGCGCGCTGCGCAAAAGCGCAAGAAATATCGCAAATGACGCAATTAACAGCACGATGTTGATGGCGAGCGCGGACAGCATCAGGTCGGCCCGAAAGACGTGGTCGATCAAGAGCGCCCGCATCCCCTCGAACACGTAGGTCGGCGGCAATGTCCAGGCGACATATTGCAGCCAATGCGGCAGCACCGTCACCGGGTAATAGATGCAGGCCAGCGGCATCAGGCCGAACATCAGCGTCCAGACGATGCTTTCGGCGCCGAGCCCGTTACGCAGCACCAGTCCCGAGACGAAAATCCCCACCGACCAGCTGGTGAAAATCAGATTGCAGAAGAAGGCGATCAGCGGCAGTCCGATGCCATAGAGATTGAAATCGAAGAAAAATATCGCCAGCAGCGTCATCGGAATGACGCCGATCGCGAGCCGGATCAGGCTCATGACCATCAGCGCGATCAGAAACTCGATCGGCTTGAGCGGGCTCATCATCAGGTTGCCGAGATTGCGCGCCCACATTTCCTCGAGAAACGAGATCGAAAAGCCGAGCTGCCCGCGAAACAGGATGTCCCACAGGATCACCGCGCCGACCAGGGTGCCGCCGGCGCGTGCGAAAAATCCGGCATTCTGCGCGATGTAACTCTGCAGGAAGCCCCAGGTGATGATCTGCAGAGCGGGCCAATAGAGCAGTTCCAAGAGCCGCGGCCACGACGAGGCCAAAAGATACCAGTAGCGCAGGATCATCGCCGCGATGCGATGCGGCGCGATGCCCCGATGGGTGACGAGCCTGCTCATGACGTGCCGTCCTGGACGCGGCCGCGCGCGACGTCGAGAAACACTTCCTCCAGCGTCGTCCGGTTATAGCGGGCCATGATCTTGTCCGGGCTGTCGTCGTCCTCGATGCGGCCGCGCTTCATGATGATGACGCGGTCGCACAGACGCTCCACTTCGAGCATGTTGTGCGACGCCAAGAGGATGGTCGCGCCATTTTCCTTCCGATAGGTCTCAAGGTGCTGCCTGATCCAGTCGGCGGTATCGGGATCGAGCGATGCCGTCGGCTCATCCAGCAACAAGAGCTCGGGCTGGTTGATCAGCGCCTTCGCCAGCGCCACCCGGGTCTTCTGTCCGGCGGACAGCTTGCCGTTGGCACGGTCGAGGAAGTCGCCAAGGTCGAGATCGGCGGCGAGTTGATCGATGCGTTGGCGCAAATTCTCGACCGCATAGAGGCGGCCGAAGATCGTCAGATTCTGCCGCACCGTGAGCCGCATCGGCATGTCGACGTAGGGACTTTCGAAATTCATCCGGCCCAGCACATCGGCGCTTTGGTCGGGCATCGAACAGCCCAGCACCTGGATGCGGCCCGAGGTCGGCAGCACCAGCCCCATGATCATCGCGATGGTCGTGGTCTTTCCGGCGCCGTTGCCGCCGAGCAGTCCCGTGATGCTGCCGCGTGCAATGCGAAACGAGACGTCATCGACCGCGCGGGTGGTCTTGTAGAGCTTGACGAGATGCGCGACCTCGATGGCCGCCGTTACGGCTGAATCGGCGGCGGCAAGCTCGGATGTGGCGGCGTCGTTCTTCACCATGCGGGCCGTTCATTGGGCCATCGGGAGCCCAAGCGCAAGACTTAGGTAAACAAGACTTCGGCGAGATTTCGGGACTGTCGAATCGGACCCGGGTCAGCAGATTTGTGGTCGAGGCCTGGCGCCGTTACAGTTCCGGCATGACCGAAATTGCCGTCTCCGATTTCCGCCATCCGCGCCGCTACGTCCGTCTGGATACGATCTTGCGGCTGCGCTGGCTCGCCGTGCTCGGCCAGCTCGCGGCGATCTTCATCGTGGTGCAGGGGCTCGAATTCGATGTCGAGGTGGTGCCCTGCGTGACCATCGTCGGCCTCTCGGCGCTGCTCAACCTCGTCCTGCAGACTGGCTTCAACCCGATGCAGCGGCTGGAGCCGGCCTATGCGGCGGCGCTGCTGGCACTGAACATCGTTGAACTGGCCGGACTGCTGTTCTTCACCGGCGGCCTGGAGAATCCATTTTCATTTCTGTTTCTGGCCCCGGTTCTGATTTCGGCCACCGCCCTGCCGATCCGGCTGACGATCGCGCTTGGCGTTCTGGCGGTCGCCTGTGCCTCGGTGCTGGTATTTTTCCATCTGCCGCTGCCGTGGGACAGCGACGACCCGCTGGTGCTGCCACCGATCTATCTGTTCGGTGTCTGGCTCTCGATCGTGGTTGCGATCGGCGTCACCAGTCTTTACGCGTTCCAGGTCGCCGAAGAAGCCCGCAAGCTGTCGGACGCGCTGGCCGCCACCGAACTGGTATTGACGCGGGAACAACATCTCACCCAGCTTGACGGTCTCGCCGCCGCGGCCGCCCACGAACTCGGCACGCCGCTCTCGACGATCTTCCTGATTTCGCGTGAGCTGGAGCGGGCCCTGCACGACAACAGCGCGCTTGCCGGCGACATCAAGACCTTGCGCGAACAGGCCCAACGCTGCCGCGATATCCTGGCCAAGATCACCCAGCTCTCCTCCACCGGCGCGCCGTTCGATCGCATGCCCTTGTCCGCGCTGATCGAGGAAACGGTGGCGCCGCATCGCGACTTCGGCGTCGCGATCAAGGTCCGTATCGCGGTCGCCGGCACCCCCGAGCCGGTGGGAACCCGCAATCCGGCGATCCTCTATGGCGTCGGCAACATTCTGGAGAACGCCGTCGATTTCGCGCGGGCGACGGTGGAGGTGAACGCGTGGTGGAACACCGAGACCGTCGAGATCATCATTTCCGATGACGGTCCGGGGATCGCACCCGACATGCTCAAGCGTATCGGCGAACCCTATCTGTCGCGGCGGCGCAGCGCCGACGAGGTCCAAAGCGAGCGCAGCGGCCTCGGTCTTGGCGTATTCATCGCCCGCACGCTGCTGGAGCGTACCGGCGCCAAGGTCTCCTTCAGCAACCGGGTTTTCCCGGATCATGGCGCTGTGGTCCATATCGTCTGGCCGCGCAGCCGGTTCGAAACCCCGGAACCCGCGGCTGAACCGTCATCCTAGCGCGTTTTCGAGCGACCGTCCCGGACGCGACCCGGCCCTAGAATCGTTCTCAAGGGTTGGGAGAGGGGCCTGATCGCCCGTTTGCGGCCTTGGCAGCACCCGGCCGCCGCGCCATATGTTGTAAGGTCCGACATCGATGGGATATCCGAATCGTGAACGCCATTGCCGAACTGACTGATCACGCCGATCGTTCGCTGCTGATCGTGGAGGACGACAAGCCGTTTCTGGAGCGCCTTTCGCGCGCCATGGAGACCCGCGGTTTTACCGTGACCTCCTGCGACAGCGTTTCCGATGGCCTGGCGCAGATCGGAAAGGCCGCGCCGGCGTTCGCGGTGGTGGATCTGCGGCTCGGCGACGGCAATGGCCTCGACGTGGTGTCGGCGCTGAAGCGCAAGCGTCCCGACGCGCGCGCGATCGTACTGACCGGCTATGGCAACATCGCCACCGCCGTGACCGCGGTGAAGATGGGCGCGGTGGATTATCTCTCGAAACCCGCCGACGCCGACGATGTGGTCGCGGCGCTGCTCGCCAGCGGCACCGAGAAGTCCGAGCCGCCGAACAATCCGATGTCGGCGGATCGGGTGCGCTGGGAGCACATCCAGCGCATCTACGAGATGTGCAACCGCAACGTCTCGGAAACCGCGCGGCGGCTGAACATGCATCGCCGCACCCTGCAGCGTATTCTCGCCAAGCGCGCGCCGCGCTAGCGCTGATCCGGACAAGCGGAAACGGTTTCCCTCGCGACCAACGCGAAGCGCTTGCGGATCCGGCCATGCCAGGGCCGGATCCTGGTTGCAGAACGCCGTCACGTATGCGACGATCTGTAGCGCTACAAGCGGCGAAACTCGCAAGGGGACGAAGATGGACGATAGCCTGCCCGAACTGGGTGACCTCGAACGAGAGGTGATGCAACTGGTCTGGGCCAACGCTCCGATCACGGCCGAGGCGGTGCGTGAACGGCTTTCTCGTCCTCTCAAGGAATCAACCGTTCGGACCGTGCTGCGAAGGCTGGAAGACAAGGGCTACACGACGCACACGGTGGATGGGCGAACCTATGTGTACCATGCGGCCGAGCCGCGTGGCCGCGTCGCGGCAAAAGCAGTCCAGCGCATCGTCGATTGGTTCTGCAACGGTTCGATCGAAGAGGTTCTGGTCGGCATGGTGGATACGGCCATGCTCGACCAGCGGCAGTTGCGCATGCTTGCCGACCAGGTTGCGAAAGCGAAGGTAAAGGCGAAGAACGGGAGAAGGTAATGTTGGCGATTCTGGCGGAGTCGGCGCTGCGTTCCCTGGTACTTGGAAGCATCGTGTGGGTTGGCTTGAATCTT
>Ga0116135_1001470_pt1 | contig 11817 bp, 13 predicted proteins | sample June2015DPH_20_1_FD_89738 | JGI IMG/M metagenome (GOLD analysis project Ga0116135, IMG submission 89738) | Peatland microbial communities from SPRUCE experiment site at the Marcell Experimental Forest, Minnesota, USA - June2015DPH_20_10 | ecosystem: Environmental > Terrestrial > Soil > Wetlands... | reverse complement strand
TGGGACGTGTTGACCGCTCCGGCATCCGCCGTGGTCTCGGGCCTGCCTTTGGTGACCAAGCCGATGCTGACCCGCCTGAAACTGATTCGCGATGCCTTCCTGGCGCTGGCACCGGGTGCGCCGTTCGTGCAGTTCACCTATTCGGTCGCGCCGCCCATTCCGAAATCGCTGCCGGGCGTATCCACAGAGGCCTCCGAGCGGATCTGGATGAACCTTCCGCCGGCGCGCGTGTGGGTGTATCGCAAGGGCTGAAGCCTTCCCGCGCCTGCCTGCGCGGCTGGTTCGTTCTGAACGCGATTTTAAATCATGTCCGCGCTGAAAATCCTGGTGATCCCCGGCTCGCTGCGCACCGGCTCGCTCAATGCGAAGCTCGCGGCGGCGGCCGCGTATCAATTCGCCCAGGCCGGCGCCGAGGTCACGCGGATATCGCTCGCTGATTTTCCGCTGCCGATCTATGACGGCGATCTGCAGTCGAAATCGGGCGTGCCGAAGCATGCGATCAATCTCAAACGCATGATCGGCGCCCATCACGGCGTGCTGATGGTGACGCCGGAGTACAATTCATCGGTGCCGCCGCTGGTCAAGAATACCATCGACTGGGTGACGCGGGTGCAGGACATGCACGAAATCCGCGGCCAGGTGTTTCGCGGGCGAGCGTTTGCGATCGCGGCCGCGTCGGAAGGCCGGCTCGGTGGAACCCGCGCTTTGGCGGCGCTGCGGCTGATACTGTCCGCCTGCCACGCGATGGTCATTCCCAATCAATTGGCGCTGTCGTTCGCCAGCGAGGCCTATGATGATATGGACAGATTGAAACATCCCGCCGATATCGAGGCGCTGAACGCGCTGGTGCGGCAGCTGATCGACGTTTCCCAGCATGGAGTGAGGTGACATGCAGCCATCCGACATCGCTCCGCGCGACCGGTTGATTGTGGCGCTCGATCTGCCCGACGTCGCGGCCGCGGAAGCGATGGTCGGGCGGCTCGGCGACAGCGTGACATTTTACAAGATCGGCTACCAGCTGGCCTATGCCGGCGGCTTGCCGCTGGTGCGCCAACTCGCTGACGCCGGCAAGCAGGTCTTCATCGATCTCAAGCTGCACGACATCGGCAACACGGTGGCGCGCGGCACCGAGAGCCTGGCCAGGCTCGGGGCCACCTTCCTGACCGTGCACGCTTTTCCGCAGACCATGAAGGCGGCGGTCGATGCGTGCGCGGGGTCGGGGCTGAAGATCCTCGCCGTCACCGTGCTGACCTCCTACGACGACGGCGATCTCGATGCCGCGGGATATCGCCTCGGCGTGACCGATCTGGTCGAGGTCCGCGCCCGGCAGGCCCAGGCGCTCGGTATCGATGGTCTGGTCTGTTCGCCCGCGGAGACGGCGGCCTTGCGCAAGATCACCGGTCCCCGGATGAGCCTGGTGACGCCGGGTGTGCGGCCGGCGGGCACGGAACTCGGCGACCAGAAACGCATCATGACGCCGGGGCGCGCCATTTCGGGCGGCGCGGATTATCTGGTGGTCGGGCGGCCGGTGATGGAAGCCGCCGACCCCAAAGCGGCGGCGGATGCCATCGTGGCGGAAATCACGCTGGCGCTGATATAATCAGGATCAGGCCAACCGAGGAAAGCGCAGATGGCAAAAGGCTACTGGATCGCCCGCGTCGATGTTCACAACATGGACGGCTACAAGGAATATATCGCGCAGAACGGCGCGGTATTTGCGAAATACGGCGCCAAATTTCTGGTGCGCGGCGGCCGCTTCGTCGGCCGGGAAGGCTCGTCGCGCTCGCGCAATGTGGTGCTGGAATTCAAGGATTATGAGACCGCCATCGCCTGCTACAATTCACCGGAATATGTCCGCCTGGTTGCGATGAGATCGCAACACGCCGAGAGCGACCTCGTGATCATCGAAGGCTATGACGGGCCGCAGCCCTAAGGACGAGCCCCGCCGAAGGCCTGATCGGTTGCCGGAACTGCCCGCCCCGGCTATACGGCACAGACGAGGTTTTTTGACATGACGCAGATGCGCTTGATCGTTGCGGGGGCCGGTGGCCGGATGGGCCGCGCGTTGACGCGCGTCATTTCGCAAACTTCGGGCGCCGTGCTGACCGGCGCGCTGGAGGCGCCCGGTTCGGAACTGCTGGGCCAGGATGCCGGCGTGCTGGCAGGGCTGCCCGCCAACGGGGTCCTGCTGTCGGCCGATCTGTGGTCGCTGTCGGCCAATGCGGATGCCATTCTCGACTTCACCGTGCCGGGGGCGACCATCGCCAATGTCGCGATCGCCGCCGAGCGGGGCCTTGTCCACATCATCGGCACCACAGGTCTTTCGGACTCGGATGATGCCGTGATCAAGAGCGTCACGTCGCGCGCCATCGTCGTCAAGTCGGGCAATATGAGCCTCGGCGTCAATCTGCTGGCGGCGCTGGTGAAGCGGGTGGCGGCGTCGCTGGACGATGATTTCGATATCGAGATTCTGGAAATGCACCACAAGGCCAAGATCGACGCCCCGTCGGGCACCGCCTTGCTGCTCGGCGAGGCGGCGGCGGCCGGCCGCAAGATCGCGCTGAGCCAACACGCCGCGCGAGGCCGTGACGGCATCACCGGCGCACGCCGGGCCGGCGACATCGGCTTTGCGTCGCTGCGCGGCGGCACCGTCACCGGCGACCACAGCGTGATTTTTGCCGGCCCGATGGAACGCATCGAGCTGACGCACCGGGCCGAGGACCGCACCATGTTCGCGCAAGGCGCCGTCAAGGCGGCGCTGTGGGCCCATGGCCGCAAGCCCGGGCTGTACTCGATGGCCGATGTGCTTGGGCTCAGTGATTTTTAGGCATCTGGATTCGAAACGGAAACCACAGGAATGAGCGACCGCCTTCTCGTGCTCGTGCGCCACGGCCAGAGCGAATGGAACCTGAAGAATCTCTTCACCGGCTGGAAGGATCCAGATTTAACGGAAAAGGGCATCGCCGAGGCCAAGGACGCCGGGCAGAAGTTGAAGGCCCAGGGATTGTCGTTCGACATCGCCTTTACCTCGGCGTTGATACGCGCGCAGCACACGCTCGATCTGGCGCTGGTCGAGATCGGCCAGACCGGTCTTCCCATCCGCCGGCATCTGGCGCTCAACGAGCGCGACTATGGCGATCTGTCGGGCCTCAACAAGGACGATGCCCGCAAGAAATGGGGCGAGGACCAGGTCCATGTCTGGCGGCGTTCCTACGACGTGCCGCCGCCCGGCGGCGAAAGCCTCAAGGACACGCTGGCGCGCACGCTGCCCTATTTCGTGCAGGAGATTCTGCCGTGCGTGTTGCGCGGTGAGCGCACGCTGGTGGTGGCGCACGGCAATTCGCTGCGGGCGCTGATCATGGTGCTGGAAAAGCTGACCCCGGAAGGCATTCTGGCGCGCGAACTCGCCACCGGCGTGCCGATCATCTACCGGCTCAACGCCGACTCGACCGTGGCGTCGAAGCTCGATCTGGCGGCGTGAGCGCCAGGCCTGAGATCATTTCCCTGGTTGCGCCGGTTGCGGACGCCGCGCTGGATCAGCTGGCCGCCGTATTGGTCGATTGCGTCGAAGGCGGCGCCAGCGTCAGCTTCATGTCGCCGTTCTCGCAGGCGCAGGGGATGGCATTCTTTCGCAAGGTCGCGGGCTCGGTCGCCGCAGGCGATACCGTGCTGCTGGCGGCGCGGCTCGACGGCCGGATCGTCGGCACGGTCCAGCTCGGGCTGGATACGCCACCGAACCAGCCGCACCGTGCTGATATCAAGAAATTGCTGGTGCACCGCTCCGCGCGCGGCCATGGCGTCGGCGCGGCCTTGATGGCGCAGGTTGAAGAGGAAGCCCGGCGGCATCGCCGCTGGCTCCTGGTGCTCGATACCGTGCCCGATGAAAACGGTCACCGGCTTTATTTGCGCGAAGGCTGGCAGCAAACCGGGATCGTGCCGGACTACGCGCTGTTTCCGGATGGCCGGCCCTGCGACACGGCGATCATGTGGAAGCGGCTGGAGCGGTGACTGCCAAAGATTACAGCCGTCATTCCGGGATGGTGCGTTAGCACCAGACCCGGAATCTCGAGATTCCGGGTTCGATGCTTCGCATCGCCCCGGAATGACAAGACTAGTGAATCCCGACTTGCCCGGCCTCCCAGCCCAGCATCGCCTGCTTGCGGGTGATGCCCCAGTGATAGCCGGTCAGCGTGCCGCTTTTGCCGAGCGCGCGATGGCAGGGAACCACGAACGACACCGGATTTTTCCCGACCGCAGCACCAACCGCGCGGGACGCCTTGGGGCTCTTGATCTTGTTGGCGATGTCGGAATAGCAGACCGCGCGGCCCATCGGGATCTTCAACAGCGTCTCCCACACCCGGACCTCAAAATCGGTACCGATCAGAATCACGCGCAGCGGCTGATCCGCGCGCCACAGTTTGGTGTCGAAGATACGCTGCGCCAGCGCTGATGTGCCGGCGCGGTCTTCGAGATAGGTCGCGCGCGGCCAGCGCCGCTGCATGTCGGCTAGCGCGGCCTGTTCTTCGCCGGGATCGGCGAACGCCAGACCGGCCAATCCGCGGCCGCTGGCAATCACAATGGCCGTCCCGAACGGCGAGGGGTGAAATCCAAAGCGCAATGTCATGCCGGCGCCGCCGTTCTTCCATTCGCCGGGCGACATCGCCTCATGGGTGACGAACAGATCGTGCAGCCGCCCCGGGCCCGACAGCCCGGAGTCCAGCGCCGCATCGAGCACGCTGGCGGAATCGCGCAACAGGCCCTTGGCATGGTCGAGCGTCAGCGCTTGCATGAAGGCCTTTGGCGTCAGCCCGGCCCAGCGCCGAAACAGCTGGTGCAATTCATCTGGCGTGACGCTCGCGGCATCCGCCATCGATTCGATGGTCGGCTGCGCGCGCCAGTGCTCCGAGATGAAGGCGATCGCGCGCCGCACCGAATCATAGTCGCGCAGCGCCGCGTTCTCTGAGCCGGGCTTGGACAGGCGATGGTCGTTGATGGCGAGGTTCATGTGATCGTTCATGGCAAGGTTCATCATGCCTTACGATGTAGGCCTGGCGCGAGCTGCAAACCACCCGATTCCCGACAGGGATCACGATATTGGATTATAGGTCGGACCCCGCCGCGCGGCCTGCAGCGCCGCCGTTAAGGCTTTGGCAAAGCTTGCCTTTTCATCGGGTCCGAGGAAGCTCGCGATAGCGACGCGGCGGCCTCTTGAAACCAGATAAAGTTTTTCGATGCCGAATTCGGCGTGGGTCTTCCGGTCGAGTTGCACCCATAGCGGATTGAGCACGAACTCGACCACGTGACCGCGATGGCTGACCCGGCGCACGCGAAGTTCGAAGGGCGTCACCGAGATTTCCTCGGTGGCGCGGGCGCGGCGGAAATTGACCCGGAACGCCCAATAGATCGCGAGGATGTCGAGGCCGAAAAAGCCGAACACCGGCCACGCGCCCATCAACCAAAAGCCAACGCCGGCCGCGAAGCTGACCGCGCTGAGAAACCCCATCAGCACCAGAAAACCGGTGCGATTGAGCGAGCGGTGCGGCGTCAGCAGCGCCGAGAACAATTCGTCCTGTGGCTGCGGATCAAATTCATTGCCTGCGGTCATGACCTGTCAGTATACCCGGATCATGCCGAAAATCACCCGCAGACTTCCGCCCAAATCGAAGCTCAAGTCGAAATCCAAATCGACGCCCAAATCGAAAACTGACGCCGCCAAGCGCGTCAAAAAAGCCGGCAACGCTGCGGCAAAATCGAAAGCGCCAGCCAAGCCCTGGACACCGGCCGAAGTCCATGAGGCGTTCAGCCGCTTTCGCAAGGCCAATCCCGAGCCGAAGGGGGAACTCGAACATCTCAACCCCTACACGCTGCTGGTCGCGGTGGTGCTGTCGGCGCAGGCGACCGATGCCGGCGTCAACAGGGCCACGCGCGCGCTGTTTCAAGTCGCCGACACGCCGCAAAAAATGCTGGCGCTGGGCGAGGACAGGGTGCGCGATTACATCAAGACCATCGGGCTCTATCGCAACAAGGCCAAAAACGTCATCGCGCTGTCGGAAAAGCTGATCGCCGAATTCGGCGGCGAGGTGCCGCGCACCCGCGCCGAACTGGAATCGCTGCCGGGCGCCGGCCGCAAGACCGCCAATGTCGTGCTCAACATGGCGTTCGGCGAGCGCACCATGGCGGTGGATACCCATGTGTTTCGCGTCGGCAATCGCACCGGTCTGGCCCCCGGCAAGACGCCGCTCGAGGTGGAGCTCGGGCTTGAGCGCTTGATTCCGTCGGAGTTCATGCTGCACGCGCATCACTGGCTGATTCTTCACGGCCGCTACATCTGCCTCGCCCGCAAGCCACGCTGCGACGTATGCCTGATCAACGATCTCTGCCGCTGGCCGGAAAAGACGGTTTGAGGCAAAATCGCCGTCATATCGAGACATCGTCCAGCGTGTAGCCTGGACGGGCGTGAGTTAGAGGGGGCGCTCTTGAGCGAGCAGAATCAAATCACCGCGTCGCCGTCTGTGGGCCAGTCGGGATCAACGTCAGCTTCACCGGCAACGGCGAGTGCCCCAACGCCGCCACCAGCGTCCGGTTCGAAGACGGCTTCGCACGCTGCTTCGCACTGGCGCCGGCTTGCGATTCCCTTGGTGGCGGTGCTCGTCGCGTTCGGATTTATCGCGCTGGCGACCTTGCGCTGGGATGCCTGGGTCGGCAGCGCCGTGATCCAGTCCACCAACGACGCCTATGTCAAAGCCGATGTGACCCGGCTGAGCAGCCGGGTCGCCGGCGAGGTTCAGGCGGTCGCCGCCAACGATTTCCAGCGCGTCAAGGCGGGCGATCTCCTGGTTCAGATCGATCCCGCCGACTATGAAGCCCAGGTCGCACAGGCCGAGGCCGGCGTGGCCGGCGCCCAGGCCGCGTTCGATAATCTCGCCAACCAGATCGAGCTGCAATACGCCACCATCGCCCAGGCCGAGGCGCAGCAGGTGTCCGCGCTCGCCCAGGAAGTCGAAGCCCGCGAGGAACAGGAGCGGCAACAGTCGCTCGAGAAGACAGATGCCGGCACGCGGCAAAAGCTGGAGCAGGCCGTCGCAGCCTACGCCCGCGCCCAGGCCGATGTTCGGGCCAGCCGGGCCTTGATCGCCGCGCAGCACCACCAGCTCGAGGTGTTGTCCGGAACCAGGAAGCAGCGCGGGGCTGATATCGCGGCCGCCAAGGCCACGCTGGCCGCCGCAAACCTCAGGCTCGGCTACACCAAAATCACGGCGCCTTTCGACGGCGTCGTCGGCGAACGCCAGGTTCAGCCCAACGATTACGTCAATATCGGCAGCAACCTCATCAATGTCGTGCCGCTGCCGGATGTCTATGTCATCGCCAACTACAAGGAGACCCAGCTGACACGGGTGAGACCGGGCCAGTCCGTCGACATCACCGTCGACAGTTTCCCGGGCGAGCGGCTGCATGGCCGCGTCGAGCGAATCTCACCCGCCAGCGGATCGCAGTTCGCGTTGTTGCCGCCCGACAACGCGACCGGCAATTTCACCAAGGTGGTCCAGCGCGTCCCGGTTCGGATCGGCCTCGATAAGAGCCAGCCGCTGCTGGAGCGGCTGCTGCCGGGAATGTCGGTGGTGACGGAAATCCACACCGACGAAGCGGGGTCGGATGGCGGAAAATAGCGCTGCCGACCAGGGGCCACGCTCGCGCGGCGGCGTCGCGCCGCGACCTTTGTTCGCGGTTGGCGCGGTGCTGCTCGGCTCGTTTCTCGCCAATTTCGACAGCCGGCTGAACTCGGTCGGATTGCCGGACCTGCGCGGCGCTTTTTCGCTGGGCTTCGACGAGGGTGCGTGGCTTTCGACCGCGGCGATCGGCTCGCAGATCTTCATCGCGCCCGCGGTGGCATGGCTCGCCACTGCGTTTGGCCTGCGCCGCATTCTGGGTGTTCCGAGCCTGCTGTACGCCGTGGTCTCGCTGATGATCCCGTTCACGCACGATTACACCACGCTGATCGCACTCAGCATCGTCCATGGCCTGTTGCTGGGCATGTTCGTCCCCGCGACCCTCATGATCATCTTCCGCAACCTGCCGATCCGATGGTGGCTGCCGGCGATCGCGATCTATTCGATCAGGGTCGGGTTCGCATTGGATACCGGCTCGTCGATGGTCGGCTTTTATGTCGATCATTGGGGCTGGCAGTGGCTGTACTGGCAAAGCGTGGTGCTCGCGCCGCTGATGGGATTGATGGTCTATCTCGGAACGCCGCAAGAACCGGTCAACCGGGAGGTGCTGAAGGATGCTGACTGGGGCGGCATGCTGCTGCTCGGTGCCGGGGTGTCGATGATCTATGCCGGCCTTGATCAGGGCAACCGCCTCGACTGGCTGGAGTCGGGCACGGTCGCGGCGCTGCTGATCGGAGGCGGCGTGCTGGTCGCCATCTTCCTCATCAACGAGGCGATGGTGCGCCGGCCATGGGCGCATGTCAGCGTGCTGTTTTCGCGCAATGTCGGGCTCTCGCTGGTCGTCATCCTTCTCTACACGCTCACCAGCCTTTCCAATTCATCACTGGTGCCGAATTTTCTCGGCACCGTCGCCCTGTTGCGGCCCGAACAGACCGGCGAGCTGCTGGTGCTTTATGGCGCGCTGCCGATGCTTGTGACGGTGCCGATGTCGATCTTTCTGCTTAGGCATCTCGACCCCCGCGTCCTGCTGATCGTTGGCCTGTCGGCCTTCGCCACCGCCAACCTGTTGGGAACGCAACTGACGCATGACTGGGCCCGGGGCGATTTCGTCGCCATCGTGATCCTGCAATCGATCGGCCAGGCCTTCACCCTGCTGCCCATCCTGCTCATCGCATTGTCCAATTCCGATTTTACCCGGGCGACCGCGTTCGCCGCCTATGTCCAGGTCATGCGGCTCGGCGGCGCCGAGATCGGCGTGGCGCTGATGGGCACCTGGCTGCGCGTCCGCGAGCAGGTGCATTCCAATTTTCTCGGGCTGCATCTGGAGAACGGCGCGGCCGATGTCACCAGAATTCTCGGCCAGCTATCCCAGAGCTTCACCAGCCACGGCGCCGCGACCGCGATGGCGCGCGCCGTGGGGTCGCTTTCGGCGCTGGTGCAGCGCGAGGCCAATGTGCTGGCCTATATCGACGGATTCTGGCTGACATTCTGGCTGGCGATGGCCGCGCTCGGGTGTGTCGCGCTGATGACCCGGGCGCCGTCAGGCCCGTTCACGCCCGCGCCGTTCGGCGCCGCGCGGGCCCTGATGCGGCGGTTCGGATTATCCCGGCGATAGCGACCTGCGGACTTCGGTTCGCCGCCGCCTTGTGTACGGATCAGGCCAAGCTTACGCTCACACTGTGCCAAGGCCTAACTCAAGGGCCGCGCATTTACCGGGAGTGACGCCGTGCGATTCGGGCTTTTTGCTTCAACGCTAGCCGCCGCGTGTCTGGTCGGAGGTTTTTACGCACCCGCCGCGCACGCGCAGATCTCCGATAATGTCGTCCGGATCGGCGTTCTCAACGACCAGTCCGGTCTCTATGCCGATTTGGGCGGTCCGGGCGCGGTCGTCGCGGCGCGCATGGCCGTGGAGGATGCGGGCGGCACGGTGCTCGGCAAGCCGGTCGAGATCGTGTTCGCCGATCATCAGAATAAATCCGATATCGGCGCTGCGATTGCCCGCCAGTGGTTCGAGATCGGCAAGGTCGACATGGCGATCGGCTTTGACAATTCGGCGGTCGCGCTGGCGGTCGAGCAACTCGCCGCGGAGAAAAACCGTATCGCCATTGCCGGCGCGGTCGGCAGCACCGCCTTTACCGGCAAGGCCTGCACGCCGAACGAAGCCTCCTGGGTCTATGACAGCTACGCGCTCACCACCAGCCTCGCCAAGGCGACCGTGGCCGAGGGACGCGATACCTGGTTTTTCATCACCGTCGACTACACCTTCGGCCATTCGCTGGAAGCCGATGCGACCAGCGCGGTTCTGGCTGCCGGTGGCAAGGTGCTCGGCAGCGTGCGCCATCCGCTCAATACCGCGGATTTCAGTTCCTATCTGCTGCAGGCGCAGGCATCCGGCGCCAAGGTGGTGGCCTTCGCCAATGGCGGCGGCGACATGGTCAATGCCACCAAGCAGGCCAACGAGTTCGGGCTGACCAAAAATCAGACCCTGGTATCCCTGCTGGTCTTCATTTCCGACATTCACAGCATGGAGTTGAAAGCCGCGCAGGGGCTGAAATTCATCACCGCGTTCTACTGGGATCGCGACGAGGAGACGCGCGCCTGGTCGAAACGTTTCTTTGCGCGCCAGGGCCGGATGCCGACCATGCCGCAGGCCGGCGTCTATTCGGCCGTTCGCCACTATCTGGGGGCGATCGCCGCGGCCGGCACCGACGAGGCCAGGGCTGTCATGGCGAAGATGCGGGAGCGGCCGGTCAACGATTTCTACGTCAGGAATGGCCGTCTGCGCGAAGACGGCCGGCTGGTGCACGACATGTATTTCGCCCAGGTGAAGACGCCGTCGGAATCGACCGGGTCCTGGGATTATTACAAAATCCTCGGCACCATCCCGGGCGATCAGGCGTTCCGCTCACTGGCCGACAGCGGCTGTCCGCTGGTCGCGCATTGATCGTGTTTCTTTACCTGAGAGTCTGACTCAAATGCAGCCATTAGAATTGGGGCTTTCTGGCCAAGCTCGTCATGCCCGGCCTTGTGCCGGGCATCCACGTCTTCTCTAATTCTCAACAAGTAAGACGTGGATGGCCGGGACAAGCCCGGCCATGACGAAATAGATTTAGTGTCAATTCACGCCACCGGTACGCCCGTCCTGCGCGAAGGCTCGATCAGTTCCGGCCGTGGCCCGCTCAAGCGCTTGTGCATGTGGACCATGAAGGCCATGCCGAACAGCGGCGTCGCCAGATTGACGATCGGGATCGACACGAACGCCGCGATGACGAGGCCGGCGGTGAAGACGATTCCAGCATTCTCCTTGCGCATCGCCTTGGCTTCCGCGGGCGGGCGAAACCGCATTGCTGCGAGCTCGAAATATTCCCGGCCCAACAGCCAGGCGGTGGCGATGAAGAACGCGATGAAACCGGCACCGGCCACGAACACGAATGGCAGCGCGATCAGATACACCAAAATCGTCAGCAACGCGGTCTTGACGCCTTCGGTCATGGCGAGGCCGAACGGCAGCGCCACCCCGGGACGCTCGGCCGGATAGTATTCGCGCTCGACATGGTCGGCGGCCTCGTCGACGAACACACTCGCCACCAGCGAGGTGATCGCCGGCATCAGGAACACCGCGCCGAACACGATGCCGAGACCGGCGGCGATCGAAACGATCCATGACAGCACATTGAGCGGGGTGTGAAACCCCGGTCCCAGCATCGCCTCGGCCCAGCCTTCGCCTGACGTCGCGAACCAGCTCAACAGCCGCTGCAGGCCGAGCGCCAATACCACGATCAGCACCAGCGCGAGGCCAATCGACCGCCACAGGATCGAGCGCATCGGCGGCGACAGGATTTGCGACAACGCCTTGACGGCGGCATCCAGCATGATGGTGGTATCCTCTAAAGCGAGCCCTCGCGAGAGGTAGACATGCCCGCGCGGTTCGGCAAGAGCCGCTGAGGCGAGGCGCGCTAGGGGAGGTTCTGTGGAAGGGTTCCGCGTTACTTCTTAAGCTGGAAGCGGCGCTTCTTGGTCAATCGCTTCAGGAACAACTGGCGGCGATTTCGTTTCTGGAAAGATACCGAATTGGCCCGCTACCTCCTGGAGCGGCTTTTGTTTGTCGGCCCAATGCAAGGCGGTGTAGTCGAACCCGTGCACGATGGTT
>Ga0116135_1001465_pt1 | contig 11835 bp, 9 predicted proteins | sample June2015DPH_20_1_FD_89738 | JGI IMG/M metagenome (GOLD analysis project Ga0116135, IMG submission 89738) | Peatland microbial communities from SPRUCE experiment site at the Marcell Experimental Forest, Minnesota, USA - June2015DPH_20_10 | ecosystem: Environmental > Terrestrial > Soil > Wetlands >... | reverse complement strand
TACTCATCTTGGGGCGACCCGAGCGGCCACATAAATGGGCCTTCCGGAGCATCCGCGTACCCGCGCTGTCTATGACCGTGTGGTTAAACGATTGTCATGCTAAAGAAAGCGGCTCTTACTCGCTCCGCATCTTGGCGCAATAGCCGCACTCCATCGCAGAGTCTTCAATGGCCGCTTTGATTGCGTCTGTCATCTCTCGGCGGTCTGAAAAGACACCGTTCAATTCGCCCGAAGAGAATAGGCGATTGCCGCGCATGTAAGCCGGGGTGTTGTCGCCCGCCATAGCGTCAAACACTTCACCGTGGTATTCGCAGCGTTCCAGAACACCAGCATCAACAGCAATTTCTTGGGCAACCATCCATTGCTGTTCCTCTAATTCAATTTGTCTTTTCGCGAAGCTCATACTCTGCTCCTGCCATTCGGCTCTAAACTGTCTGCAAATTTGAACGACAATCCTTGCGAAAATTGAGTACTCGCCTTACAATTCCTCTCTGGAGGACAATCCTTCTAAGTCGTTGATTCTAATAATGGTCGGGACGGGCAGATTTGAACTGCCGACCCCTCGCACCCCAAGCGAGTGCTCTACCAGGCTGAGCCACGTCCCGACACAATCGAGCCGGCTCAGGGGAGAGCCGGCTCAGGGGTCTTGATTAGTTTACACCAGCCTGCCGGTGCGCGCCGCACCATTGTCCTACCCTCCCTTGCGCTATACACTGTTCCCGCCATGCAAATCTCCCGCAATCGCATCTTACGCACAGCCCGCCTCTTCGTCGCACCTCTTCTTCCCGCGCTCTGCCTCGCGCTCCTCCCCATCCATCTTGCGGAAGCGCAGGTCAAGCATCTCCTCATCTACTCCATCGATGTTGAAGGCGGCCAGTCCACTCTCCTCGTCTCGCCCTCCGGCGCATCGCTGCTCATTGACACCGGCTGGCCCAACGTCAACGGGCGCGACGCCGACCGCATCCAGGCGGCCATGCGCGACGCCGGCATCACCCGCATCGACCACCTGCTCATCACCCACTTCCACACCGACCACGTCGGCGGCGTTCCCGAGCTCGTCAAGCGCGTCCCCATCGGCGAGTTTCTCGATCACGGCGAGAATCGCGAAGACTCCGACATCACCCGCCACGACTACGCCGCCTACCTCAAAGCCATCGCAGGCAAGCCACGCCGCATCGTTCACCCCGGCGACACCATCAACATCCCCGGCCTAACCGCCATCGTCCTCACTGCCGACGGCGAGCACATCGCCGCAATTCCCGGCGTAAAGCCCACGCCCAACCCCTACTGCGCCGCCGAGCCCCACTGGGATCTCGACACCACTGAAAATCCCCGCTCCGCCGGCGTGCTCATCACCTACGGCAAGTTCCGCTTTCTCGACCTCGGCGACCTCACCAAGGCCAAGGAAATCCCCCTCGTCTGTCCGGAAAATCTCATCGGAACCATCGACCTCTACATGGTCAACCACCACGGCTTCAACCTCTCCAACTCCAGGGCATTCGTCGACGCCATCCATCCCCGCGTCGCCATCATGGACAACGGCGCGCACAAAGCCGGCAGCCCTGAAGCCTGGCAGACCGTTCACGAAAGCCCCGGTCTCGAAGACCTCTGGATGCTCCACACCGCCGAAGACTCGGACGCAGCCCACAACAGCCCCGACCCCCAAATCGCCAACCTCAAAGGCGGCGCCGACGGCGCGTATCTCAAAGTAATAGTCTCCCCCGACGGCACTTTCTCGGTCACCAACTCCCGCACCGGCCAAACGAAAAAGTATCCGCACAACTAAGAGACCCGACTGCCTCCAACGGGCGCCCGCATCCAATGCACCGTCGCCTCTCTGCACTCGATCGGGATGCAAAGGACCGTATGCCAACGCTTCTGAGTCTTATCATTTGCAAAACTTGCCGGCGTCAGAGAAGGCTTGTCGGAGGCGACGTGATGATTCGTCCTCTTGATACAGGACGGCCTGAAGCCCGGGATTGTTTTGGGGAGTCATTGTAGCGTTGGCTCGGGCTGCAGCGAATAATGCTCGTTGTGCAACCGTGTAGTCCTTCAAGGCAGGGCCGAACTCGTCGAGCGCCCAGCGTTCGCAGGCGTCATTCGCTTCAAGGTTTGTGGCCCGTTCGAGTGCCATCTTGGGTTGGAGTTTCGCATTCTGGGCTTCAAGATCAATCAGGTTTGATTCCTTCTGGAGCAAATCTGAACGGATGTCGGCCCATGTAGAACTGTAGCTCGCGGACTGTAGGGTCGACGTGTCCGTCTGGATTCTGAGGAAGGTGTACTTCATATCATCCTCGTCTTCTATCCCGTGATTGTGCATCGCAGCGTTGAGGGCCGGAAAGTACTTCTCCGTCAACTCAATCTGAAAGTAAGCAACAACGAGGAGCACACCGCCCCAGATGACGATCCCGTAAATAAGCTTGATCGCGAACGTGCCGGAAGAAGCGATAGGAGGAAGAGAGTCGAGGGGTCCAATGAGCGAGCCCGATGGTGGATCGGGCAGATGTCGAACCCCCAAGTATTGGCGAACGTTGGCGAAAAGGATGACCGGGGTCAAGACAAATGAAACGATTCCCACCATCCGAGAAATAAGCTCGTCAGCATGTAGGAGCGAAAATGCCGGCCAATGCATGGCCTGCACAAATCTCCCGCAAACTCCGAGGTTCTCCTGGCGTACCCCATGCCAATGTTTTGTCGGAATCTAATCGGGGCTGTCGGTCCGTCAACTCCACAGCACTGGCAAGGCATCATCGCACTCCGAGTGAGGCATTCCAATTTATCCGCTCATCATTGCAGCCTGATAACGCTGGGAAGAAGCACGGACAGGGCACGCCCACCTTCGCCGACTCCATGACTCGCCCGAATTGCCCCATCAAAACCCTCACAACTTCTACCGTCTACCGCGTCCTCCGAACAAGCCCCTCCAGTGCATCGCAAGCCGTCTTCACCCCGTCCTCATGCCGCAGCATCTGCGCCACTTCCGCTGCCCGCAGCGCAAAATGCGGCTCCGCCAGCATGGCCTTCAGCTTCCGCGCCACCCGCATCGGCGTGTAGTCCCCACGCTGAATCACCCGTGCCACGCCCAGCCGCCGCATCCGCCTTCCGTTATCCGGCTGGTCGTGGCTATATGGCATGATCAGCATCGGCTTGCCCGCCCGCAGACACTGCGCCGTCGTTCCCACCCCGCCCTGGTGCACCACCATCGCCGCGCGGCTGAACAGCGCTGAATACGGCGCATACTCCGCGACGCAAATCGACTCCGGCAGCGCCTGTTTGATCTTGTTGCGCGGATCGTTTCCAATCAGCAGCACCGCCCGCACCCCCAGCCGCACCGCCGCCTTCGCCGAATACTCGTAAAACTTCCCCGCCGCCAGCACCGCGGCCGATCCCAGCGTAAACACCACCGGCGCCGGCCCCTTTTGCAAAAACTCTTCCAGGTGAGCCGGCAGCGCCGCGTTGCCCGCGTCTGAATCGTAGTAGCAGAATCCCGTAATCTCCGTGTGTTCCGGCCAGTCCTTCTGTTCCGTCCCCAGCACTCGCGAAAACAGCGCCAGCACCAGCTCCGGCGAATGCTTGGCGTCAAACAGCGGATTGCGCCCGCGCTCCAATCCCAGTTCTCTGCGCAAATCGTAAATCGGCTGCGGCCACTTCCTGCTCACAAACCGCGCCAGCCGCTTGATTGCCCGCCCCATTCCCGGCACCGTCTTGTCCGCCCGCGCCAGCCGCGGGTACATCGGCAGCACCGGCGGATCGAACGCCGAAAAAAAACTAAGCGGCGCCAGCACATAACTGGCCCATGGAATCCCCGTCATCTCCGCGACAATCGGCCCGGCATAGTTCAACTCGCCCATCAGCAGCAGGTCAGTCCGCTCCGGCTTGGTCGCCGCATCCGTCAGGTCTTCATAGGTCAGGCGCAAGGCCGGAAAGAGAAACTCCCTCAGTCCCCGCTCCGTGCCCTTCTTTACGTCGTACACCATCTCCGCCATCAGCGTGTTGTTGGGGTCGATGTCCGGCCGCATCGCGTGAAACTCCAGACCCAGCGGCACAATCTTCGGCTTGAAAAGCTCCGGCACCGCCATCACAGGCGCATGCCCGCGCCGCTTCAGCTCCAGCGCAATCGCGATGAGAGGATTGATGTCGCCAAATGTCCCGATGTTCGAGAGAACAATGCGCAATTTCAGTTCCAGGAGAGCTGTATTGAGTACAGCTAAGAGGTTAATCCATCAACCCTCGAAGCCGGGTCCTTCACTGCTCTCACTGTGTCGAGGATGCAGATTTCGTTGTGGAGCAGGATGGCGGCGCATTCGAAATCGTCGTCTGCAGATCAGGCCAGTAGGGACTGGTCTTGAGCTGGGAACAAAATCCCGCAAGGAGCTTGTCCTTGTCCGTTCTCTGCGCCGGCCAGGCTTCGTCGTAAAGCTTCCATGCCAAATCCGAATGTCCGGTATAAATCAGGTCCAGCATGTTGCTCCACAGCTCCGATCCAACCCCGTCGGCAGACGAAGTGTTCTCGGCAAACGCTTCCTGCGACTCCTGCACAGCCTTCTTCCATGCCTTGTCGGAAGGCGCAGGCCGTTGCATCTTGTCCATCGCAAGGTGGAAACCACCGCCTCGCCCGTCGTCTACATAGTGCAGCACCACTGCCGGTGCGGGCGACTGCAAAAACGAAGCATCCCAATACGCAAATGTCCAGTCATTGCCCACGTACGAGAACCCCCGGTCGCCGTCGAGTCGCGCAAAGTGCGACAGGTCCCCATCCGCGTCACTGATCTGCGCCACCAGGTTCAGCTTGGGTTCCAGCTCAAACACGTAGTGGCTGAAACAGCAATGCGAGCCCCCAGTCCAGTTCGTCACAATCAGCTCAGGCCGCCCGCGCCCGGTAATATCCGCGCCGTTCTCAATCTTCGGAATGTCGTACTGAGGCTGAGCCGCCTGGCCCAGAGTGAACTGCCCAAAGCTCTCCAGCGTCCGCCGGAAAACTACCTGGCCGCTTTCTTTGCGAATAAGCCTATCCGCCATGCGGCCCATGACTTTTTTTTCCTGAGACCCCTGCTCTTCAACTTCAAGACATGCCGCTCCGGTGTGCGGATTCTTGAAGGCCTTGAACGTGTACTGACCCACCACGACCGTCTGGTTCAGAAAGTGCCTGCTGCAATCGCTGCTCGGAGGATCGAGTGGAACTTGCGCGGCAAGCGGAATGGCAAGGGCAATTGTCGCCATCCCCGGCAACAACACCTGGTAGATCAGTTGCTTCCCAGCCGATCTGTCAATGCTTTCTGGCATCTCTCACCTGCAGTTGCACCAAGATAGCATCTTTCCCCCGTAAAATGCCCCTGATTTCTTCAGGCTCCCAAAGCTTGTCGCCTGGGGAAAACTTCGTTCTCGTCCGCTTCATCTGTTTCTACATGGAGCTTTCAATGCGTCGAGTTCCTCTACCTCGGAGTCTCGGTCACCCAGCCCTCGCGTCGTCAGTGTAGACACCACAATCAGCAAATCGGATTACCTCTCTGAAAGCAATGAATTCAACCGCGTTGCCCGTGACCGAATTATCCCCCAGTCTCACAGTAATCGTCCGCAAACGATCAAGAAACTCCGCCTGCGTCTCCTGCTGAGGGTGCCCCACCCATGCGCGTCTTTCAGCGCAAGGGTGGGAAAGCAACAAGCCCGTGCGATCGATCAGCGAGCGTCTGCCGCATCGCAGGTGCCGGCTGCCGCTCTCCAGGTGGTTATCCTGAAGACATGGCTTCCGGGCGTCCAGAATCCGCAAGTGGCAACCAGCCAGGGGAGCTGGATGTGATCCGCCAGATTCGCGCCCGCGCCGGCCGCAATGCTGGAAACGGCATCCGCCTCGGAATCGGCGACGATTGCGCCCTCATCCGCCCGCGCCCTGGCGAGGAGATCGCCATCACCACGGACCTCTCCATCGCCGGCCGCCATTTCCGCCTCGACTGGCACCCGCCCGAATCCATCGGCCACCGCGCTCTCGCCCGCGGCCTTAGCGATCTTGCCGCCATGGGCGCACGCCCGATTGCAGCATTTCTATCTCTCGGTCTGCCTCGTCAATTGGCGAAATTCTCCATCCGCGCAAAAGAAGGCAGAAAGAAGGGAACCCCGCAGAAATCCTGGCTCGACAGGTTTCTCGACGGCGTGCTCGCCCTCGCCGACGCGCACAAAACTCCGCTCGCCGGCGGCGATCTGTCCGAATCGCCCATCGCCCTCGCCGACATCGTCCTCATCGGCGCGGTTCCACGCGGCAAAGCCCTGCTGCGTTCCGGTGCGCGCCCCGGAGACCTGCTCTACGTAACCGGCAGTCTAGGCGGAGCCGCTGCTGGCCTGGCTCAACTGTCTGAACTAGCCGCCGCCAGTTCGCGCGCGCCGCGCATCCCGCAAGAGCTTTCGCAGCAACTGGCCCCACATCTCTATCCCCAGCCGCGCATCGCCCAGGGCCTCTGGCTGCAGCGCCATTCTCTCGTCTCCGCCGCGCTCGACATCAGTGACGGGCTTTCCACCGACATCGCCCACATCTGCGAAGAATCCCGCGTCGCCGCCGAAGTCGACGCCTCACTTCTTCCCATCCACCCCAGCGCAACGTTGGACCAGGCCCTGCACGGTGGAGAGGACTACGAGCTCCTCTTCACCGCGCCGGCAAAGACCCGCATCCCCAAAGCAATCGCCTGCGTACCCATCACCCGCATCGGCCGCATCGTCTCTCGCGGCCGCAACCATCCCCCGGTCACGCTGATCACACATAAAAGCAGCGAACCTCTCGAGCCCAAAGGCTGGGAACACTTTTCCTGATAGCCCGGTGAGCGGTGTCTACCACCCGTCCCCGTATTCGTCGCTGCCAATCGGCTGTCCCGGGGGCGTCTCGAGTTCCCGAGCAGGAGCAAACTTCGCCGGATCTCTGCGGAACTGTTCAATCTCCGCAATCCCCGCAGCAAAATGTGCCGCGACCTCTGAAGATCCAGCCTGCTTCTTTAGCCACTCCTCCAGTCCAACCGCCTCCGCCAGCGCAATTGCCCGCGCCTCGCCCGACGCGGCGCCGCTTCCTCCTCCGCCTGCCACAGACACCCCCGCCGGAAACGCCGCACCGGCGGACATCCCAGCTCCGTGACCGGCCGCAGCCAGCTCCAGCAAATGATCCAGCACAATATCGTCCACGGTAAACTGCGTCTGTCCCTCCAGCCCGCTCAGGCGCGGCGCTTCCCACGTCGCCTTTAGTACCGCTTCAATCTCCTCTTCCAGCCCCAACTGCTTCGAGTCGCGCGCGTGGTACTCCACCAGCCGGCTCGCTCGCTCAGGATGGAACAACAACGACGCCGTCAACCCCGCCGCAGCCTCCACCGGACCCTCCGCGTCAAAGGTCAGCCCGGTATGCGCCTCAAACGACTCTCGCGTTCGCGGATAATCCGGCGGCCGCGGCGGCAAAATCTTCAATAGTGATTCCGGAAGCGTCAGCGTCTCCGGATTCAACGTCTCCAACACCGCATGCAGCGCCTTTATCTGCTCGGCATACGGGATCGCCTCAGTCACAATGCTGCCGTCCCCGCGCACGGCATACCGGTAATTCAATCCGCCAATCGACTTTGCCGCAGCCTCCGTCTGGTAGCGATGCAGCAGGTAAAGCGGCACCAGCGTATCTTCGAGATCCGCCATCGGCTCGCCCGTCCTGATTGCGTCCTCGCCAAATCGCGCCAGCGCAGCCTTGCGCACCGCAAGCATCCGCGTTAGCTCCTCGGGAGCATCCGGCCCGTTGTCCCACAGATGCGCATAAGGATGCGCCCCACCCAGCGGCCTTGCGTCCTCATCCGTGATGTAGCGCAGTCCATCTTTCTCGTCCTGCCGTAGAATCCCATTCAGCGCGGCCGTCTCATCCGTCCCCGGCGCAAACTGCGAGTACCCGTACTTGATCGCCGCCTTGTCCCAATCGCCAATCCCCACCGCATAAGCCTTGTCCAACGCAGGCTTGCCGCTCGCATCCAGTGTCACCAGCGGGTGCGGATAATCCATCACGCTCACGCCTTGCCCCACGGAAGACGCGGCAAAATTATGCTGCAACCCCAGCGTGTGCCCCACCTCGTGCGCCGCCAGCTGTCGCGTCCGCGCCAGCACCATCGCCTCCATCTCTTTCGGAATCGGCTTGCCCTCCATGTACGGCGCAAGCAGCGCCTCGGCAATCATGTAGTCCTGCCGAGAGCGCAGGCTGCCCAGCGTTACCTGGCCCTTGATGATCTCGCCCGTCCGCGGATCGGTCACAGCCTCGCCGTAGCTCCACCCGCGCGTCGACCGGTGCACCCACTGGATCATGTTGTAGCGAATATCCATCGGGTCCGCGCCCTCCGGCAGCACCTCAACCTTCCAGGCATTCTTGAACCCCGCCGCCTCAAACGCCGCCGACCACCATCGCGCGCCCTCCACCAGCGCCGTCCTGATCGGCTCCGGCGCGCCGCGATCCACGTAATAAACCAGCGGCTCAACCGGCTCGCTCACCGCCGCGTTGGGATCCTTCTTAATTAGCCTGTGCCGTGCAATGAATCGCTGTTCCAGCGGCTCGCCGAGCGGCGCTGAGTAATCCCTGAAATTTACTGGAAAATATCCCGACCGCGCATCGTACTTCCGCGGCGTGTATCCGGGCCCCGGCAATTCAATTAGAGATGTATGCTCCCGCACCGTGATCGCGTGCGGATCGGGCGTAACCTCGGCCACAAATCGCCCGTGCGGCGCACCGTCCGTGGTAAAAGTCAACTCAGCTTCCACCTCGGTGTTCTTCGGGAAGTTCTTGGTGTTGTCCAGCGCCAGCGCGCTGCGGCTCGCGTCCACCTTGTAAGTCCCCTGCCCCGCGCCCTGCAGCTGCTCCGCAACCCCGTGCGCATCGCGCAAAAAGAACGCCGTCGCATCAATCAGCAGCCTGCCATTCTCTTCCGCTTCAACCGGAAAGCCCCAAAGCACCGACTCGGCAAACGACTGCTTCACCGCCATGCGCTCTTCCGCCGCCGCGGCCGACGAGCGGTACATCATGTTCGGCTCCACCAGCAGCACCTTCCCGCCCACCCGCGAAAAATGCACCACCCGCCCGCGCCCAAGCTGTCCGCGGTCCAGCCCGATGTCGTTCGATCCCAGTCCGTATGGCAGTTGATCCAAAAGCAGGAAATCCTCGTCCAGCTTGGGAATTTCCAGGTAGAGCTTGCCCGCCTTCGCATCCCAATCCAGCGGAAACAGCCCATCTTTCCGCTCCATCCCGGCAACTTTCTGGCTAAGAGTCTGCGGCCCATCCGCCGCGCGCACATTAGCTGAAACAAGAAGGGGAAGCGCCACAACAACAACCAGGCAGAACCTGAATACTCGAATCATCGCAAAAGACCTCGCAGAAAATTTGGCGGCTACCGACGCGCAGAAATCGCTCTATTATTCTTCTATACAGGATGATGCCGCCGAATGCGCAGTCTTTCATTCAGGCTGCACGCAGTTAAATGCCTTCACACGGGTTACCCCTGAGCGGCTATCATCATTGCTGTCATGAACACAGAACTCAAACCCCGCGTCCGATTTGCGCCGTCTCCCACCGGCCTGCTCCACGTCGGCAATGCGCGGACCGCCCTCTACAACTGGCTGTTCGCGCGCCACACCGGGGGCCAATTCATTCTTCGCGTTGAAGACACTGATCTCGAGCGCTCCGAATCCCGCTTCGAACTCCAGCTCATGGAGGACCTCCACTGGCTGGGCCTCGATTGGGACGAAGGTCCCGGCCTCGCCGGCCTCCCCGACAAAGGCGATTACGGCCCCTATCGCCAATCTGAGCGACTTTCCATCTACGCCGAGCACACTGAGCGCCTGCTGCTCGAGGGCAAAGCCTACCGCTGCTTCTGTACCCAGGAAGACCTTGAAGCCGAGCGCCAGCGCGCCACCGAACAGCACCTTCCGCAAATTTATTCCGGCCGCTGCCGCTCACTCACGGACGCCGAGATCAACCGCAATCTCGCCGCCGGCCTGCCCTACGCCGTCCGTCTCAAAATTGAAGACCATCCCCTGCGCTTCCATGACCTCGTCCGCGGCCCGGTCGAGTTCGCCGCTGAAGCCGTCAGCGACCCGGTCCTGGTCCGCTCGTCCAGCAGCATCTCCGCCGGCATTCCGGTCTACAACTACGTGGTCACCATTGACGACGCCCTGATGCAGATCACCCACGTCATTCGCGGCGACGACCACATCTCCAACACTCCCCGCCAGGTGGCCATCTACCAGGCCTTCGGCTGGCCCGTTCCTGAGTTCGCCCATCTCTCCACCATTCTCGGCCCCGATCGCGAGAGGCTCTCCAAGCGCCACGGCGCTACCTCCATCTCCACCTTCCGCCAGATGGGCTACCTGCCTGAAGCCATGGCCAACTACCTCGCGCTACTCGGCTGGGGCGCTGAAGACGGCAAATCGGAGACTTTCACCCTCGCCGAGCTTGCTCCCATCTTCAATCTGAAGCGCGTTACCCCGTCCCCGGCCGTCTTTGATTTCGACAAGCTCGGCTGGCTCAACCGCCATTACCTCAAGCAGGCTGACCCGGAGCGCATCGCCAAGCTCGCTGAGCGCCAGTTCTGCCAGTACCGCCCTGACATCTTCCCGCTCTGGTCATCCACCGAGCTCTATACCGCGGAGACACTTTCGCTCCTTGAAAAACTCGACCCGCCGGTCCATCTGAACTTCCCTTCGAACGAGCTCATTCACCTCCGCAAAGACTGGTTTGCCCGCCTCCTTGCCCTGCTCGTTCCATCCGTCGATCACTTCGACCAGCTTCCGCAAAAGGCCGCGCCCATCCTTGGCTTCGACCCCAGTTCCGCGCGCGCCAACCCCGAGAACGCAGCCATCCTCGCAGCCGACACCTCCCGCACCGTTCTCGGCGAACTCGCCAACCGCGCCCGCGCTCACGGCGATCTGGTCACCGCCGAAGACTTCAGAGCCTGGATCAACGACATCAAAACCGCCACCGGCGTCAAGGGTAAAGAACTGTTTCATCCTATCCGCATCGCCATCACCGGCTCCCACTCCGGTCCTGAATTCGACAAGATCATCCCGCTCATTGAAGACGGCGCAGCCCTCGGCCTCGCCATTCCCAGCGTGCGAGAAAGGATCGAGATCTTCGTCGGGGTGTGAACGAAATGAACGACATCTTCTGGATCAAAGGAGATCCGCCCGCGAACCTCGCCATCGTTCTCCGCCCCCGCGGCGGCGACTGGCTTGAAGATGAGCTCGCACGCATCAAATCCGCCGGCATCCAAACCATTGTGTCCATGCTTGAAAAACACGAGGCCGCATTCCTTCAATTGACGGACGAAGCCCGCGCGGCCCGCCAGATCGGCCTCTACTTCCTCTCCTTCCCCATCCCCGACACGCAAATCCCCTCCGACTCCGATGCCTTCGAGACCTTCATCAAGTACCTCGTCAACCGCCTCCGCGCCGGCGAAAGCGTCGGCGTTCATTGCCGCGGCAGCATTGGCCGCGCCACCCTCACCGCCGCCTGCGCTTTGATCCATCTCGGCTGGACGCCGCGCGCCGCCCTCTTCGCCATCGCCGCAGCACGCGGCTGCCCCGTTCCCGACACCCAGGAACAGGAAAACTGGATCCTCAACTACCAGCCCAAACCATGAGCGATCGTGCCCAGGCGCCCTTTTTCGACGGCAGCTTTCCCCACCGCTGGCAAGCTGAAATTCTCCCCGCCCGCCCGCTGATTCTGCCTGCACGCCACTTCATCTACCCCCGTGACGCCGAAGAAGTAGAACGCGGCGCATTAGAAGTCCTCATCCGCCCATCGGCGATTCATCTTGACAAGGAACGTACAACCTGTGCAAAAGG
>Ga0116135_1001464_pt1 | contig 11837 bp, 10 predicted proteins | sample June2015DPH_20_1_FD_89738 | JGI IMG/M metagenome (GOLD analysis project Ga0116135, IMG submission 89738) | Peatland microbial communities from SPRUCE experiment site at the Marcell Experimental Forest, Minnesota, USA - June2015DPH_20_10 | ecosystem: Environmental > Terrestrial > Soil > Wetlands... | reverse complement strand
CCTGCTCGGGGGTACAAAACAGAGGCAATTACGGAGACAAGGAGAACCCCCGCCACGACGCCCAGCGTAACCAGCGTCGGCACCTTCACACAGTTGGCGGCCATCATCTTCAGGCCCATGAGGATGAGAATCAGCGCCAGGCCGGTGTGAAGAAAGCGAAATAACCTCATCAAGCCAGCGACTGCAAAGAACAAGGACCGCAGACCCAGAATGGCAAAAACGTTCGATGTGTAAACGATGAAGGCATTCAGCGTAATCGCCAACACAGCGGGGATGGAATCGATAGCAAAGATCAGGTCGGTGGTCTCGATGACTGCCAGGACCACCAGTAACGGGGTGGCATAAAGGCCGGGATTACCTTGCCAGCCGCGGACAAAAAATTTGCCACCTTGATAATTGTCTGTAACCGGCATAACGCGGCGCAGCGCTCTCACCGCTGGATTTTTAGCCGGATTGACCTGATGTTCACCGGAGAATCCCAGGCGGATGCCGCTGTAAATCAGAAGCGCTCCCAGTAGATAAAAAATCCAGTGGAAACGGTGGATTAGATTCACCCCGGCAAGAATGAAGATGCCGCGCATGAGCAGCGCGCCGAGAATCCCCCAGGTCAGCACCCGCTGCTGCTGCTCTTCTGGAACGGCAAAGTAGCGGAAGACCAGGAGGAAGATAAAAAGATTGTCGACGCTCAGGGAAAGTTCGAGCACGTATCCTGCAGCGAACTCGATGGCTACGGGCCGGCCTTGCCAGAAAAACACCACTCCGGCGAAAGCTACCGCCAGACCGAACCATAGCGCGCTACGTATCAGCGCCTGGCGGGAGCGCATGGGAGCATCGCCGCGGAAGACACGAAGATCCAGCGCCAGCATGCCGAGTGCGAAGAGATTGAAGAAAATCCAGAAGTAGAGCAAGTGAGATTGCCGAATGTCGATGGCCAATTGTCGATTGGTTTCGGTCGGCAACCTGCCATCGGAAATTTGGAGTTACTCTTTTTGCCTTCCCAAGCTTCCACTTTGCCACGCGTCCCACATGCCCTCGGCCTTGAACATTTCGACCGAGCCGGTTTCCTGCATCGACTGTTCAATTTGTGCGCGGCTGTAGCGCGGCCCGACTTTTTCAGGAAGGTTAGCCAGGCCAAAAGCGAGTTCGGCGGCTTCGGCTACATGTTTTTTAAGCTGCGGGAAGTCGACCTTGTCGTAAGTATCGGAAACAGCATGGTAGTTCTCGAGATAATTTGCCTCATCCTGATCGGCCACGAATGTAGGAACGCCTTCGAGCATGAAATCGAAATGGTCCGTACCCCATTCCATATCGGTTTTGAATTCGGTCACGCCAAACTGATTGAGAGGCGCGGCAAGGCGCTTGATGGTTTCGAGCACGTCCTTGCGCCCACCAGTGGCGAATCCGGTGGTCTTGCCAGTTCCGGAATCGTAGATGATGACTCCAGCCGCTTTATCCAGTTCGGCCCGATGGGCCTTGGCATAGGCGCGCGAGCCGAGCAATCCTTCTTCTTCGCCGGAAAACAAAATGAAACGGATAGAGCGGCGCGGCTTCAGACCCGAAGCTTTGATCGCGCGCAGAGCATCAATCACGAGCGCCGCATTGCAACCGTTATCAAGCGCGCCCGTTCCCAGCTCCCATGAATCCAGATGTGCGCCGAGAATCACGAACTCGTCGGGCTTTTCGCTACCTTTGATTTCCGCGATTACGTTACTTGTTTTGATTGCGCCTGCAAGGTGATTGGGAATGCTTAGATCGGCCCACACGGGATGCCCTGAGGCAAGCAATCGGCCGATGCGCTCTCCATCTTCACGCGCCAGCAGAACCTGAGGAATGCGGTCGATTTCTCCGGCGAAGGAGTTGGTATGCCGATAAAGGATGTCGTGCTCGCGCGTAGCCATAAAGGCCACAGCCGTTGCTTTTCCCTTCACGGCTGCTGTAATTACTGGCGGAGCTTTCGAATACTCGGCGAAGAGATCGTCCCATGTCTTCAACACAACAGAATGGACGAGCAGGATTTTTCCTGAAATATCTCCCGCTTTCTTAAAATCGTCGGGAGTTCCCTCACCTGCATCCACCACCGGCACATGCTTCACCGGAGCGAGCGCGGGAGCCCATGCGATGGAAACACAGCGCACGCGGAACTCTATTTTAGGAGTTTGTTTTGATCCGGGATCCAGCGCGGTTCCCGATGCGCTCACCGTCATCTCGGTCGCGCCTTCCGCCCAGGAATTCGAGATCTCGAAATCTTCGGTGTGGACGCTATCGGCGCCCGCGGCTTTAAACATCTGCGTGCCCCACTCGATAGCACGCTGCATGGCTGGCGTGCCGGGCACGCGGCCACCGATTTCATCGGTAAGCTGGCGCAGATTGTTTTCGATCGGAGAGGGCTGTAATGCTGTCTGAATGATGCGCGTAGCATCGTCGGATTCGGAATCAGGCGTAGCCGCCAGGCAAATGGCGCAGAGGATGAAGCACAGAGAAACCGTTTTCGGGATTCGCATGTCGAGGGAATTAGAAATGAATTCCAGGAAAAGCGCAAAAGCTTCACTTTTCTGATTTGAATTTCTCTTGTTTTATTTCGGCGGCAGCGGATCCATTTTATCGAGGATCCGGATTGTCTCCAGCACCGTGCCGCCGACAATTTCCAGGCTCTTGGGGCTGAGCTTGTCGACGGTGTCCTGCGGAGTGTGCCAGAACACGTTGTTGTAGCCGTAATCAAAATCGATGAGATCGGCGCAGGGTACGCCTCTCTGCATGAAAGGAATGTGATCGTCGGAAACCTGATTCTCGCGCGCGTAGAAATGAGATTGATCGCCGAGGCGAGTGGCCGCCTGATAGACGACTTCTTCCAGCCACGGCGTCGAGTTCAGGTCGCGATCGATGTTGAGGTCGGCATCGCCGATCATATCGGCAAGTAAAAATGCTTTGATCTTCTTCAGCGTTCCGTCATCCTGCCACTTCTGCGCCAGATGGCGAATTCCGTACAGGCTGTCGGCATCGGTCCAGGCCTTCATCGCCTCTTCAGCATCGTCCCACACCAGCCATACGCTGTAGCCTTCGAGTTTCTTGCCGCGCAGTTGATCGGCAATTTCGAGAAGCAGCGCGCTCGAGGAAGCTCCGTCGTTAGCTCCTACATAAGAAGTGTTGCGCAAGGGATAATTCGTGTCGTAATGGCTGGCGACTATGATGATGCCGTCTTTAGTTCCGGGAAACTTCGCAATGATGTTCCGCACCGGGAATTTACCTTCGGGAGTGTCGGCCGTAAATATATCGTCTTCGACCGAGTCGCCTTTCAGATGCGAGACGATATATTCCTCGACCTTCTTATGATTCGCGCTGCCAATTGGACGCGGGCCGAATGCTACGATCTCTTTCACATATTTCATGGCGCGCGCGGAATCAAATGTTGGCAGCGGGCCGCTATCGGGTGGAAGATTCAGGTTGGAAGTCTCCGCGGCGCCCGCCGGCGGGTTTTGCGCCTTTGCCGTACTATCCTCTTTGTCATGACTGCAAGCCACGCAAGCAATCGCTATGAAGAGCAACAGAGATGGAAGCACAATTCTCTTGCCTGTCACTGAATAAGCCTCGCTAAAAAGCAAACACATGAGTCGGAATTTTACGCCGCCTGCTTTTCCTTGCGGGCGCGGCGCTGTTTGGGATGCACCATCCACGCGATTCCAATACTGATGATGTACAAGCCGATCATGGGCGCGGCGAAGATGCACATATTCAGAACATCGGGAGTCGGCGTGACGATGGCCGCAATGATGAAAATGATCAAAATCGCATAGCGAAAATTCTTCCACATGAAGCCTGCGCTCACGATTCCCATCAGCGCCAGAAAGAAAATCAGAATTGGCATCTCGAAAATCAGGCCCATGCCCAAGACGATGCTCATAAACAGCGACGTATATTCGCCGATGGTGATCATGGGCTGAAACTGTTTTCCGAAACCGATCAGGAAATCCAGAGCGCGTGGATAGACAACCCTGTAACCGAAATATCCGCCTCCCGCGAACAAAGCGATAGTGGACGCCATGAAAGGCATCACGTAGCGCTTTTCGTTGCGGTATAAGCCCGGTGAGATGAACATCCACACCTGATAAAGGACGAACGGCGAAGTAAGGAACAGGCCGGCGAGCGCGGCGATTTTCAAGTAAAGATTAAAAGGCTCCACCGGATTCAGATAGACGAGCTTATCCGTCATGCCATTGGCTTTAAGCGCGTCCATGATAGGCTTCTGCATGATCGCGTAGATTTTTTCGCGATAACCCCAGCAGGCGAAGAATCCTACGGCGACGGCGATGATGGAGTAAACCAGGCGGGTGCGAAGCTCTTCCAGGTGATCGAGGAATCCCATGGTGGGCATGGCATCCCGCTTCTGTTCTTCGCTGGAATCCTCGGTTGCGCTTTCAAACATGCGAGTCCTGCGCAGCGGGAGCAGTTTCTAAATCGAGGCTGGCGGCAGATGAGGCATCCGCAGTTGGAGCGGCTTCATTTTCCGGCGCTGAGTTTACCGCGTTCGCATCTTCGGAATTTACAAGCTCGGAACTTGCAACCGGGGAATTCTCAACCGGAACAGTGGACTCGGCAACCGGCGCAGCCAGCGTTGCCTGCGATTCGTGCGGAGCAATTTCGCTTGCCGGATTCAGGCTTAAGCTGGCCACGGCCCCTTGCGGCGGCGCACTGGGAGGGAGAACCGTCTGCTTCTTTTCCACTTCCAAATGTGCGATCTCGGTTTCGATCTGCGATTTGAACTCATTGGAGGCGCGGCGGAGTTCGGCGAGCAGCTTTCCGGCCTGGCGGGCGATCTCCGGCAACTTCTTTGGCCCAAACACAATCAGGGCCAGGAAGAATAGGAAGATCGTCTCGGAAAAACTCATGGACTCATCATAATGCGGGAATGCAAACGCAGCAATGTGGAGTAACACTCGGGATATGCATAATTGCTCCGCTGGCTTTAAGATAGTCGGCCATGCAGCTTTGGTTTGCACGTGGAAGCCAGGTCAGCATCCGCGAACAACTTGTGACGCAAGTCGTTCTGGGCATTCTGGGAGACGACCTCGCTCCGGGACAACGCTTGCCGAGCACGCGCGAACTCGCACGCCGCTTTCACCTGCACCCCAACACAGTGAGCGCGGGATACCGGCAACTGGCCCGGGAGCGATGGGTGGAGCAGCGGCGCGGAAGCGGAGTCTTTGTCCGAGCCAACAAGCCGGAGACGCCTCTCTCGCACGAATTTGCTCTGGATCAGATGATCGCTACCCTCTTCCGGTCAGCTCGAGGGCGAGGCATCTCGCTGCCGACGCTGCGTTCGCGACTGCGCCAATGGATGGAATTGCAACCGCCCGACCATTTCTTGCTGATAGAGCCTGACGAAGAGCTCCGGAGAATTGTTGCGGCGGAGATGATGCAGGCGGTGCCTCTGCCTGTTATGGGCTGTGGACTGGAAGGCTGCTCCCGGTCGCTAGCTGGCAGCATTCCCGTCGCGCTTTCCAATCGTCTGGGGACCGTCCGCCATGCTTTACCGGAGGGCGCCGAGTTGTTGGCGCTGGGTTTTCGCTCTGTTCCAACATCGTTGAAACCGTGGCTTCCAGCACCCACGGGCGCTTTGGTTGGGATCGCCTCCAGATGGCCGCATTTCTTGCAATTGGCCCGGACCATGCTGAGTGCCGCGGGCTTCCATCCTGACAGCCTGGTCTTGCGAGACGTTCGCAAAAGCAACTGGCAGCGCGGCTTAAAACAGACAGCAGCGGTAGTGTGCGATTCGGTGACGGCGAAAGAATTGCCTGCGGGCTGCCGGGCAATTCCATTCTCTTTGTTATCCGAATCTTGCATTGATGAACTGCGGCGTTACACGGAGTTTGTCTGCCTTCCTCTTGAAGCCATGTGACACTCACGAAAGTGTCCCAAGACTCACACGACAAGTATCTGATGAGCGCTACTCTGCGCTCATGAGACATACACAAAGCGTTCCTATCCTTCTGGCGTCGTTTCTTCTGGCGTCAGCCGCCTTTGCACAAACCGGGAATTTGGACGCGTCAAACACTATCTCGATAAATGATCCAGTTATGGCCGCGCGCAGTCGTTACACGCAGGGTGCCGACATACTTCGCCCTACCAACAATGGCACAACCCTGGCTCAGTTTCCTCGACACGGACCGGAGCCGCCTATTCCGGCCCTCCGCAGGTATCCTCGGCAGGAGAGCTATCAGAACCCATGGTTGGATCATGGCAACGCCGGTCATGCAGTCATTGGGGTTGCGATCGGGTTCGGCATAGGGGCAATGCTCGGTGCAATTAAGAGTGCCCACGATCACACCCCAGCCGGAAGCAACGTACTGATCGGAGGTTCCCTCCTCGGGTTCATTGGCGGAACCATAGGAGTAGCCCATGGAGGCGCCTATTTCTTCGCTCATCACAGGAAAATCGATCCGCAATCTGCACCGGAGGATGAGAACGAGGAAGCGGCTCGAAGCAAATATCCTCTTAGTCCTTATGTGGCATCGTTGGGAACCACTCCGCAAGACAAGCCTTGCCTAGGCAGTGTCCAGGCCACAGCATCCATAAAATCCGTGAGCGCTCTCGAACCTCAACTGCCTCATTCCGCATCTCATGTTGAAGACGGTAGTGGGACGTTACCAATGGTGACTATCCCGGTCCAGGACAGTCTAACCAAGTGATATACTGCGATTATTCAGCGCGGTAGCCGGGGAAGTTCGCGATCCCCTCAACCGAAGGAAATATTCAATGGCACGTAGTTCTCGCCGATCACTCTTTCTGGTACTTTTTTTCCTGTTGGCTTGCGGCTTTTTGGGCATTCTCTTTGCCCAGCGCACCGGACAGCAATCTTCTTCGCCCTCGAGCGATTCTGACGTCAAAGACAGCCTGAAGCAGTTCACCGACGTCTATTCCGTCATTGAATCGAACTATGCGGAGCCGGTGAATGCGGACAAGGCAATCTACAACGGCGCGATTCCCGGCATGTTGCACGCGCTCGATCCGCACTCGAACTTCTTCGACCCCAAGTCTTATGCGCTGATGCGCGAAGACCAGCGCGGCAAATACTACGGCGTGGGTATGACCGTCGGGCCGCGCAACAATAAAGTGATCGTTATCTTTCCGTTTACCGGAACACCCGCCTACAAGGCCGGCATTCACCCCGGCGATGTGATTATCGCGGTTGATGGAAAATCTACGGAAAACATGAGCACCGGCGACGTTGCCGACCTGCTCAAAGGGCCCAAAGGAACGACCGTCCACATCAGCATTTCGCGCGAAGCCGTGGAAAAGCCGATGGAGTTTACCCTGATCCGCGATGAGATTCCACGTTACAGCGTGGATGTGCACTTCCTCATTCGCCCCGGCATTGGCTACATGCACGTCACCGGCTTCAACGAGACCACGGAAGAAGAAGTTTCCAAGGCGCTGGACGAGTTTGGCGATCTCAAAGGCCTGATTCTCGATCTACGCGGAAATCCCGGTGGTTTGTTGAGCGAAGGAGTTGGCGTTGCAGATAAGTTCCTTAAAAAGGGGCAGGTCATCGTTTCCCACCACGGCCGCGCCTCTGCTGAAAAGCGGTATGTGGCGCAGCACGGCAACGGCGGAAGAGATTATCCGCTGGTAGTCCTGGTGAACCGGTTGACGGCATCGGCTGCGGAGATTGTTTCCGGGGCCATTCAGGATCATGACCGCGGATTGATCGCCGGTGAAGTAACCTTCGGCAAAGGCTTGGTACAGACGGTGTATCCGTTGTCGGAAAATACCGGACTGGCACTGACTACCGCCCACTACTACACGCCCAGCGGACGCTTGATTCAGCGCGACTATAGCAACATTTCCCTTTACGACTATTATTACAACCGCGACGATAATGCCAGCAATGTGAACCGCGAAGTGAAGCTCACCGATAGCGGCCGCACGGTTTACGGCGGCGGCGGCATTACGCCTGACGTAACGATTCCTCCGATCAAGAGCAATCATTTCGAGGACACACTGCTGCAACACTATGCATTCTTCAACTACGCCAAGAAATATGTTGTGACGCATCATCCGACGAAGAGCTTTGAAGTGGATGACGCGGTGATGCAGGAGTTCCGTAAATCCCTCGACGAGGCGAACATTCCCTACACGCAAGCCGATCTGTTGGATAACAACGATTGGATCCGGTCCAACATCAAGGCTGAGATTTTCGTCGATGCTTTTGGACAGGATGAAGGCTTGAAAGTACGGACTGAATCCGACCCGGAAGTGCTAAAAGGGCTCGATCTTTTGCCGCAAGCCAAAGCGCTGGCCGATAATGCCAAGCGCATCGTGGCCGAGCACAACACGGTGGGCACATTTAACCGGTAGAACCGAATTGGTTTCCCGAGGCCCGGAGCAAAATCCGGGCCTTTTTCTTGCATATGACCGATAGGTTGGCAGAGCCGGGGTATTCGTTGACTTCGCCATACGGCTATGTGAAAATCCGCTCCTGTAGGTGTATTTCGTTGGCCGTTAACCGTCCCCCGCAACGCTACCGACCATAAATATGAAAGGCTTACAACAACTTCGGCCGGCGGCTGGCGAGCATGGCGTTTTCGCAGGCAGTCCGGAGCTAGTTTGAAGCCGATTCTGCTGGGGTTGGCCATAGTTTTAGCCGCGACTGCCGGTTATACCGATTGGCGCAGCCGGCGGATTCCCAACTGGCTGACGGTTACGGGACTGGTCCTAGGAATCGCGGTGAACGGGCTGATAGCTGGATGGCCGGGGGTAAAAGCTTCTCTGCTCGGCGCCGGATTGGGATTGCTGGTGTTGTTGCCCTTTGTTTTGATCCGCAGCCTGGGCGCGGGAGATTGGAAGCTGGCGGGTGCTTTGGGTTCTTTTATCGGGCCTGCGGTGCTGGCCGATCTATTGATGGGTTCGATTTTTGTGGCCGGGATCATGGCCTTCGCTCTGGTAATTTACAAGCGGCGGCTCGGAGAAACGTTGCGCAACATCGGGCACATGCTGCGATCGATGGCGAGATTGCATATGCCGGGGCCGGAAGTTTCGCTGGATAACCCGCAATCGTTGAAAGTTCCCTACGGAGTGGCCCTGGCATTGACGACCTTGCTGTACGGAGCTTTGAACTGGAAGATGTGGGGAGTGCGATAGGCGTGCAAAATCATCCCGCCATTACGGTTCGCGATTGGGCGCGCAATGCGCGCGGAGCCGAAGTTGCCGAGTTCGCGATGATCCTGCCCCTGCTGTTCCTGTTTCTGCTCGGCATTTTTTGGTTTGGGCAAGCCTTTCGTATTTACGGCACGATTACCAATGCAGCCCGGGATGGCGCGCGGGCGGCGGTGAACCCAGCCTGTACGACGTGCGCAGCGGGCGATCCCTCCACGAACGCATGGAATGCTATTCAGGCCGATCTGCAAGCTGCGCGCATTAATCCGAACCTATTGCAGCAACCGGCTGCTCCGCCTGCGCTTTGCGCCTGCGCCGCGGGAGGTGTAACGACAGGCTGCTCCAGCACCACCGTGGCTTGCGACGGCTCGCAAAATAATATTTGTGTTCAGGGTGTTACTCATTCAGGCGGTACAACCGGGACGCCAATAGATGGCTATGTTCAATTGTCGACTACGGCTACGGTTACGGGTAACGGCCAATCTGGTGGCGCGGGAGAGTGCGGCATTTCGGTCAGCTTCCAATACCCGTACGCGTTTCCTTTACCTTTCGCTTCCATCGGTAATAAAACGATTAATCTGCGGGCGCAGGCGCAGATGAGGGCGGAGACGCAATGAGATTTCGCCTTCCTATCAAAGGCTGGAGCCAAGCTTTCTCCCGGCAAATTTGTTCAGACCATTGCGGCTCCCAAATCGTAGAATTTGCTCTTTCTGTGCCGCTGCTCGTTTTGTTCGTAGTGGGAATTTTTGATTTCAGCGGAGCTCTTTCTCTCAAGCACAAGTTAACGGACGCGGTGCGCGAAGGCGCTCGCGTGGCCGCGGCCGATCCCGCAACCGACCTCAGCGCGGCTCTGCCAGTGTCGGTGAGCGACGCCTTTCAGGTGGTCGATAACTATCTGCTCTCGGAGAAGATCAACGATTGCGGCCTATCAACGGCAGCCGCACCCGCGTCGGCAAACCTTGTGTGGACCTACCAGGCGAACACCGGCTGCCCCGGTGTCGCCAACCCCGGTTTACAGCTTAAGATCAACCGCGGTTGCATTTCGCAACAAAGCATTAACGGTACGCCGGTGTATTTGGTCGGTACCTGCGTCACCATTGTTTACCCTTATGTCTGGCAATTCACGAGTGTGGCCGGGCTGTTCGGCAACTTCACCGGGCCCACCAACATTACGACGTCTGCAATGGCCTTCGATGAAAACTAGCTACCACGCCAGGAAATCGTCTAAATGCTGACTCCGCTGATCGAACGTCCGCGACGCCGCATCCCACGGCGAAGCCGCGAGCGTGGCGTGACCATGGCTTTTGTGGCGCTGTGCATAGTCGCGATCATTTCGATGGCCGCCTTGTCGATTGACATTGGCACGCTTTATGAGGCAAAGGGAGAGGCGCAACGCGCTGCGGATTTGGCAGTGTTGGCGGCGGCACGCATCATCTCGATCGAAGGCCTGACAGGAGATCCCACGACGGGCCCTTCAGACGGGAGCTGGAATGATATCTGCGGCGGTCTCACCAGTCCAGCGAGTTTGGCCGCCATCAACGTCGCTCAACAAAATTTAATTAACGGCTCCGCGGCTCCAACTGCCGACATTCTCGTGACCTACGGCACGAGCGCCGGCGCCGGAGTATCAACGAATTGTACCGGCGCGGGAGTTGGCTTTACGGTAAATCCAGTTGTGCAGGTAGTGGTAAAACAACCGAACTTGCCGACCTTCTTCGCTCGAATTTTTTCGCTGGTGTCTGGTGGGTCCTTTTTGAATTCCGGCGTCAGCGCCACCGCAACAGCTGAAGTCTTCAATTCTTCGGGCACTGGCTCTTTGCCATCGGGCATGGTTCCCGTGCTGCCGCGTTGCGTAAAGCCCTTGATCATCCCGAACGTGGATCCCACACCGGGTAGTTCGTCCTTTTTTAATGCTGATGGCACGATCACCAAACCCGGTATCGCGCAGCTTGGAGGCGGTGTTATCGGCGAGGTTTTCACCCTAGCCGCCGATTGCAATGCTGGGCAAACCAACTGTCGCGCCGGCGGCGGTATGATTGCAAATCCTCCCCAGACTGGTGCTCCCGTAAATACCGCTCGTTATGTACCTGCGCTCGTCACCGGCACTCCAATAGCCTTAGTCTCTGGCGGATCGTGTTCGTTAACAAATACCTTCCAGCAGGCGCTGGCGGGATGCGACGAGAGCACCGTTTATTCTTGTGGAACGCCAAGCACCGACGCAGGGGCAACCCAAGTCAACCTGAATGAGAACCCTTTGTATCCAACTGCACTTGGGGGCGACGAGTCCACTGCGGTGCAATGCTTGACCGGTCAAGTCAGTGGGGGAGCAGATTCGCTATCCGGATTTATTCCGCCAAGCACACCTCCTACATATCCATTCCAGATACTGGCTGGTTTTGGGAATCCGTTGGTAAAAGCAGGCGTGGCAAACAACAATAACATCATCACGGTGAGCAACTCCATCGCTACAATTCCAGTTTACGATGGGACGGCTTTGGGAGCAGGTAATCAGCCCCCAGTTACAATTGTGGGGTTTCTACAAGTCTTTATTAATCAGGTCAACGGAAACGGAACTATCAGCGTAACTGTAATGAATGTGAATGGCTGCGGGAACGGCGCAGGGGGGCCTCCCACTGCAACAGTTTCGGGCACTTCTCCGGTTCCCATCCGCCTGATCACGCCACCGT
>Ga0116135_1001460_pt1 | contig 11857 bp, 9 predicted proteins | sample June2015DPH_20_1_FD_89738 | JGI IMG/M metagenome (GOLD analysis project Ga0116135, IMG submission 89738) | Peatland microbial communities from SPRUCE experiment site at the Marcell Experimental Forest, Minnesota, USA - June2015DPH_20_10 | ecosystem: Environmental > Terrestrial > Soil > Wetlands >... | reverse complement strand
CGGGCGTTCCGGCGAACCTGTGGCTTCTACCCCTGTGCTTTTTTGTTGCACAGGGGGCTGCGGGTGCGCCAGGCACCCGGCTTTCCCTGCGCCCTCTGTTCTCGGGGGGCCGAAATTCCTGCAAAGCTCGGACGCATTGCGCCGCGAGAAGGCGGAGACATGTCCCTCATCCATCGTCATGCCCCGCTTCAAGCGGGGCATCCAGTACGCCGCGGCGTCTCGTATGAGCACGAACGTCTCTGGAATACTGGATCGCCCGGTCAAGCCGGGCGACGACATTGGAGTTTGCTTTTTGAAATTCGAATCAGGAAAATGCGCGAACGACTACGCCGCCGCGGCGGTCACGACCTGGGCCAGCAACTGCTCGCGCTTCGACTGCGAGCGATAGCCCTTCATGGTCGCGGCGAAGCGCTCGAGGATGCCGTCCTCGAAGGCGGTGACGATGGTGTCGTGGACGTAGCTCTTGCGGCAGATCGCCGGGGTGTTGGACAGCTCGTCCGCGGCGGCGCGCACGGCTTCCAGCACCTGCTTGCGCCGGCCACGCGCGGTGGCGGCCGGCGAAATCCGCGACAGCGATTCCAGCACCACGGCGGAAGCCATCAGGGTGCGAAAATCCTTCAGCGAAATCTTGATGCCGGCGATCTCGCGCAGGAACGCGTTGACGGTGGTGGTGGACACCGACCGCACGGTGCCGGAATTGTCGCGATACTGGAACATGCGCTTGCCGGGCACGCCGCGCAAAATGCCGATCGCGCGCACCAGCTTGGCGGCGTCGCATTCCTTGCGCACGGCCTTGCCGCCCTTGGCCTTGAAGGTCAGCACCAGGCTGTCGTCTTCCAGCGTGACATTGGACTTCAGCAGCGTGGTGGCGCCGCGGGTGCCGTTGAGGCGGGCATAGGATTCGTTGCCGGGGCGGATCGCGGTGCGCGCGATCAGCTCGATCACCGCCGACAGCGCGAATTCGCGGGTCGGCACCTCGCCGGACAGATGCGCCGAGACGTTGCGGCGGATTTTCGGCAGTGCCGCGACCAGCCGCGCCAGCCGATGCGCCTTGCGGTGCTCGCGGACTTTTTCCCAATCGGCATGATAGCGATATTGCAGGCGGCCCGCGGCATCGCGGCCGACGGCCTGCAGATGCGAGCTCGGGTCCGGGGCATAGCGGACCTCGGCATAGGCCGGAGGCACCGCCATCGAGTGCAGGCGCTTGATGGTGCCGGTGTGGCGGATCGGCGTCCCGTTGGCGCGCACGAACGAATAATTCTTGCCGCGCTTGATGCGGCGGATGGTCAGCTCGTTCTGGTCGCCGAGCTTCAGGCCCAGTCCCTTGGCCAGGGATTCAACGCTGCCGGGATGGGCCGGCGTCGCGACAACATGCTGGTCGGCGGAAACGGGCCGCGTAGCCTCGAAATTCTGCTGATCCATCATGACTTTAGACGCCTTGCTCCGATTGGCCTTCCGGTAATGCCGATTCTTGTCGTTTGGTTCCGGCAGACCGTCCGGCCCCGGGGAGGCCATTTAGGGCGTAATTGCCGGGAGCGCCAGCCTATGATCTCCGCGGCGCGGTTCCTGGTTACCGTTGAGCCCGCCGGGAGGCCCCCAACTGCGGCATACTGCCCCGCCGAAAACGCGATCGTGATGGCCGGGGGACACCCCCGCGAAGCTTTTTTCTCGATCCGCTTGGGCCCGCGATTTGACCCAACGCATGGTGGGGGTCCCGCCGAAGGTCTTATTGGTTCCGCTTGTCGGCGCCATCGGGCCCGACGCATAATCGTTGCAACAAAGAACGGCTTGCAGTGTTCGCGTGCACTGGCCGGATGGGTGGAGGGTAACAAATGTCCGAGAAGATTTACGGCGTCCCGGCGGAATGGGCCAAGCGCGCCTTCGTCGATGAAGCCAAATACCGCGACATGTATGCGCACTCGGTCCGCGACCCCAACGGCTTCTGGGGCGAACAGGCCAAGCGCATCGGCTGGATCAAGCCTTTCACCAAGGTCGAGAACGCTTCCTTCGCGCCCGGCCATATTTCGATCAAATGGTTCGAGGACGGCGTCCTCAACGTGGCCTGGAATTGCATCGACCGGCATCTCGCCAAGCGCGGCGACCAGACCGCCATCATCTGGGAGGGCGACAACCCTGCCGAATCGAAGCACATCACCTATCGCCAGCTGCACGACGAGGTCTGCAAGTTCGCCAACATCCTGCGCACCCGCAACGTCAAGAAGGGCGACCGCGTCACGATCTATCTGCCGATGATTCCGGAGGCCGCCTACGCCATGCTGGCCTGCGCGCGGATCGGCGCCATCCATTCGGTGGTGTTCGCCGGCTTTTCGCCCGACAGCCTCGCCCAGCGCATCAGCGACTGCCAGTCCAAGATCGTGATCACCGCAGACGAGGGACTGCGCGGCGGCAAGAAGGTGCCGCTGAAGACCAACGTCGATGCCGCGATCGCCAAGATGGCTGACAAGAGCGGCGGCGTCGACTGGGTCATCGTGGTCAAGCGCACCGGCGCCAAGATCGACATGAATCCGTCGCGCGATTTCTGGTACCACGAAGCCGCCGAGATGGTGACGAGCGAATGCCCGGTGGAGCATATGCACGCGGAAGATCCGCTGTTCATTCTCTATACGTCGGGCTCGACCGGCCAGCCCAAGGGCGTGCTGCATACTTCAGGCGGCTATCTGGTGTTCGCCGCGATGACGCATCAATATGTGTTCGATTATCATGACGGCGATGTCTACTGGTGCACCGCTGACGTCGGCTGGGTCACCGGCCACAGCTACATTCTCTATGGACCGTTGGCCAACGGCGCCACCACGCTGATGTTCGAGGGTGTGCCGAATTACCCCGATAATTCGCGGTTCTGGAACGTTATCGACAAGCACAAGGTCAACATTTTCTACACCGCGCCGACCGCGATCCGCGCGCTGATGCAGGGCGGCGACGAGCCGGTCAAGAAGACCTCGCGCCAGTCGCTTCGGCTGCTCGGCAGCGTCGGCGAGCCGATCAATCCGGAAGCGTGGGAATGGTATCACCGGGTGGTCGGCGACGAGCGCTGCCCGATCGTCGACACCTGGTGGCAGACCGAGACCGGCGGCATCCTGATCACGCCATTGCCCGGCGCCACCAAACTCAAGCCGGGGTCGGCCACGACGCCGTTCTTCGGCGTGGTGCCTGAAATCGTCGACGCCGACGGCAAGGTGCTGGAGGGCGAATGCCAGGGCAATCTCTGCATCGCCAAATCCTGGCCGGGGCAGATGCGCACGGTCTATGGCGATCACGCCCGCTTCGAGCAGACCTATTTCTCGACCTACAAGGGCAAATATTTCACCGGTGACGGCTGCCGCCGCGATGCCGACGGCTACTACTGGATCACCGGGCGCGTCGATGACGTGATCAACGTCTCCGGCCATCGCATGGGCACCGCCGAAGTCGAGAGTTCGCTGGTGGCGCACGCGAAAGTCTCGGAGGCCGCCGTGGTCGGCTACCCCCACGACATCAAGGGCCAGGGCATCTACGCCTATGTGACCTTGATGACCGGCACCGAGCCGAGCGAGGAGTTGCGCAAGGAACTGGTGGCCTGGGTGCGCAAGGACATCGGCCCGATCGCCTCCCCCGACCAGATTCAGTTCGCGCCGGGGCTGCCGAAAACCCGCTCCGGCAAGATCATGCGCCGTATCCTGCGCAAGATCGCGGAGGACGAACCGGGAAGCCTCGGCGACACCTCGACGCTGGCGGATCCCGCCGTGGTCGACGATCTGGTCGCGCACCGCCAGAACAAGAAGGACGCGTCGGCGTAACATAGCCGTGCTCGTCAAACCTCGCTCGGCTTGCGGTGAGGCCGAAATTCGCATTGGCGAATTTCGGGTGAGGGCGGAATCACTGCACATTGCGACGTCACGATTGGCGGGCAGCCCCTCGCCGCGTGGAGCGCGGAGCGAGCGCCGTTGCTTCGCGTCGCTCGCGGCCGCGCGGTACTCCGGACACCGGTTCTCGCTCACGCAATCGTCAGGGGCAGCTTGCGGCTGCGGCACGTTTCCTGGCGAGTGTTGTTTTCAGGTCATTTACTTTGTTTGCAACATTTCCTTTGCTGCTGCAGCGGAACCAGCCCCTGACCCCGCGCGGAAAGCGTTTGGTTAACGCACGCGGTTAAAAATACGTGGGTAAGAATGCTTGGGTAAAGCCGCTATTTTGCGGGTTTTGCGTCGAGATTTGACTGTCCGGGACCGGGCGGCGGAAACGAAATTGGAGAAAACGATGCGGTTGAGGATCGCGGTGGCGCTGGCGGCCACCATCGGGGCGGGGATGCTGGGAACGACGGGCGCACAGGCGAACCCGGAAATGGTCGGCGTCCGCGGTGATTATTCGCCGGGAACCATCGTCGTGCGGACCAACGAACGCCGCCTGTATCTGATCCTCGATCAGGGCCATGCGGTCCGCTACCCGGTCGGCGTCGGCAAATCCGGCAAGCAATGGGCCGGTACCACCCGGATCGACGGCAAATACCGCAATCCGGCCTGGTCGCCGCCCGCGGAAGTGAAGCGTGACAAGCCGTCGATACCGGACGTGATCGCCGGCGGTTCGCCGCGCAATCCGATGGGCGTCGCCGCGATGACGCTGGCAGGCGGCGAATACGCGATCCACGGCACCAACATGCCGGGTTCGGTCGGCGGATTCGTGTCCTACGGCTGCATCCGCATGTTGAATCCGGATATCACCGACCTGTACCAGCGGGTTTCCGTCGGCACCACGGTGGTGGTCACGCGCTGATCTGAAATTTTGTCATTCCGGGATGGTCCGAAGGACCAGACCCGGAATCTCGAGATTCCGGGTTCGCGCTGGTGCGCGCCCCGGAATGACTTTGCTGGCAGGGTTCAAAAATCCGAGGCGATGCCTTTGGTTTCCCAGTCGCCGTACCGGGTCGGTTCCGGGCCCTGCGGTCCCTGGAATTCCTTCGGCACAGGCTTGGCATCGGCTGTCGCCGCTTGCCGGCGCGCCTCCGCCTCCGCGAGCGCGCGTTTTGCCGCCGGCGACAATGGTTTCCGTTCCGGCGAGGGTGCCGGTGTGGGTGCGGTCGTCTCACGCTGTGAAGAATCGTCCGTCATCGCCAATTTCCAGCCGCGGGACTGGTCCACTCGATTCAAGGTTTCGACAATGAGCTCACACCCAAACTATGAAGTCATAAAGGCGATTCTTACATTTGGCATATTCCGCTGCCAAAGGTGTTTTCCCTTTTGACGGCAAAAGCCGTCCGATACTGCGAAATGCTCCCGCTCCATGCCCCCACAACGATTCGCCCTGCCATCCGAGGTGCCTGGTCTAGCGGCGCGGCGGATCGCAGCCGATATTCTTGACGGCGTGCTGCACAAGCACCGGACGCTCGACGAGCAACTCGACGGCGCCGCCGCGCATCCCGGGCTGAAAAGTCTCTCCGATCGTGACCGCGCCCTGATGCGGCGGCTGGTGGCAACGATTTTGCGGCGATTGGGCACGCTCGGCCATGTGCTGTCACGGCTGCTCGATCGCGGCATCCCGACCGACGCCCCACGCGCGCAAAGTGCGCTCCTGATCGGCGCCGCGCAGATCCTGTGGATGGATGTGCCCGACCATGCCGCGGTCGATCTGTCGGTGCGGCTGGTGCAGTCGGATCGGCGGGCCGCGAAATATGCCGGGCTCGTCAATGCGGTGCTGCGCCGCTGCGCCCGCGAGGGACACCCGCTGATCGAGGAAGTAAAGTCGCAGACGCTCGACGTGCCGCCGTGGCTCTTGGCACGCTGGATCGCCCATTACGGCGAGGCGGTGGCGCGCGACATCGCGGTTGCGATCGGCCAGGAACCGTCGCTCGATCTGACCGTGAAGTCCGACGCCGAGCAGTGGGCGACACGCCTGCATGGCGAAGTGCTGCCGACGGGGTCGGTGCGCACGCTGCTGCAGGGGTCGGTAACGATGCTGCCGGGATTCACCGAGGGCCATTGGTGGGTACAGGACGCCGCCGCCGCTTTGCCGGCGCGCCTGTTCGGCGACGTCGCCGGCAAGACCATCGTTGACCTCTGTGCCGCGCCCGGCGGCAAGACGGCGCAGCTCGCACAGGCCGGCGCGCGCGTCACCGCGATCGATCGTTCGCCCAGCCGCATGGCGCGGCTGCGCGACAATCTGGCGCGACTGACGCTTCAGGCGGAGACCGCGGTGGCTGACGCCGCCGACTGGCTCGGCCAGCACAGCAATGGGGATTTCGACGGCATATTGATCGATGCACCCTGCACCTCGACCGGCACGATCCGGCGCCACCCCGATGTCGGCTGGCTCCGGCAGGAGTCCGATATCATCGCGCTGGCGGCGCAGCAGAAGCGATTGCTGCAAAAGGCGGTCGCGGCGCTGAAGCCGGGTGGAATGCTGGTCTATTGCACCTGTTCGCTGGAACCCGAAGAGGGCGAGCAGGCCATCGCCGCACTTCTGATTGCCGAACCTGCGATGCACCGCATCCCGATCGAGGCGAGCGAGGTCGCTGGCCTCACTGAAATCCTGACCGCGGAGGGAGATTTGCGTACCCTGCCCTGTCATCTGCCGCACCCGGACCCCCGGCTGGGCGGCCTCGACGGCTTTTACGCCGCGCGGCTGGTTAAATCCTGATTTTGCACTGCATTTCGACGCCTTCACGCTGATTCGCGCCGTTTCAAGATGGTGTCTTGGCCGCGTTTCCGGATTAAAAGGATTCGCGAAAGAATCCTCCCAATCAAGGTAAGGCGTGTCGGTCGCTCACCGCAGACGAATCTCGACGCTGATTTTGGGCCGTTTCGCGCGGAGCACGATGGCGCGTGCAAGCGGTGGCTCGGTGGCGCTGTCGCGGCTGTGGCCGGGCCGCACCGATCGCCTGATCATCGCCCCGCACGATCTGCGCACCGCCGACGCCACCCGCGCGGCCGAAATCTATGCCGGCCGCTTTGTTTTTGCCGGCAAGATCGTGACCTGCCACGGACGCTCGATCTTCGATCTCGAGCCGCCGTCGGAGGATTGGGAGGTCGCGCTTCTCGGCTTTGGATGGCTGCGGCATTTGCGCGCGGCCGATACCGCGCTGACCCGCGCCAATGCGCGCTCGCTGGTCGATGACTGGATTTCAAATCCGGGACACAAGCGGCCGGTCAGCCGCCGCGCCGATGTGCTGGCGCGCCGCGTGATCTCGCTGCTGTCGCAGGCGCCGCTGGTGCTCGGCGACACCGACGGCAAATTCTATCGGCGCTATTTGCGCGGGCTGACCCGCGAAATCCGCTATCTGCGCTACACCATGCTCGATATTCCCGACGGCGTGCCGCGGCTGCAGGTGCTGATCGCGCTGTGCTACGCCTCGCTGTGTCTTGCCAATCAGGCGAGACACATCCGCGCTGCCGCGCGAAAACTGTCCGACGAATTGCAGCGCCAGATCCTGCCCGACGGCGGACACATCTCGCGCAACCCCGGCGCGTTGATCGAGCTGTTGATCGACCTGCTGCCGCTGCGGCAAACCTTCGCCGCCCGCAACATTGCGCCGCCACCGGCGTTGTTGAACGCGATCGACCGCATGATGCCGATGCTGCGCTTCTTCCGCCACGGCGATGGCAGCTTCGCGCTGTTCAACGGCATGAGCAGTGCGCCCTCCGATTTGCTGGCGACCTTGCTTGCCTATGACGATGCCCATGGCGCGCCGATGGCACACATGCCGCACAGCGGCTTTCAGCGGCTCGACGCCGGCGCCACCACCATCATCATGGATACCGGTCCGCCGCCGCCGCCGAATCTCAGCCATGAGGCCCATGCCGGCTGCCTCTCGTTTGAATTATCGTCGGGGCCGAGCCGGATCGTCATCAATTGCGGCATGCCCGCGACCGGCCGCGACAATTGGCGCAGTTTTGCGCGCGGCACGGCGGCGCATTCGACGCTGACCTATCACGATACCTCGTCCTGCCAGTTCGTCGAACTATCGGCGATGAAGCGGCTGCTGCAGGGCGCGCCTATCATTGGTGGGCCCGGCAACGTGGAAAGCTATCGCGAGGTGGTCGCCAATGGCGAACTGCTGACCACCTCGCATGACGGCTATCTCAAGCGCTTTGGCGTGGTGCATCGCCGGGTGCTGATGCTGGCGCATGACGGCGCGAGGGTTGACGGCGAGGACACTTTGTCACCGGCCCCGGGAGGGCGGATCAAGGGCAACGAGACCGACTATGCGCTGCGGTTTCACCTTCATCCGTCGGTCAAGGCAAGCCGCCTCAGCGACGCCCGCGGCGTCATGCTGGTGCTGCCCAACCGCGACGTCTGGACCTTCGAGGCCCTCGACGACAAGGTCGAACTCGAAGACAGCGTATTCCTGGCCGGAAACGACGGGCCCAGGCGCACCGCCCAGATCGTGATTCGCCAGGACTCGCGGCAGGTTTCCTCGATCCGCTGGAGTTTCGTGCGCTCGAGCGCGTCGGCCTCGGCCACCACGGCGAAACGTAACGCGCGCCGCGAGCCGGAACTGCCTCTGTAGATACTATTCCGGCCGGCAAGCCATGTTGCATCCCTTGACATATGTAAGCTAGTTGCTTACGTTTACCCGTGATCCGGACCTTCAAGAGCAAGGCCCTTTCGGAGCTGTGGACGAAGGGCAAGACTTCGAAAATCGATGCGAAAATGCATAAACGCATTTTCGCGAGGCTCGACCGTCTCGACGTTGCCGTCCGGGCTGAAGAAATGAACGTCCCAGGCTTCGACTTTCACGCCTTGCAGGGGTTCAATCCAAAACGCTATTCGGTCCACGTCAATGGACCATGGTGCATCACGTTCGAATTCGAGGACGATGAGGCGTGCCGCGTCGATTTCGAACAATATCACTAGATAAGGAGCAAACATGGTCTATGCGGCAAAGCGTGCCAAAAATCGCTGCCCTACGCATCCCGGCGCGCTGCTTCGCGATGAGATCATTCCAGCCACCGGTCGGACCAAGGCGGAGATCGCCGGACTGCTCGCGATTTCGCGTCAACATCTTTACGATATTCTGCAGGAAAGAAAGCCGGTGTCTCCGACCATCGCGGTTCGCCTCGGCAAGCTTTTTGGAGATGGTGCGGGCATCTGGACACGCATGCAGGCCGCTTACGATACGTGGCATGCGGAACGCACGGAAGACGTTAGCCAAATCCCGACCATTAGGATCAAGGCCGCCTGAACTCCGGGGATTTAACGGCCTACGCACGGATTCGCCACTTCCTGTGGCCAACGTATCCCCGGTTGCCGGCACCGGTTTCGCGGCCGTCAAAACCGTGCTACCCGGCGGGCCTGCCATTTAGGATCAAGCTATGACCGACCATCCGCGCCGCGTCACCCGCGCATTGCTGTCCGTTTCCGATAAATCCGGACTGATCGAATTCGCCCGCGCGCTGGCCGGCCACGGCATCGATCTCGTCTCCACCGGCGGTACCGCCAAGGCGATTGCCGCGGCGGGATTGAAGGTCACGGATGTTTCGGAACTGACCGGGTTTCCGGAAATGATGGATGGGCGGGTCAAGACCCTGCATCCCAAAGTGCATGGAGGGCTGCTGGCGATCCGCGACAATCCCGAACATGCGCAGGCGATGAAGAACCACGGCATCGCGCCGATCGATCTATTGGTGGTCAATCTCTATCCGTTCGAGGCGACCGTCGATAAGGGGGCCGGCTTCGAGGAATGCATCGAGAACATCGATATCGGCGGCCCCGCGATGATCCGCGCCGCGGCCAAGAACCACGATGATGTCGCCGTGGTCGTCGAAGCCCGGGATTATCAGGCCGTGCTCGACGAGCTCGCGGCCCATCAGGGCGCCACCACGCTGACGCTGCGGCGACGTCTGGCCGCCAAAGCCTATGCCCGCACCGCCGCCTATGACGCCGCGATCTCGAACTGGTTCGCCGAAGAACTCAAGACCGAGGCGCCGGATTTCCGTGCCTTCGGCGGACGGCTGATTCAGGCGCTGCGCTACGGCGAGAACCCGCATCAGACAGCGGCGTTCTACCGCACGCCCGACAAACGCCCGGGCGTCGCCACGGCGCGGCAGCTTCAAGGCAAGGAGCTGTCCTACAACAATATCAACGACACCGATGCGGCCTATGAATGCCTCGCCGAATTCGACGCGGCGCGCACCGCCGCCTGCGTCATCGTCAAGCATGCAAATCCCTGTGGCGTCGCCGAAGGCAGCGACCTGGTCAGCGCCTACCGCAAGGCATTGGCCTGCGATTCGACCTCGGCCTATGGCGGCATTGTCGCGCTGAACCGGACGCTCGATGCCGACGCCGCGCGCGCCATCACCGAAATCTTCACCGAAGTGATCATCGCGCCGGACGCGACCGAAGAAGCGATCGCCATCGTCGGCGCGCGGCGAAATCTGCGATTGTTGCTGGCGGGCGGGCTGCCCGATCCGCGCGCGATCGGGCTGACGGCGAAAACCGTTGCTGGCGGACTTCTGGTGCAGAGCCGCGACAATGCGTCCGTCGACACTATGACGCTGAAGGCCGTGACCAAACGGACGCCGACCGACGCCGAGCTGCGCGATCTCAAATTCGCATTCCGCGTCGCCAAGCACGTCAAATCCAACACCATCGTCTACGCCAAGGATCTCGCGACCGTCGGCATCGGCGCCGGACAGATGAGCCGGGTGGATTCCGCGCGCATCGCCGCGCGCAAGGCGCAGGACGCCGCCGATGAATTGAAGCTTGCCGCACCGATGACCAAAGGCTCGGTGGTGGCGTCGGATGCGTTCTTTCCGTTCGCCGATGGATTGCTGGTCACGATCGAGGCCGGCGCCACCGCAGTGATTCAGCCCGGCGGATCGATCCGCGACGATGAGGTGATAAAAGCCGCCGACGATGCCGGGATCGCCATGGTGTTCACGGGCGTCCGGCATTTCCGGCACTGAGCGCCGCCCATCTTCTTGTTTGAGCATGATCTCCGCGCAAACGCCTCTGGCGTTTGTCCCGAGGGAAAACCTGATCCCTTTTCCGGATCATGCTCTAACGGCATCCTGAGCGTCTGACCGGGAATACGAAGCGTGAATTCGAGTGGCTGCCTTTCGGCGCGGCCTTCGCGGCACGTGCGCTTTCTTGCGCGCCCGGGCATAAGTCCCCTCAGATTCAATAATATTTTCAAATATGTATACAAATTACGGAATTTTGGCTCATTTCTGCCAGAAAATGTTGTTATTTCTCCACCATTGTATACAATATGGATGCATCCTTAACCCACCGAGGAGCATTTCCGATGACCCCAACCTTTCCGATGAATGCCTGGTACGCCGCGGCATGGGACGCCGATATCAAGCACGCGCTGTTTCCGCGCACGATCTGCGGCAAGCACGTGGTGATGTACCGGCAAGCCAACGGACAGGTGACGGCGCTCGAAGACGCGTGCTGGCATCGTCTGGTGCCGCTTTCAAAGGGCCGTCTCGAAGGCGATAGCGTGGTGTGCGGCTATCACGGCCTCAAATACAATGCGTCGGGCCGTTGCACCTTCATGCCGTCGCAGGAAACCATCAATCCGTCAGCCTGCGTGCGCGCCTATCCGGCCGTCGAGCGGCACCGGTTCATCTGGTTATGGATGGGCGATCCAGCGATGGCCGACCCCGCGCTGGTTCCGGACATGCACTGGAACGACGATCCGGCCTGGGCCGGCGACGGCAAGACGATTCACGTCAAATGCGATTACCGGCTGGTGGTCGATAATCTGATGGACCTGACGCATGAGACATTCGTCCATGGCGGCAGCATCGGCAATGAAGCCGTCGCGGAAGCGCCGTTCGATGTGGCGCATGGCGACAATACCGTCACCGTGACCCGCTGGATGAGCGGCATCGAAGCGCCGCCGTTCTGGGCCCAGCAGCTG
>Ga0116135_1001459_pt1 | contig 11862 bp, 7 predicted proteins | sample June2015DPH_20_1_FD_89738 | JGI IMG/M metagenome (GOLD analysis project Ga0116135, IMG submission 89738) | Peatland microbial communities from SPRUCE experiment site at the Marcell Experimental Forest, Minnesota, USA - June2015DPH_20_10 | ecosystem: Environmental > Terrestrial > Soil > Wetlands >... | reverse complement strand
TGGTTCAATCTTCGGCGGCAGCTGGGAAATGCGCTGCAATCGGTGAGCCGTGGCGGCACAACGGGGCACGGCGCGCAAATTCTGCGCCACAGTTTTGTCGTCGCTCAGATTGCCCTGGCGTTTGTTTTGCTGGCCGGAGCGGGTCTGCTCGGCCTCAGTCTGGAGCGAGTGATGGCCGTTTCTCCGGGCTTTCAATCGGACCACGTTCTGACCGGGCAAATCTTGCTAACGTGGGCAGACTACTCGGCCGAAGCTCGCCTGCCATTTTTTGAACGCTTGCTGGACAAACTCGAGCAGGTGCCGGGAGTGGAGTCCGCAGGCATAGTCAACAATGTGCCGTTCAGCGGCAACATCGGTAAAAGCGCCGCCACAGTAGCAGGCCACGTTCGCGGGCCTGGCGAATCCGCGCGCGGGCACTACGCTTACGGGGTCGCGGGCGACTATTTTCGCGCGATGGGTTTCTCTCTGCGGGAGGGACGATTCCTAACCGCTGACGATTCACGCCGCTCCGAGCGAGTCTGCGTTGTGGATGAAGACTTCGCGCGATACTACTGGCCGCACTCCAGCGCGATTGGCCGCCGACTGTGGGACGGCTCGGAAGTGGGAAAGGATGCGGAGGCATTTACCGTCGTCGGCGTCGTGGGCGGAGTGAAGCAAGCGGGGCTCACCGAAGACGAAGCCCAGGGTGCTATTTATTATCCTTACGCCTTCCGAGTCGGTGACAACGTCTTCGTCGGCGTCCGCACCAGCCTGCCGCCGGAATCGTTCGCGTTGACGTTGCAGAAGCTGGTTCGGCAGATCGATGCCAACGTGCCGGTCAGTGATATCCGTTCAATGGACACTCGCATTGCCGACAGCCTGGTCGCGCGTCGCTCTCCTGCGCTGCTGGCAGGCCTGTTCTCCGGGATAGCACTGCTGCTCACCTCGATCGGCACTTATGGAGTGCTGAGTTATGCCGTGGCACAGCGCCGCCGCGAGATCGGAGTGCGGATGGCCCTCGGGGCGCAACCCGGGCGGATTCGCATCCAGTTTCTTTTACTCTCGCTACGCCTGCTGACAGCCGGGACGGTGTTGGGCTTGATTGGAGCATGGCAGGCGGGCCGCGCGATGCGGTCGCTGCTCTTCCAAGTACCGCCGCTCAACGTCGCGGTCCTTGGCGCCGCCGCGTGCGTGACGGCAGTGGTGTGTCTGGCCGCTTGCCTGCTGCCAGCGCAACGCGCCTCGCAGATTTCGCCGATGGAGGCTCTTGCGGAAGAGTAGAGAGTTCGCTCCACCCTGCGGGCCAACTTACAGCGTTATCATTTGCAGCGTGAGAATCAGTCCGAGTGACGGGCTGCGCCGAAGTAATCGACACGCCTGAGTAACTCATTTGCCGGAACCTGATACGCAAGCGACGAGTTGCGTTGTTCCGGTGTGTGCTAAAATCGCGAGCCGATGGGGAGACTTTGTTGTTCGCGGTATGAGCGGGAGGCGCGGCAGTGCGGTTGGCTGCGCGTCGCGGGGATTGATGAAGCGGGGCGCGGGTCGCTGTTTGGTCCGGTGGTGGCTGCGGCCGTCATTCTGAATCCGCGACGACGCATTGTTGGTCTGGACGATTCCAAGAAATTGACAGCGGAGCGGCGCTGGGAACTTGCGCCGCGCATTCGCAAACACGCGCTGGCTTGGGCTGTGGCGGAAATTGATGCGAGCCGGATTGATGCGTGGAATATTTATCAGGCGAGCCGCCAGGCGATGATGGCCGCAGTGTCGCAGCTGAATCCCCTTCCGGATTACATGCTGCTGGACGCGATGGAGATTGATCTGCCGATCGAACAGAAAGCGTTGATTCATGGGGACGCGCGGTCGGTTTCGATTGCGGCGGCTTCCATTCTGGCGAAGACCGAGCGCGACCGGCGCATGGAAGAATTCGACCGCGTGTATCCTCAGTATGGACTGGCGCAACATAAGGGTTACGGGACGCCGGAGCATTTGGAGGCTTTGCGGCGGCACGGGCCGTCGCCCTTGCACCGGTTTTCCTATGCCCCGGTGCGTCAGTCGGCGTGTTGGGCTTCGGGTGCGACGCAGGATCCGTTGCCGCTGAGCGCTGTTAGCGACTTTCTTGCCGACTAGAATTTATCCCGCTCTGTTAATGGCGTAGGGGTTTTGGGACCGGAAAAATCTCCGCGAGCGAGTGTGCAACAGCTGCCACTGCTGTGTCGCACCTCCCTTCCACCCTGCCGCAGGCCGGGTCTCAGGACAAGACGGCGCTCCCGATTTTCTTCGCGATTTTTCCCAGGCCTTCCGGCCTGGGCTAACTTATGCCGCGCCTACGGCGCTGGTGCGCGTTTCGGCGGAGTTAATACAGCGCAGATCGGACACACAAACAGAGAGGCGAAGACGCGCGCCTAAAAAGCAAAAGCAGGCGCCCGCTGCAGAATCAACCACGAGCAGTCGGCAGAGCTGACATTGTGGCAGGCTGGGGCGCAGCCCTTCGATCCCGCGCCGCGGGATCTCAGGATGAATCGCGCTGCAGCGCGATTCACAAGCAGCGCCCCTACCGAGTGATGGTGTCTTTGGCGATATTTTGCGCGGAAGCGAGACTTTAACCCGCTGCTTTCGAGGACAGGCCAAAGGACTTAATGGCGGTGGCCTCATCCTCTTGGACATCAAACACCGAGGACAGCATGGTCATTTGCAAAAGCTCGCGGACTTTCTTATGCGGGTTGACGAGCTTCATGTGACCGCCCTGTTTGCGCGCGCTGGTATGCGACCGTACCAGTTCCCCGATGCCGGCGCTATCCACGTGAATAACGTCGGTCATATTCAGCAGAATGTGTTTGTTCCCTTTCTCCAGCAAGTCCACCATGATTTCGCGGAGCATCACGTTGCCTTCGCCGAGGGTAATTCTTCCGCTGATGTCCACAATGGAGATATCACCAACCTGGCGGGTGGCAGCTTGCATCTTGGCGGCCGCGCGGGCTTGCATGCTCATGCCCAAGCGGTCCAGCGTGGCGCAGGCGGTAGCTGCCGCTGCGGGAGAATCGGTGCGGACTACAACGAGCGAACGGCCTTGCTTCAACGGTTCCAGGAATAGGGCCGCGTCTTCGGAAGAGTTCTCGGCGGCGGTCGGCTGAGGAGTTTCATCATTGTCGGAGATCGCCTTGCCTACCGCAGCGCCGGTCTGAGAACCGAGAAATCCCAGCAGCGCGGTGGCGCCGACACCGAGCGCGAACACTTGCCCGATTCCCGGGATCAAGAACAGAGTTGCGGCTGCGACTCCAGCGGAAAGCCCGGCCGCTCCGCCGATAAAACCGCCGGCGTAAGTGCCGAGTTCAGTGGCCAGCGCAGCGGCTTCATTCTCGGAGCGGGTCAAAAACACGATCGAATCTTTGGGTACATGCTTATCGAGCAATTCCTTTACAGCTTCTTCCGCGCGTTCGCGGGAACCAAAAACGCCAATAGCAGTTTCCAAGTGAGCCTCCTCGATTCCTTCTCGGTGTGATTTGATGGCGACCCGAACGGGGATTTATCGGTTCGACGCGGCTGAGCCAGGGGGAACCTTACGAACAGCAACCCCGCTCTTGGCCGGTTTCTTGAGGGGAAATTTGCTCCCGGGCCGAAATTTTGTCAAGGGAAAACGCTTTGGGAATCGGCGATTCAGCAGAACGGTGGGCGCCTAGTACGGCTGATAGTTGGGTATCCAACGAGCAGCGAACCGAGTGTGTCGCGATTACGGAAGCCGCACGGGATGCGAATCGTCGGCGGGCATCGAATGCCGTGGCGCTCGCTACGCGCACCCTCCGCCATGCGCGGACTCGACGTAGGCGAATGCCAGCTACCACTTGAGGCGGGCGGTTCGCGAACCGCCCCTATCAGACCCGGAGTGCCCCATCAGAGCGCCGGGCCCCTGCCGGGGGTCTGCTGGGCACCCAAGGGGCACTGTTGTCGCCTTTGGCACCTCCCCTGTTGTGGCGCGTTGCTCCTTGTTTTTGGCGCGTGCTAACCTTCATGTCTAAGCCGTCCATACGGCTGAAAAGCATTGCCGGAGTGCGCGGGGACCGGCAGGCAAAAATCATCCATGGCCTTCAACAAAAGCAAAGCGCTGGAAAATGCGCTGAAGTACCTCAACCAGGGCAAGGTCGCCCAGGCCATCGGCGAATACCAGCTGATTCTGCGCGCAGACCCGAAGGATCAAGCCACATTAATGACGGTGGGCGATTTGTTCGCTCGCCAGGGAGACATGACGCAAGCCATCGAATATTTCGAGAGGCTGGCGCAGGTCTACCTGAATGACGGATTCAACAGCAAAGCGATCGCGATCTACAAGAAGATCGCCAAGCTGGCGCCGAATGAGCTGGCGCCGCTGGAGCGACTGGCGGATTTGTACGTGCAGCAGGGAGTGCTGAGCGAAGCGCGTCCTCTGTTCCTGCAGATTGCCGAAGCTCACCTGAAGTCCAATCATTCACAGAAAGCCGTGGAGGTACTGCACCGTTTGCTGGAAGTGGAGCCGGAAAACCAGCGCGTGCAAATGCGGCTGGCCGAACTCTACGGCATGATGGGACAGAAAAAGGAAGCCGCGCTGACTTATCAGGCATACGCGCACCGGCTCTTTGACCGCGGTGAAACGGAAGAAGCGGAAAAGCTGGTGGAGCGCGCACTGGAAGTAGACCCTGGAAACGCGGCGGCGATTCTGCTGAAAGCGAAAACGCTGAACGCCAGCGACAAGACCGATCAAGCGATCGCGATTCTGGCTACGCATCCAGAAGCGGAAACGGACGGCGAGGTAACCAAGCTGCTGGTGGAGTACGAACTGCGTGCGGGACACGCGGACAAGGCCGCGGAACGCGCGCGGCGGCAACTGGCGCGCGGACATGCGCATTACGGACTGCTTTACAAGGTTGCCGAGGGGATTATCGAAGGCGCGCAGCCGGACCGCGCGCTGCCCATTTTCACGGAATTGCGCGGGGCGATGATAGAAGCCGGCGCGCAGGATCAATTTCTAAAATTATTGACGCACGCCTGCGAAAGGCTGCCGGGGCGCACCGAGCCGCTGGAAGCGCTGGCCGACTTCTGCAGGACCACGAGCGATCCTTTCCGGTTGAATGCGGCGCTGGGCCAGCTTTCCGATGCTTATGCAGCGCAGGAGAATTTTCCGCGCGCGGAAGAGTTGCTGGTGGAGCTGGTGGAGCGCAACAAGAATGACGAACGGCTGGTGGACCGGCTGAATCAGTTGCGCGCACGGACGGGCGGAGCCCCGGTGGCCGGTGGCACCAGCTCGGACGGGACGGCAGCAAGTTCGACGTCCAACACAGGTTTGCGGGAAAGCGCGGCTCAGGAGCAAAACAAGCTGGTGCCTCCGGCGCCGCTCCCTATCTCCGAGGAAGCGCTCGACGAAGAAACGCAGCGGTACATTGCGCAGGCGTTGACAGATGTGGACCTGTTTTCCAGTTACGGACTGACGCAAAAGGCCACGCATCTGCTGGAAAACGTGCTGCAACGCGCGCCACGGCACACGCCGACGCTGGAGCGCTTGCTGGATCTGCATTTGGGCGCGGGGAACGATCGGCGCACGGCGGAATTGGCAGCGCAGCTGGAACAGATTCATCGCGAACGGAACGACACGGTCAATGCGGACCGCTTCGCCGAGCTGCGGCAGAGATATTCGAAGGTTGCGGGGCTGACGGAACAGGATCTACCGGTGGCGCCAACGGCGGCCGCTCCGGCGCCTGCCTCGGCAGGAACAGCGGCGACGGTGCCTGCGCAGGCATCGGCGGCTGCTCCGGCGGAGCCTCCAGCTTTTGAAATTGCGCCGGAACCGGCGCCTGTGGCTACGACTGCCGCGCCGCAGGCGGCGCCCATCGAGTTTGAAATTCCCTTGTCCGGTATCGAACCAGAGGAGCCGCTGCCTCAGGCGCCAATCGCCATTGCGCCGGAGGGAGCGGCCGCCGCACCCGTGGCACAGGAAGCAGCGCCCCAGATAGCCGGGGTGGGCGAGGAGCTGGATCTTTCGGACGAATGGGAAGCGATTGCGTCGGAGACGACGGAAGCCGCCGATGCGCCCGCCGAAGCAGAAGTGGCGGCGGCCAGCTTAGAGCTTGATCCGATCGTGGAGCCGGAGCCGGTTGCGGCCGAGGCGGCGGAAGCGACTGATACGAATGCAGCGCTCGAAGCGGTGTTCGAGGTGAGCGCGCTGCCGGATGAAGAGCCCGACCACGACGTACGGCCTGAGCCGTTCCTCATCGAAGCGAACACTCCGCAGTCCGATATGGCGGCGCCTGAGCCGGAGGTTGAGGTCGAGGCTGAGGCTCAAGCTGAAGCGTCCGTGGAAGCTGCGGCGGCGGAGCCTGAATTCGAACTTCTCGATGTGGAGGCGGAAGAAGAGCCAACAGCGGAAGCGATTCCTGACGCTGTGTTGGAAATTGTGGACGAACCTGCCGAGGTAGAGGCGACTCCTTTGGGCGGGGCCGAGTTCGAACTGGAACTGACGCCTGAGACGACTTCTCCGCGCGATCATGCCGGGGCGGCAACGACCGAAGATTTCATTAGCGAATTGGTGGCGGAGCTGGACGACCTGGAAGCTCCGGTCGCGCCGGATGTGCGGGAGCCTGCGACCGCGGCTTCATCTGCGTCCGCGCCGAAAGATATACACGCAAATCTGGAGCAAGTGTTCGCGGAAGCGAATGCTACGCCGATGGCTGCAATCACGCCGCCACCGACGAATGGCTCTACCCACAAAAACGTTGCGGCTGCGCCGGCTGCGACGCCCGGAACGCTGGAAAATCTGAACCAGCTTTCGGAAGTCTTCCAGGAGTTCCGCGCCGAACTCGGAGAGATGGGCGAAGAGGATGAGGACCTGGAGACGCACTACAATCTGGGCATCGCCTACCGCGAAATGGGATTGCTGGATGAAGCCATCGGAGAATTCCAGAAAGTGGCTAAGGCCGTGCAGAAGGGCAAGCCCTTCCGTTATGAAATGAATTGTTCCGTAATGCTGGGGCTTTCGTTCATGGATAAGGGCGAGCCGAAAGTGGCTTCGCTGTGGTACAAGCGCGCATTACAGGTGCCGGACCTCGAAGAGGAATCGGCTTTGGCGCTGCGTTACGATCTAGGGCTGGCGCTGGAATCCGCGGGGGAAGCGGACGCGGCGCTGGATAGTTTCCGGCAGGTTTACGCGGCTAACATTGATTATCGCGATGTGGCCGACCGCATTGCCACGCTGCAAAAGCATTGACCCTCACCGGCGACAAATGCAATTCATGTTGCAAATATATGGGCGGTGAGCGAGTTTGCGGATAGCGGGTTAACTGGGCACAACGGCTCGACTCTGTAGGTTCCTCACCGGGAGCGTAGAATTCCTCTCGCCATGTGAGAATCAGGAACTCCCATATCACATTGGCGATAGAATCGACCGCAATCCATTGTGACGGCTCGACCGCAAAATCGAAGCGCCTGGATATTCCTTGGAGTTGCTATCGCGGTATCGATCGTCTTCGCGATTCCGATGGAGCAACTGGCTCAGGAAACGCCTCCGGGTACTAATTGGTTCCTCCACTCCTGCGACCGCGCCGTACCCATGCTCTATTTGGGCAACACTGTGCAAGCGATTCTGACACCGCTCTTTGTGTTCCTCCTGCCATGGCCGAGCTCGATTCTTCCGAGAAAATTTCTCTCAACATCCTCGCTCCGCGCCTCGCACGCGAGGATGCCGTCTGGTGTGCGAACCGAAACTCAGCCGGCATTGTTTATCGGCACGGGCTGGCTGTTTGCGCTGACGGTCTCGGTGGCATGGTGGTATGGGGTTCGAAAGTACGCCGGACTCCATGGGGCCTGTGGAGAGCTTTTCGAGTCGAGCCGTGCAGCCGACCCATTTCGCGTTGATTATGTAGCAGATTGTTCTCGTTACTTCATCTACCTGAGTGGATTTACCGCACTATGGACGGGCATCGCGGCCGGCGGGCTCCGTTTGCAATCAGCTCGCGCGGCGGAAAGCGATACTGCCGGCAACACCTCGTACCAATTCCAAGCGTTCTACTGGGCATGTTTCCTCGGTTGGGCCGTGCAATACCGCATAAACCAATGGTCCGCAATCCACGCAGCCAGCCCAAACCAGGAGTGGGCGAAGTTTGCGGTACTAAATTTCTGCTTCGCTACCGTGAGTTCCCTCTGGGTGTTGGCCTTCACGCGCTCCTTGTGGAACAAGAAACCGCGAACCTGGTTACTTGCATGCCTGCATGCACTTTGGATTAGCTTCCTCGTTTACCTGCTTACCGTACTTGCCTTCTTCTGGTTGGTTATTTACGCGGTACTGCCCGTCGTTCCCGCTATCACCACGTGGTATGTATTCGGCTTGGCTTGGGCTTTATTCGTTGGCACTTGGCGCCGGCGCATCCCGCGGAAACAATAGCTCGAAGTGTCTGGCCAACCGGTCTCCACCGCTGGCGGCGGCTTTGCGAAAATACAATCGTAGACACGATTCCGTTGCCAATTAATTTCGGGGCTTCAGTGCGGTCCTGCCCTGGCGCAGTCGTTTGACGCCTGGCGAAAACTCGAGGCTACTTCGTGCTTGGCTTAGCTTTTTCGGAGCCGCAGGATTTCAGGGCGACCCATTGCTGCGGGTTTACTGGGACGCCGTTCACATCGACCACCCAATGAAGATGCGGGCCGTTGGCGCGGCCTGTCGCGCCTACGTAGCCGATCACTTCGCCTTTTTTTACTTGGGCGCCGGGAGCGACTAGCAATTTGGACATGTGCAGATACATTGTTTCCAGGCCTTGGCCGTGGTCAATCGCAACCGTGCCGCCGAGTACGGCGAATGGTTGCGCGATTTTCACTGTGCCGGCTGCTACTGCGTGAACGGGGCGTCCGGCGGGGGAGCGCTGGTCAATGCCTGAGTGAATTTCGCCGGTGGGCTTTCCGTTGTGGAGGCGTTTCACGCCGAAGGGGGAGAGGACGCAGCCGGGAACTGGCGCGGTGAGCGGATCTTCCCAATATTTTACGTCGGAGACCGTGTTGCGGAATTCCGTCAGCGTTTGGATGTCTTCGGGCGTCGAGTGGAGCGCTTCTATTTGGGGCGTGAGGACTACGTTTTGCGTGGGGAACGTGGTCGGGCGAATTGTGAGCTTTGCGGACGCGACCGTGGAGCCATCGTCGGCCAGAAATTTCATTTCGTAGGCGCCGGGAACGTCTGCGACGGCTATCGGCATCAGTCCCTGCCAGCCTCCGGTCGATTGTGGGAAGAGTCGGACTGAGCGGTCGTTCAGTTTTGCGGTGCTTGCCGGGATTTGGCAGGAGAGGCGAACGGTTTGGCCCAGGGAGATTGCCGCTGGCTTTACGGTGCAGGTTTGCGCGGCGGCTGACGAGGCGATCAGCGCGTAGAGCAGGGCGGCTAGTAGCGTGACATATATTCGCGGCGATCTATGATTGCGTCGCTCGTTCGCCGGGTTGGCGGATTTTCTTTCGCACAGGTAATATTTCATTTCGCGATAATTTTATCGGGTTTCGACGCGGGTAGCGGACTGCGGTTGAGCGTTTGTGCGGAGCTCGGCGCGAAAACGACAACAAGAAACCAAAGCTGCCCGCTCTGTCCCGAAAAGCGCGGGACAGAGCGGCCGCTACACAATTCAAAGGCAACGTCAACTGCGCTTGGTGGACGGCTTTGCGACCCTTCGATTCGGCGCTGCCGAAACCCGGGGTGAATCGCGCTGTGGCGCGATTCAGTTGCGAGTCTGGCGATAATCTCCCATAATCTTAGGCCAATCATGTTGATACGGATTCTGCGCGTGGTGCTGCTGCTATTGTGGCTGGAACTGGGACTGCTGTTGATCCTGATGCCGTGGTCCGAGGTTTGGGACGTGAACTATTTTTTGTATCAGTATCCGGCGCTGGCGATTTTTGTGAAGAATCCCTATTTGCGGGGGATGATCTCAGGGCTGGGAGTGATGAACGTGCTGTTTGCGCTTGAAGCGTTTCGCCGCCGGACTGCCACCGTTGTCACCCGCACTTAAAAGACCGATTGTTTGCTACGTGACGGACCGGAAATCGCTCGGGGTGGGCGAGGGCGGCGCGGGTGTGCTCGGGAAAATTCGCGCGGCTGCCGCGGCGGGCGTGGATTGGATGCAAATACGCGAGAAGGATTTGTGCGGGCGGGATTTGCTGGCGCTGGCGCGGGAGGCTGTCGCTGGGTGCGGCAGCGCGCGAGTGATTGTGAACGACCGGCTGGACGTGGCGCTCGCGGCGGGCGCGGCGGGCGTGCATCTCGGGCGGGCATCGCTGAGCGCGCGCGACGTGGTTGGCTGGTGTAGAGGCGGGAACGTTGCGGAGGAATTTCTGGTGGGCGTTTCGTGCCACAGCTTGGAGGATGCGCGCGAAGCGGCGAGCGCTGGGGCGAACTATATTTTTTTTGGGCCCGTGTTCGATACGCCGTCGAAGAGAAGGATGGGAGAGCCGCAGGGCGTCGCGCGACTGGGAGAGATTTGCCGCGGCGTGACGATTCCGGTGTTGGCGATCGGCGGAGTGAGCGACCGGAACGCCGGGGATTGTATTTGCGCGGGGGCGGCGGGGATTGCGGCTATTCGGATGTTTCAGGAGGCGCGGGACGGCACGGTGATGAGGGCTGTGGTCGAACGGTTACGCGCGGCAGGTTAGCGGCGAGACCAATTTCCAAGGCAACGGCGGAACTTCAGCGGCTGAAGCCGCCGTACCCGGCGCTGCTTATGTCGTGGCTAAAGCCACGACCCACAAAGCAGAGTCAACTTAGCCGCTGAGCCAGCGGCCGATGGGTTGCAGTTCTTCGATGTGGTCGCAGATTACTTTGATCACGGCGGTGACGGGAATGGCTAGCAGCAGGCCCATCGCGCCCCAGAGGAAGCCGAAGAAGAGCAAGGATACAGTTAATGCGAGCGCGTTTAGACGCACGCGCCAGCCTACCAGTGCGGGAACCAGCAAGTTGTTGGCGATGAAATGAAACAGCGTGAGTATCGTAAAAATGCCAATAAACGGGCCGGGAGTGTGGAACTGTTTGATGCCGATGAGAACCGGCGGAATCCAAGAAAGCACCACGCCGAGATACGGAATCAGATTCAGCAGGCCGGAAAGCAAACCGAGCAGGAACGGAAAGTCCAGACCCATGCCCCAGAAGAAAAGCCAACTAAAGACGACGAGAATCAGGCCGACCAGCGCGGTGCCGACCACATAACTACGCAGCACCATGGTGACGTCCGCGAGGGTTTCCTTCACTTCGGTGCGCCGGGTGGCGGGAAATAACTGCATGGTGGCGTGCCAAACCTGGCGTTTGGCGGCGAGCATGAAGAAAAGAAGGAAGGGCACGAAGGTGGCGGCGACGACGACTTCGTACAAGGAACTTAGGCGCGCGAGCAGAGCGGTGCGAACCGGATGCGACTCGCCGACAGAGACGATGTGTTCGCCCGGAGTGGTGCCGGGTTCGATTTCGGAAACGTGCTCTTCGAAGTTCGCCATCTTTTGCTCGATGACGCTGGCGACTTGATGCAAGGGCTTGCGGTAGAGCGGCCAGTCGCGGCCAAATTGGTCCACGCGCTCGATCATGCTCCATGCGACAAACAGCACTGCCGCGATGGTGAACAGAACCACGAGGAGCGAGCCGAGAGCGCGCGGCACGTGCCAATCTTCCAGAAAGTTGACGACCGGATCGAGAAAATACGCAAGCAGCACCGCGACCAGCAGCGTGACCAGAATGGAAGAAGCCCAGTAACAAAAGGCAATCACGATTCCGGCAGCGATGATTTTTCCGCTGGCGGAACTCGCCGAGACGATCTTCTCTTCCTCAAGAGGCATGGCGGTACGATAACACAGCCAGCGTCGCGCAAATAACGGTGTGCTTGTGCGTACACTGGCCCGGAGGCCTGG
>Ga0116135_1001458_pt1 | contig 11868 bp, 8 predicted proteins | sample June2015DPH_20_1_FD_89738 | JGI IMG/M metagenome (GOLD analysis project Ga0116135, IMG submission 89738) | Peatland microbial communities from SPRUCE experiment site at the Marcell Experimental Forest, Minnesota, USA - June2015DPH_20_10 | ecosystem: Environmental > Terrestrial > Soil > Wetlands >... | reverse complement strand
TTATGAGAGTTGCTTTGAGAAGCTTTAAAGTTTAACGGCATGCCAGACTTTCTACTAGAAATCGGTTGCGAAGAAATTCCGGCGCGGATGCTTGGCGCGGCCTCGGAAGAATTGCGAGAACGCGTGAGTGCGTTGCTGAGCAAAGAGCGTTTGGCCGCAACCCAGATTACTTCGTTCGAAACACCTCGCCGACTTGCGGTGATCGCCTTCGGACTTCCCGACGCACAGCCGGACGTAACGGAAAGAATCACCGGTCCCTCAGTGACCGTCGCATATAAGGATGGCCAACCCACCTCCGCAGTGCACGCTTTTGCCAGGAAAACCGGAATCGATGTCGCCCTGCTAGAGCGAATGAGCACTCCGAAGGGTGAGTATTTAGCCGCAAATGTTGCCAGAAAAGGCAGGAGCGCGTCCGAGATTATTGCGGAACACCTGCCCAAAGAGATTTCTTCCATCTACTGGCCAAAGAATATGTACTGGCGCAAAACCAACGAACGTTTTGTGCGCCCAGTGCGGTGGTTGGTCGCAATGCTGGACGCAGAAACGATTCCGCTGGAGTTCGATGGAATCTGGGCGGGGAACACTTCACGCGGACACAGAATTCTTTGCGACGGCAGCGTAAAAATTTCACGAGCCGGCGATGCCTACATCGATGCGCTTCGGAAAGCGAAAGTTCTCGGCCGCGCCGAGCGTGAGCAGCAGATTCGTAAGGCGCTCGACTCGGCTACTCGTACAATCCCTGGCGCACGCTGGCGTGAAGACAAAACTCTGCTCGATAGCGTCGTAAGTCTGACGGAATTTCCCTCGGTAATTCTTGGTAGCTTCGATCCGCAATTTCTTGTCCTGCCGGAAGAGGTATTGGTCACGGTAATGCGTGATCATCAGAAATATTTTGCTCTGGAAGATTCGAGCGGCAAGCTGTTGCCGCATTTCCTGGCGGTGCTGAATACGGATGGCGACCCCGAGGGACTGATCCGCCACGGCAACGAACGTGTGCTTCGCGCGCGCTTCAACGACGCGAGATTCTTTTGGCAGACCGACCAAAAGCGCTCGCTACTGGATCGGCTCGATCTGCTGCGGAATGTCACCTTCCAGAAAGATCTGGGCAGTTACTACGAGAAGACCCGGCGCGTGCAGCGCCTGTGCAGCTGGCTGAGCGAGATCATCAAGCAGGATGGTATCGCGGTGCGGGCCGGAGTGATTCACAAGGCGGCGTGCTTGGCGAAGGCCGATCTGACTACCGAATTGGTGAAAGAATTTACCGAACTACAAGGCATTGTCGGTGGCCTGTATGGTCGAGTTCAGGAACTCGACCCCGGCCTGCCGGAAGCGACCAGGCTGGCAATTGCCGATACGATTTACGATCACTACAGACCCGAGTCCACTGATGACGAAGTGCCGCGTTCGACCGAGAGCGCGATACTGTCGATCGGGGATAAGGCTGATACGATTGCCGGTATGTTTGCCTTGGGGTTGGTTCCAAGCGGGTCAAAGGATCCTTTTGCACTGAGGCGCCAGGCGAATGGCATTGTAAAAATCATTGCGGAAAAGAAATTTCCTCTTCGGCTCAGTATTTTAATGCGCGACGCGAAGGCCGGGTATCAAGGGGCTGCGGCGGAAGGAAAATTCGTCACGGCTGAGAAATTCACCGAATCATTGAAGTCGTTCTTACACGAGCGTATGGAATTTTATTTGCGCGATGTGAAGGGTTATTCTTACGACGTGGTGAATGCGGTGTTGGCCGTTGGTGGCGACGATGTTGTGGATGTACTCTCTCGCGCCGAGGCAGTAAAGCAGGTGATGCACTTGCCTGAATTTCAAGCCATTGGCGCAGCCTGCAAGCGCATTCGAAATATTCTTAGACAAGCCGAAGAGAAGAACATCAAGTTCTCGGCCGAGTTTGAATATCTACCCGACGCCGCGGAAGAAGAAAAGGCTCTGATGGCTCATCTCGAAAGTAGAACAGCCAAAATCGAAGAGCACCGGAGCAAAAAAGAATACCTGGAAGCTCTTCTCCTGCTTTCAGAGATCAGAGAGCCCCTGGATAGATTCTTCGACAAAGTAATGGTAATGGTGGACGACGAAAGAGTTCGTGCGAACCGGCTGGCTTTGCTGCGAACTTTATTAAGAAGGTTTTCTTCGATCGCGGATTTCTCCGAGATTGTGACAGATAATAAAAACTAGCGCGTTGCTCCGATGATTGCTTTGAAAATCTATTGCTCTGAAAATCTTGATTTCGAACATCCTGGAGAGATAAGGACTCATAAATGGCGACAATGACCCTTCCTGAAACTGAAGCAAAAGAAAGAAATAAGAACGCGACCCAATACGTTTATTCCTTCGGTGGTGGCAAAGCGGATGGCCACGGCAAAATGAAGGACACGCTCGGCGGTAAAGGCGCTGGCTTGGCCGAGATGACGAATGCCGGCTTGCCGGTTCCTCCGGGATTCACCATTCAGACCGAAGCTTGCCGCGAGTACATGCGGCAGCAAGCAGTTTCGAGTAATGTCGATCGACAGATGGATGAGGCTTTGGCGAAGCTGGAATCACTGCAAGGCCAAACGCTGGGCGCAGGCGAGAACCCGCTGCTGGTGAGCGTGCGCTCCGGTGCGAAGTTTTCTATGCCGGGAATGATGGATACAATCCTCAACCTCGGGTTAAACGACAAGAGTGTGCAGGCACTGGCCAAGCGAAGCAACAATCCTCGATTCGCGGCCGATTCCTACCGCCGCCTGATCCAGATGTTCGGTAACGTCGTGTTGGAGATTCCGAAGCACGCGTTTGACGAAGTTTTCGACGCGAAGAAGAAGCAGAAGAAGACCAAGCTCGATACCGATCTCGACGCCAAGGCCTTGAACGAAGTGATTGAAGAATATAAAAAGGTCGTGAAAAAGCACGCCAAACGCGATTTTCCCCAGGATCCGCACGAGCAGTTAGTGATGGCGAGGGACGCGGTGTTTCGCTCCTGGCAGAACGACCGCGCCAAACATTACCGGCGCATTAATAACATCGGCGACATGCTCGGTACCGCGGTAAACGTGCAAGCCATGGTCTATGGAAACCTTGGCGATACCAGCGGCACAGGTGTCGGCTTTACGCGCAATCCCGCGACTGGCGCAAAAGAGTTCTACGGCGAGTTCTTGATGAATGCGCAGGGTGAGGACGTGGTTTCGGGTGTTCGCACACCAGTCCCAATTCTCGAACTCCAGAAGGTGATGCCACATGTCTACGACCAGCTTCGCGAAATTACGACGCGTCTGGAAAAACATTACAAGGACATGCAGGATTTCGAGTTCACCATTCAGGATGGCAAGCTCTACATGCTGCAGACGCGTAACGGCAAACGCACAGGCCTGGCAGCAGTAAGAGTGGCGATCCAGATGGTGGAGGAGGGTTTGATTACAAAAGAGGAAGCTATCTTCCGCGTGGAACCGAATCAACTCTACGACTTCCTCGTGCCTCGGTTGGATGAGAAGAGCACCAAGGTCGAAGTTCTTGCCACGGGCCTCCCAGCTTCGCCGGGCGCGGCCGTTGGCCAGATTGTGTTTACCGCTGATGCCGCTGTGGAAAAAGCCGGGCACGGCGCGAAGAATCCGGTGATCCTGGTGCGCGCGGAAACCACTCCCGAAGATATTCACGGCATGGAGGTGGCCAAGGGCATTCTGACCTCGCGGGGTGGAATGACCAGTCACGCCGCGGTGGTGACACGCGGTATGGGCAAGTGCTGTGTGGCCGGGGCCGGCGACATCGACGTAAATGAGAAAACCCGCGAGATGCGCGTGAAAGGTCAAACCTTCAGGGAGGGAGACTGGATCTCGCTCGACGGTACCACGGGCCGTGTGATCAAAGGCAAGCTGAATTCGCTCGATCCTTCGCCGGACGATCCGGAATTGCAGAAATTCATGGAGTGGGCCGATCCCCACCGCACTATGAAAGTCCGGGCCAATGCGGATATTCCGAGGGATGCAGTGCAGGCTCGGACATTCGGTGCCGAAGGGATTGGGTTATGCCGTACCGAGCATATGTTCTTCGGAGAAAACAAGATTCAGCACATGCGTGCCATGATTCTTGCCGATAACGAAAAAGACCGGCGCATTGCGCTCAAAAAACTTCTACCCTTGCAGCGCAAGGATTTCGAAGGCGTCTTCAAAGCGATGGACGGCTTGCCGGTTACGATCCGCACCCTGGATCCGCCGCTCCATGAGTTCCTGCCACGCCGCGAAGACTTAATGGTGGAAATTGCCACGCTGCCTTACGCCGACGCAAAAGAGAAAAAAGCGCTGGTGGCGAGATATTCGGATTACGGCGCGAAAGGTGCCGGTGATCTGAAGAAATTGTTGCCTGCGCTCCTCAGCCGCGTGGAGCAGTTGCACGAATTTAATCCTATGCTCGGACACCGTGGCTGCCGCCTCGGCATCACTTATCCTGAGATTACTGAAATGCAGGCGCGCGCGATTTTTGAAGCGGCTGTCGCCGTGTCAAAACAAGGCGTGAAAGTGTTTCCTGAAGTGATGATTCCATTAGTCGCCACGGTGAAAGAAATGGCGAATCAAGGAGCAATCGTCCGCCGCGTTGCCGAAGAGGTCTTCAAGGAGAAGGGAACTCGCATCGATTACCTCGTCGGCACGATGATCGAACTGCCGCGCGCAGCCCTGGTTGCTGACGAGATTGCGAAAGAGGCTGAGTTCTTCTCGTTCGGCACCAACGATCTCACGCAAACCACTTTCGGATTTTCGCGTGATGACGTGAACAAAGTACTGCCGACTTATCTTGCGGAAGGGATTCTCAAACAGGATCCATTTGCTGCGCTCGATCAGGAGGGAGTGGGGCAACTGGTCAAGATGGCAACCGAACGCGGACGAAAGACGCGCCAGAATCTTAAAGTCGGCATCTGCGGCGAACACGGTGGCGAACCTTCTTCGGTGGAGTTCTGCTATAAGACTGGGCTGAATTATGTTTCCTGCTCGCCTTTTCGCGTGCTCACCGCAAGACTAGCCGCGGCGCAGGCGGCAGCCGCCGAAACGCTGAAGGTAGAAGGCGGTAGGACCAAGTAGATTCTGGATTCTAGCGAGAGGCGCAGAGTCGACGTGGCTCTGCGTTTTTTCTTTTACTGAACTTTCTGCAATCGCGCGATCAGTTTCTGCGCCAGACTTTCTTCCGAGTCGGACCAAAGCAGCCGAGAGCTTGCACCGCTGTGTTTTTCGACCTTCATCGAGAAGTCCACCAACTTCGCTACATTGTCGCGAATCTTTTCGCGAGTTTGTTCGCTGAGTTCGGTCTCCGGTTGCAGGTAGTAAGAATCTAAACCAAGATCGACCTGAATGTGTCCTGTCTGGCGGTATGTTTCCTCGTCGAATTCTTCCCCTTGCACTATGACCTTGACTAAGGCGGGTTCCAATAGCCAATTTCCATTCGACACATCCGGCGTCCACAAGTCCCAATAAGCTTCGAAAACGTAAGCATAGTCGTCATGCACGAGTTCGGCGGCAATAAGAGTGGCTTGACCCGGATCAATCCCACTCGGGAATCGGCGTTCCAGCAGCGTTGGTTCGCTCCACGAGACAGGGTGTAACCCAAAATAAGTCACTCCCGGACGCTGCGTGGAAAAAGGAAACTGCTGCAGAACCGTGAAGGTGTGCGGAAGCATTTCCGGTGCAGAAAAATCGCGGAACCAAAGACTCAAATAAAGTGGATCGGACACAAATTAGCTCGACTCCTGCCGCATGAAGTGCGGTAGCACCATTATAAATGTCGTCACGGGCGAGCGGTATTGGGATCGTCGGACGGAAACGCGCCCCATCGTGTTCCCAGCGAAAAAATGGAGTTCGTTGCAATTCTTTCACTTTGTTGGCGTCTCCGACGGGACAGATTTTGTCCGAATCAGGCATATTTTCTACAGCGTTCAGCAAGTCAAATTAACTACAGTCTGGGAACTGCGGAAATACTGGCAAACCCTGAACGTCCAGAAAATCTCGTCGACTGGCAGCAAACTTTACCAACAAAACTCTTCAGGACGCACGGGTTATTTCTTTCAATCGGCTGAAGACGGAGAAGTTGCACAGAGGGACGACATTTTGGTTCCAGAATTGCACCCTTTTTTCCGTTTTGGCACCAAGGAGGGAGATAGGTATGGAAGCACACAGCCCCTCAGGAAAAGTGTGCTGGATATGTGGTAAAGCCGTTGGTTGCGTCGGAAGATTGCAAGGTGGATGAGCAGCGGAGGCTACCGATTATCAAAGCGAAAACAGATGGTCGAGGAATATTTCGAGGCGGCGTCCGACGAACCCGATTGGAATCCTCGTTTCAACATAGCACCAACCCAGCCCGTTCCAGTGATCCGTCAAAACCCAAAGGAACCAGGCCGAGAATTGTCGCTGATGCGTTGGGGTTTGATTCCTCTGTGGTCAAAGGATATGTCCGGTGCAGCGATGATGATTAACGCCAGATCGGAAACAGCTGCGACGAAACCAGCGTTCCCTTGGCGGAGACTCGAGGATCAGAAGACTTTGAACCAGAGAACGATCAAGGCGAAACTGATGGGAGAACTGTCCGAGGATGATTTCAAAACGATGAAGGCGTCCATTGATACAGAGACCAAAAGGATTCAGGAGCAGATAAAGGCTTTGGCAGAACGATCCACTATGGAAGAATTGATCACCCAGACCGAATGCGAAGTCATCAACTTCGGCAAGTCGTGGCGGGAGGCGTCTGCCGCGCGAAAAAGGGGAGCTTCAAACAGCCCTCTTTTAGAGGGTTTTGGCATTCGACTAAGAATTGCGCTACTTTTGTCCACCTTACCACTCGTTAATTCAATGCTTAAGGACGTACTGGCGTCCTTGGTCTTGTTGGCGTCCCCGACGGGATTTGAACCCGTGTTACCGCCGTGAAAGGGCGATGTCCTAGGCCAGGCTAGACGACGGGGACTTCGGTGAGGTGAATGCTTGCTGCGACAATTGATCGTAGCAAGCGCTTTGAGGTCTGTCAAAATGCTCTCGGAAAGCGGTTCAAGATAATCTTGACGAACGCGACACTCACGCCCGCGAAATCAATCTGGCGGTTACCTTGACACCTGGGAGAACGGAGATAATCAGGAGTCGGGAGTAACGCTTCCGGAATGTTTCATTGCAGCTAACCGCTGACGTTATTCTTCGGCCGATGACGGCCGCGACCGTCGCGATGTTGCGAGCCCGCCAGGCCACCAGTTCCAATCGCCCGCAAGACGAAGGAGCGCGGGACCGATCACAATACGAACCAGCGTGGCATCGATCAATACGGCAACGGCCAAGGTGAATCCGATCATCTTGACCACCAGGAAACTTCCAAAGGTGAATGCCGCAAACACCACAATCATGATCGCGGCAGCGCTCGTAATCAGGCCTGCGGTTCTGGCCATCCCCTCCGGGATGGCATCCATTTCACTCAGGCCGCTCCTTCTGGCTTCGAGAACACGCGCAACCAGAAATACCTCGTAATCCATGCTCAATCCGAAAACGATTGCAAAGGCGACGATCGGAACCAGTGGAAACACGCTGCCCGCTCCCCCGGGAACACCCAGGAAGCTGCTTCCGTGGCCGTTTTGGAAGACGAAAACCAACGCTCCGAAGGATGCCGCCACCGAGAACAGGTTGAGTGCGATGGCCTTCAGGGCGACGATGACAGATCGGAACCCACAGAGTAGCGCAAGCAGCGTTCCCCCCACTACAAGCGCCGTCACCGGTGGAAGGTGCTCCCTGATAATCGTTTCATAATCGGCGTTAAGTGCCGGAATGCCCCCAACCAGAAGTTTGGCGCCAGGAACCCCGGTGAGAACTAGCGCGCCCGTTTTCCGAAGTTCCCGCACCCAGGTGACTTGGTCGCGAATGGAGACCGAACTCGCGGGTATCACCTCAAGCAGCGCCGCTTTCCCGTCACCACTCAGAAACGTTCGGCGCGTCTCCCGCGAGAGGTCACGGAGGGAAGCCCGGTTGCTCTCCGCAATCGTTGTGATAGAAATCACGCGGCTGCTGCGAGGGTCGCTTGCGAGCCGCTTGCTGACACGATCAAGCGCATTCCACCCAGGGTCGGTTTGCGCAATGGAGTCCGTTGGAAGCTCGATAATGACGCGCAACGTTTCAACCACGCCTTCCCGATCCATCTGCTTCAGGGCGTGGAGAGCACGCACCGATTCCGCTGCCTGCGGAAGCCAATCTCCGCGTGGCATGCTGGTGTCCAGATGTCTGATCTGCCAGGCGAGCAGAAGCAAAGGAGCGCCTGCCACAAAGAGGGCAAGCCAGGGATGCGCAACAATTCCCTTTCCCCATTGCCGCCAGCGCTTTCCCATAGTCCCGGCCCGATCCGCATCCAACTTTGGAGTAAAAGGCAAACAGCCAAGATTAATCCGCGGACCGAGCAACCCCAACAATGACGGAACGAGAGTATTCGTAAGCAGCACACTCATTCCCGCCACCAGGAATCCCGCGATACCGATGGAGCGGATTTCGCTGATTGGAACCGTCAGGAGGGCTAGAAATCCGATGGCTACCGTCGAGGCTGAAATCAAGAGCGTGCGACCTGCCTGACGTGCCGCGATGACCGAGGCCGTGGGTCCATCGTTCCCAGCGGAAAGAGCTTCCCGGAAGCGGCTGACCATGAGGAGGGCGTAGTCGATGCCCAAACCCAGGCCCAGCATGGTAGCCAAATTCTGAACCAGAATGGACAGGTGCCAGCGCTGAGCCAGAAACCCGGTTATCGCCAAAGTGGTGGCAATGGCAAGCTGGCCAACCGCCAATGGAATCAGGGCCGCGATCAGGCTTCCAAAAGCCACCAGCAGCAGTGCGAGGGTCACCGGAATCACCAGACTTTCGGCGCGCCGCACGTCGTCGGCGCTGGCTTTCCGAATATCGAAGTTCAGCGGAATCTCGCCTGTGAGTTCGAGCTTAACCGCTGGATAAGAGCCCCGCAGTTGATTTTCGAGCGAGCTTGCCAGCTGGTGAAGCTTCGGAACAAGCGACTCCACCGGACCGTCGGTTGACGTGAGGCCCACGAGAACAAACGTTCCCCCTCCCCGGCCCAGAAAGATCGGATCGTGTGAGTCGAGATAGGACACCACTCCCGAAACATAGGGTTGCCCTCTCAGTGCGGTCACAATGGTTTCCAGCGCTTGTCCATTTTCCTGCGAACCTGCCGGCGGAAGTCCCTGGACCACCAGGACTACCTGGTCCACGAACGGCGACCGAAAACGATCGGCTAGCTCTTGCCGGACAGTTTCAGCCTGGCTGCCTTCGACGCGGGTTGCGGTCTCGAGGTGGCGCTCCGCGTGGAAAGAGAATGGAAGAAGTGCAATGGTTCCTGCGAGGACGATCCCTGATACCCAAAAGCGGCGCACATGCATCGCATTCATAATTTCATACAAAATCGTCGTCGCGCTAGCGTTTATATAGGGACAGCCTGCCCCGCCTGCCCGCGGAGCGTAGCTCGGCTTCGGGCTCTTCTAACAACGCCGAATTGTCAGCACCCGATCTGCTAAACTCTCCCCATCGGCTTGAGAGGATCAATACCCACCTTACTGTTGTTGGGACTGCTTGCCGCGGTCCAACCCGGAGCGCCAGACCCTCGCCTCGGCGTCTGGACGCTAGTCTCAGCCCACTCCAGCGTGGATCCTCCGAATCGGCTCTCCATTACAAATGTGCATGACGGAGTGCATGTAGTCATGTCAGGCGAAAAACATTTCGATTTTACTGCGAGCCGGAACGGACACGATTCCCCGGCACCCGGCAATCTCGGGTTCAATCAAATTGTTCTGCACCGGATCGATAAAAGACAAGCCGAGGTCACGCAGAAAAAAGACGGCACGGTTGTGGCGACGGTTCGCGAACAGCTTTCGAAGGATGGAAAAGAGCTAACGTCCACGACTGCGACCCCGGGCCACGCCGATCAGATCACCGTGTGGACGCGAAGCGGAGGCGCAAAATCCGCCACTGACCTGTTCGTGGGAGAGTGGACCGAAGATCTGAGCAAGACCCGTTTGCGGCAAGGCTTGGTGCTCAAGATCGAGGCGGATGGAAGCGGCGGAGTCCGTTTTCTGGGCGACTACAGCTATACCGCCCGTTTCGACGGAAGGCAATACGATCTAAAGAATTCACGCAACGATACCGTGACGCTTGAACTTGTCGATCCTCACACGGTGGATGCGACTTACCGGCGGGACGAGCAAGTGGCTCAGACGGATAAGTGGATCGTTTCCCCTGATGGGCAAGAGATGACGCTATCCACCACCGGCACGTTGGAATCGGGCCAGCGAATCACGGAGAAGCTGGTGTTTAAGAAGCAGTAGCGCGGCGAAGAGGCCGATCGTCAGCGGAGTAGAACCTGCGCAAACCACCCAGACGCTAACCGCATCGAAGAACTCTGCTGCTTTCTGGGCCAAGAGGTGACGGTTTTGCGCTCTCGCATTCTGAGCATTCTGCTGGCTTTCACTTGTATTCTTTCCGGCGTTGCGGCGTCAGCATCTCCGGTCGCGGTGCGCTACAAAGTAGGCATGATTCACGGCTTTCTAGTGCTAAGCACGCTGGATGGCGTAGCGATCGCTGCCGGCGATTTAACCCAGGTCGCTCGCGGCGATCAAGTTACAACTCAAGTCGTATTCCGCTTCAAAGACGGCTCGCGACAGGAGGAAACCACCGTTTTTTCGCAGCACGGCAGCTTTCGGCTTATCTCCTATCACATGGTGCAGAAAGGGCCCGCATTCAAGAAGCCAACCGATCTCTCGGTTGCGTGCGCCACTGGACAGGTTACGGTTCGCTACACCGACGATGATGGCAAAGAGAAAGTAGCCAACGAGCACTTAGCGCTGCCGCCCGATTTAGGCAATGGTCTGATTCCCGCGCTCCTGATGAATCTCCCAAAGGGCACGCAACAAATTGAAATCCCCATGGTGGTGGCCGGGCCGAAGCCGAGGCTGGTGAAGATTGGAGTGACCGCCCAGGGGACGGCACCTTTTTCCTTAGTGGGATTCAGCCGTGAGGCTGTGCACTATGTGGGGAAGATTGACCTTGGCGGCGTCGCCGGCGTGGTGGCACCGGTGATAGGCAAGCAACCGCCAGATGCGCAGATTTGGCTTCTCGGCGGCGAAGCTCCGGTCGTTCTAAAGTCCGAGATGCTGTCTTATGCGGGAGGGCCAGTTTGGCGGATTGAACTGGCCGCGCCGGTTTGGCCGCAGGCATCAGCCGCTGACTCAAGAATGGGAAACGGGGCCGAACGATAAGCGGGCGTGAAACTCTCGTCTCACACTTGCTCCGAGGCTTCGACCTTGGGAATCTCCTCGATACACTCAGGATCTCCGGCAGCGGCCATGCATTGGAGGCAATCCGCACCGCAATCGATACCTCTATGGTGCGTCTCGATGGTCAGTTCGCGCTCGCAGATCGGTGACACCGCGTTGACCTCGCGAGCCGCGACCGAAATGATGCCTTTGCGATACATAAATTTCAGAATGCCGTTGACCGTGTCTTCCAGGGACGGGTCCGGTTTGCCCCACGCGGAGGCATCCCGAGCCATTTGATAAGAAGAGCTATCGTACCGCTTGAACTCCATGGCGGAGATGTTGTCGACAGAGCCTACCAAGAAATCGAGCAGGGGAAAGAGAAGGTCTTCCTTCCGGCATCGCCGGATCAACTCGGGAACGAAATCAGGAAGGCTGAAGCTTTCAAATTGCCGGCCAGTTGCTTGGGTGATAAGGCCGGTGATATCCGTCATGTTCGAATAATCGTCGCGAACCACATGGTAAGTCTTATTCGCGGTACCCGGAGTGGTAGAGATGGCAACGATATTGTTCGCCACAATGTCGGCCGGAACAAAGCTGACCTGGTTGAGAGTATCGACGCCGATGCC
>Ga0116135_1001456_pt1 | contig 11875 bp, 11 predicted proteins | sample June2015DPH_20_1_FD_89738 | JGI IMG/M metagenome (GOLD analysis project Ga0116135, IMG submission 89738) | Peatland microbial communities from SPRUCE experiment site at the Marcell Experimental Forest, Minnesota, USA - June2015DPH_20_10 | ecosystem: Environmental > Terrestrial > Soil > Wetlands... | reverse complement strand
TGACGATCTGGCCGTTTTTCAGATGGTAGATATTCAACGCTGCACGGTGATCGGCTTTTCTGTCGGGGGAACGCCCATGAACTGCCCAAGGTGAGTCCCGCGCATCGTGAACCGCGCCGCAACCTTGTTTCCCTCAGAAATTAGCTCTTCCACCGTCCACTGAATGTCTGGAAAGCCCCCTCGCATGATCCCGACGATCATAAGATAGCCAGCAGGACCGACCATAGGCTCGGGACGCCCCGGCACATGAAAAATGGCCTCCGGCGATACGAGTTCCTGGGCGAGGTTTTCGCTCGCCGAGTTGATGAACTCGACGAATTTTTTCATGAACTCAACGTTGTTGTTGCCCGACATTTTCAATCCCCAAAATCCCAGACGTCGTTTTCAGCGGTCCCAGCAGCGCACGGCAGCAGCCAAGGTTAGGATTGGTCCACCTGCTGCATTTGCTCCTTGTTCATGCGGCCACCCTTGACGGTGATCGCGGTCAAGGCCGCGCCTATGTCGCGCAAATCATCGGAGGTCAGTGCAACATTGACCGCTCCGACGTTCTCACTGAGATGGTCCAAGCTCCGCGTTCCCGGGATCGGCACAATCCACGGCTTCTGTGCCATCACCCAAGCCAGTGCGATCTGAGCAGGGGTGGCCCCCTTCTTCTCGGCAAGTTTTTTGAGGAGGTCGATCACTGGCTGGTTGGCGGTTATGGCTTCGGCGGTGAAACGCGGGAAAGCGGAGCGCATATCCGCGTTGGGATCGAATGTCGCATTGCGGTCGATCTTCGCCGTGAGGAAGCCTTGGCCGACCGGCCCCCACGGCACGAAACCGATACCAAGCTCCTCACAGGTTTGCAGGACGCCGTTATGTTCGGGGTCGCGCTGCATGAACGAATATTCGGTCTGCACCGCCGCAACCGGCTGCACGGCATGGGCGCGACGAATGGTGCGGGCGCTCGCCTCTGATAGCCCGAAGTGCTTCACTTTGCCTGCCTGAATCAGTTCCTTGACGGCTCCGGCCACGTCTTCGATTGGCACGGCGGGATCGACGCGGTGCTGATAGTAGAGGTCGATGTGATCGGTCCGCAGCCGCTTGAGCGATTCCTCGACCACACGTTTGATGCGCACCGGACGACTATCCAAGCCAATGGTGCCGTCGATTGCAAAGCCGAACTTGCTGGCGATCTTCACATGGTTGCGGATCGGCGCAAGGGCTTCGCCGACCAGCTCCTCATTGACATACGGCCCGTAAACCTCGGCCGTGTCAAAGAAAGTGACGCCCTTCTCGTGGGCGGCCCGGATGACATTGATACCCTGCGTCTTGTCGGCAGCCGGTCCATAATTGGCGCTGATGCTCATGCAGCCGAAGCCCATTTCCGAGACTGCGAGCGCTCCCAGTTTCCGTGTTTTCACGACCTAGTCCTTCCGAAGCTCCGAGTTTCTCGGGCGATTTAGGTTATTTTCCTTCCGCCCTTGGCCAATCTAGGCGCTGTGAATCCATGTGATTAGAGGGTATATTTGCCTTAGACCTATAACCACAGGGTATGAATGGAGCGGGCAACCGTCACGGATTTGATCGCGTTCCTCGCGGTCGCGCGGGAGCGGAATTTCACCCGTGCCGCCGCGCAACTCGGCGTATCGCAACCGGCCCTCAGCCGCACCATACGTAGTCTAGAGGCGCGCCTTGGCGTGCGGCTCCTGACACGTAGCACCCGCAGCGTTGCGCCTACCGAAGCGGGCGAGCGCCTCGTTCAAACCGTTGGGCCGCATTTCGATGGGATAGAGGCTGGATTGGCGGCCCTAACCGCCATGCGCGAGAAGCCTGCGGGCAGCCTGCGTATTACATCGGTCGAACACGCGTCAGAGACGATCCTTGCGCCCGCCGTGTCCCGGCTTCTGACGGACTACCCGGATATCCGGGTCGAAATCATCAACGACTACCGCCTGACCGATATTGTGGCCGAGCGGTACGACGCGGGCGTGCGTCTAGGCGAACAAGTTGCCAAGGATATGATCGCCCTACGGATTGGGCCGGACTTCCGGCAAGCTCTCGTCGGTACGCCGTCCTACTTCGCCCGGCGGTCCAAGCCGGATACCCCACACGACCTGACCGCTCACGCGTGCATCAACCTGCGGCTTCCTACGTCGGGTGGCCTCTGGTCGTGGCCGTTTGCCAAAGACGGGCGTGAGCTGAAGGTGCGGGCCGAAGGGCCGCTTTCATTCAATGCTATCCCGCTGATCCTCAACACCGCCTTAGCCGGTCTTGGTCTGGCGTATCTGCCCGAGAGCGTAGTGCAGGCGCATGTGAAGGCAGGCCGCCTTGTGCGAGTCCTTGCGGACTGGTCGCCGCTCATGACCGGGTATCATCTCTACTACCCCAACCGGCAGCCAAGCCCCGCCTTTGCCGTGCTGGTAAAGGCGCTACGGTACCGTGGGCCAATCTCTCAAAAGTCCTTCATTTCCAGGCGAAAAGCGCTTCGTCAGAATTCATGATTCGCCCGGGGGTGTGAGGGAACACGAAATCGCGAACGGTGCCCGTCGGGCAAATCACGCTTCCGAACGCATGACCGCGTCATGCAAAAAAGGCGGTCGTCCGCTCAATCAGCCAGTAGGCCGCAACGACGCCTATGCCATAGCCGATGATGACATCGAGCCGGTCAAAGGCTCGCCTGACCGCAGCAGCCTCCAGCAGCTGTGACGCAACACTGCGTAATGACCAGATCAACGACAACACTGCGGCCACGAAGACAAGCTGTCCGATCTCTACGCCGACATTGAAAAACAGCAGCGCGACGGGGATGGCGTGTTGCGGCAGTCCGACCTCAGCCAGGGCGCCGGCGAAGCCAAAGCCGTGCAACAGACCGAAACTGAAGGCAACCAGCCACGGCAGACGCGCCGTCAAGCTTGGCTGTCCGGCTCGTGCATTCAGAATCTCGACGGAAACCAGCATGATGCTGAGCGCGATGGTTGCTTCCACCGGCGGACCGGGAACGTTGACAAAACCCAGCGTGGCCGCTGCAAGCGTGATGCTGTGTGCGATAGTGAAGGCCGTCACGGTGATGGCGACACGTCGCCAATCCCTGACAAGGATCACCAGCGCCAGCACAAACAGAAGATGATCGAAGCCGAACAGGATGTGTTCAACGCCAAGGCGCAGATAGGTCGCCGCAACTTCTCCCGCGCCGGGTGCGGCCTGAACGACAAACGCGGTCCTGGTCGGCGACAGCCGCTCGGTCTGTATCGCGCCGGCAAGGGTTTCGATGCGAACCAGGACGTCCGTCGATGTCGCCGAAAGACCTTCAATGCTGACCACCTGTCCGGTGAGCGCTCCATCCCGACGGATAGTGCGGCGTTCGACATAGGCACCGTCGCCGAATGAAATCCGTGGCGCTCCCAGATCCTGAGTACCTTCGGGCAGGCTGACATAGATCGCCAGCCGCAAGTCTTCGCCCCGGGCCGGTATCTTGAAAAGCAGGCTGTAGGTGTTTTGGTCGGTCTGGCGCAATTCCAGATAGCCCGGCCGAAGCTCATCCGCGCGCGCGGGTTGCGCCACCAGAATGCCCAGAACAGCGAACAGTAAAACGAAATGTTTCATCGGCTGGTTTCGACTTGCGCTGACTTGGCCGGCGGCATCTCCACCACAATTTCGTAACGCTCCCGAAGCGAGGCGTAGAGTTTCTGCTCCGCCTCGAGCCGCCGCGCATTCGACCACTCGCGGCGGACCGCTTGGCGGACCACATCGAGCCGCGGCAGGCCGCCTGGTATTCGTTCGGTGACATAGACGAAATGCTGTCCGAAGCTCGACGGGACCGGTCCCTGCCAGCGGCCCTGCTCCATCATCGACAGGCGCTTGGCGAATCCGTCACCGAATATGCTTGCCACCTCATGTTGGGACACCGCCTGAAATTCCCCGCCGAGCAGGAAGGGATCGCCGAGCGCCGTGGCGTCCACCGCCGCATCCGCGTGCGCCAAGGCGTCGGCGACGTGCTGGCTATCGCGATCGATCGTCGCCGCGCGCCGCGTCGCGCTCAGGAATATCTGGTGGAATGTGAAGAGGTCCTCTGTCTTGAAGCGCTCCGGGTTGGCCTCGAGATAGCTGGCAAGCTGGGCCTCGCTGGGTTCCGGAACAGACGCATCTTCAGCGAAAAATTCCATCTTCTGCCGCACCCGGCGGCGAATGATGACGTCGTCGCGGTCGAGGCCCGCGGCCCGGCCCTCGCGGTAGAACACTTCGTCGCGAATGTAATCGTCGACGAGCCCTTGTAGCTCCGCTGCGCCCGGCGGGCGCTGCCAGGTACGGGCGAAACCTTCCGCGAGGTTGGCAATCCGCGCCGACGAAATAACGATCCTTGTCGGCGCCTCAGCCTTCCTGTTGTCGACCAGGTGAAATAGGCCGAATAGCGCCGCGCCGAGCACGAGAAACTGGAATAGTGGCTCTCTCAGCAACGCGAATTTCAAGGCGCGCACCATTTCAAAGCGTGAACCGGATCAAGGCGTGTACCAGATCGGCGACGTATAGGCCCGCTCGGTCGTCGTCATCGGGGCTTCCTTCGGCATCGTGACGCCGAAATATTTCGCGTCATAGGCGGTCCAGCGCGGCGTCGGTATTTCGATCACGCGCACATAATAGAACGCGCGTACCGCCGGATCGAAATAGGGGTCTTTCCAGACCGTAATCATCTCGCCCGCGCCGATGCTGTTCGTCCACGTCGCGTTCGCAACGTCGACGGTATTGCCTACGGGTGTCTTGCTGCGGCCATCCGCATCGATCTTGCGGTCCCCGGACACCGCGACGTCAAAGATGCGCTCCTGTGTCTGGCCGTCCTTCCCCAGCCAGCCCTTGATGACCTGGATACGGTCCAGATTAGCCCCGATCGGGTCCTTGAGTGCGGCGACAAGGAACGAAGGCGACTTGCCTTTCGGCGCGCTGTTCAGATCGCCGCCCATTGGAACACCCTTGGTGTAGCCAACCTTCGCCGGCATGCGGTTATTGGCGTCGCTGGCCTCGAAGTCCCAGCCGCCGAAGAAACGAACGACCATACGCGGGCCGGTCGTGGCATAGGTCTCGCGGCGCTTCATGGCATCGAAAATCGCCTCACGGGTATTTTCGGTTGCCCAAACCGCGGCGTAGCCGGAAGCGGTCTGTTCCCAGCCCATGATGACGGCTTTGTCGGTCTTCACGAATGGATGCGTCGCGCGTTCCGCACTCGGCTCCGAGGAAGACGTCTTGCCGAAGAAATTGTCCTCCTCGACGGCCGCAAGCCCGGTATGCGCGTCGGTACTGCCGACAAGGCCGAACTTGTAAGGATTGACGCCAAGCTCGGCTTCCATCTTCAGACCGTTCTTGAGGGCCGAACGAAGATATTCAAATTCCAGCATCTCCGGCTTCTTCAATTCGGTCAGATCAAGATTTCCCTTGTCCCAACGCTCGAAGTTGGCGAATTCATCATTGGGTGAAAGAAACGGATGGGTCTCGCCGTCCCCCTTGATCTGGGTGGCTTCATAGAGCGGTTCCCAGCGGGTGCGATTCTCGGCATATTCGCGATCGATCCGCTTGCCGGTGAACGACTCGACGATGGGGAACATGCGGCCGTTACTCAGATTGCCGTTATGCGCCAGCGCGAGGATTTCGGCGCCGGTTTTTTCTTCGCACATCGCCATCCACTTCCAGAGGTCGCGGGGATTTGGGCTTCCAAGCGGTGGCTGGGTGGTGAAAGGCTCGATCAGGCTGGCCTTGGCGCCATTGTCGCGCCAGATGACGTTGCGATGAAGATTGTTGCCGCCGGCATTCGAGGTCCATTCATACCCGATAAACGCGGTGAAGCGGCCCGGATCGTTGGCCTCTTCCGCCGCCTTGATCGTCTCGCGCCAGGCGCTGCGATAGGCAGGCGTGCCAGGCGTCGGGAAACCCTTCGGCAGTTCTCCCTTGCCGAAGCTGGTAATGATATCGATGGCGGCCTGCGCTCCCTTGCCGGAATTGATCTGGTCATACCATTTGCGGCCTTGCGGCGTCGCCATCAATACGGGATCGGCATTCATCAGTTGCGGAAAAAATCCCATGCCGTCCGAGTGGTCTGATACGACCAGAAAATCCAGCGGCCGCGATAGCTTCGCATGCTGTCCGCTCGACGCGATCACCTCCTCGCCCTTGGCAAAGCGATAAGCATCCTTTGGACCGAGCCGCGCTCCGAAGGCACCGGCGTCCATGGAAAATGAAGTATGGGTGTGGGTGTCGCCGAAGAATGGGCGGGTGGGAAAGTTGCGGCCCGCATAAGGCGAGTAAGGCGGCTTGGCCGGAAACGCCTTCTCGGCGGACTCCTGGTCGAGTGTGCCGATGTCGGTGGTTACAGTTGGATCGGCGGCGAACGCCGAAACCGTAACGTTGGCTATCAGACTGGCCGTGAGCAGAAAAGTGAAACTTGTTCGTTGCGGGATTAGCAAGGTCATTGCTGTCTCCTTTACGGTTTCAAATCAGATCATTCGGGCCGCCTTCATGCGAAAATATCGAGGCCACTCATTACCTGATACCTCGCACACTGCCGTCGAACATGCCTCCCTGGAGCTCGAAATCACCCGGCTTCCAGGTCTTGTCGAACCAAGGTACCAGCGGCGCGTAGAGCCGCAGCAGACTGTTCCAGCTCTTGCCTGGCGTGGTCTGCACCCAATTGGCTTCCTGACCTGCGGGAGCCCTTGGGGCGAACCATATGGTCACTGAACCATCGGCATTTTTCTTGATGTTCCTGTCGTTGCTGTCGAGACCCGCAAGTTTTTGGTCGGTTTCCAGCATCGAACGCGTCTGTCCGTCATAGACCATGAACGACCAGAATTGTGCGGCCGGAATTGGCGCGGGCAGCGTGATCTTGTAGGTCTTTGCGCCATCGAGATACTCGCCTTTGGCATCGCGACCGGCATACGCATAGGCCGAGCCGGTGCCCGGCTTCGAAAATGCCATCGCGGGCGTAATGCCCGTGGCGTAGTAGTGGAACAGCGTGCGCGCGTCGAGCATGCGTTCACCGTCAAGCAGAAAGTCGTATTTACCGCCGATGAACGCGGTAGCCCATTGGCGATCAGGGTAGAACTTTACGCGTTCGTCGCGCGGCGCGAATACGATGGCGCGCGCGGTTGCGTTGGCGACCGCCACCGCATCCGTGAGGATGCCTTTCATGCGCGCATCTGGCGCGAACGGCGTGCCTTTCTTGATGCCAACCGCAGCGAACAGTCCAACGATTTCCGGGTCAAAGGCGTCGGCGGGCTCGTGCTGTACCACTTCATTAATCTCTTCGTAGAAGTGGAAGGTGTTGGCGTGAACCGTGTTGAACTGCACGCCGGACAAGTCAACGAACGCTGGCGCCGGCGGACTACCGGCGGCGGACAACGGATAGACCCGGGCTTTCGCCTTGACGCCATTCGAGGCGGCGGCGATGTCGCCGTCCTTGACGAAGGCGCGATAGAAAATCAGGTTGCTGTAGGTGGGAGGCTTCACGATGAGGTAGCCATCCGATGGCAGATTGCCGGTGTAGCCCGGCGGAACGAACAGGTATTTGCCGCCCTGTCCCTTGTCCGGTCCGGTCAATCCAACGTCCGTGACCCAGCGGAAAAAAGCATCGTCAACCGGACCAAGAACGCCCGGCGGCACTTCGACGACCACCGGACCATCCTTCAGGTCTACACAGCCAAAGACATAGACCGTCGTGGAATTTGCCGTGAGAAAGACTGATCTCGCGTCCATCAGGTCTTGCATGATACCGATGGCAGCGTTTGGCTTGACGCCGACCTGGCTTATTCCTTCGCAAGCTGCGTAAAGCGACGCAGCGGGTATGCCTGAGAGAAACGCCTCCATCCCGCGAGCGCGATCGAGATTGTCGTAGACCTTCTGTACGGTCTCGGCATCCGGTAGCCCGTCGAAGAATTTCAGCGTGCCGATGCTGGTCTCAACCTTGTCCGGAGTCGTGATGTAGGGCGGGACCTTGGCGGAATATTTCGGCGCGGTCTGCGCCTCGGCAAACGTAGCTGCCAACGAAAAGACGAGTGTGGCCGTGAGCAGAAAAGTGAAACTTGTTCGTTGCGGGATTAGCAAGGTCATTGCTGTCTCCTTTACGGTTTCAAATCAGATCATTCGGGCCGCCTCTTAAGAATAAGTGATCTCTGCAACATAAAGTTGTCGTCAATTGTCGTTCTTCGGATCAACAGGGTCAATTGTGCCGATCGGCGCAAACGCTACGCCATCGATGTGTCAGTGGTGCTGCCACAAGATGCCATCCCTGGAAACAAGCCGCGTAGTACCGGCCCGCTTATTTCGGATCGTCGCCTTCGAGCGCATGCCCCAATCGTTCCAGTTCAAGGGTCAAACAGAAAAGCGCAAACAACGCGCCGCCAAGCAGCACCCCCCGTCCCGTCATCAACAGGACATCGGCATCGTCTTCGAGCGCCGGAAGATGCCTGAAGAAGACCACCGCGAATAATGCCCCGCCGAAGATGAAGCTGAGACGACCCAGGAACAGGAACACGTGACTCAAAACCGGATTCGAAGCTTGAAACGGGATTGGAACGCGTCTCAGACGGTACCAATATGCAATTTGCATGACCAGCAGAATGCCTGCTGTCGTCAAATCGTCGTAGGGAATATAGGGAAGCTGCTGGCCCGGATTACGCAATAATTGATTGAACGCCGGCAGCTCTCTCCAGATAAAGACCAGCGCTCCCGCTATTTGCACCGCGAGCAGCGAGGTATAGGCGGCCACACCTGGCCTTGCGTTCTCAGAATTCGCCTTCATGGAAGTCCTTCGGCATTTGGCGAGCGAGCAGCATATCTAAGGACCGTTAAGCGACGCTAGGCTTAAGTGCGTCACATTAAGCGTGAAGTTCTGTCTTGAAATCGTACACCGGGTAATCCCTGATGATCGGCACGCCAACCTCGAGCGAGAGCGCGGCATTGTCAGACAATGTGCGTCCGATCCTGACGTCGAATGGAAGGAACAGCCGACCGGTCTGGCCCGTGATCGGGTCTGAGGCGGCACTCCTCGGAGTGCCACCTCACATCTTCGCGCGGTGGGCGCGTCGTTGCGAGCCGATGAACTAGGCCGCTTTCTTGATGAGGCCGAGCTGCGTCAAGGCTGCGATGCCGTCGTCGAGACCGATTTCCTCAACGATTTTGCCATCCTTAAGCTGCAGCACGGTCGTTCCCGTGAACGTCATCTTGCGGCCGGTGTAGGCTGGCAGGCCTCCAATCAGGAAGTCATCGAAAGCGGGACCGGTATGCGTGCCGCCTCCCGCCCAACGACCGACGACGTAGTCGCCTTCCGCGATCAGGTCGGCTACGCCCCAGAAATTGAGATCCGGGAACGCCTTCCGAAAGTCGATCATGAAGGCCTTGATGTCATCGCGACCGCGGCGGGGTTCGTGCAGCGAATACTGCAACAGCATGTCGGGCGCGGCTAATTCGTCGACGATGCCGAGATTGCAGGTCTTGCCCCAGAAATGCGTGAACCATCGACCGACGATGGCCTTGTTGTCATCTTGCTTGGACATGTCTTGATCTCTCTGTTTGTTCCGATTTGTCACAAGGAAGCATCAAGCTTCCGGCCTGGACGCTAAACGTGCGACATTGCGGCAGCGCTCGGCGTCTGACCCTGTCGATAGAGAGTTCTCGGCGCCCGAACCACCCGCTTTCCGTCTGCGAACTCCCGGCACCTGCCGTCGCACGACCGAACCGATGGCAAAACCGGTGTCCACTTCTGCAGGACGCCTTAATATTCGACCCGGTACAGGCGCCACCGCTTCGGCACGCCCTTGAGCTGGTGAGCGCCGCGGTCCTTGAAGCGGATTCCAGACTGCGGCATCAGATCCTTGACCGCGCTCGAGACCAGGACTTCGCCGGCACGCGCTTTCGCAGCGACACGCGCGCCGATGTGAAACGCGAGCCCGATCACGTCGGCCCCGCTCACATTGTATTCGCCGGCGTGCAGCCCCACCCTGATCTCCAGCCCCAGCGTGCGCACGGCCTCGCGAATTGCGGCCGCGCAACGGATCCCGGCAGCCGGGGCGTCGAACGTCGCCAGCAATCCGTCCCCCGTCGTCACGACCTCTTTTCCGCGCAAGGTCTTCAGTTCTCTGCGGACGGCGGCGTAATAGTGATTCATCACCTGGGTCCAGCGTGCATCACCCAGCCGCGCGGCTTTTTCGGTGGACCGGACGATATCGACAAACAGGATCGTGGCGAGCGTTTGTTCGAGTTCGGCGCCACGGTTGGCGGGGCGGCGCCGGATCGCGATCTTTCCAGGCAACGGTTCATAGCGATGGTTGCGTCGCCGCGCGATTGCGGCTTTTGCATAGTCCCTGGCACGCTGCTCGGTGCCGCAACGAATTGTTTTCACCCGCGGTGGAAGCGTCCAGTAGATCTTTCGCCCATCTCCGACACCATGGACCTCGACCGCGCCCCACTTCAGCAAAACCGTCGAGCCAACCCGGCGAATCCACCATGCCTTTGACGTGTATCCGGAAACGTTCGACTGATGGACGCCGATACGAAGGAATTTGGGCATGTGCGTGCGGCTGATCGAAAGGCCGTTTGAGCCTACCAAGAGTATAACGTAATCATAGATTCCCGCGTTGGCAACAGTACGCAAGCGCGCGTCGCGGAGCGTCAGTACGTGACGTTAAGCCTGACTTCCGTCTTGAAATCGTACACCGGGTAATCCTTGATGATGGGCACGCCGACCTCGAGCGAGAGCGCGGCATTGTCGGACAATTTTCGTCCGATCCTGACGTCGAATGGAAGGAACAGCCGGCCGGTCTGACCGGTGATCGGGTCGCCGTAATTGATCCTGATATCCGGGCTCGGATAGAAGGTAATGAACCAGCGGTCGGGAAGGCCCAGATTGAAGGTCGGCGCGAATTGCAGATTACTGATATTTTTTTTGGTCGGATCGCCGGCGAAACTGACGTCGTATCGAACCACCGGTTCGAGATAACTCGAAGAGTTGATTTCCGGCAACGCGTAGCGCACGCCGGCGCCGGGCATGATCTGCCATTTTCCCGAGCCGAGTATATCGTCGCCGGTCGGAGCGATGAGGCGCGCGCCAAAGCCGATCGTCCAGCGCTGGTCCAGATTATGGAGCAGGAGCGCCTGCACGTCAGCATCACCCACGCCCTGAACGTAATCCCCGTTGGGATTATCGGACGTCATCGGATTTTTGGCGAGCAAGGGCAGATCGGTGCGCAGCGCCAGCACCCATTGCGACGCCAAATCCAGCGAGTGATCGAACCGCAGATTGAGCGTATCGGTCGTGACCTCGCGCGTCGAACCCGGCATGCTGCCACTGCCCAGCGCGGTTTTATATTGGGTCATCATCTGGAACAGGTTCGGCGGCGGCCGGAACAGATCATTGCCGGTATTGGCATTTTGATCCTGGGAGGACGCTTCCTGCGAGGCTGCAACGGTGGGCCACAGCGTCCCGACGGCGAGAAGGCCAGCGCCTATCAGCACGCGCGCCATCATGACGACGGTGCTGCGTCCCTCCCCTGCCGCGGAACTTCTCGCGCCCATGCGCGACGCTCCCTATCGAGCCGCTACGCCGCGATAGCACCAAGGCGCGAGCCCTGGCCCAGACGCGCGTGTGGTTCTATTCGCTGCGCGATCTGTCGTCGATCAATTCACCTATTCCCTGACCACGCGCACCGCGCCGCGCGCCGCGCTGGTGGTCAGCGCCGCATAGGCCTTCAGCGCCATCGACACCTTGCGGCTTCGTTTCGCCGGCTTCCAGGCCTCGGCCTTGCGCGCCAGCATGGCCTCGCGGCGCCGGGCCAGCACGGTTTCATCCACCAGCAGGCTGATGGCGCGCGCGGGAATGTCGATCGCGATGCGGTCGCCGTCCTCCACCAGCCCG
>Ga0116135_1001455_pt1 | contig 11878 bp, 9 predicted proteins | sample June2015DPH_20_1_FD_89738 | JGI IMG/M metagenome (GOLD analysis project Ga0116135, IMG submission 89738) | Peatland microbial communities from SPRUCE experiment site at the Marcell Experimental Forest, Minnesota, USA - June2015DPH_20_10 | ecosystem: Environmental > Terrestrial > Soil > Wetlands >... | reverse complement strand
CCACCGGCAACGCGACAAAGATTCTTGGCGATCCGTTTCTGGATGCGATGGGAAGGTTCATTCTGAGTGCGCACATTGCCGGCGACGATTATGTGGCCTACGGCGACGCGCATCGCCGTGCTGCACCGTCGGGCGACGTGCTCTATCGTTTCGGCAAAGCGGTGCACGACGAGGAGTTGGAGGCGTTCGGAGCATTTTATGCAGAGAAGAGCGGATGGAATGCACAGGGGCAAGGCCTGGAGCGCGCATTGAATGAGAACCTGACCAGTCTGTTGCGCTCGCTGCCCGCGGTGCTTGATGCCTCGGAGGTCCGCGGAGCGAAGAAGCAGGACGTACTGGTGCGCGACGCATGGTATCCCGAGTTTGGCTTAATGACGGCGCGCGAAAAAGCCGGATCGACCGAGGGCATGTACGTAGCAGTGCTGGCCTCGAACAACGGACGCAGCCACAGCCATAACGACTCAGGGAATTTCGTGATTTATCTGGACGGGCAGCCCGTCGCAATCGACGTGGGCGTGGAGCAGTACACGGCCGAGACTTTCGGACGCGACCGCTATTCCATTTGGACGATGCAGTCGGCGTATCACAATCTGCCTACGGTAGGCGGCGTGATGCAGCAGAACGGCGTGGAATTCGAGGCGACGGACCGGAAGTACGAAACCAACGATCAGCATGCGACGGTTTCATTCGACATCGCGAAAGCGTATCCGAAGGAAGCGGGCATTAAAAAGTGGGTGCGCACGGTGACACTGGACCGCGTGGGGCATCGTGTGGTGATTGAGGAGGATTTTGAACTGGAGCGGGCTGTGCCTTTGAGCTTCACAGTGATGACGCAAAGGATTGCGATGACTGCTAGCGGCACCGGAGCCATGACGCTGGCTACAGGCAACGGGAGGGCATGTGCCTTGACGTTCGATCCTGCGCGACTCGAACCGAAGACTGAGACAATCGCGCTCACAGACGCGGGCTTGCGCGAGAGTTGGGGGAACCAAATCTATCGAATTCTGCTCAACACGCGAGGACCGGTTCAGTCGGGCAAATTGTCTTACGCATTTGAGCCGTCGATCGAAGTCCAGGTGGCCTCTGAAATCACTGCGGAGTGACCAGGTGATGCGCGATCGCGAATAAGGCCAGCTCGAGGCGCGTGGAGACGCCGGTCTTGTCGAAGATGTTGGAGAGATGGCGCTTGACAGTTTCTTCGCTCAGAGTGAACTGCTTGGCGATGTCGCGGTTGGAGCAACCTTCGACGATGCAACCGACGACCTCGAGCTCACGCGGGGTGAGGCCGTACGTTTTCCGCTGCGGGACGGCGGCCTGTTGCATCAGGTCATGCAGAGCAGAGACGAGATTGACCACGCGCTTGCCGCCAATCCAGTAGTCGCCGGCGTGGACGGTGCGGATAGCAGTCTGCAAGTGGCTGGCGAGCGCGTCTTTGAGCACGATGCCACGCGCACCGATGTGGAGCGCTTCAATGATCTGCTGTGTGGTGATAGTGGACGTAAGTAGCAGGATCTTAGCCGTTGAAGGGCCGTTCATGATCGCGCGCATGGCTTCAAGGCCGGGCAGTCGCGGCATGGAAACATCGAGAAGAAGAATATCGGGCTGCTTTTCGAGAGTTTCCGTGATGGCTTCGTCGCCATCGGTGGCATCGCCCACAACGTCAAAGCCCTCGGATTCGGTGAGCATGTTGCGAACGCCAATGCGGACGACCGGATGGTCATCTGCGAGAACGATTCGAATGGGTCGATCCATGATTGCTAAACGCCTCCACTAGAGCCCGCCCGCGCATGAAGAGATGCGACGGATCAGACAGGCATCTCTGCATCCAGCATATTCTGCAACCGCCGGGTAGCGACGCGCAAATCGCGGAGTAAAGCCGCGCCGTTATCCAACTGGTTATCCCCGGACAGACTCGCCTCAGATTCGAGCAACGCGCCCAGCCGGGCAGCCTCAGCGGCCCCGGCCATGCCGCAACCGCCTTTGATGGCGTGGCCGATGCGCCGGACCTCGGCCACATCGCCCCTGGCCATGGCGTCCGCCAGCACGTCAATGCGCTTGCCGAGATCGGTGACAACGGCCTGATACACCTGGCGCACTGCGGGCTCGGGCATGAGTTTGCGGAACTGAGCGAGAATTTCCGCGTTAACCACGGGTTCATTGGGATCGAGACGCGATACCGCGGCTTCAGGCTTGCCGCCGTCGAGAAGCTTGCGGAAAGCTTCGGCGCTGAAGGGCTTGAGCAGAAAACCTTCGGCGGCTGCCGTTAGTTCAAGTGGCGGGTTGCTGCCGCTGACGACATAAATGCGCGCCTGGCTGCGCGCGCGGAGCTCGCCGATCAACTGCGTTCCGTTCAGGCCGGGCATCTGCGAATCCATCAGGATCACATCGGGCTGTAGCGCCGGCGAACGGTCCTCCGCGGCGCTTAGCAACAAAAGGGCCGCAGCGCCATTCTCCGCGGTGTGAACGGTGTAGCCATTCATGGTAAGAACCGTGGCTGTGACTTCACGGCTGACCATGTCATCGTCGATGAGCAGGACCAGGGGGAGCGCGTCCTGAGAGGTGCGCTCGAACATACTTCTAGTGTGCATCCTGAGCCCGACGGTAAGGCGAAAAATCTTACCGATGGTAATCGAATTGGTTCCAATGCGTAGGCCAGGCTTGCTCTTCCCCTTGTTTGGCCGCGCTTTAGTGCGGAACTTCAGCCGCCGCGGGCAAGCCCAGCGACGCGGCTGCGGGCAGATCCTGGCCGCCGTGCCAGGGGCGAACTGCCGTCTGGAACTGGTTGCCACGGCGCTGCCACAGCTCGATCTCGAGGTCGTAGCGGACGGTAACGTTGTTGAGCCAGTAGGGACGATTTTCACCGAGCCAAACCTGGCTGTACTCGGCCTTAAGCGCTGAGAAGCCGTCGCGCAGGTCCTGACAGCGGCCATGGTCGCTGCTGAGCTCCTCGAGCAGGCGGCTCGCAGCCGTGCGCTGCGTCTTGTCGTGCTGCTGAGCAACGGCCTGTGAATACGCTGCAGCCATCTCCTGCGCAAGCTGGAACTTGAGGCCGATGAAGTCGAGGCGGCGCGCGCCCAGGTCCATAGCAGTGAGCGCGTCGGGTTCGGCGAGTTTGGGATTGCCGGCGCGTGCCTGCGCCAGCAACACGATGGCGCGCTCTGCATGAAGACGCAGATCGTGCACCTGCGGCAAGAGCCTCGATGAAATCTCCTGCCCCTGCGCGCTCCAGGGGTCGAGCCAGAAAAGCTCATCGCTGTTCATGTGGGCCTTGGCGGCGCCAATAGCCTCTTGCGCAGCCATCAACTCTTTTTCGGCCTCGTTGATCTTGCCCGTGGGATCGAGATGGAAAATGGCGCCGTAGGCGTCCTGGTAATTGGCGATGGAGCTTTCGCCGGGCTGCCACGCTGCCACAGCACCGAAGAGCACGCCGTACCAATCCATGTTGAAGAGGCCTTCTCCGTCGTCATTCCACACAGTGGTGAGCGCGCCAGTCGATCCCAGCCGCTGCCCGTCTCGAATGAATCCCTGGATGTTCCAGAGTGCGGTTTTGGCGACGGGGTAGACCTCATTCCAATTCGCGTCGCCGGGCGCAACCCAGGTTTCGATGCCGTTTTTGGCGAAGGGCTCGATCAACTTGTCGAAGCCGCTCGAGATCCTGTAACTCCAGGGCACGGCGATCATGTCTTTTGGCAGAGCGGAGACGGCGTCGGGATTGGCGTCACCGATATCGCCCCAGAAAAGCAGGCGACGGTTGAGCGGCGCGAGCTCGTCGTGAATCTGCTTTAGGAAGTCGATGTACACCGGCCCATAGCCCTTCTGCTCAACTGCTTCGCGGGTGCGGCCGGCACCGAGATCGAAGGTTTCGTCGGCGCCGATATGGATGAAGGGTGAGGGAAACTCCTTTGCGATCTGCGTGAACCAATCTTTGATGAGCGGGAGGGTCCCGTCTTGGCCGGGCGCGAGCACATGGCCGTGCGGAGTCTCCGCCAGATCCTGGTAGAGCTCGTATTTGAGCACATGATGCAGATGGCCGAAAGCCTCCTGCTCGGGGATGATGGTGACGTGATACTGGCGGGCGTAGGCCACCAGTTCTGCGGCCTCGGCGGGCGAGAGCGAGCTGCCGGGAGGCGCGGCCAGCGGCTGATCGGGATAAAGCAGTGTGTGCTCGAAGTAGGGCGAGTAGATGTTGATCTTGAACGCGGCGAAGACGCGAATCTGGTGTTTCTGGAATTCAAGCGTCGGAAACGGGCCGCGCGAAAGATCGTCGTCAACGCCCCTATACTTCATTGCCGGCCAGTCGCGCACGGTGCCCGTTGTCAGTACGCGAGCCGCGCCGGGCACTGGCAGCAATTGCTTGAAGGTCTGCACGCCGTAAAAAACGCCTGCGCCGGTGGCGCCGACGATAGTGGCATCGTGCGCTTCGACGATGAGGACGTAGCCCTCCGATTCCATCACGGAATCAAAGGCGAGGTTGGCGCGCGCCAGGATGGCCTTCGCTTCCGCAGAGTCGGTGCGCAGAAGCGTGACGCGATAGGGCGGCTGCGCGGCTGCGTGGGATTCGTCGGCGGAGGGAGCGATGCGCTTGACCGCGTCTTCCAGGTCGCGCGCGGCGAACTCGTCTTCTGCATCGTGGCCGGGAACAGCGACTAGAATTCTGGCCGGTAGATCGGCCGTCTGGCCAAAGCTTGCTTCGCGCGGCGCGGGCAAAAGCTTCACCTGTGTTTGCGCAACGCAAAAAAAAGGGAATAAAAGACACGTGAGAGCGAGGCTATCTCTGAGATGCAGCAAAATGTACCCACCTTCGTTATTTTCCATCGAGAATTCGAGGCCGATGCGACCATTGTAGACTGGGGAATCGCTAGGTTTTGCTCTTCGACAAGCGCTGCGTCCCGGATCGCGCACCGCGGAGTGAAAGGGTTGGATCAAGAAGATGAGCGCCACCGGCTCTCCGCACGCAGCAACACTGACTGATTCTGTGGCGATACGCCGCTACAACGCATTCCTGCTGCTGGTGGCGGGCCTCGGCGGCCTGCTTTACGGCATCGATGTCGGCATCATTGGCGGAGCGTACCCCTATCTGGCAGACACATCGGGGCTGACGACCACGCAACTTTCCTCGGTCGTGGCGGCCGTGCTGGCAGGGAGCGTCCTATCGACGCTGTTCGCCGGGCTGCTGGCGGACTGGATGGGCCGCAAACCGCTTATGATCCTGAGCGGATGCGCTTTTGCGCTGAGCATTCCGGTCATTGCATACTCGCAGGGCTACGCGCCGCTGCTCTCGGGGCGGCTGCTGCAGGGCATGAGCGGTGGAGTGATCGGCGTGGTGGTGCCGCTCTACCTTGCGGAGTGCCTCTCCGCATCGGATCGCGGAAAGGGCACAGCCATCTTTCAATGGCTGCTGACACTGGGCATTGTGGTTGCGGCACTGATCGGGATGTACTTCAGCTATCGCGTCGCGGCCGTGACGAAGCTCAACGATGCGGCGGCCCTCCACGTCTTCGAGGATCATGCATGGCGGAGCATCTTCTGGGTGTCGCTGCCTCCGGGACTGCTGTTTGTATTGGGCAGCTTCTTCGTCACCGAGTCGCCGCGATGGCTTTTTCGCCGCCAAGGCAGAGAAGCGGCCTATAACGCACTGCTCAAATCGCGCAGACCGGAGCAGGCGGCGCTGGAACTCGAAGAGATGGAGGCAACGGCCCGTGTTGCAGCAACCTCGACCAGTGATCGGGTTCGTGATTCTCTGCTGCGGCGCAAATATCTGATTCCCTTTCTGCTGGCCTGCGTCATTCTCGCATTCAATCAGGCCACGGGCATCAACTCCATCATCGGGTACAACGCGGGCATTCTGCTGCAGAGCGGATTGAGCGATCTTGCGTCGCATTGGGGCTACGTAATTTTTACGGTGGTGAATTTTCTGGCGACCACGATCGGCATGGTGCTGGTGGACCGCAAGGGTAGAAGATTCCTGATCATTATGGGCACATGCGGCGTGATTGTGGCCACGGCGAGCGTGGGGTTGCTCTTTCGGACGACGGAAAAGATTGGCGTGGATTGCCGCGACGCCGTGCAGGCGATGGCCGGACCCGATCAGGATCTGACTTTGCGATTCGACCCGGCAGAGGCGAGCAAACTGCTGAGCGCCACGGGCGATGCGGGACGCGCCATCGACAGTCGTCGCGCTTCGCTGGCGATTATCTATTCCTACGGCGACTTTACGGCCGCAACAAACTTTGTGCGCTCGGACGATCCGGTTGTCGCGACCATCAAAATCACGCGCGCGAGTTGCGTGCCGGCGAACAGAATCGAGGCGCTCTTCAAAAATCCCTTCGCCAACCTCACGGCGGCACAGACCGCGCCGCTGAAAATCGAGAAAGCTCTGGTGGGCAGCGTGCCTGAAGCCCGCCACGGCTGGCTAGTGGCGATGGGGCTTTACCTGTTTATCGCGTTCTACGCTCTGGGGCCGGGCGTGGTGGTGTGGCTGGCGCTGAGCGAGCTCATGCCCACGCGGATCCGGTCGAACGGAATGAGCATTGCGTTGGTTCTCAACCAGATGGTATCGACCACAATCGCCGCTATCTTTTTGCCCTTCGTGAGCAAGCATGGTTATTCGTCGATGTTCTTCCTGTTTGCGGGCTGCACGGTGGTGTATCTCGCTGCTGCAGCGTTCTTCCTGCCGGAGACGAAGGGCAAGACACTGGAGGAGATTGAGGCGCACTTTGAAGGAACGCCAGCTGCTGGCCGCTAGCATCCAGCTGCCAGCTATTCGTTCGGGGCTCGGAGACTTCGGAGCTTGCTCGGCACAGAACGATTCAATAAGCTGAATTCCATGATGAAAAGCAATCGCTCCATGCCTGCGGCGACGGTGATTCCGATTCTGATCTATCCCGATGTGCGCAAGGCGGTGGCGTGGCTCAGCAAATCGTTTGGATTTAAGGAACGCGTGAAGATCGGCGAAGGCCACCGGTCACAATTGAGAATTGGCGACGGCGCCGTGATCGTAGCAGATGTGCGATCGGGTCGACGTCCGCCGCGCGACGGTGAGCTCACGCACCAAATGATGGTGCGCGTAGAAGACGCGCGCGCCCACTGCGAGCGGGCCAGAGCGAAGGGCGCAAGGATCATTGCCGAGCCGGCCGATTTCCCGTTCGGCGAGCGGCAATATACAGCCGTAGACCTTGCCGGCCACCAGTGGACCTTCAGCGAGACGATTGAGGACGTGGCTCCGGAGACGTGGGGCGGCAAGACAGTCAGGGCCGACTGATTCCGATTCGATTCCTATTTTTCGACGACAGCTTTGGAGAGATTGCGCGGCCGGTCGACGTCGACGCCGTGCTCCAGTGCCATGAAGTAGGCGAAGAGTTGCAGCGGAACCACTTCCAGGATGGGCAGCAGATATTCGCTGGCTTGCGGAATGAAAATGCAATCCGTCGCGAGCGCGGGAACCTCTGTGTCTCCCGCATCGGCGAGCGCGATGACGCGCGCGCCTTGCGCTTTCATGTCGGCGAGGAGTTGGAGAGTTTTTTCGTAGCGCAACACTGAGGCATCGAGGGTGCGATCGACCGTGGCGAGGACAACCAGGGGCACGCGATCGCTGACCAGGGCGTTGGGGCCGTGCTTAAGTTCGCCCACGGGATAGCCCTCGGCGTGCACGTAGGATGATTCCTTCAACTTGAGTGCGCCCTCGCGGGCGATGGCGTAGTGAATGCCGCGGCCGAGGTAGAGAAAGGTTACGGCCGATGCGTACTTGCGCGCCAACATGGCCGCTTGCTCGCGCCATGCGTCGAGTTGCGCGGCGATTTCGCCGGGCAGTGCGGTGAGTTCGGCGATGTGCGCTGAGACGGCGGCGGAATCCATGCGGCCCAGGCGGACACCTTCGTAAAGTGCGAGCAGATAGAGCACGGCCAACTGACAGGTGAAGCTCTTGGTGGCGGGAATGGCTTTTTCGACGCCTGCGGCCAGCGGCATGGAGACATCTGCCTCGACGGCCATGGTGGACTCGGCGTGATTGGTGATGGCGAGAGTCTTGTGGCCCTGGCGATGCGCTTCTTCCAGCGCGGCGAGGGTGTCGCTGGTTTCGCCGGATTGCGAGAGGACGAGCACGCTGGGATGGCGGAGGTCGACATATCCCGGGCCGCCGCGGACACTGTACTCGCTGGCGTATTCGACGTCGACGGCGAGGCCGCAGAGGTCTTCGAGGAGAATTTCGCCATAAAGGCCGCTGTGACGGCTGGATCCGCTGGCGGCGATGAGGACTTCGCCCGCGGCGTTGGGCCAGTACGCGAGTTCCGCGGCGACTTCGGGCTTCAAGCTGCGCCCGTTCAGGTAAAGGTCGATTGTGCGCTGCAGCGCTTCCGGCTGCTCGTAGATTTCGCGCAGCATTGCATGAGAGGCGGGGGCGTGAGGGAATGTGGACATGGGTTTCGTTTCAGCTACAGAGAGCCCGCGTGGAGGACGGGCTCCTGTTTCATTTTAGCTGCTGCGATTCAGCAGTCAGCCGCCGACGCCGAGCAGGCGCGCAACAGGCCGCATATCCCCCGCCTCCAGGGCGCGGTTGACGGACTCAAGTTGGTTGAGGGTCGCGATTAGCTGTTCTGTGGATTCGTTTTCGTCGTTTTCTTCTTCTCCTTCTTCTTCTTCTTCTTCGTCTTCGTCTTCGTCGCCGTCGTGGTCTACTTCTTCCTCTTCGTCTTCCTCTATTTCGTCCTCGTCGTCTTCACAATCCTCGTAAGGATCGGGGGCGATTACGTCGCCGTCGGGAGTTTCGGAAACGCCTTCGACGGTGCTGAAGCCGATGGCCCAATCGCTCTGATCGACGCTTTGCAAGGCGAGTTGCAGATCATAGAGGAGGGTGGATGCGTTCTGGCGATCGATGGTTTTGTTGACGAGAGCGCGCAGGACGCGGGTGATGGTGAGTTGGACGGCACAGCGATCTTCGAGGAGGGGAATGTCGAAGGAATCGATCTTGCTGACGGGTTGTTTGGCGGCCCGGCGCAACCGAGAGTGGAAGAAACAAAAGGGCTCGTCCCTGAGGGAGTATGCGTGGCATTGCTTGCCGGACGGCATGATGTGCCGACATTTGGGTTTCATTCTTTGCTCCTTTGCGTATCCACCCCCCTCCCCTATATGGCATACTTCCATATTTGAAAACAACGGGGTTACGGGCCGGATATATACCCGGGTTTACGGGACTGCAAGGCTGGAGGGTTTTCGGTCCGTCCCGAGGTCTCCCTGGAGCCTGAGACAAGCTCAGAGAGTTTGGGGAATTAATCTGCAGTGAAAAGGGTCAATTAAGTTCTTTGGATTCAGTTGGCTTGGGAAATGGGCTCTTGACTTCCGAAACGATGGGGCTGGGGCGATCCTGCCGGAACGGCTTCTGTCCCCGGTCCCCGAAAGCGAGGGGCCAAGGGCACCCTCGTTGTGGCTCGGGAAAAGGAACGAAGGATAAGGCCACCCGCCAAAAATTGATCGGGTCTACCTGTGGCCCATGCGTTGGCCGGTGAAGTACTCTAACGCATCTTTCCGCGTTCGCACTTTGTCGCGCACAATTGCCGGATTCTTGCTCTGCCTTACCGCCGTGCCGCTTACCAGGCTCGCCTGGAGGTCATTGAGGATGGGATCTTCTGTTTTTTCTTCTACCCACTCCTCCAATGCTTGAAGCGTGCCGGTTGCCGCGGCTGAAATGTCCGGAATGTCTGCCCTCGCAGATGCCGAATTTACAAGTTGCGCAAGGGTTGGCGCGTCCATAATGCGCTTACTCGTCAGCATCTTGTCGGGTGGAATTTCGAGCCAGTCCCTCAATGTCGCCAAAATCGACGCGTGGTCATAAGGCACATTGGTATCTGTCCGGAACACTGTCCCAGCCTTAATCCATGGTGAGATTGCTATCATCGGCACACGCACTCCAAATCGGTCGAAAGCAAACCCCTCGCGCCCGGGATTGCTCTGTACATCCGGGCTGGCCGCGCCCGACGGCGGCAAAACGTGATCGTACGTTCCGCCATGCTCGTCATAGGTAATTATGAGAAGAGTTTCATTCCACGCCGGAGACCGACTTACCGCCTCCCAAATTGCCGCCAGGAATTGCTCACCCAATGTCACATTGTGTGGCGGGTGCTCATCATTCGCCCTGTCCATGAAACTCGGTTCTACAAAGGAGTACGCCGGCAGAGAGCCGGTCTTGCAGTCCGCCTGGAAATCCCCAAATCCCTTGAAGTGATCATCGAACTCGAGGGGCCACAGCCTCGGAAACATCGTCCGAGTCAAGGACGGAGTGATATCCGTGTCTGCGTAAACCGTCCATGTTACCCCAATCCCGTCCAGCACATTGAAGATTGTGTTCACATCCCAGTTCAGTGGATTCGGCAGCGATCCATTATCCACGTTCCCGTTCGATGTCCCAGCATGTACAAACGATCGATTCGGCCAAGTCTGGCTCGGCACTGAGGAATACCACGCGTCCGACACAGCATAGCTCCGAGCTAATGCGGAGATTACAGGAACCTGCCTTGGGCTGAATGGCTTCATCATCTCGACCGAATCCGCAGGTTCCACCTTCCTCTGATAATTCACCACGAAACCCATCATCGGAAATCTGGGGTTCTCGCCCGGCAGATCGGGCCCATAAATCTGCTCGGTCACGTCATGGAACCCCTCTTCCGGATCGACATTCGGCGTGGTCATGTTCGTCGCACTGTCGAAGATAGAAACTTTATCCGCAGGATCACCGTTGAAATACCCTTCATTCTTCGGGTTCCACAATTCTGAGTTCAGTCCATTAAACGGCGTCGTATTGGCTGTGGGCAGAAACTGGCTTGGCGCCGTTGCGTCTGCCCCGTACAGCCAGCCCAGCATGTTGTCGAACGAGCGGTTCTCGAACATCACAACGACGATGTGTTTGATTTGAGGAAGAATCCCCACTGATTTCTCCTGGGCAATGGTAGAGGCCAACATCCTAAGTGTACTTTCCTGTTTTGGCAACGCGGGTCAATCCATCAAATCCCACGAACAGCCTTTGTCCTGTCCGCCGGGCGCCCCATCCTTTCGCAGCCTCACCGTGAAAGGGTGGGGGGTAAGCTCCCTGATTCGCGATCTGTCCCGGGAAACGCCGATGTCGCCGGGAATGTTTCTGAATTCATGCCAAATCGCCAATGCGCGAATCGCTCGGCTGCGCTGGGGTGACAGCCGCTTGCGTCATTGACTGGGGGCGAAAAGCATCCCGCAAGGGCTGAAGCCCATGTCAATTTTGCGGCACTTGCGGCACCCTTCGACTACGCTCAGGGCAGGCTATAAGTCGTGCCCTGACACTTCGTGCTGTCCTTGAACAGTTTTCCGCAGCCTGTGCAGGCCGGCGGTACGAATGCGCGTCCGGAACTTATTCTGCGGCAGGACCGTAGCTATTCCGCAGGAGGTTGACATGCATGACATCAAGGAGCGGTTGTCTCTATTCTGGCTCTTCGCGTTGTTGAACTACCTGTATGCGGACGTGCTTGCCCTGTGGGATGTTATTGGCTCGCTCAATATAGCCGACGCCGCACATCCACATCTCCCACCATGGGCTCTGGCGGGTTCAGCGGTTTTGATGGAAATACCCATCGCCATGATTGTGGCGTGCCGACTGCTTCCGTATAGAGCGAACCGGCTGGCGAATATCATCGCGGGAATAATTTTGACCCTTGTCAATGGCGTCCTGACCTACGTTCCGCCTTTTCTCGGCGCCCGGACGCCCGCTCTTCCTGAGTACCTCTTCTTCGCGACGATTGAAACTGTGTGCACCTCGATCATCATCGGGCGGGCGTGGACCTGGTCGCCCAATAATGCCGAACTGAGTACGAGTTGACGTAAAATCGCCGAGGCGGGAATGAGCGGCTGCGAGGCGAGT
>Ga0116135_1001454_pt1 | contig 11881 bp, 9 predicted proteins | sample June2015DPH_20_1_FD_89738 | JGI IMG/M metagenome (GOLD analysis project Ga0116135, IMG submission 89738) | Peatland microbial communities from SPRUCE experiment site at the Marcell Experimental Forest, Minnesota, USA - June2015DPH_20_10 | ecosystem: Environmental > Terrestrial > Soil > Wetlands >... | reverse complement strand
CTGCATCACGACATGCATCATGCTGCTTACGTCAAGAATCTGAATGCTGCGCTCGAAAAGCATCCTGAACTCGCCGGCAAGACCGCCGAAGATCTTATCCGCGATCTTAACGCCATCCCTGAAGACATTCGCGGCGCCGTCCGCAACAACGCAGGCGGCCACGTCAACCACACCATGTTCTGGAAGATCATGAAGCCCAAAGGCGGCGGCGGTCCCAAGGGCCCCATCGCTGAAGTCATCACCAAAACCTTCGGCAACTTCAAGGATTTTCAAACCAAATTCAACGACGCCGGCGCCAAGCAATTCGGCTCCGGATGGGTCTGGCTCGCCGGCAAGCCCGGCGGCGAAGTGCATATCATGAGCACTCCCAACCAGGACAGCCCGATTTCCCAGGGTCATTTTCCCATCTTCGGCAATGACGTCTGGGAGCACGCGTATTATTTAAAGTACAACAACCGCCGCCCGGAATATCTCACCGCATGGTGGAACGTGATCAACTGGGACGAAGTCAACCAGCGTTACGAAGCTTTCAAATCCGGCAAGCACGTCCAGGAGCCTGCGATGGCCCGCTAGAGTCGACTCATATAAGGAAAAGCGATGTGAGAAAGCCCCGCGTTGAACGGGGCTTTCTTCATGCGCACTGCACTGCAGCCAATAGCTCCTACGCCGCCTGCTCGACGTACGCGTCCGGCTCCGCCTCAAATTCTTTCCTGCACTCATCCGAGCAGAAAAAATATTTCTTTCCCGCAAACTGCGACTGAAACTCAGCCGAACCTTCATTCACCTGAATTCCGCAAACCGGATCCTCCGTCATAGTGCCTCCGTCGAGATGTGAATTTTTCGTTCCTACCGCTTCGCTGCAACCCTGTTTCCGTTTCCCGGCCGGCTCTCCAACACGCTCACTCGATTAGAATTCAACCTGTGCAACAATTTCCGTCACTAGCAGCCCAAAGAAAATTCTTCCACCCTCATGCAGCTTCTACTCACCCCAACCAGGAACAGGAACCGGGCATCCGGAAACGACGAACCCTGAACCGACCAGCGCCTTTCTGCATTTCCTGTGCATGCTCTGTGCAGAATCCGCCCCGGTATTTCGAACTTCATTCCTCCCGGCTCGCTACGACCGCCACAACTCCCGCCCCACACGCCTGTTAACGCGCCATCTTCGAAGGCTTGATTGATTTCCATGAACCGCGAAAATTCCGCTCCTAAGCTTTTCCTCAACTGCACCAAAAATACTGAATTGACCAATGCCCATTTCACTCGTACATTCGGTGTCGCACTCGACAAGAAAATTAATTGAGCTCGGCCAGATTCGAACCGCCGGGACGAACTGTAAACCGTACTTTCGCACTCATCTGTACTCATCACATTCATTAAGAACTAAAGCATTCAACACCAGACCCAAGAGATAAAGTGGCCGGCACTCATGAAATCACCCAATCCATGGATCACCTACCGTACGCGTTTCCTGGTCAAAGCCAAGCAACTCAACACCAGCCTCAACTTCACCGACGTTCTCGGCCGTCTGCATTCCGGACGCAAAGGCGACTACCTCGTTGAATCCTCCGACGGCGTTCTGCGCATCGCCCCTCGCCAGATCTTCGAGGATATTTACGTTCCACTGATCGCCGATTCACTGATGTCCGATTTAACGATGTCCGACTTAACGATGTCCGACTCAACGGCATCCGTTACCGTCTCCAAATCCGCTCGAACCGGATCGCCTTTGGACGACCCGGCAGGGGCTCCCCACACCGGCATGCTTGCCCGACAACCCGCGAGCTGTTTATCTAAAGCGCCAAAGGAACAGGATTCCTTAAGCCCTGCACTCATCTCTTGCGTCATCCGCAAATCTCCCCAACCCGAACGCCGTCGTCGCAATTCGATGCCCGGCGCTCGTTCGGTTTGAGGATGGCCGGGTGAAGAACAGCAGGGACTCAGTGCGCCGTAGATTTTGGATGGCACAGCGCCTAGGCGCTGCGAGTACGGTTTCCGAGAGTCGGGCTTCAGCCCCTGGGGTTTCGATCTGAGGTTCACCATTGACATAAGCAGCACCATCGTCGCATGCGGCACCGCTGACACGTGCAGCACCGTGGAAGAGCGGCTCTTCAGCGCCGCGTACTGCGAGCCAATTTTTGCGGGCTTCAGCCCCGGCCCATGGGTTCGTATCAGGGCATCGCTTCAGCGATGCCGCCAGCGTCACCAAATCCACGCCTTTAGGCGCGGGAGCCCTATCCTCCGCCTCCAAAATTGCATCCCCAGCCCTATTGTGAAGTTTTGTGAACCCTCCATGAATTCCCCTTGTGGAAAAACCATCCCTCACCCCCGCATCAACCCCGTCATTGCTGGAGATACAACCTGTAGTGTTTCCCTCTTGACAGGCACCATAAGCGGGAGTAACTTTGCAATCCCATAGCTTTGAAATCCGCCTCGCGGGAACGAAGCGGATTTCGGCACGTGAACGGGAAAAAGAGGAGAGCAGTCAGGACGGACTGGCGCCAGGCCAGAGGTGACCCGGCGCCACCCCCGTAAACTCCAACGCCGTAGACACCTGCAGCTTTGTGATTCCGCTTGGCGGAGGCTCAAAGTCGCGTAGTGCGGTGGCCGTTCCCCGATCCTCCCCCGGGTGAACGCCCGATAAGAGCAAATGTTCTGTCAGGCAGCCGCTGCAAAGCGCTGCCGTATTAACAACGTGCGCATTTAGCAACGTGGAAGAGCGGCGCTTCAGCGCCGCGTTAGATGGGCAGTTTATTTGGGCTTTAGCCCCGTGGGAGTATTAAATGGAATCTCTAACTCGCCTCGTCACTGATTCGTTAACCCGGCATGGCTTCGATCGTCCCATCGACCCGCACCGCTTGCAGTGGTCTCGCTGGTTCCGTTGCGAGTCCTCTCATAGCCTGCTGGTTGTCCCCAGCAAACCCGGCATCTTCGCCGTCGCCGAAGAGATTATGTCCGTCCCTGAGGCTCTTTCGCCATCAAAGGCTCGGGAAGGGCACGACTTCAGTCGTGCCGTTACGGCACTAGGGAAGACTTCGGCTTCAGCCGCTGAGGGAATTCAGGGTGGCGGAGACATTCGGCGCAGCGATCCATCCTCAAACGTCAGTGCTGCTCCAGCCGCCGAGTTCAAACGCATGCTCGCCGTCCTGCAATTCTCCGAAGATGACGACATGGCCTTCGTCCTTGACCGTATGTTCACCCGCATTAATCCCATGCGCTCCCGGCTCGCCTCCGGTCAATGTTTCCTGCGCTTCGTGGTCATCGAAGATCAGGAGCAGCGCCGCAACATCTGCACTGCCCTGAATCAATGGCTCCAGGCTTCAGCCGAGAAAGCCTCCGGCATCCCCTCAGCTTTTTCCTCGTCGCTGGAATTGCCTCGTGTGGCGGTGGAGTTGCCTCGTGTGGCCGCGGGCGACTCGTCCGCGCCCTTCGCTAACGCCCCGGTTCCGCCGGGAGCCATCGCACATCTTGATTCCGGCGCGCACAAAAATCTTCACTGTTCCCAGCCACTTCCTTCCGGCTTCTAACCCGGAGGCCCGCCGGGTGAGGTCTTGGAAAGGGCACGGCTTTAGCCGTGCCGTACAGATGCGATTGTGAAAACGGGCTTCAGCCCCTGAGGGTCTTAGGTTTTGACCGTAAATACGACCACTGACTCAAGCACCGTGACTGACTCAAGCAGCACCGTGGAAGAGCGGCGCTTTAGCGCCGCGTCAGGCGGTTAAATAACTCGGGCTTAAGCCCCGCGTTCTTAAGGTTTTGAGGTCAGCAACACCACTGGCTCATGTAGCCCCGTGGAAGAGCGGCGCTTTAGCGCCGCGTCAGAAACAAAAACAATCAGGGGCTTTAGCCCCTGCGACAGCTCTTTAACAAACTGCACTATCCCGGACACTTACCGGTTCGGGAACGCCCAGATTCCCCGTCTCCGCCCGTCCCGGGGACGCCGAATCGGCACCAGTTGAATGGAATCTAATTACTTAATGGAGAAAGCCATGTCCGAAGTCAAAACGACAGTCCCCAATCCCACCGCAGCCGCCCCTGCAACCACCCCTGGCAAGAAGTCCATCGGCCTGTCCTTCCGTCGCTTCTTCACCAAGCCTGGCGTTTCTCCCTACGACGAAATCGAATGGGATCTCCGTCTCGCTCAGATCACTGATGCCAAAGGCAACATAATCTTCGAGCAGAAGGACGTCGAAGTCCCCAAAGACTGGTCGGTCACCGCGACCAACATCGTCGCTTCAAAATATCTGCACGGAAAAGTCGGCACGCCCGAGCGCGAGACCGGAGTCCGCGCCCTCGTCACCCGCGTTGCTGAAACCATTCGCAACTGGGGCCTCGCCCAAGGCTATTTCAAGACGCCCGAAGATGGTGCAACTTTCCATGACGAACTCGTCCACATCCTCGTGCGCCAGTATGCCGCCTTCAATTCGCCCGTCTGGTTCAACGTCGGCTGCGACCGCATCGAGCCCAACTCTGACGCCCGCAACTGGCACTGGAATCCCGCCACGCAGCAAGTCGAGTTCGGAATAACCGGCTACACCAAGCCGCAATGCTCCGCATGTTTTATAAATTCGGTAAAAGATTCTCTGGATTCGATCCTCACACTCGCCAAGACCGAAGGCATGCTCTTCAAGTGGGGCAGCGGCACCGGCAGCAATCTTTCTCCGCTGCGTTCCTCCACCGAGGGCCTCAGCGGCGGAGGCACCGCCAGCGGCCCGCTCAGCTTCATGAAAGGTTTTGACGCCTTCGCCGGGGTCATCAAGTCCGGAGGCAAAACCCGTCGCGCCGCCAAGATGGTCATCCTCAACGTTGACCATCCCGATATCGTTGAGTTCATCGAGTGCAAGCAAAAAGAAGAAGCCAAAGCCCACGCTCTGGTTGCCCAAGGCTACGACGGCAGCCATCCCGATTCCGACGCCTATTCGTCCATCTTCTTTCAGAACGCCAACAACAGCGTCCGCGTCACCGACGACTTCATGTACGCCGTCGTCCGCGACACCGATTTCTCCACCAAGAAAGTGCAGGACGGTACCGTCATGCACACTTACAAAGCTAAAGACCTGCTGAAGAAGATCGCTGAAGCCACCTGGCACTGCGGTGATCCCGGCATGCAATACGACACCACCACCAACCGCTGGCACACGTCGAAAAATACCGACCGCATCAATGCCTCGAATCCCTGCAGCGAATACATGTTCCTCGATGACTCCGCCTGCAACCTCGCGAGCTTGAATCTGCTAAAGTTCGCGCCCAACGGCACCTTCGACGTCGAAGCCTACCGCCACGCCGTGGATATCCTGATCACTGCGCAGGAAATTCTCGTCGATAATGCCGGATATCCCACCGAAATGATCATGCGGAATTCGCATGACTACCGCCCGCTAGGTTTGGGATACGCGAACCTGGGCGCGCTGTTGATGGCGACAGGCCTGCCTTACGACTCCGATGCCGGCCGCGACTACGCCGCCTGCGTTACCGCCATCATGTGCGGCGAAGCCTACTTGCAATCCAGCAAGATCGCCGAACAATGCACCCCGTTGACTCCGGCAACCGAAACTGTTGCCACCCGTCTCGGCGTCACCGAAGCCGCTAACATGCCCGGATCCGCCTGCCCCGGCTGGTACATCAACCGCGAACCGTTCCTCGACGTAATCCGCATGCACCGCGCGTCCGTGAATAACATAAATAAATCAAACGTCCCCACCGCCCTCTATGAATCAAGCAAAGCGACCTGGGACGAAGCCCTGGCCCACGGCGAAAAGCACGGCTATCGCAACAGCCAAGTCACAGTCCTGGCCCCCACCGGCACCATCGGCTTCATGATGGACTGTGACACCACAGGCGTCGAGCCTGATCTGGCGCTGGTGAAGTATAAGAAGCTGGTGGGCGGCGGGATGATTAAGATCGTCAACCAGACGGTGCCGACGGCGCTGTTTAAGCTGGGCTACGATCACGACCAGGCGAACGCCATCGTCAGTTACATTGATGCGACCGGAACCATCGAAGGGGCGCCGCATGTTAAGGACGATCATCTGGCGGTGTTTGATTGCTCGTTCAAGCCGGCCAAGGGGACGCGGTCGATTGCTCCTATGGGGCATTTAAAAATGATGGCGGCGGCGCAGCCGTTCATCTCCGGAGCTATATCGAAGACGGTCAATCTACCGGAGAATGCTTCGGTCGAAGACATCATGGAAGCGTATCTCCAGGCGTGGAAGTTGGGCCTGAAAGCAGTCGCGGTGTATCGCGATGGCTGCAAGAAGTCGCAGCCGCTCTCCGCTGCCGGCACCAAGACTGCGAACTCTTCCAAGGATGATCCTCGTCCCGGCGCCCCCGCGCCACACGAACCCGAGGACATGAACGCGCCTCCGCGGGCGGTGCGGCATAAGCTGCAGGAAGAGCGCGCTTCGATCACGCACAAATTCAACATTGGAGGCCACGAGGGCTACATCACCGTCGGTCTCTATCCCAACGGCGAGCCCGGCGAGCTCTTCATCACCATGGCGAAAGAAGGTTCCACGGTCAGCGGCCTCATGGATAGCTTCGCGCTGGCCGTCTCCATCTCGCTGCAACACGGCGTGCCGCTGAAACTGTTTTGCGAAAAATTCGCCCACACCCGCTTCGAGCCCAGCGGCTGGACCAGCAACCCCGACATCGGCTTCGCCAAGTCGATCATGGATTACATCTTCCGCTGGCTGCAACTGCGCTTTACCGGCCAGCAGCAACTGCTGTTCGAAAATCTGCGGCCGAAGTCGAGCGCGCAGTTGACGGAGGAAGCGGCGTCCGCCATCCGGCGTCCGGAGACCGGAACCCGCGAGCCAGGGGCCGGCTCCATCCACCCCGCCGACGCCCTGTCCAGCCTCATCGACCTGGGCGACGCCCCCACCTGCAGCTTCTGCGGCAGCATCATGACGAGGAATGGCTCGTGCTATCGCTGCGGGAGTTGCGGGAGCACGAGTGGGTGCAGCTAGAAACGCTGTTGAAATTCAATTGAGTTACACATCGCGATGTGTAAGAATATACACATGGCGACGAATCTGGCGTTGGATGACAAGCTGATCGAGGAGGCGCAGCGGGCTGGGGGGCATAAGACCAAGAAAGACGCGGTCACTGCGGCGCTGGCTGAATACGTAAAGCGGCGAAAGCAACTGCGCATTCTGGATGCCTTTGGCACTTTTGAATTCGATCCGGCATATGACTACAAGGCCGAGCGTCGCAGGGTCAAGAGCAAAGCCCGTTCATGATGGCGCTGGTGGATACTTCGGTGTGGTCTCTCGCTCTGCGGCGCAAGCCCGGTGACCTGAATGCTCATGAACGTGCGTTAACCCTGGTCCTGGCTGAATTGATCCGGGAAGGGCGGGCGCAGATCGTGGGAGTGGTTCGGCAGGAATTGCTTTCCGGCATTCGCGACGCGGAGCGATTCGAGAAGTTGCGCGATTACTTGCGGGCCTTCGACGAGCCTACGCTGGAAGTCGCCGATTACGAGGTGGCGGCAGAGATGCACAATCGATGCCGCAGCCGCGGAATTGCAGGATCGGCGATCGACCTCCTGATTTGCGCGGTGGCGCAGAGGCGCGGGTGGCAGATATTCACTACCGACCGCGATTTTGAGGCGTACAGAAAAGTGCTGGCGGTTGGATTGTATAGGGCGTAATGAAGAATATGCCGCGAGTCCAGATTGCGGCTTCTGCGGGCATGCAGGAAAAGATTCAGGTTTGGCAGGAGAGTTTTACGAATCATCGGATTCGCGATGCGGAGGATTATGAGCGGTGCGTCGAGTATGTGAGGTTGAACGGTGCGCGCGGGGTTGGTGCGGGATGCAACGCAGTATCCGTATTCGTCGACGGGAATGGGGCTTGCACCGGGGCTAAAGCCCGCGTTTCCTAGAATCGCTTAACGCGGCCCTAAAGGGCCGCTCTTCCACGCTGCTATCGCGGTCGAGCATGAGGCGACGTCTCGGTTCAGATATCCCGCAGGTGCTATGACTGCCGAGCGTGGGCGGGCTTCTCGGGTCGGATGTTCAGCACGGGTAGGCGTGGGGCCGAGCAGGAATTGGCGTCAAGGAAAAGAGAAATAATTCTGGGAAATGTGTCCCAGGCGGACTATGCTGAAAGGTATAATTGAATTATAGGATAAAAACTAAGTAATCGCAGAGCGTGTGCTCCGGGGAATTATCGAATCGCGGCCTTTTGGGGTCGCGATTTTTATTTTGGGGAGGTACGGGCAGTTGAACTGGGACAAAGAACAGCAGGTTCCTCACCCGGCTCTGGCCGTGTTCGGAATGACATCGCGGAAGAAAGGTTCGGAATGACATCGGAGGGGAAAAGTTCGGAATGGGAGGGAAGTGGGCATGGGGCGGGAGGCGAATTCTGGGTGACTTTTCAGCGATCGAGGAGCGATTTCTCAGCGCACCATGACCTCAATGTCGAACGTGTGGTGGATGACATAGGTCGAAAATCGGTCTTCGTGTTGCTCCGGCTGCTGAGAACTACTCGGCTGATCTAAGCACCCGGGTGGAGCCTTGTATTTTCGGCGGAACGCCGGACTGCAGCCAATGTGGCTGCGTGATTTCGAGCCGCCTGCACGGTTTACAAAAGGTGCGGATCGTGGGACCCTTAAAAGTTGGACACCTCGTCCGCGGTTCGATGGCTATCGGTTCACTGCGCAACAGGCTGCGATCAAAGTCGACCCATCCATCGCGCTGGAACCGCCGCTCCGCGCAACCGCCGAGTACCAGGTTGGTACAGATCGGCCTGGGTGACCGCAGCCGCGATTGATGTCGAAAAGCAATCGCATGCTGGCAGCCGCGCGGGCGCTTGCCGCAAATTCGCCTGCCCTTAAAGATGAATCTGCATCTTTGCTACCTCCCCTGACGGAACTCCGGAGAGTAGCTGCAGAGATTGCAGTCGCGGTTGGAATCCAGGCGCAGAAGGATGGCGCCGCCCCAAAGATCAGCGAAGACGAATTGCATCAGCGAGTGCTAAAGGCTCAGTGGACGCCTGCTTATCCCTTGTTTACCCAATGAAAGATGTAACCGCGATTGGAAGTGTCATGGGGGCATCTGATGCACAGAAGATTCGTATCCGCGATGCAGGCGGGTCCAGAGTTTGTCACCTTTAACGGAGGGTGAGATTCACGCCAGAAGATTAGCGCAACCGATTCTTATGAAGAGACATCAAGAAATGTTATGTCCGCCGCCGAAGCTACAACGCAACGTCCTCCCCTACCGCCATTTACGCGCGCAACGGCGATTCAGAAGGTTCGCCTGGTGGAAGATGCGTGGAACTCTCGTGAACCCGAGAAGATGGTCTTTGCTTATACCGCAGATTCGCGCTGGAGAAATCGAGCCGAATTTTTGAATGGAAGACAGGAGGTAGTCGAATTCCTGAAGCGCAAATGGGCGAAGGAGCTGGACTACCGGCTGATCAAGGAGCTTTGGGCATTCGAGGGAAGCCGAATCGCCGTGCGCTTCGCCTATGAATGGCACGATGACTCCGGTAATTGGTTTCGTTCGTATGGCAATGAGAATTGGGAGTTCGATGATAATGGGCTGATGCGCGTGAGGCTTGCGTCCATCAACGATCTGCCAATCAAGGAAACGGAGCGCAAGTATCACTGGCCGATAGGGCGCCGTCCGGACGGTCATCCGGGACTAAGCGATCTTGGTTTCTGATCTTGGCTTCTAAGGGCGAAATCCATTCAGCCCGGCGAAGGTCCTGAGGTGCCAAAAGAGAGTTCGCGGGGTCCGGTTGCTATTTTTAGCGGACCTCGAAACCCTTCAGCGAAGGGACTGCTGGTCCCCGATGAGCATCTCGCATTCCCTGCGATTGCAGGCTTCGGGGCGAGAGTATCTGCAGAGTGATCGCGACCGCGGGAATTACGTATGCGAACGTAACCCAGACCCACATCAGCGCGCCCGCACATTCCTGATCCTGAAGAGGCGACATACCGAACAGTTGGTGTCTAGAGAGGTAAACGGGATAGACCAGCCGGTTACAAAACACGAGGAACGCGGAAAGAATATCGCAAGGAAGAGTAGCAAGGAAGAGGTAGAGGGCCAGGGACCATCGGGGAGATTTTGTCGCGGCCGTTGGACGGTGGACGATGGGCCACCAGAACAAGAGGCCACCGAGCAGAAATGATCCGTCCTCCAGAGCATGCACCCAGTGAACGCGCATGCCGAACTGAAATGTGAGAGGAATGTGCCATCCGATTACGGCCGCCGTTCCTGCCAGCCAACAGAACGCAGGATAGCGATCGAGCCATCCGGCCAGAGTACTGGCAAGGGGAAGATGGTTCTTGATCAAGAGCTTCGGCAAACCGCAAGCGAGTGGAAACAATGGGGCTCCCGCCAGAATTAGCGGAGCTGAAACTGTCATCAGCAGAAGGTGCTTCAGCATGTGCAGTGTGAGGGACTGATGATCGAGTCCGGCAAGCGGCGAGCCAACCACGGCCCACACTAATCCGAGACCGCATAGAAATGCGGCGAGACGCCAAGCCGCGATGAGGTTCGGGAAAGCGTTTCGAAGAGAAAGCCAGCCGCGCAAATAGATTAACGCAGTGACCACCGCGAACGCGGACGCGATCGCGAGCGGAAAGGATACTGACTGCATCTGGGCATGGGGCTCGATCATGGCTGAATCTAGCGTGAAGAGGCCCCCCTTGTGCCGAGCGTCACCGCTTGAGCAGCATTGCGCGCCGGTTTTTGATTTGCCGGATGCAGAGTTTCCAAAAATGCTACCAATGCAGTGGTTTCCGCCGGGCTCAGATTTTTTCCGTAAGCCGGCATATTTCCTCCGCCCTGAATGACCTGGCGAATCAGTTGATCCTCGGTAAGGCTGAGGGCGACGGTATCGAGCGCCGGCCCGCGGTGACCTCCCTCATCATCCAGGGAATGACAGTTGTGACATTGCTTGACTTGGAAAACCAGGGCACCATGGCGCTCCAATGCTGTCCGGCCATTGAGGAACTCGGCGGGAATCGGCAGACTGCTCCAGGCATCCATCACCGGGCTCCACGGAGTGTGCAAACCCAGATGTGTCATTGTGCCGAGGGCTACGGCCACCAGAAGAATCGTCAGCACAGCAATCGGCCTGCGCTTCCAGCTTTTCTCACCTTCGCCGGCAAAAAATGGAAGCGCGAGCAGGACAACGATTCCGATGGCGGGACCGATTAACAGGATGGGCGTCTCAGCCGATGGCGGCAAGAATGAGAGCAGGGCGTACAGCCACAAAAAGAAGAAATCGGGACGGGGTGCAGTCTGAATGATGGTCGGATCCGGTTGGCCGCTGGGGCCAAAGGGACCGAAATGAATCGCGCAAACCGCAATCGCAAGCAGGATGAAGCCGGAGAAAAAGATATCTTTCCACACCGCGGCCGGAACGAACGGGATGCCATCTTTGCGAGTGAGTTCGTGATAATCCTGCATATATGTGGCGCGGCGAACGATGCGCCCCGGCATGGGCCATTCATTGATTCCGAGTTTCAGCACCATCAGCAAGTGCAAGCTGACAAAAGCAATCAGGAGTCCTGGCACTACAAATACATGCAACGCGAAAAATCGCGAGAGCGTTGTGCCGGCGATGATTGGGCCGCCGAGCATTAAGTTCACAGCCCACGGACCGATTACGGGGACGCGGCTCGCGATCGAGGCTCCGATGCCCAATCCCCAGTACGCATCCTGGTCAAATCGCAGTACCTGGCCTGTGAAGGCCATGCCCAGGGTCACTAGTAAAAGAAGGACACCAACGATCCAAGTCAGTTCGCGTGGAAACTTGTAGGCTCCAAAGAGGAAGACCTGCACCATATGGATCAGGACAAGTGCGACCATGAAATTTGAGCCCCATCCGTGCAAGGCTCGTATGAACCAACCGAGGGAAACGCCGTG
>Ga0116135_1001452_pt1 | contig 11892 bp, 8 predicted proteins | sample June2015DPH_20_1_FD_89738 | JGI IMG/M metagenome (GOLD analysis project Ga0116135, IMG submission 89738) | Peatland microbial communities from SPRUCE experiment site at the Marcell Experimental Forest, Minnesota, USA - June2015DPH_20_10 | ecosystem: Environmental > Terrestrial > Soil > Wetlands >... | reverse complement strand
CGTCAACAGCTTCATGGATTCGATATGTCCTGCTACCTGCGCGTGCGTGTAGCCGCACACACATAGTTGTCAATAAGAAAACAGAGGCAAGGCGTAAATACCTGATTTGCATAGAACCTCCAAAGTTGGAATCCACAAAACGCTGGAAGCACACCAATACCCATTCAATCTCACTACGTTCAGTCTTCTGGGACGCCGCGAGGGAAGGGATGCGGCGACCGAACGCGAGGATTATCTCCGTCGAGGGTCGCATGGTCAAGCTGACTTTTTCTACAGTAAGACGGCAAAGGCGACGCACTGGCCCTTACTCATGTAGCAGGCACATGACGACTGAAGGCCGAACCATATGGGTATGATGCCCCATCCCTGCTGATTCTGTATCGCCGAGGCCCAAGCAGGTGTCAGGTTAGGATCGGTTGACTTGTTCTTTGACCCGGGTAGATAGATACCCACGTCATAAAAAGGGCTAGAGGCCATCCACGTCTGCATGTCGCTGATGGTAGGGATCACAGGAAATTTATCGAACCCAAGGTGGGTGCTAACGTTGGTGGAAGGCGTCCGGAGATTAAGATGCGGATGCGACCAAAGACCTGCCCTGTCGAGGCGGCGTTTCTGTGGATTTGCGGCTGGATGGCCTCGCAGTCGTCGCGGCGGGCGGCGTGATCCTGTTCCAGCCGTGCCCGCCGTCCGATGTGGCAAGCAAATCTCCGCCAAAAGAGAGAAGCCATCCGTGCGTATCGTTTGCGAAGCTGATCTGGCTAATACTAACTCCGGCTGGACTACATGGGGCCTCAGATGCCGATCGAGCGACCTTGGTAGCGGAGATTCCTGCACCGTTGCTGTGCAGCAACGTAAACTCCCGGTCAGGACATCCCGCCGCTAGCCACTGACCGCCTATGTATGCCGTCCGCCACGATGCCCTACTCTCTTGCGAGGAACCGGTCAGGCTCCAGTTATGACCTCGATCCTTCGTTATGAAGAGCGCCAATGCTGGTGATTCGTCATTCGGTTGAGCGAAGGTCACGAGCATTGATCCGGCGTCTTTATCGGCAAATTCGGGCAGTTCATAGGTGGGGTACACCTTCGCCCCGAAGCTTGGAGGTGGGTTTAGGGAGACGTATTCCCAGTCGTTCCCGCCGTTTCTGGTTACATATAAGCCCGGCCCAGCCTCGCCATTGGCTTCCGCGTCTAACCAGCCGTCCATAACCGTGACGAAATGGATCGGACCCGCCGCAGGGACGCCCAGCGCTTTCCATGACGCCCCCCCCGTCATCAGTGGTAGCCAATGCCCCTCCGCCCATCGCGGTGTTGCCATTTGCGCGTAGGAGGGCCCATCCATGAAGCGCGTCGACGAAGTCGAGCCACGTTTGTTCTGAAAAGCCCCGGTTGGGATCTGGGTTTGGAACCGTCAGTTCCTTGACAGACCAGCTAGTACCTGCGTCCGCCGTCCGAGCCAGTTCGAAGAGTGATTTACCAAACCCCGTCTGCGGGTCGTCCCCACGCCTATGAGCGAGCAGCACCCAGCCATGGGATTGATCCGAAAACGTCGCAGATGTATCGTCCTGCCGCGTGCCGTATTTGGAGTGATGTCCTTCCAGCTTGCGCCGCCGTCAGTCGTCCAGAAAAGCTTGTTACGCGTTGCGGCCCAGCCGGTGTCCGTCGTCAACAGCTTCATGGATTCGATATGTCCTGCTACCTGCGCGTGCGTTGAACCGCATACAGAGAGTGTCAGGAAGAACACGGCGGCGAGACCTAAACTCTTGATTCGCATAAGAACCTCCAAAGTTGAGAATCCACGAAACCGGGGGAGCACACTTGTAACCACTTGAGGAAACTCCGTTCAGTCGTCTGGGACGCCGCGAGGGAAAGGATGCGGCGACCGAACGCGAGGATTATTACCGCCAACTAACGAAGCGTCAACCTGACTTTTTCCACAGTAGTACCGGAATATGTACGACAGCTTATCGAGGTCTTTCTTCCGCGCAAACGAAGGTAACGTTCCCAGTTGATTACCTATTCTGGCTGCCGATAGGCTTGTGGTAACGTTGAAATTACCGCATATTCAAAAGGTTTGAATAGGGTTTTAGGGCAACGTGTCCTCGCAGACTCGCAAACCGGGCATCCACGTCGCGTGGACCACGGTCACCTATCGCAGTGTGGCCTTGATGATCCTCGCCGGCGCGGCGATATTTTTTGCCGCGATGAAATTCGCATTCCCGCAATTTACCGACAACAGCCTCAAAGCCGCGAACGGCGTGGCCAGCAAGGTATTGGAGCGAGTAGCCGGGATGGCGCCGCCTGCGGGCAGCGGCGCTTCCACCGCGCAGCAAGCTCACTTCACCGCGCTCGATGGCACGGTTCGGATAAAGAAAGGCAGCAGCAACAGTTGGCTGGCGGCCGACTACAACGTGCCACTGGATAAAGGTGACGTGGTACAGACAGGCTCGGAAGGCATGGCGAAGGTCGTCTTCAACGATGGCACCAGCTACACCGTAAAACAGGACTCGCTGATTGTGATTCAGGAAAACTCGGCAAACGATCAGCAACAAACGAATGTGGCTGTGGCGGTGAGTACGGGAACTGTGGATCTATCGACAGCGACGTATTCTCAAGGTTCAAAGTCGCAGGTGATTGTTGCGGGAGCGACCGCATCTCTGGCTCCTGAATCCACGGCGCAGGTGCACAACGATCCCAAGTCAGATCAGCACGAGATCTTAATGAAGAAGGGCGCTGGAGAAGTAACGCGCAATGGAGAAACGGTTGAACTGGCCAACTGGGAGAAGGTAAGTTTCCGGCAGGAAGAGCAGCACATGGAGAAGGAGAAAGGGACGGGCCCGCCCACGCCGATTTCTCCCGCGAATATGGCGCCGCTTTTTACTTCAGGAGAAACGACAAAAGACGTCGAGTTTTCCTGGACCGCGATGGCGAATGCCGCAGGGTATCGGCTTCGCATATCGAGAAATCCTTATTTTTCTTCTACACTGGTGGATAAGAGAGTGAACACAGCGGACGTGACCGTCACCAGCCTGGGCGATGGTGCCTACTACTGGGTGGTGCAATCGTACGATGCGTCGGGAAAAGAATCGATCGAGAGCGAGAAAAACCGCTTCACGATTATTCCCAAAGGAAAGCAGACGGAAGCGATCGATCTGGAACTCGATCCCTTCATTCAGCACGGGCATGTAATTGAAATCACAGGAAAGACGCAGATCGGGGCGCGCGTGATGGTAAATGGGCGCGAGGTCCCCATGTTGAGCACCGACGGCTCGTTTCATTACTTTACGCCGCCGCTGGCGACCGGCGAAGCCGTGATTACGATAACGGCACAGACGGCGCAGGGCGGAGTTAATACCCAGCAGAAGAAAATTATTATTCAGTAAGTTTCAAGTATTAGGGCTCGAGCAGACCGGTTTATCCGGCGGCAGGGCGATTCGAATCGGCAAAGGCGAGAGAAGAACTCTTCATGTCAAGCAACGGATTTCATTCATCACGTTCTCATAACCTGAGGTCTTTGTTCAGCCTGTTCTCAAGCGATCTAGCGATCGACCTGGGAACGGCGAACACCTTGGTTTACGCGCGCGGCAAGGGCATCGTGGTCAATGAGCCTTCGATTGTCGCCATCAACAAGAATACGGGCGAAGTGGAAGCCGTCGGAAAAGAAGCCAAGGAGATGTTGGGCCGCACACCGGGCAACATCGTCGCCATCAAACCCATGAAGGACGGCGTGATCGCCGACTTTAAAGTCACCGAGAAGATGTTGAACTACTTCATTCAGAAGGCGCACAACCGGAAGATGTTGGTGCATCCACGAATCGTGATCGGAGTGCCTTCGGAGATTACGCAGGTCGAAAAGCGCGCGGTTATGGATTCGGCCTATCGCGCCAAGGCGAGCGAAGTGCACCTTGTGGAACAGGCGATGGTAGCTGCGATTGGTGCGGGTTTGCCCATCACTGAGCCGAGCGGAAATATGGTGGTGGATATCGGCGGCGGCACGACCGATATCGCGGTGATTTCGTTGAGCGGTATTGTGTATTCGCGTTCAGTACGGATGGCAGGCAATCAGATGGACGAAGCCATCATGAACTATCTGAAACGGAAATATAACCTGCTGATCGGCGAGCGCACCGGCGAACAAATTAAAATGGAGATTGGATCGGCGCACCAACTCGATAAACCGATGACCATGGAGATTAAGGGGCGCAACTTGATCGAAGGCGTGCCCAAGACGATTACAGTGGATGACGGCGAAGTTCGCGAGGCGTTGAGCGAATGCGTATCGACGATTATGAATGCCATTCGCGTAGCGCTGGAGCGCACGCCGCCGGAGCTTTCCGCCGACATCAGCGATCGCGGCATTGTGCTGACGGGCGGCGGCGCGCTGCTCAAGAATCTCGACAAACGCATTCGCGAAGAAACCGGATTGCCGGTTTCCATCGCTGACGATCCGCTGTGCAGCGTGGTGCTGGGCACCGGCAAGATGCTCTCGGACTTCAAGCTGCTGCGCAAAATCTCGATTGAATAGAAAACAGTACCCGGCACCCAGTACCTGGAAAAACAAAACCGCACGCCTTTGCTGGGTATTGGGTACTCGGTACTGTTAACTGTTTTTATGGAATCTGTACTCGGCCGTTACCGCAACCTGACCATTCTTGTAGGAGTGTTGTTTCTGCAAGTGTTGGGACTCGCGGTACAGGTCAAGCGTAGCGGAGAGGCTGAAAACACACGCCTGATTCGTATTTGGGCAGTGGATATGATCACGCCTTTCGAGCGCGTGCTGGTCTGGGCACAGAACAGCAGCGGTAATCTCTGGCACGATTATTTCTTTCTTCGCGGCGTGCGGGCGGAAAACCGCCAACTAAAACAGCAGATCGATCAAATGCGCCTGGAGCAGGTCCGGCTGAGTGAAGACGCGGAGCAGGCGCAGCGCCTTCAGAAGTTGCTGGCATTCAAGGAGCAGGTCATCGCTAAAACCGTTCCGGCGCAGGTGATTGGATCGAGCGGAAGCGATCTTTCCCGGTCAATTTATATCGATAAGGGTTCGAATGAAGGCGTCGCTCCGGATATGGCAGTTATCACATCGGGCGGGATTGTGGGTAAAGTATTGCGCGTATATCCTTCAACGGCGCTTGTGCTGATGATCAACGACCAGACCAGCGGCGTAGGCGCCATGCTCGAGAAAACACGCTTGCAGGGCGTGCTGAAAGGAACCGCCGATGGGTCAGTAGTTCTGGAGCGCGTGATGAGCGACGAGAAAGTCGTGCCGGGGGATACCGTGTTAAGCAGCGGAGGCGACCAGATATTTCCCAAGGGCCTGCCCGTGGGCACGGTGGCCAAGGTAAGCCCCGGCCACGAAATGTTTTTGAATATTGTGGTGAAACCAGCGGCGGATTTGAACCGCCTGGAAGAAGTACTGGTAGTTACGGAAAAACAGGAACAGAATGCGGTTGTAGAAGGTAACGGACGGGTGCGTGCGGCCGATATTCTTGCACAGCGGTTGCCGTCGGTGCCCGATAAACCAGCGGACACCGCAATAACCAGAAACAAAATCGCGGACAGCACAACTGCGAAGCCATCTACACCGGCCGCAAATACACCGGCTTCGGCAATCGGCGCAACCAAGCCAGCAACTTCCCAGCAAACACAAACCGTCCCACCAATATCCAAGCCCACAGGCACCGCCGCAGCTCCAGTTCCGTCCGCGAAGAAAAAGGATAGTCAACCAGCAGCATCTGACGTGTCCAATCCGAATCGTAGCTCGGTAGATACCGCTGGATCAAATGCTGCGGCTTCACGGGCGTTAGGAACGCCGCAGGCTAAACCTCCAAACAGTCAATTGCCCACCCAAACGCCAGCCAGCGAAGATGCCACTCACTAGCGTGCCCATCACTTACACATCAGGCGAGCAGATTGAAGTCTACCGGTTCAGTTTTCCGGTGACAGTGGGCGTCCCGCTGCTTGCGCTGTTTCTGCAGGCGTTTTTACCGCGGAGGCTTCCCTTCTTTTCGATTTTTGATTTGCCGCTGTTGGTGACGATCTTCTTCGCCATGGCGCGGCGCAATCCGATCTCAGGCCTGTTCACCGGGGCGGCGATTGGCCTCGCACAGGACATGCTAGGCGCGTACCCGATCGGAATCTACGGTATCGCAAAAACGGTAGTCGGCTATGGCGCGTCGTCGCTGGGAGCGAAGCTGGACGTGGAAAATGGCGGCGCGCGCCTGCTGGTGACACTGGGATTTTATCTGGTGCACGCCGCCGTATATTTCACGGTGGCGCGGGGCATGGTGAACATGACTCTGAACTGGAGCTGGAGCCGTGGAATTTTGGCGGGACTGGCAAATGGCATTGTTGGCGTGGGGCTGTATTTCCTGCTGGATAAGTTCAAGCAAAGAACTTGAAATCAGGCAGCAAGTACCCAGCATTCAGTTGCCAGTTGAGCTGTTGTGATTATGACTTCCGTTACCAGCGCAGCAACATTGCGCCGTTCGCGAGGATTACAATAATCGTCAAGCCCGCTCAAAAACTGCTCATTGAAGGACAGTCATATTGCCAGTCCTGGTTTTCAACTGGGTATTGGCAGCTGGGTACTAGCAACTGATTTTATGTTCGGTCGTGACGAAAAAGTATCCGCGGTCCGCCTGACGGCGGCACAGTACATCATTCTGGGCATTTTTCTTGTGCTCGCGTACGGACTGTGGAAACTCCAAGTAATGGAGAGCGGCTACTACGCGACGGCGGCGGAAAAGAACCGCATTCGCAATGTTCCCATCCTTGCTCCTCGCGGCAAAATTCTCGACCGCGAAGGGCGCATCATCGTCGATAATTATCCATCCTTCTCTGCTCTGCTGCTGCGGGATTCTTCCCGCGATCTCAACGCCGACGCCGATTTAATTGCGCAGGGGCTGCATCTCGATCCCGAGGAAGTGCGGACGCGCATTCGTCATTTTGCAGCGATGCCGCAATACCAGCCGATTTTTCTAAAAGAAGATATTACGCAGGACGAGCAGGCGTTCATTGAAGCGCATCACAACGAACTGCCGGAACTGGACACGATCCGGGCCGACCGGCGGCTGTATCCGCGCAACGGATTTATGGCGCACCTGATCGGCTACGTGGGCGAAGTGACGGAAGACATGCTCAACCAGCCGCAGTTCGAACTTTACAATCCCGGCGATGTGGTGGGAGTTTCCGGAGTGGAGCGGCAGTATAACAACGCGCTGATGGGGAAGAATGGCGCGCGACGGGAAGTGGTGAACAGTCATGGGCGCGAAGTGGGGGTGTTGGGGGAGACGGATGCGATTCCCGGCAAACAGTTAAAACTCACAATCGATATTGATTTGCAGATTGCTGCCGAAGAAGCACTGGAAGGGAAAAACGGCGCCATTGTGGCGATGGATCCGCGGACGGGCGAGATTTTAGCAATGGTGAGCCGGCCGACGTTCGATCCCAACGATTTTGCGGTAAAGGTTTCGCGGGATGAGTGGAACAAGCTGGTCACCGATCCGGACAAGCCGCTGCTGAACAAGGCGATTCAGGCACAGCTCGCGCCGGGGTCTACTTTCAAGATCATTATGTCGGTCGCGGGGTGGCAGGAAAACATTGCGCAGACCTTGCATGTGAACTGCACCGGCGGAGCCGAGTTTTACGGACGCCGCTTCGGATGCTGGGTGAAAGGCGGGCATGGGGCGGTTGATCTGGAAAAAGCGATTTATCAATCCTGCGACGTTTTCTTTTACACGCTGGCGGAAAAATTGGGGATTGATCGCATTGCGAAATACGCAACCATGTTTGGGTTGGGGCAAAAGACCGGAATCGATTTGCCCAACGAAGTCAGCGGCGTAATGCCCTCGGAGGAGTGGAAGATCAAGAACTTCAAGCAGAAGTGGTTCGCGGGGGAAACGATTTCGGTTGGCATTGGCCAGGGTGCAGTGGCGCTTACCCCGGTACAGTTGATGCGGGCGATTGCGGCAATTTCCATGGATGGAAAAATGGTTGTGCCACACGTGGTCGATCCGCAGGAACTTCCCGCCGGCTACGTTGAAACCAGCCACGTTACGGAAACCACGAATGTTCCCATCGATCCGAATGGATGGACTTTTATCACGGATGCGATGTCGCGGGTTTTGTTGCCGGAAGGAACGGCGCCGTCAGCGCATGTTCCCGGAGTGGATATCGCTGGCAAAACCGGCTCGGCGCAGATTGTCTCGCTAGCCACGCGCGCCCGATTCAAGAATAGCGAAGATCTTGCGCAGAACGGCTGGTTCGTGGGCTTTACCCCGCGGCGCAATCCGGACATTGTGATCTGCGTGCTGTTTGAAGGTGGGGAGCATGGAAGGTTAGCGGCGCGGCTGGCGACGCAGGTATTGAAGGCTTATGTCGACAAGCAGCGGCGCTTGCCAAACAAGATGGTGGAGAAGTCCAAGAGCGACGGTACGGTAGACATGGGCGCGTTGTGGACTGCTCCCGAAAGCGATAAGCTCGAAGCCGGGCGATTCTTGTTGACGCTGCCGAAGAAGCCGCTTGCTTTGGCAACGGCTGCGCCGGGGATACAGTAGGGGATGCGGGTACGAATTGCGAATTCCCTGATGGGCTTGTAGTTGTATTGGGGATAGGAATCCTCTGCGTTGCCGTCCGTTCCGCGTACGACAACTCCGCTCAGGATGACAGATTGAACTAAAAACTAATGTCACGCTACGTTTCATATCGCGATTTCGACTGGCTGCTGCTGGTGTTTGTGCTCATGATCTGCGGGTTGGGGGTCATGGAGATTCACAGCGCCACCGTGCACACCAAGTTTGCGGGATCGCACGTCAAGCAGATCTATTGGGTGCTAGCCGGCGTGGGCATGATGTTCCTGATCAGTCTGGTGAATTATCAAGTTCTCCTGGATCGCATTCATTGGTTTTACATTGCAGCGATCGCGTCTTTGATGGCAGTGCTGGTGTTTGGAACGAAGGCTTTAGGGGCCAAGCGCTGGATCAAGCTGCCGGGGGGAAATCACTTTCAGCCGTCGGAGTGGGTGAAGCTGATTTTGATTTTGGCGGTGGCCAAGTATTTTTCCGACATGCGGCAGCACGAACTTTCCTGGCCGGATTTCATGAAGGCAGGGGCGATTGTCGGCATTCCGATGCTGCTGGTGCTCAAGCAGCCGGATTTGGGTACAGCTCTTACTTATCTACCGATTGCGGCAATGGGTATGTTTCTGGGTGGATTGCAATGGAGGCAGGGTCTGGCGGTTGCGCTGCTGGCGGTCGCGGGAATTGGCGTGGCTTTTTATGTTCCGCAGGTTCACATTCTTAAGGGGTATCAGAAGCAACGGCTGACCAGTTATCAGGACCCGGATTCCGATCCGCAGGGGTCGGGGTACCAAGTTAAGCAATCGATGATCGCGGTCGGTTCGGGAGGACTCTGGGGCGGGAAAGGCTCGCAAACACACGGTGCGTTCCTGCCGATTCCGCAAACAGACTTTATTTTTGCCGCGTTCTCGGAGGAACACGGATTCGTAGGAGCTTTAGGGGTTCTGCTGTTATACTTCATTGTGCTGATGCGTTTGACGCAGAACGCACAAACGGCGCCCGATCGCGCCGGGACGTTCGTGGTAATGGGTGTGGTGGCTGTGCTTAGCTTCCATATCCTGGTCAACGTCGGCATGGTGGTCGGTTTTATGCCGGTCACCGGAATACCTTTGCCGTTGATGAGTTACGGCGGGTCTTCCGTTTTGTTCATGTTCCTGGCGCTGGGGATGGTAATGAATATTCGGATGCGCCGATTTGTGAACTAGCCGGCACGGCTGGCTATAGGGACATGAGGTAAGCGGTTTCAAGGCGGTAAAGCGTAGTTTCTGCGCCTGTGTGGCGCAGCCCAAAAATATCGACCGCCCTCGCGTTAAGGGGGCAATTTCACCGGCCAGTCGAACAGTAGGAGGGCCGGGCAGGATTGAAGCACAGTACTGCTGGCAGGGAAACGGCCCCCCGACCGGAAACGGTCTGAGAGTGCGGTCACAAAGCCGGCAGACTAAAAAGCGACCAGTGCAGAAGATATCCAAGCTTGTGCAGCGGATTCGGCCAGGGAACATCCATGGCCCAGTTCTCCCCTATGCGGGGTCAACTTCGCGATGCTCCATCCTCCCATTTCCTTATCCTGTTTCGCCCCGGTGAAACCCGTTTGGCTTGAATAAGCCGGCGGGACCGGAGTATCCATGAATAAAGAGTTGTTTGTTTCTTCCACGCCACACGAAACCAAGGTGGGGCTGGTGGAAGATGACCTGCTCGCGGAAATCTACCTCGAGCGCGAAAATGAATACACCCTGGCGGGGTCCATTTACAAGGGCCGCGTTACCCGGGTCCTTCCTGGAATGCAATCTGCCTTCGTTGACATCGGCCTGGAGCGCGATGCTTTCCTATATGTTTCCGACTTTATGGAGTTGGAAGAGCACGACGAGGACGTGACCGACGTTGTACCGGCGAATCGCGGAGTGCAGGATATGCGGCCGCAGCTTGCAGAGAATGAATCGGCGCATGCCGCACCGGTGGATGAGGCTGAGACGGCGGAAGCTGGTTTTGAGAGATCAAACGGTGGCAACAACGATCCCGCTTCTTTGCATTCCTCTTCTATAGAGGGAGCGGTGCAGGGATCTCCAGCATCGGAAACTTCCGGAGGGCGGGATTCTCAGGATCGTGACCGCGGAGGTTGGCGCGGACGACGGCGCCGCCGTGGTGGACGGCGGGATGGGCGAGAGCGTGGGGAATCGCGGAACACAGCTCCGGCTCTCGAAGTTACTTCTGCTCCTCCAGTTATTCTGGTTCGCCCACAAGAGCCAAGCCGTGCGCAATTTGGGCCGCCAGCCGGATATCAGCCCATTATTCTCCCCGGAGAATCGCTTTCGAAGTATCGCGGGCGGCCTCAACCTTCGGCGGAAGCGCGGTCTGGTTTTGGACGCGAGGAGCGGCATTCTGCCGCGGCCGCAACGATTCGTGGCAGTCATGATGCCGCCAATGCAAGCGCTGTTGAAGCATTTGCGCCGATCGCTGCTACCTTCCCTGAAGATGAACCAGCCTTTGCCAGCAATCGTCCGGTGGAACAGATTTCGGCAGAACCGGAGGAAGATCCATTCGAAGTAGTTCAACGAGAAGTTCAACCAAAGGAAGTTCGGGGGGAAGAAACGCCATCTGCGGAAACTCTGCCCATGCAAGCGGCAACATCAGTGGACTGGAACCGTGAGTTTACCCGCATGGATTCGGCGAGCGCCGTGGCGGCGGCTCCGGAAGCAGCGCAGAGAATTCAAGAAGTGATTGAAGAAGATGTGATCGAGCCGGAGGATGAGAGCACGTCGGTTGCAGAACACATCGATCACGCTATCGCCGAGCCATCGGTGGCTGCGTTCGCGGCTGCGGGAACGCTGGAGGAAGAAACCATCGACGAGGAAGAAGCCGATACGGTTCATTACGAACAGTCCTCTGACGAAGGGTATGACGAGTTTGAAGAGGAGACGCGGGCGGCGGGACAAGGCGGAGTAAATACGCGGCAGGCGTTTTCCGATGTTCGCCAGGCGGTGGACGAAATCCACATGACGTCCCTGGCGGAAGCTGGCGGTGCTCCTGGGGAGGGTGCGACGGAGAGCGAAGAAGATTCGGAAGAATTGGAACTTGAAGAAGCACAGGCCGAAGCCGAGGCGATGCTGGATGCAGAAGCTCGCGGGAACGGCACGGTTGACGCGCGCGCGGAAGTTCGCGCTTCCTCGGGAACGGCAGGTTACACGCAGCGCGCCCCGCGTCCCCGGCCGGGTTACGACCGCCAACGCGGTGGACGGCGCAGTGGTGGTGGACGGCGCTTCCCGCGGCGGCAGACGCAGGAAGTTCCGAAGATCAGCGATTTGCTGAAAGAAGGCCAGGAAAT
>Ga0116135_1001451_pt1 | contig 11893 bp, 11 predicted proteins | sample June2015DPH_20_1_FD_89738 | JGI IMG/M metagenome (GOLD analysis project Ga0116135, IMG submission 89738) | Peatland microbial communities from SPRUCE experiment site at the Marcell Experimental Forest, Minnesota, USA - June2015DPH_20_10 | ecosystem: Environmental > Terrestrial > Soil > Wetlands... | reverse complement strand
TCGTGGTCTTGAAAGCGGGTTGCTCCTATCGCCTGCAACTCGAAGCCATGCTGGCGCGGCGCGGCATCGTCGGCGTGCGGCTGCTGGAATTCGGCACCATCGAAGCCATCATCGCCTGTGTCAGCGCCGGCGTCGGCGTGACCTTGCTGCCGCGGGCATTGCTTGGGTCGGTGTGGGAACGCGGACGCCTGCGCGTGCATCCGCTGCCGAACGATGAGGGACAGGTCGAGACCGTCTTCATCCGGCATCGCGAAGCCTATGCCTCGGGCGCCCTTCGCGCCTTCATGGACATGGCCCGGCCGGCCTTGACGGTTGCGGCTGCCGAATAAGCCATTCGCCATCACTGCCAGCGATAGCGGCCATCAGATCAAACCGTTACCGGACGCCATTCCGTTTGCGCTAGCGTGGGCCCAGACTAACCACGGCAGTAACAACATCATGCAACACGACCGCTCCTTAGCGCTGGCCTTCGGCGGGCTGGCGGCGATGACCGCCGCACTTGGCATCGGCCGCTTTGTCTACACGCCGATCCTCCCGGCCATGCTGGGCGCGCTCGGCTGGAGCAAATCCGATGCGGGGCTGGTCGCTTCGGCCAACCTGCTGGGTTATTTCATCGGCGCATTGCTGGCCGGCCGGCCGTTCGCGGTAGCACGGCCGAGGCCCTGGCTTCTGGCGGCACTGACGATCAGCGCCGTGTCAACCGCCGCCATGGCGCTGCCGTCCGATATCGTCTCCTTCGTCAGCCTTCGCTTTATCGGCGGCGTCGCCAGCGCGTTTGTGATTGTATGCGCGTCAACCCTGGTACTGGAGCGACTGTCGGCTTCGGGACGCGGGTCGCTGTCCGCCGTTCAGTTCGCCGGCGTCGGCTTCGGGATCATGATCTCGGCCATCACCGTTTCCGTGTTGCTGGCATCGGGCGCGGGCTGGCGGAGCCTGTGGATCGGTACCGGCTCATTGGCGGTGCTGGCCGCGGTCGCGGCCGCAGCGTTGATTCCGGCGTCGGACCAGGCCGGCGCGGCGATGAAGCCCGAAATGATCAACGCGCCACCTTCGGGTATGACCGCGATGGTCGTGGCCTATGGCCTGTTCGGCTTCGGCTATATCATCACCGCAACCTTCCTGGTCGCCATCGTGCGGCTGACAGCGGAGGTTCGCGTGCTTGAGCCCTGGGTCTGGACCCTGTTTGGGCTGGCCGCGATTCCGTCCGTGACGGTCTGGAGCTGGCTGGGCCAGCGGGTCGGGATCTTGAACGCCTTTGCCGCGGCGTGCGCCATCGAGGCGGTGGGCGTCGCCGTCAGCGTCGAATGGGTGACGATCCCGGGCATCTGTCTTTCGGCGTTGCTGCTGGGCGGAACCTTCATGGGCCTTACGGTGCTGGGATTTTTGGCCGGGCGAATGCTGTCGAGCGGCCATCCGCACCGGGCTTTCGCGCGAATGACCGCGAGCTTCAGCATTGGGCAGATGATCGGGCCGACGCTGGCCGGCTTCCTGTCGGAGCGGCTCGGTGACTTTCGCGTGGCATCCCTGATCGCGGCCGCGGCGCTGGTTGCTGCCGCGGCACTCGCGCTCAGAACTTCATGGGCCGCTTCTACCTCACCGCAAATGGCGCCTGATACGGCCGCCCGAACGGCACGCCGTTGATCACGGTCTGCACCGGCTTCAGCCAGGCCTTGCCATCGCGCTTGTTGTTGCGGGTGTCGAGGAACGACACCGGCCCTTCCACCAGGTCCATGATCGCGACGTCACCGGGCGCGCCAACCTGCAGCGTGCCGATCTTCGGCGCGCGGTTGATGATTTTGGCCGGCGCCGTGGTGGTCATCGTCACCACCTGCTCCAGCGAATAGCCCATCGCCATGAATTTGCTCATCACGTTGGGCAGGAACGGCACCCCCGGCGTATTGCCTGAAAATACGTGCATGTCGGACGAAATCGTGTCCGGGGTGCAGCCGGCGGGAATCGCGACCTCGGCCACGGTAAAATCGAAGCTGCCGCCGCCATGCCCGACATCGAAGATCACGCCACGCTGCTTGGCGGCGAGAGCCGCCGGCAGCAGCTTGCCGTCCTGCACGATGTTGGTGAACGCACCGGCCATGTTCGGCGCCCCGGAATAGGCGTGGGTCAGCACGTCGCCGGGCCGCAAGATGTTCAGAATATCGGACATCAATGCGCCGGTCTCGACGCCGCCGATATGCACCATCATCTTGGCCGGCCAGCCGCACATCTCGCAGGCCTGAATCCCGCGTTTCAGCGGCTCGAGGCCGTGCTTGAAGATCACGTTCTCCGACATCCGCACCTTGACGCCGATCAGGAAATCCTGATTTTCCGCCAGCGCCATGGCGCAGGCTTCGACCTGCGCATTGTCGATGTTGTAGAGCTCCGCGACCGGGAAGGCCGACAATCCGTTGTTGGCGATGTGGAGGAACGCATACATCCGCGCCCGCGTCTGCGCCACGATGTAGCGGCGCAGCGCCGCGAGGTTGTTGACGCCGGCATCGCCGGCCGACACCACGGTGGTCGTGCCCTGAAACTGCACCAGTTCGTCGGCGGGAATGCCGATCGCCGAGCCATAGGGATAGACATGACAATGCAGATCGATCAGGCCCGGCATCACCAGTTTGCCCGAGGCATCGATGCTCTTCGAGATGCGGGCGGCGGGAATCTCCGGCTCGATCGCCTCGATCACGCCCCAGCGGATGCCGATGTCGCGCTTGCCGCGCAGCGACTGGCTGGGATCGACCACCTCGCCGCCCTTGATCACGAGGTCGAACTTGTCGGCCGGCCCCATCGCCGCATCGGCCGGGGAACGCCCTGACCATGTCGCGGCCGCGGCCGAGCCCGTAAGCGCAAGGAAATGACGGCGTGACAGTGCGGACATGCTGGCGTTCTCCCCCAAAGGAATTTCAAGGATTTTTTTATCGATCAATGATGCGCCGGGCAGGCAATTTTCGCAAGCCGCCGGGAAGTAGCCGGCAAACATGGCTGGTCTCTTCAGGCATGCTGCCATAACCTCGCGCCGCAACCATCAAGGGCCGAAGAGCCCGAACGGGAGACATTCATGACTGCCTTGCGAATTCTCACAACCGCGCTTTGCCTGCTGGCTTCGGGCGCCGCATTCGCCGCGGAGCCGTTGCCGCGCGCCAAACCGGAAGATGTCGGCCTCTCCAGCGAGCGGCTGGCACGGATCGGCGAAACGCTGAAAGCCGACATTGAAGCCGGACGTATTCCCGGCGCGGTCATCGCCATCGCCCGGCACGGCAAACTGGTGGTGTTCGATGCCTATGGCTGGCGCGACAAGGCGGCCGGTGTCGCCATGACCACGGACACCATCTTCAACATCGCGTCGATGACCAAACCGATGACAACGGTCGGCGCCCTAATGCTGTACGAGCGGGGCAAGATCCTGATCGACGAACCGCTTGCCAAATATTTCCCGAAATTCGCCCAGATGCGCGTCGCCGCGCGTGACCCCGCCGGTGAGCCTGTGGCCGAAACCGTGCCGGCCAACCGGCCGATCACGATCCAGGATCTGATGCGCCACACCTCCGGACTTGTTTACGGCGGGCGCGGCAACACGCTGGTGCACAAGATGTACCCGGCCGGCAGCGGCGATGCGGCACGCGACTATGACGCCACGGCATTCACCGACAAACTGGCGTCGCTGCCGCTGTTGTATCAGCCCGCCACCGTATGGGATTATGGTTTCGGTCTCGACCTGCTCGGCCTCACGATCGAGCAGATCAGCAAGCAGACGCTTGGACAATATTTGCAGGCCAATCTGTTTACGCCCCTCGGAATGACCGATACCGGCTTCTCGATTTCTCCCGAAAGGGCCGCGCGCTACGCCAGGCCGTTGCCGGTCGATCCCGACACCGGCAAGCCGCAGACGCGCAGCCCCGAACTGACAGAGCCGCTCAAATTCGAATGCGGCGGCGGCTGCGCGGCCTCTACCGCATCCGACTATCTGCGTTTTGCGTTGATGCTGATGAACGGCGGACGCTCCGGCGAGGCCCATCTGCTCGGCCGCAAGACCGTCGACTACATGCTGTCCGACCAGCTCGGCCCCAATATCAGGAATCTGGTCGGCAATGCCGATCCAACCCGCGCCGATTTCGGCTTCGGTCTGGGGCTTGCGGTGCGAACCACGCCCGGCGTGGTCAGGATGATGGGGTCGGTCGGGCAGTTCACCTGGCCTGGCGCCAGCGGTACGGACTGGTGGGTCGATCCGAAGGAGGAACTCGCGGTGGTGTATCTGTCGGCAGCGCCCGGCCCGATCCGCTGGCACTATCGCCAGAAGATCAACGCGCTGGTGTATCAGGCGATCATCGACTAGCGCAGTTCTGAACGCAGGTTCCTTCGAACCACAGGCTGCGTGGCGAACCGTTCAATCCCATGCCGGCGCGAAGCCGGGATTGACGAAGCGTTTGTCTTTCGGCAGCCCCGCGATCGCCTTGATGTCTTCCTCATCGAGCCCGACATTCAGCGCGTCGAGATTGGCCCGTTGGCTCTCGGCGCGCGAGGCCTTCGGGATCGCCGCAACGCCGTCCTGGTCGAGCAGCCATTTCAGCGCTACCTGCGCGGCGCTGGCGCCATGCTTGCGGCCGATCGCCATCAACGTCTCGTCCGAAGCCGCCCGGCCCTGCGCCAGCGGACAATAGGCCACCAGCGGGATCGATTTTGCCGCCATATATCTGCGCACCGGGGTCTGGTCGAGCATCACGTGATATTCGATCTGGTTGCAGGCGATCGGCGCCTTGATCTCCTCGATCACGGTCTTCAACAGCGCGATGTTGAAATTGGCAACCCCGATGGCGCGGGTGCGGCCTTCCTGCTTCAGCTTCAGCAACGTCTCGAACATCGCCGGCAGGTTCATGTTCTTCGCCGGCCAGTGCACGAGATAGAGATCGACATGATCGAGCCGCAACTTCTTCAGGCTGGCATCGAACGACCTTCGCATCGCATCCGGGGCGAGATTCTCGTTCCAGACCTTGGTCGTGACATGCAGATCCCTGCGCGCGACCCCTGCGGCAGCGATCGCCGCCCCGATGGCGTCCTCATTGCCGTACATTTCCGCGGTGTCGATATGCCGGTAACCCTGCGCCAGCGCGCTTTCGACTGCCGCGCGGCAGACGTCGCCCTGCATCCGGTAGGTACCGAGCCCAAGCCGCGGCAGGCTGATGCCCTGGGTTTGCAAATGTTCCATGATGGCTCCTGAAGACCTGAAATCACCGGCCAGGCAGCGGCTGCCGTGGGATGAATGCAGGCCGGATTGACGGGATGGACGAGACAGCGTGTCCGTCGCTTGATAGTCTGCCGGGAGCGCCAAGTCCAAATCAAGATCGGGTTAGAATAGCGATGGTCAGGGCTTTACGACGATGGCTGGAGGCCAACGAACTGCTCGCGATCGTCGCCGGCGTCGTCGGCGGGCTCGCGCTGCTGTCGATGCTGCTGGTATTCGGCGGCTATCTGATCGTGACCCGCTGACCAGGCCAGCGCCGCTCAGATCGGCTCCGCCAGCATTCTGCCCGGCCGCGCGTCCGGCTGCGGCTCGAGATCGACCGACCATAGCGCGCGATCATCGACGTCCTTCAAGGTCACCGTCATGATCCCCGATGGGCCGTCGATATCGACGCGGCCGAAAAACTGCAGCCCGAAACAGGGGGCGAGATTTTCGCCCTGTTCGGCGCTGCAGCCCTTCTGGTACATCGCCATCGGGCCGAACGTATTGTCGAGTTCGCCGGGACCCCAGCTGCCCGCGTGCAGCGGACCAGAGACGAATTCCCAGAACGGCTCGAAATCGGCGAACACGGCCCGGTTCGGATCGTAGTGGTGCGCGGCGGTGTAATGCATGTCGGCGGTCAGCCACACGGTATTGCGGATCCCGGCGCGCTTCATGAAGGACAGGAGATCGGCTATCTCGTGTTCGCGCCGCTCCGGTGGTCCATTGCCAAGCGCGATGGCGTCCTCGCTGATCAATCCGATCGGCAGATCCGCGGCGATCACCTTCCAGGTCGCGTCGGAGGCGGCGAGCTCCCGCTTCAGCCACGCCAGCTGGACCGATCCCAGGATGAAGGCATCGCCGGGATCATCGCGCTTGTTCCAGGTCGAATCGCGATAACTGCGCATGTCGATCAGGAAGACATCGAGCCGCGGTCCATAGGCTATTTTGCGATAGACCCGGCCGGCCTGCGCGGGGACCTCGCGGATCGGCATGAATTCGAAAAATGCCTGGCGTCCACGCGCCACCAGCCGGGAGGTGCCGTCCTCGGCATAACCGGTCTCGTCGACGCTGCCGATCGGCGACCAGTCATCGCGCACTTCGTGATCGTCCCACTGCGCGAACATCGGCACCTGCGCGTGGAAGGCGCGCAGGTTGTCGTCGAGCAGATTGTATTTATAGTTGCCGCGAAATTGCGCGAGGCTGTGCGCCACGACGGATTTCTCCTCGGTGACGATGTTGCGCCAGGTTTCCCCGTTCGGCAGTTTCAATTCGGCGGGCACCGGACAATCCGCATAGATGTGATCGCCGGAATGGATGAAGAAATCCGGACGGTTTTCCAGCATGGTCCGGTAGGTTCGCATGCCGCCACGGCCGGGATCGATGCCCCAGCCCTGGCCGGCGGTATCACCCGACCAGACGAACGAGACCGACGCGGGCTTCGCCGGCGCGGTCCGGAAATGTCCTGTCAGCGTTTCGCCCGATATCCCGTCGGCGATATCTTCGAACCGCACCCGGTAGAAGATGTCCTGCCCGGCCGGAAGACCTTCAAGCAGCGCTTTCGCGGTGAAGTCATGATCCGGCAGCGCGCCTGACGATGCCGTACGCAGGATGGTCTTGAAGCTTTCGACCGTTGAACATTCCACCTGCATCCGCGCCGGCCGGTCCGACCTCGCCCACACCACCGCGGAGCCGCCCGATACATCGCCCGACTGAATACCGCTGATCATCTGCGGACGATCCGCGGCCCGGCTGAGAGCGGGTCTGGCGAGACTCCCCAATCCCGCGAGCGCGACCGTGGATGCGGAGCGGACCAGCCAATCGCGCCTGGTCAGATTTTTCTTCGCACGTACCGCAATCGCCATTCGGGGCCACCTCGTCGAATCACGACGAAGGGTGCCCGCTCAACTTGACTCCAGGCCGAAGGTTTTTTGACTCCAGGCCGAAGGTTTTGCGACAGCCGGATGACTCCGGGATCGGTTGCGGCAGGGATTCCGGAAATGGCGGACGCAGCCGGGGGCTGACGATGTCCGTTTACGTGGCTGGCGAACCGCGGTGATCTTGCTGGTGAAGCGCTGCAGAGGCAAATGGATCAGGGCCGTGGAGGCAATTCACTGACCACGGTTCCGCGAGGTTCGTTGACCGAAATATCCAGGACGGATTCTCCGGTAGTGTGCCGGTTCTTTCCAAACACCACCAAGGTGAACTTGTCGGCTTCATGGCTTTCGGAATCCGCGAAGTATTGGAAACCGGATCCGACGATGACAAGCTTGCCCTTTGTGGGAGCCTTCAAAATCAGGACACTGTAGATTTGCATATAGGACCAGCGGAGTCCCTGAATGCATTCCGATCCCGGCGCAGCCGACATGGTCCAACTGACGATATCGTCTGTGAGCTCGAAGGGTTTTTGGTCCTTCACGCACCTCGGACTGGCGTCCGCCGATACGCCCAGAGCGGCGACGAATCCGATCGCGATCAACAGCCTGCCGAGTGTTCGGGACATTCGCCTGCATCCTTGTTGCAGGCGGGGAGAATGACGTCTCGACCTGAACGGATTCCAAGACGCAGGACTGATTTGTCCAAAGTAAGACGCAGGACCGATTTGCCTGGGTTTGGTGAACCGATCCTCAACAAACCCGCCCCTGCCCGCGACGACAGCGGCGAGCGTCCCGGTTCGCAGCCCGTGGATTTACGGGATCGAGGCCGCCGGCCCGATCAGTTCGGCCCTGCCGCCGTGATTCGCGGCGCATGTGCCGGCAAATCTGCTGGCGGCCCATCGTGACATTTCATGTCGCTGCTGGCTGCGGGTGACCGAAAACCGATGATTGGAGCCGGTGATTGCCCTATCGCTTCCAGTTGCAGATGCCGCCCGATCGGCACGGCCAGACCTGGATTCTGGCATCGAAGGCCTGGGCATCGAGCGGACTGGCGTGGCGTCGCGCGAGCCTGGTTCTGGTCGAACCGTGCGTTGTCTCCGCGCGCACAACTCTGGTCTTGCGGACCGTAATCGTGGGTTCGGCTTTGGCTTCAGCGCCGGTGTTCACGGCTGCGTTGCCCTGGTCGGTGCTGACGTCCAGCGGACCGGGCGTGAATCCGGTGGCGGGCCCAAGCGGCTTTGGCGAAAGCACCGCCCTGGACAGGTCAAGACTGAGGAATTCGTCCGGACGGTATTGGTCCGCGATCGCCAGACCGCTCCAGCTCAGGAGTGTCGTGCAAAGAATGGCACTGAAAAAATTCCTCGGGACCATAGCGGCCTCCTGAAATACCCAAAACAGACAACCATGATTATCTAGGAAGCGTTCCCTGCAATTCCAGCGGAACTTGCCGGCAAGGTTACCGCGTCGGTTGTCGCAACGCCCGGCGATGCCCGAAGCGGGGAGTTTACCAACCGCCCTGTCCCCGCTACCAAGGGAGCGTGCACTGCAGCGTATGCCGGCCTGGACCGGGAGGAACCGTGCGACTTCTCCGTTTGCTAACCGGCGCGTTCCTGCTGCTGCAACCGATAGCCGCCCGCGCCCAGACCGTCTGGGACATGCCGTCGGAATATCCGCAAAGCGCCATGTCCGGGCTTGGCGTGACCGCATTCGCGCAGCATGTCGCCGAATTAAGCGCCGGAAAATTGCTGATCCAGCCGAGCTTCGATGGCGCCAAGGGCATTCGATCGGCCGACATGCTGACCGCGATTGCGGAGCGCCGCGTTGCGGCCGGCGACGCCTTTGCCGGCGCGCTGGAAGCGGAAGACGCGATCTTCGCGCTGCCCTCGCTGCCGTTTCTGGTGACGTCGATCGCCGATGCCAGGCGGCTGGCCGACCTCGCCCGGCCCTACATCGTGACAGCATTGCACAATCGAGGCCAGCGGCTCTTGTATCTGACGCCCTGGCCACCCTCCGGCATCTGGTCGAAGGCACCGCTGAAGACGGTGTCGGAGCTATCAGGTCTTTCTGTTCGCACCTACGACAAGATATCGCGTGAGGTCTTCGCCAGCGCCGGCGCCAAGGCCACCTCGATCAGCTTCGCCGATACGATGCCGAAGCTGGTCGACGGCAGTATCAACGCGGTGCTTTCGTCGGGAGATGGCGGGGCCGGTCGCGGGTTGTGGCAGTACCTGCCCTACTTCAGCGAGATCACCTATTCGATGCCGATGTCGGTCGCGAGCGTCAATCAGGCGGTTTATGACGGATTGGCGCCGGAGTTACGCGAAGCGGTCGACATCGCGAGCCGACAGACCGAGACGGAGTTGTGGCTCGCTCTGTCCACCCGGCTGGGCGAGAACTATGCGCGCATGCGCGACAATGGCGTGACCATCGACACCCATCCGGCGCCGGCGATCGTCGCAGCGCTCCAATCCGGAGCCGCGGCGGCACAGCAGGCCTGGTGCGCGCGATCGGGGCCGGCCTGTGAGCAGGTGCTCGGCGCCTTCAAGGCCGGCAAACCCTAGGATTGCGGTCGATCGTACGGCGATTTTCCGCGTCAATTGAGTTCACTTGCCATTGAGTTCACCCGCAATTTAGTTCACCCGATGTGACGCCTGCTATAGGGTGTTGCCGCCGGGTTGCTGCAAGATCGTCCTTTGAAAGGATCGTTATGCCTGTTGCGCCCAATTCGCTATTGTCCCGTCTGTTGTTCGTTTCATTGGGAGTCCTGTCGCTTCTCGCTGCCACACCGCAGGCCCAGGCGGACGACAAGGTTCTGCGGGTCGGCACGCTCAAGCTTATCCACGGCATCACGCCCTACTTCTACGAGAAGTTCGCGCCGCCCGGTTACACCGTGGAGGTGATTCCGTTCGAGAGCCCGACCGACGGCAAGAACGCGGTGCTGACCGGCACCGTCGACACCTGCATCCACGGCATTGCCGCGTTTCTGCTGGGCGCCGCCGCCGGCGAACCGGTGGTGATCGTCGCCGCGGCGACCAACCGCGGCATGGCGATCGTGGCCGACGCCAAATCCGACATCAAGACCATCAAAGACCTTAAGGGCAAACGCGTCGCCATCTTCCCGGGCTCGACCCAGGAAGTGGTGATCCTCGAGCGGCTCAAGGCCGAGGGCATGTCGATCAAGGACATTCAGCCGATCCGGCTGTCGTTCAGCGACATGGCCGGCGCGCTGGCACGCGGCGATATCGATGCTTACGTCGGCGCAGAACCCGGCCCGGGCATCAGCCTGGCCAACGGCACCGGCCGGCTGGTCGAATATCCGTATTCGACATCGATCGGTTCGCTCAACATGATCCTGTCCGCCAGCGAAAAGATGGTCAAGGAGAACCCCGAGCGGCTCAGGATGATCATCGAGATGCACAAGAAGGCGACCGACTACGCGATGGCGCATCCCGAAGAAATGGTCGAGGTCGCGATGCAGAAGCTCGGTCAGCAGCGCAAGTCGATCGAAATCGCGGTGCCCAATGTCGAGCTGACCTGGAAGATCGATGACGAGTTCGTCAGGCGCGCCAAGGCCTACAGCGAATTGATGGTCGAGAAGAAGCAGGTTCGTCAGGCCCCCGACATGTCGCGGGCGATCACCGAACAGTTCATGTAGCCGATCGACGTGAACGACCACGCCACCATCCTGGCTGAAACGACGGAGCCGGGGGCCCCGGTCGCCGCGGCGGCGTTGCGCCGCCGCAACCGGCAGCGGCTGGAAACACTGCGCGCCATTGCGCTCGGCGCCGGCTTCCCGATCCTGCTGATCCTGATCTGGGATCGCGCCGTCGCGATGACGGGTACGCGGCTGATTCCGAGCCCGTATCAGGTCGCTGTCATGATGTATGATTTCTCGTTCGGCGGTATCTACGACGACGCCTTCAGCGGCACGATCCTGATCCATGTCTGGAAATCGGTGCAGCGCGTCTATGGCGGCTTTTTCCTGGCCGCCGTGATCGGCATTCCCCTGGGCATGATGATCGGGCGCATCAAGCTGCTGCGGCAATTACTTGATCCGACGATTTCGCTGCTGCGCCCGATCCCGGTCACCGCATGGTTGCCGCTCTCGATGATCTTCTTTGGCTTGGGGCCGAATGCGGCGATCTTCCTGGTGTTCCTCGGCGCCTTCTATCCGATCCTGCTCAACACCATGTTCGGCGTACGCTCGATCGATCCGCGCCTGTTCGAGGCGGCCGCGATGCTGGGCTGCTCGGGCGCCGGAATGTTCCGTCAGATCGTGCTGCCCGCTTCGCTGCCGGCCATTTTCAACGGCCTGCGGATCGCGCACGGATTTGCCTGGATATTGATCGTGGTCGGTGAAATGACCGGTGTCCCGACCGGCCTCGGTTCGGTGGTGATGGATGGCCGCACGCTGTCGCGCACCGATCTCGTGATCACCGGCATGATCGTGATCGGCGCCTGCGGCTTCATCACCGACCGGATCATCGTCGCGATCAGCAACCGCCTGTTGAGCTGGAGTCCGCAGCATCTTGAATAACGCACTCCACCGGGAAACCCTGTCGGTCACAAAGCCGCAGGTACCGATCACGATCATTCCGGTGATCACGAGGTCGGTGCGCGACAGCGTGCGGCCATCCATCACCACCGAGCCGAGACCGGTGGGAACGCCGGTCATCTCGCCGACCACGATCAGTATCCAGGCAAAGCCGTTGGCGATCCGCAGTCCGCTGAAAACGGCTGGCAGCGAGGCGGGAAGTACGATCTGGCGGAACATTCCCGCGTCTGAGCAGCCGAGCATGGC
>Ga0116135_1001450_pt1 | contig 11904 bp, 10 predicted proteins | sample June2015DPH_20_1_FD_89738 | JGI IMG/M metagenome (GOLD analysis project Ga0116135, IMG submission 89738) | Peatland microbial communities from SPRUCE experiment site at the Marcell Experimental Forest, Minnesota, USA - June2015DPH_20_10 | ecosystem: Environmental > Terrestrial > Soil > Wetlands... | reverse complement strand
CTGGTGCGCAAGACGGAGCCAAAGCCGATCCGCATCTGGATGCAGGACGGGACGGCGGACCACATCGTCCCTCCCGAGCCATTCGGGAGTTCACCGTTCGGAAGCTGGCCGATCAATAACCAGGTGATGCACGAGGCGCTGGAGTTCGCCGGCTACGACGTGAAGTTTGAGATGGGCACCGAAGCGCACAACCTGAAGCAGGGCGGAGCCGATTTGCCGGATGCGCTGCGCTGGCTGTGGCGCGGCTATCCGGAGCCGATGACGGTGCACGAGCCGCCGGCCGCGCACGAAGCCGGGTACGACACTTCGAATCGCGTGTTCTCGACGCTGTATCTGGACAAGCCGTGGCAGCAGGTTGGCGGCGATCACATTATCGACCGTGATCATGGACAAGTTTGGAGCCTGACCTCCGATACGAAGGGCAATGTATATATTTGCGGCGGAAATGCCGTCGAGCGCGTCGATGGAGATGGAAACGCGACGCAATTTCTCCAATTGAAAGGCGGCGTGAGGCGCCTCAGACTCGGCGCCAACGGCCGCTGGTATGCGTATTTGGGAACTGACGAAATCGTTTCGTTGGATGAGACTACCGGTCCGTCAAATGATCTGAAGATTATTGCGCGAGGCCTTGGCATTTACGACTTTGTGGTCGCACAGAATGGCACGATTTACTTTAGCGGGAGCGGAAGAACGTTATCAGGCCGAATCGATGCTTCGGGCAAGGTGGAATCGCAGGAGATGGATCGGGCAATTGTCGTGCCGTCGGGTCTCGCCCTCTCGCCCGACCAGTCGATGCTCGTGGTTACCGATGCGGTTTCACGTTACAGCTGGTCCTTCCAGATCGCGGCCGATGGCTCGCTCGTCAACGGCGAACCCTTTTATCGCCTGGAAATACCGGAGACCACAGAGTCGAGCTTGCAAGGCGACCGCATATGGAGCGTCGCGGAGGACACGAATGGCCAAGTCTACTTCGCCACGCCACTCGGCATTCAGGTCGCCATGCAAAACGGACGCATCGTGGAGATTCTGAATCCGCCCGTTCCCGGCGGCGGGAGGTTGACGGCGATCACTTTCGCGGGCAGCGGTGACCAGAACTGGCTCTACGTTATGCAAGACGGCAAGCTCTTCCGGCGACCGGTAAAGGTGACCGGCGCGAATGCGTGGACTATCGTCAAGCCGCCAAAACCGTCGTTGTGAGGGAATTGCAATCGGCCCCCAGGCAACTTTTGATTTCCACGGGACGAAGAGTAGACTTCTTCTGCCGACGAAAAGAGGAGGCACTCATGCACATCGCCTTGTGGACACTTCTCGTCGCAACAGCGATTGCACCTGCAGCGCCGGCCCAGGTTCCTCCCGCCGCGCCGAACGGGGCCAAAGGCAAGATCTTCGTCGGCATTCTCGATGACGCCCGCGAAGAAATGGTCAACTGGCAGCCAGGGGTTTCGTCGCAACGCTTTGTCAGGCCAGCCTTCGAAAAAACGCGCTCCGGATGGCGGAATATAGTCCCTGACTCACTTCCCGCGCGCATGACCTGGACCGTCGCTTTTGACGGAAGAGACCTCGGCCAAATCAAGTGTGAAACGGGATGGAGCGGGTACGGCCCCGGACGGAGGGGGGTCCCGCCCAAGACATTGGTTCAAACCATCATCACTCCCGCTGCCGCCACCCCTTCAGTCGGAGCACCATCCGGAAAATACGCTCCAATGGGGATGGGTCCAACGAAAGGCAGGCGCCCTCTGGTCGTCGTCTCTGCACCAAATTTTGGCAACCCGGACGGCTGGAAGCGCGTGACCCCACTTCCAGACAGCATCGCCGCCCTGGTGCGCCTCGCATTTCGCCGGGATTTCCCGCACCTCTCTCGCTGCAGGGATGAGGCGATTGTGCAACGCGACTGGAGTTTTCCCGATTCAGAGCTCAAACTGCCCATCGCATACGCGTCCAACAAAAACTCATTCCTCGTGGAATCTGATCTGAATGCGGGAAATTGCGGATATGTCGACGATCCCAACGATCCTCTGTCGGACCCGTGGTTTTTTGTGTCTGCGAACGGCACTGTCCGGCGCCTCGGAGGATTTCTGACTCTTCTCGATGCTGGAGATTATGACAACGACGGTAAATCAGAACTGATCTTTCTGCTGAGCCAGCCGGAAGCCACAGAGGGCTTCTTGCTGTACGATGCCGACCTCCGCAAGCAGGCAAGCCTCATCTGGAACTATCATTGACCGTTAAGCCGGGGCGGACCAGGTGTACGCAAAAGGGCCGCCCGCAGGCGGCCCTCATTCTGATCACTGACAACTGTCTTGTTACCACCGTCCCCATGCACGAGTCATATAGTCAGAAAGCGTCATCCCCACCAGCGCCAGGAACGTGAAAAGTCCACAAGCCACCGTGAGCTTGGTGAGCTTGGTGCTGTACTTCACGTGCATGAAAAACAGCACCACGAGAGTCATCTTGGTGCAGGCGATGGCGAGCGCGACCACCGGATTCCAGAAGAGAGTGACTCCGGGCGCGATATGCCACTCGCCCAGGTCGATGTACGAGGCCCACACGGTAAGACCTGTGCCCACCAGCAGCGACAGAAGAATCACCAGGTAAATTACTGGGCTGACGATGTGGTGCTCGTGATCGGCTTGCGCGTCCAGTTGATGTTGTTCGCTCATGGCGTTTTTCCTCAATGCCTGCTGATCAAATAGAGAAGCGGGAACAGGAAGATCCAGATGATGTCGACAAAGTGCCAGTACAGGCCAAAATTCTCAACGTATGTGACGTGGCCCGTGGTGTAAGCTCCGGCGCGAGCGCGATAGATCATGTAGCCCAATATCGTGATGCCGATGATCATGTGCAAGGCGTGCATGCCGGTCATGGCGAAGTAGAGGAAGAAGTAGAGCTCGGTCTTGGCCGCCATGTCGGGCGCGAGAGGCTGATCGCCGGGATACAGCTTGTGGACCTCGGGGTCCGAAGCGGGATTCAGGAACGACTGCTCGCTGTAGTGCAGGCCCGGGATGTGATGCTTCTCCCACTTCTCGTGGTACTCGATGGTCTTGATGCCGAGAAAGGCCAGGCCCAGGATAAAGGTGAGCGAAAGGAACAGCACCAGCAGACCCTTGCGCCGCATCTCCGCCGACCACACGCCCATCGCCATCGTGAAGCTGGAAATAATGAGAACTCCCGTGTTGGCCGTGCCCCATCCGATGTTCAACTGGTGCGAGGCTTCGACAAAGGCCGGGTAGTACCAGTTGCGCATGATCAGGTAGGCGGTGAACAGGCCGCCGAAGAACATGACTTCAGTGAGCAGGAAGAGCCACATGGCGAAGTTGGTGGTGTCTGCCTGCTGCTCGACAGAGGCAAAATGATGGCGCTGATACGGCGGGTGTTCGTGCTGCGCTTCCGCCGCGGCGCCGTTCGCGATTGCGGTGCTATCCGACACTCGCCACCTCTTTCTCCTGCATCTTCTCAAGCCACTCGTAGTCGTAGGCTTCGTGATCCATGATGGGAGTCTCAGGGAAGTTCTCGGTCAGCGGCGGCGACTGCGTCTGCCATTCGAGACCGGTGGCCTGCCAGGGATTGTCACCCGCAATGGCGCCATATTTGAGCGACCATGTGAGGTAAATGATGGGCAGCAAATAGCCAATGCCAAGAATGGTTGCGCCCGCGGTAGAGAAGACATTCAGCGCCTGGAACTCTGGCGGGTAAGCAGCGTAGCGCCGCGGCATACCCAGCATGCCGAGGATGAATTGCGGGAAGAACGTGAAGTTGAAGCCGATGAAAGTGACCACGGCGGCCAACTGCGAAATCTTCTCCGGATACATGCGGCCGGTCCACTTGGGCCACCAGAAGTGGATGCCAGAAAGGAAGGCCATCAACATGCCGCCCACCATGACGAAGTGGAAGTGGGCGACGATGAAGTACGTCTCAGTCAGGTGAATGTCGGTGCCCGTCGTGCCCAGGAAGACGCCGGTCAGCCCGCCGATGGTGAACAGGCCCATGAAGCCGAAGGCGTAGAGCATGGGCGTCTCAAAGGTGATGGAACCCTTGTAGAGCGTGAAGGCCCAGTTGAAGATTTTGATGGCCGAGGGCACCGCGACCAGCATGGTGAGCAGCGAGAAGATGAGCGCCGCATAGTTGGAGATGCCCATGATGAACATGTGGTGGGCCCAGACGAAGAAGCCGAAGACGGCGATGGCGACCGAGGAGAACGCGACGGCTGTATATCCAAACACGCGCTTGCGGCTGAAGGTGGAAACCACCTCGGAGATGACCCCCATGCCGGGCAGAATCATGATGTAAACGGCGGGATGCGAGTAGAACCAGAACAAATGCTGGAAGAGAATCGGGTCGCCGCCAAAGGCGGGATCGAAGACGCCGATGTGCATGGTGCGCTCAAGAACGACCAGCACCAGGGTGATGGCCAGAACCGGCGTGCCCAGCACCATCAGGATCGAGGCTGCGTAATTGGACCACACGAACAGCGGCAGCCGGAACCAGGTCATGCCCGGGCAGCGCATCTTGTGGATAGTGACGATGAAGTTGAGGCCCGTGAAGATGGAGCTGAAGCCGGCGACGAAAATTGCCAGACCCGTCGAAATAACGTGGGTATTCAGGTAGTGCGTCGAGAGCGGGGTGGTAAAGGTCCAGCCCGTGTCGACGCCGCCAGCGGCCATGGTGTAGATGGCCATGCAGCCGGCGATTACGTAGAGATACCAGCTCAGCAGGTTGATCTTGGGCAGTGCCAGGTCTTTGGCGCCGACCATCATGGGAATGAGGAAATTGCCGATGGTGGCGGGCACCGACGGAACGAGGAAAAAGAACACCATGATGACGCCGTGCATGGTGAACACCTTGTTATAGGTGTCGGCAGCCATCAGGGTGGTCTGCGGCGTAAGCAGTTCCAGGCGGATGAGACCCGCCAGCGCGCCGCCGATAAAGAAAAAGAACGTGATCGAGACCAGGTAAAGCGTGGCGATCCGCTTGTGATCGCCGGTCAGCAGCCAGCTGAGCAGGCCGTTCTCCTTGGTCAGGAAGTTCATCTTGGGGATCCTGGCCGTGGATTGATCGGGAAGAGCGACGATGGTGGCAGCGCTCATGGCTTGACCTCCTTCTGCGGCGCGGGCGCCGTGGCCCCAGCCGCCGGTTTGCCGCCTTCAGATCCAGGAAGCAAGTCGGTGGTGTTGAGAGTTTGCTGAACGCGATAATCGGAATCGAGATTCTTGATGTATTCCACCAGGGCGATCACGCCTTCTTCGCTGATTTGTCCCTGGTAGGTGGGCATGATGGGCGCATAGCCCTGCGTAATGTGCTGCGACGGGTTCAGAATGGCGTCGCGGATATAGGCATCGTCGGCGGTGACCGTCTGGCCGCTGGATAGCGCGAGCCGTGAGTTATAAACATTAGCCAGGCTGGGCCCGCGCGCGTCGGGCCGCGCATTGTGGCAGGCGTTGCAACTGAGGCTCGCAAACAGCCGCTCGCCATTTTGCGCCAGCGAATTGCCGCTGGTGGAGCTCGCCAGCCACTTCCTGAAGTCGTCGGGCGTCATAACGATCACTTCGCCGATCATCTCCGAGTGGTCGGTGCCGCAGTACTGGGTGCAGAAAAGGTGAAAGGTCCCGGTTTCTGTGGCTTGAAACCAGACCGTAGTGTAGCGGCCCGGAATGGCCTCGCGTTTGACGCGGAACGCGGGGATAGAAAAGCTGTGGAACACATCCTGCGAGATGAGCGTGATCTGTACCGGGCGTCCCACGGGCACGTGCAGCATGTTGATTTCGTGCTGGCCTCCGGGATGCTCCGCCTTCCACATCCATTGCTTGCCCACCACGTAGATATTCATGGCGTTGGCCGGCGGCGTGTAGATGCGGAAGTAAAGCAACGCGCCCCACACGAACATGATCAGGAACAGGCCCAGAGGAATGATGGTCCAGGTGGCCTCAAGCAGCGTGGAGCCCTCGATCTGCACTGCCTTCGGATGCCGCTTCTTGCTGTACAGGATGGAGAAGGCCACAATCAGCAGCACCACGAGGGTCAAGCCGATGAGGCTGACCAGCACCATGAAGAAGTAGAGCGCGTCCGACTCGGGCGCAACCGTGGATGCCTCCGGCGGGAAGAGCGAGAAGTGCTCCAACCACTTGCGGAGAAACTGCCAGAGTACTGGGCTGATATGGTCCATTCCGTTATCCGTTCACCTTTTTTACTGCGCGCTGATGCGTGTCGTGCCAATCGTTGCTGTGCTTGAAATCGCGGCGGAACATGATCAGCATGAATCCGCCCAAAAGCACGACGGTGAGAAAGCCTCCCAACTGAATCACGCGCGCAATGATGAGATCGTGCGTGTTGGATTCAGGGTTGTAGTGGTAGCAGTAGGTAAGAATGTTGTCGACCGGCGAGCCGATGCGATTGGAAGAAGCTTCGTCCAGGCCCAGCAGCATGTCCTTGGGCGAGTACTCGACTCCCATGTAGTACTGGGCGAGCTTGCCCTCCGGAGTGACGATCTGGATCGAGCTGGCGTGCGCGAACTGCGTCAGCTTGCCGTCAGGGCCGGGAATCTTGACGTAGCCAAAACCAACTGCTTTTGTCAGCGCGTCGATGTTGGCCTGCGTGCCGGTAAGAAAATGCCATCCGTCGGCAGTTTCAGGGCGGCCGTAGCGCTTGAGGTAGGTGCGCTTCTTGGCCGCGGCCAGATCCGTGCCCTCGCTGGGATCAATGCTGACCACGATGATGTTGAAGTCTTTGCCGGGGACGTAGCGCACCATCTCGAGAGCGCTGGTGAGGCCGTTGAGCTCTTCAGAGCAAAGCATGGGGCACTGGTAGTAGACCAAAGCCAGGATGGCCGGCTTCTTGCCGAAGTAGCTGGCTAGCGCCACCTGCTTGCCCGCGTCGTCGGTAAATGTGAGATTGAGCGGCAATTGCGTGTTGAGATGCTGGTCGATATGAATGCCGTTGGTAATCGACGGCGGCTGGTCGTTGCGCTGGCCGGCTTGCTTGTCGCCGTAGGCGGAGACCTGCGCGGAGAGCGCCGGAGCGGCGAGGGAAAGCACAATCGCGCTCGCGAGGCTGATAGCCGCTGCGTGCGACGTGCTCCGAATTGTGCTTCCTGACTTCACCGCTCAAATCCTTCAGGGGCTAAAGCCCCTTCTTTTCTTGAAACCTCATCGGCGCGGCTGAAGCCGTGCCCTGATACAAAACCTGGATTCCGAATTCTGCGAGGGGGAATCCTGTTCCCTGTTTCTTACTTCGCGGTCTGCTCGGCTTTCACCGTAGCTTCCTGCTCCGCTTCATCCTGTTCGAACGCAGTGCGCGCAAAGCCATTGGTCAGCGGCGCGGTGACAGTTGGCGTGCTGTCGCCGGTCATCTCCGCCTGCGTTTGCACGGGCTTGGCCACGGGCAATCCCTGCTGCACAATCATTTCCATGGCGCGTTCGATGGGAATTCTGATCGTGCCCTTTGACTGATCGACCCAGGTGTAATTCGAGAGCAGCAGATCTTCGCGCGCGTGCAGGTCGGCGATGTCCTGATTGCCGTCGTCGGTCTGGACCCGGGGCGTGGGGAAGGTCTGGGTAATCTCGGCTATCTTGTTCTGCAATTCGGGGCTCGACGGCATGTTGCCGAGTTGGCGCACATCGACGGTCTGCGTCCACTTGCTGTTGGGCCCGTCTTCCTTGTTCATGCGCGCGTTAATCACCTTGCCGATGCCGTAGCAGAGCACTCCGCAGACCGCGACAAAGATGAACAGCGAGAGGACAAACACCACAATGCCCGTGACGCCGACGTCGCTCAGCTCATAGCCCAGCGAGGCGTCAACTTTCTCCGGGAATTCGTGCCGCTCCGGCTTTTCGAATACGTTACGCCCGTGTTCGTTAGGCCCGGATTCGTTATGCGTGGGCATGTTCAGGCTCCAGAATCTCCGCCAGGTGCGGATCGTTGACTTGCACCAGCGGCCGCTTCTTCAGAACGACACAGAAGTAGGCCAGCCAGAAACAGAACAGCGCGCCCGGCACGGCAATGTACTCAAGAATTCCCCAGCTGAAGTGAAGATTGCGCGCCGCGTCTTTGAAGTTGGGCTCGATGAGCCAGAACATGTCGAAGGCGCGCGCAAACACCATCCACTGGCAGACGCGGAGCAGGCGCTTCTTGTTGCGCTTGAGGTCGCGCGAGAGCAGCATGGTGAACGGAATCACCCAGTGGAAGAGGAAGTCGAGGGTGATGACGATGCCCCAGCTGCCGCGGATGCGATCCAGGTACCAGTTGATCTCGCCGGGCAGATTGCCGGACCAGATGATAAGGAACTGGCCGAAGTTCAGATAGATGTTGAGCATCACAAAAGCAAAGGCGAGCTTGCCCAGATCGTGCTGCTCGGTCTGGCGGAGGATGGTCTTGAAAGGCTCGGCGCGAGAGAGCGAGATGGCCACGATGATCGAGAAGGCCAGCACCAGGTAGCCCTGGCCCACCAGGAACAGCAGTCCGTAGACCGAGGAGAACCAGGTAACATCCATCGACATCACCCAGTAGATGGCGCAGGCCGTCATGGTGAAGGCGTAGAGAAGGATGCCGGGGCCGCTGATGTTCTCAAATTTCTTGATCCAGAGAGGCGTGTTCTCCGGCACGTCGGAGTCGCGCTTGAGGGCGAGCGCGTTGAGGCGCATCGCGTAGTAGGCCCAGATGGCGAAGCAAAGCAAACTTACACCCCAAAACATGTCCACATTCAGCATGGGGCGCTTGAAGTCGATGCAGTGGGCCTGGATTTCCGTGATGACGCCATTCTTGAGCGCGGTCGCGGTGTCGCTCACAGTGGGGAATTGCGCCCACAGGTAGAGCCGCTTTATGAACAACGCCACCACCAGCCAGTAGACGAAGACGACCGGCAGGGTGCGGCTGAGGGCTTCCAGCGGACGCCGGAGCAACAATCCCCATTTGCCGCCGGAGCAGTACTGCACCATCAGGAGAGCCAGGCCGCCAACGCAGAGACCCCAGGTCCACATGGTGCCAAGCGTCCAGGCGCGCAGGAAGTGATCCCAGCCAAGACCGTCCTGCGCCTGGCCCAGGAATCCCAGGATCACGGCGATCACGGCGAAGATTGCTCCGATCACGAGCGCGCGAGACTTCCAGGCGTCGACAAATGCCGGCGCGGCCAAGCTCGACGGAAGCCCGGAGGGAAGTTGCTCGGCGTGCGGGTTGTGAACCTTATCCATGTGCGTTCGTCCTGTTTCCTTACTCGGTTACTTCATGTTTTCCAGTCCCTAATCCCATAGTCCCTGTTCCCTTTCACTTCTTCCCCGCAGCAGGCGGAGCCGTCCTGGGAATCGAAATCGCAGGATCCGCGGGATAAGCCGGAGCCATGCCCGGCGTTCCCTGGCTGGCGATGGGCTTGTAGGCCTGGATCCCCGTCTCCGGCAGGGGCCAGGGCTGCGCGTACTCCGGATGCCCTTCGCCGGTAGCAACGTCTTTGAGGTTCCTGACCTGGGTGCCCGCAGGCACATCTTTTGCCGTGGCCGCCTGGCTGAGCTGCAGGGCGCGGATGTACGCCGCGACCGCCCAGCGATCAGATGGCGTTAATTGTGCCGAGTAGTCGGGCATGGCGCCGTAGCCGTGCGTCATCACGTAAAAGTAGTGGGAAAGCGGCTGCGACAGGCGCACCTGATCGTGAAGATTGGCGGCGGGCTTGAATCCGCGCTGGACGATCTCGCCCAATCCATTGCCCACGCGCGAGTGGCAGGGCGTGCAGTAGACGTTGAAGCGTTCCTGGCCGCGCTGGAGCACTTCCATCGTCACCGGAATCTCGGAGGGCATCTGGTCGAGTTCCTGCCTGTAACCATTCGGCCCCTGCACCACGCCGGTGTAGAAGTACGTGTCTTCGTGAAGCTGGCCGCGGGCCACGGTGTCCAGAACCTGCGGACGCGCGCCGCGATGGTCGGCGAAGAAATCGGAGCCCCGCTGCGAAACCATCTTGGGCTGGTCCTGCATGTCCTGCCGGCAGCCGGCGACGAGGAGAAATGCTGTAAGCGCCGCTGCGCCCGCAATCCGGTGTAAACGATTGTTCGGCACAGCAACCTGATCCCCGTTCCCTGTTCCCTGTTCCCTGTTTTTGAGGTGGCTCATCAGTACTCCACCTCCACAATCGAACTCGGCTGGAACTTTTCCAGGTAGGCCTTGGTTTCCGCGCGATCAAACTTTGGATCGAGCGCTTCGAGGCAGAGGAAAAATTTATCCGTGGTCGCGCCGTCGCGGAAGTTGGGCGCGTTAAATAACGGATGATAAAGCGACGGCAGGCCATTGAGCGCCAGCATGCCGAATGCGGCGGAAAGGCCGGCCCAGAGAATGGTCCACTCGTAGGCGGGCACAATGAAAGCCGGCCACGAATACATGGGCCGCCCTGCGATGTTGAGCGGATAAGCGAGCACCGAGACCCAGACCTCGAGCGTGAACATGGCCGCGCCGCCCATCAGTCCGCCGATGAGCGTCAAGAGCGGCACCTTGTTGCGATGGAAGCCGATGGCTTCGGCCGCTTCTTCCACGGGGTACGGCGTATAGCAGTCCATGCGCCGCCAGCCATCCTGGCGCGCTTGCTGCGCGGCTCTCACCAGATCGCCGGGGGTCTCGAATTCGGCCAGCAGGCCGTACACTCCTTCGCGTGCAGGCATATCAGTGCCGTCCCTCCAATTCACTTGCCCTTGCAAGCAGGGTCAACGGTGGCATTTTCTTGAGGAAAATGCCACTTGAGGTCCGCGTCTTCGACTTGTTGCAATTGGAGGACGGCATCAGTCTCCCGCCTCCACCGTGGCCTTCGGCTTGATCTTGGCCTGCGGCAGAATCATGCGAATTTCGTTCATGGGAATCATGGGCAGGAAGCGCACAAACAACAGGAACAGGAAGGTAAACAAGCCCAACGTTCCCACGAAGGTCATGTAGTCCCATTTGGTGGCGCGATACGTTCCCCACGATGAGGGCAAGAAGTCGCGGTAGAGGCTGGTCACAATGATGACGAAGCGCTCAAACCACATGCCCGTATTCACGACAATCGAAATGAAGAACATGAATGGGATGTTGGTTCTCAGCTTGCGCGACCACAGCGTGGTCAGCGGAATCACCAGGTTGCTTGCGATCAGTACCCAGTAGGCCCAGCCCATGGGACCGAAGGCTCGATTCCAGAAAGCGAATGCCTCCCAGTGGTCGGCTGAGTACCAGGCCATAAAGGCCTCCATGCCGTAGCCGTAGCCGACGATGAAGCCGGTTACCAGCATCACTTTGCCCATGTTGTCGATGTGGCGCTCCGTCACCAGCGACTCCAGGTGATAGAACTTGCGCAGCGGAATGGCCAGGGTGAGCACCATGGCGAATCCCGAATAGATAGCGCCGGCGACGAAGTAGGGCGGGAAGATGGTGGTGTGCCATCCGGGCAGAACGGCCACCGCGAAATCGAAGCTGATGACGGTGTGTACCGAAAGCACGAGAGGCGTGGCCAGGCCCGCGAGCAGCAGCGATGCTGTCTCGTAGCGCATCCAGTGGCGCACCGAGCCGCGCCAGCCCAGCGAAATCAGGCCATAGAAATACTGCGCAAATTTGCTTTCCGAGCGATCGCGGAAGGTGGCCAGATCGGGCACCATGCCGATATACCAGAACACCACCGAAATCGTGGCGTACGTGGAAACCGCGAACACGTCCCACTCCAGCGGCGAGCGGAACTGCGGCCAGATGTTCATAGTGTAGGGCAACGGCAACATCCAGTAACCCAACCAGGGGCGCCCTACGTGAATCAGCGGAAACATGCCGGCGCAGACCACGGCAAAGATCGTCATCGCTTCTGCAAAGCGGCTGATGGCGTTACGCCAGGTCTGTTTGAAGAGCAGCAGAATCGCAGAGATCAGCGTGCCGGCATGGCCGATACCGATCCACCAGACGAAATTGATAATGGCGAAT
>Ga0116135_1001449_pt1 | contig 11905 bp, 12 predicted proteins | sample June2015DPH_20_1_FD_89738 | JGI IMG/M metagenome (GOLD analysis project Ga0116135, IMG submission 89738) | Peatland microbial communities from SPRUCE experiment site at the Marcell Experimental Forest, Minnesota, USA - June2015DPH_20_10 | ecosystem: Environmental > Terrestrial > Soil > Wetlands... | reverse complement strand
CGCCGAGTTCCTGGGCGAGCGCGATGTAGGCCGCATCGTAGGCGGATAGGTTGTGCCGCAGTCGCCAGATGTAGGGGAGGAAAACAAAATGGGGATATCGGGTTACGCGGAAGCTGATTAAATCCCGGATAGCCTGATCGGCCCGCTGCGCAGAAAGCACCGATTCCCGCACTAACCGACGCAGAACCTGCGTAATCTCAAGGTCCAAAAGGTGGGGAGCGTGGAACGATTCGCCTCGCAAATAAATTCTGCTCTCGATCCGTCGCCCCGCGGAGGTTTGGAGCAGCCAGTCGATGGCCGCTGACGCATCGAGGACGATCACCGCGACTCGCGCTCTTCCCGGACCAGGCGCGCGGTGTCGATCGGAGCCGTAATCGACTTACGAGTGTGCAGGCGGTCGCGCAACTCCATCAGCGTGGGTCGCTCGGCGATCTCCTTGATCTCCGCGATCAGGTAGTCGGAAAGCGACATGCCCGCCATCGCCGCCCGGGCCTTCAGGCTGCGATGCAACGCATCCGGCACATTACGAAGCTGGATCATTTTTGTCTGCGGCATGTGGATAGTATACTTTCATGTGACGAACATGTAAACCTCGGGTGTAACCCTCGAAAGAAAAGAGCAATGGCCGAACAGCAAGACGAGATGCATCTTTTCACCCCGTCGTACTTACAATTATTCTTGCGCCTGCACGGAATCGCGCTTGCGTCTAAGATAGGACGATGCCTGAAGTCTCCGATTCTCCTATCACGGAAGAAAGGGTTAGTGGCAAGACCGGGCTGACTGAAACCCAGGACGCCGATTTGTGCCTGCTGATCGAGACGGAGCCTTGGACCCGCACTTTCACGCTCAATCTTCGCGACCTGTTTATTGATAAGCAGCGTCGGCTTCCTCCGCTGGAGCTTCGGTCTGCCCCGGCTGCTTTCTGGGACGATGTGTTCGTCGAGCGTAGGTTGCCCTGGCGTCGCTTTTTCGAATCGGGCGGGTATCATGTGCTCGCGATCTTCGCAATCCTTGCAGGGTCGCGCTTTCTTGCTTTGCAACCACATGCCATTCCTCAATCTCAGTTGGCACACGCTGATGTCGTCTACTATTCTGCTGAGGAGTATCTGCCACCGCTCGACACTCTGAAGTCGGGCGCGAAGAAACCGCATGCCAGCCAGGTCCAGAAAGCAGATCCGGGATTTTCTCCGCAGCCAGTCATTTCTGTGCCTCCGGAATCGGATAATCGTTCCCAAACCGTAGTTGCCGCTCCTACAGTTCGGCTGAAGCATGAGGTTCAATTGCCCAACACTGTCGCCTGGTCGGATACGCCGCGCATGCCGATCGCACCCGCGCCGCTGGTTCCGGCATCCGAGATTTCTCGCCTTGCGCCGCAGTTGGAGCGGCCGGTTGTAGCTCCCCCGCCGAGCGTGGGGAAATCGGGGCGGCAAGGCATGAGCGCTCCGCAGTTGGCCGTGGTGGCACCGCCTCCGGCGCTGGATGCGACTTCCAACCGGCGCATTGGCGATATGAACATCGGGCACAGCGCCGTGATTGCACCAGCGCCGCAACTCAGCGTCGCGGAGCAGCGCACTATGCCGCGGGCGGGCGCTGCGCTTCGCGCAAACGGCTCGCAGGTGATTGCGCCCCCGCCGTCGGTGGGTGCTTCAGGACGATCCCGGTCCGGCGGGGCGATGGTTGCGCTCAGCTTGAATCCTGCGGTGGGCGCGCCTCCGCCTGTGGTTACGGGAAATCGGCGCGGGACATTTTCTTCCACGCCATCGGGACATCGCGGAGCCTCCGGTGCGGTTGCGGATTCGGGTGGAAGTGAAGGTGCGTCAGGGAAGAACAGCAGTAGGAAGCTCCCTTCGGGGCTTTATGTCGGCGATAACTCTGGTGTGAATGGTGTGAATCCGAATTTGATCGCGAACGCGCGGCCGCCGCGGATTATGCGGCCTGAGCAGCCGGCGAGCGCTGGCAATATCTCTGAGGCGGAGCGGCAAGTGTTTGGCGACCGCAAGATCTATTCGCTCAGCCTGAATATGCCAAATCTTAATTCAGGGGGCGGGAGTTGGATCATCCGCTTCGCGCCGCTGGCGCAGGATTCGAACAAGACGCAAGATCAAGTTTCATCACCTGTGGCGACACAAAAGGTCGATCCGGCTTACCCGCTGGAGTTGATGCGGCAGAACGTGCAGGGAACAGTAATTCTTTACGGCGTGATTCACGCGGACGGAAGCGTGAGTAATGTGCGCGTGCTGCGCAGCGTGGACGGACGGCTGGACCGCTTCGCCAGCGAGGCGATTTCCAAGTGGAAGTTTGAGCCCGCGACGAAAGCCGGCGCTCCTGTGGATGTGGAGGCGACGTTCTGGATTCCATTTCGGCCGACGAAGGGACTCTCGGAGTTTTAGGGATTCTCTGTTAGCTGCTCTCGGTTCCGGTTATGCGCTGACCGCGTCCTGGCCGCCCAGGGGCAGGAAATATTGGGTGCCCTTGATGGGCTCGGTAACTTTGCGCAGTAGTTCTTGAAGGTCTTCGTTGCGATCCACGAAATCGATCTCCGAGGTATTTACGATCAGCAGGTCGGATGAAGTGTAGTGAAAAAAGAAGTGTTCGTAGGCTTTCACCACTTCTTCCAGATAGTCGTCACTGACGGAGCGCTCATCGGGCGCGTTTTTCTTTTTCAGGCGCTTCTTCAGGACCTCAGGCGTGGCTTGGAGGTAAATTACAAGGTCAGGAGTGGGGAGCAAATTGCGGAAGTGAGTGTAGTAACGATTGTAAGTGTCGAGCTCCTGATCGGTGAGGTTGAGGCAGGCGAAGAGTTTATCTTTTTCCAAAATGTAGTCCGCAACGACTGTTCTTTGCGAGCGGGAGCCCAAGTCGAGGGCTTGCAACTGCTCGAAGCGGCGGACCAGAAATGCGAACTGTACCTGAAATGCGGCTCCGCGTTCGCCCTCATAAAATGCGCCGAGAAAGGGATTGGAATCCGGCTCCATAACGCGTTGCGCATTCAGGCGTTCGGCCAGCATTCGTGCCAGGGTGCTTTTGCCGACTCGGATGGGTCCTTCCACAGCAATATAACGGGGAAGCTCGAACAGATTCGCCATAGGTTGAAATATTCCGGAATTGGCAGGATAGCTCGGATGGAGCGGGGTGACAATTGAGGGAAGAGTTAACAGAGCAATGGTCAGTGGATCGTGGTTGGTGGTCAGAGATTAGGTTGAGCTTACAATCCCTGCATGCTTGAATTTGCTATTGGCGGTGCGGCCTGCATGGGGGTCGCGGTGGCGGCGGGGTATCAGTCCTTGGCATGGACGGGGCAGTGGTATGGGAAGACATTTATTGGATTGCCGCGCGGGGCACGGCAGATTGCGCTCACTTATGACGATGGGCCGAACGATCCGCATACGTTGCGGCTATTGGAAATTCTGGCAGCGCAAGAAGTGCGGGCAACGTTTTTCCTGGTTGGGAACTATGTGCGGCAGCGGCCGGATATTGCTCGCGAGATTGTTCGAGCGGGTCACGTGGTGGGAAACCACACATTTACCCATCCGCTGCTTGTGCTGAAGAGTGAAGCTGAGGTTCGTCAGGAAATATGCGATTGCCGATCTGCCTTGCAGGATGCGATCGGGGACCATTCCAATCTTTTTCGTCCGCCGTTTGGGGGACGGCGTCCGGCGGTGCTGCGCATTGTTCGCGAACTTGGCTTGGTGCCTGTGATGTGGAATGTAGCGGGGAATGACTGGAACGTGCCTCCGGCTGCGGAGATTGAGAGCAAGATCACAAAACAGGTTCGGGGGGGCGACGTAATCTTGTTGCATGATGGCGGGCATAAGGAGATCGGAGCGGATCGGTCCCAGACGGTGATTGCCACGAGTGGGCTCATCGCAAGTTTGAAGTCGCGAAAATTTGAGTTTGTGACGATCCCGCAGATGATGGGAGCCTTGCCGCAGAGGTAGGAAAAAGCTGTCGAGCTGTGCTCGATGGACAGCCGAGGGCGGCTGTCCCTACATGGGCCGGCCCTAAATGCGCACGTTTTTGAATGCTTGCTTGGCGGCGGCGATGGTTTGACGAATGTCTTCGGCGGAGTGGGCCGCGCTTAAGAATGCGGCTTCGTATTGCGATGGCGGGAGATAGATTCCGCCGTCGAGCATGGCGCGGAAGAATTTTCCGAAGGCTGCGGGGTCGGATTTTGAAGCCGAATCCCAATCTGTTACCGGGCCGGGGGTGAAGAACCAGGTAAACATGGAACCGACGCGGTTGTGGGAGAGCGGAACGCCAGCGTCTTTGGCGGCGACAGCGACGCCTTCCACTAATTCTCCGCTTAGCTTATCCAAGCAGGGGTAGATTTCCTGTTTGTGATCGCGGAGGTGCTTTAGAGTGGCGCATCCGGCGGCCATGGCCAGCGGATTTCCAGAGAGTGTACCGGCCTGATACATGGGGCCGAGCGGCGCAACCAGATTCATGATCTCGCTGGGGCCCCCGTAGGCACCGACGGGCAGGCCTCCCCCGATGATCTTGCCCATGGTGGTGAGGTCGGGGCGAATGTTGTAGAGTTCCTGCGCGCCGCCGAAGGCCAGGCGGAATCCGGTCATGACCTCGTCGAAGATCAGCACCGATTTTTCGCGCTCGGTGATTAAGCGCAGAGCCACGAGATAATCGTCAGCGGCGGGAACGCATCCCATGTTGCCGACGACAGGCTCGACGATTACGCATGCGATCTGATGCTTGAATTTTTGGAACGCGTACTCGATGGCTTTGACGTTGTTAAAAGGGAGAGCGAGCGTGAACTGGATGAATTCGTCGGGAACACCCGCCGATCCCGGGATTCCGAGCGTGGCCACGCCCGAGCCGGCTTTCACCAAAAGCGCATCGGAATGGCCGTGATAGCAGCCCTCGAATTTCACGATGTATTTGCGCTTGGTGTAGGCGCGGGCAAGGCGAATGGCCGACATGGTGGCTTCAGTGCCAGAGCTAACAAAGCGCACTTTCTGCATCTGGGGAAATGCGGAGATGACTAATTCGGCGAGGTCGGCTTCGGAGGGGGTGGATGCTCCGAAGCTGGCGCCGTTGCGCGCGGCGCTGATGATCGCCTCGACTACATCGGGCTCAGCGTGGCCCAGGATCAAGGGACCCCACGATCCAACATAGTCAATGTATTCGTTCTCGTCGGCATCGAAAATATGCGGGCCTTTGCCGCGGACGATGAAGGGTGGATCGCCTCCGACGGACCCGAAAGCGCGCACCGGGGAGTTCACGCCACCGGGGATCAGATTTTCGGCGCGCTGCTGTAGACGGCGCGACTGTTCGACTTTTCGAGAGGTTGCGGACGGCATCGAGACTCCCGTGTGAAGCAGGGATGTGTGCCCGACAACGAACAAAGGAATAAATGCAACTGATTACTATATCAGCGAGCACGCGCACGAATTAACCGGAAATTCACGTTAGCGCCATCATGCTGCAACATGGGCTGGGTAGGCTTGGATCATCAAGTCGCCCTTCTAACCGGGAGGGTTTTCAGGACGGTTTCGGGGGCTCCGGACCGTCCCTTTTTATTTTCGCGGCGCCGCCGTATTCGCCTCTGCAAATATCGACTCCCCGCACCCGGCGGCTCTCGTCAATTTCAATCCTGTAACATTCCTGTAACGAAAAGGACTTAGCCTCAGATCAGGAAGACGGATGTTTGGGGGATTCTCTTATTGATTAACCATAGTTAATCTCCGATAGTATACCCTCGTTAAATTGAACCTGGGGTACAATCCGCTGTCTGAATTCTGCGGGCTGAGACTGGACTATTTCACGAAACTAACCCGAATGATGCCACGGAAATTCATTCTTCACGCGCTTGCCTTGTACGCGATTGCTCTGAGTATGATTTCTCCGATCATAGCGCAGCAGGAACCGGAAACCCCCTCTCGAGGCCCGGTCGCGACTCCACCCCCAGAACATCCACAAACGTCTGACACGGAAGCGGACCAAGTCATCGAAACCATGCTCCCACATTTCAAGGACACACGGTTCTGGCTATCGGGACAGGCGAACTTTATCTTCCAGACACACCCGCCCTTTTATGCGTCATACAGTGGTCCGCACAGTTTGAGTTCCAAGTATGAAAAAGCGACTTCCCGTGTGCTGACCCTCTACACGGGAGCGCGGCTTAACAATTCCACGGAAGTTCTGGTCTATATCGAAGAGGCAGGCGGAGCCGCGTTGAGTCAGGGTTTTGGACTGGCGGGGAATACGGATCTGGACATCGTGCGGAATCCGCTGCTCAGCAAAGCTCCTTACCTGGCCCAGGGGATGATTCACAAGGTATTTGCGCTCAGCAAGGACAAGATTGAGAACGAGCGCGGTTTTCTTTCGTTGTTTGAAGAATTGCCGAGGCGGCGTTTGGAGGTTCGCGTCGGAAAGTTCAGTTTGCCGGATTTTTTCGATGTGAACTCCGTCGGCTCCGATACACATCTTCAGTTTATCAACTGGACCACCGACAATAACGGGGCGTGGGATTATGCGGCGGACACACGTGGTTATACGGTTGGGGCCTACGCCGACTATGAAGATCGCGATTGGGGATTTCGCTTTGTCGAAGCGCTGATGCCATCGGTGGCGAATGGAATTAATCTGGTGTACCGGCCGTGGCAGGTTCATGCCGAGAATTATGAATATGAATTGCGCCGGGGAATGATTCCGAAAAAAGCGGGAGTGATTCGGCTGCTGGGTTACACAAATTACGCGAATATGGGTATTTACCGGGAAACGGTTGTGCAGTTCGAGGATCATACGTCGCCATACCCGGAGACGGTGCCGGAGATTACAAATCATCCTTGGCACATCACGCGAAAATATGGGTTTGGCGTGAACCTGGAGCAGGATATTTCGCGATATGTGGCAGCGTTTGCGCGGTTCGGGTGGGATAACGGAAAGACCGAATCGTTCGCCTACACTGAAGACGATCAAACTTTTGTAGAGGGCGTGGGTGTGAACGGCGAATGGTGGCACCGAAAGTTCGATCGGGCCGGCGTTGCATTTGTCTCGAACGCCATCAAGAAGGACCATCAGAATTATCTAGCGGACGGTGGGCTGGGATTTTTGCTGGGGGATGGCGGGCTCAATTACGGCCGGGAAGATATTGTGGAGGCGTATTATACGGCGCACGTATGGCGGGGGATTTATGTGGCGCCGGGAGTGCAGCACATCAACAATCCAGGCTACAACTGCGACCGCGGGCCGGTGCTGGTGCCAACGTTCCGGCTGCATGTGGAATTTTAGGGCCGGCTGATGAGTCCTTATAAGAAATTGTCCAGCACTGCAGTCTCGAATTCCCTAACTCGTGCGAGGACGGGATCGTTCGTAATCAGGGCGGTTGCTTTTTCATGGATTGCAGTGGCGGCTTGAAGGGCGTCAGGGGTGCGCAGGCGGTGCGTGGCCCTTAGTCGCGCTGCTGAGTCTGCGAGTTCAAGCCCCGGGGAGATCCAGTCCAAGCTCGGATACGTGGAAAGTAGAGCATAGAATTCATCGACTCGGTTTTCATCTGCGTTACGGTAGGAGGGAACCAGCAATTCCGTCATGGTGATGGTCGAGGTGACAGCTGTATGGCCAGGACGTTCCAGCCAGGAAAAGACGGCGTCAGCGAGCGCGACATACCGGTCATTCGCTTCCAGTTGATAGATGAAGACGCTGGTGTCTAAGGCAATTCTGCGGTGACGGCGCAGAAACACGCGGAACTGCTCTACTCCCAACTCTGACGTTCCTTCTCAAGATGACGGGAAGAATATGATTGCTTCGCGAGACCGCGGATGGCAGCGCGGTGGGACGCGGGCTTCTGTAGCACCAAGACTCGCTTTCCGCGAACTACGACTAAAACCTGGTCGCCGGCGCGGAGATTCAGCGCCTGCCGAGCTTCGCGTGGGATAACGATCTGATTTTTTGAGGATACGGTGGCGTGCGTCATGCTTTACATTTTAGCATGAAGTAAAGGGCACGAAGTAAAGGGATGGGCATTGAAATTGCCGTCGGCAAGAAGGTCGAGCTTCGCTCGACCGGACAGCCGAGGGCGGCTTTCCCTACATGAACATCTCAGCTGAATGCGCCGTCTAGTTCTCTACTTTCACGCCTTTCCAGAATGCAACGTAGTCCTTGATTTGTTTGGCGGCGTCTTTGGGTTCGGGGTAGTACCAGGCGGCTCCGGCGTTCTGCTTGCCGTCGACCTCAAGGTCGTAATAACTGGCGGTGCCTTTCCAGGGGCAGACCGAGCGCGCGGCGCTGGGCTTGAAGTGTTCTTTGTGAATCGCGTTGGGCGGAAAGTATTGGTTGCCTTCGATTTCGATGGTTTTGTCGCTTTCGGCGAGGATTGCGCCTTCCCACGTTGCTTTTGCCATAATGCATGTTTAGATTCGTGAAGAGTGCGGCGGGTTCAGAGGTGAGAGAGAAATGTTAGAGACAACGACGAAGGCTGCTTTCAATGGGCATTCGATGGTGGAGGTATTGGAGCGGGTGCTGGTTTGCTCGCCGCGCGCGGCGGGATGGAATCAGCTGGAACGGGCGGGACGGTGGAAGGATCTGGGCTTCCATCATGCGCCCGAATTTGCGACGGCACAGGCGCAGCATGATGCGCTTTGCCGCGAGTTAGAGGCAGCGGGGGTGGAGGTTATTGAGTTGCCTGCGGCTCTGGATATGTCGCTGGATGCGGTTTACACACACGACGCATCTCTTCCCACCGATCATGGGTTAATTGTGATGCGTCCGGGGAAGGCAACCCGGGTGTGCGAAGGATCACACCACGGAGCGTTCGGAGTAAAAATGGGCATGCCAGTGCTTGCAAGAATTGTTGCTCCCGGGACGAGCGAGGCAGGAGATATTTTGTGGCTTGATGAAAATACTCTGCTGATTGGACGAGGATATCGGACGAATGCGGAAGGAATCCGGCAAATGCGGGATTTGCTGACACCGAGAGGGATCGAAGTGCTTTCGGCGCCGCTGCCGCACGGGCAGGGGCCGTCGGAATGCCTGCATCTTATGTCGCTGATCAGTTTGCTCGACGATCGATCTGCGCTGGTGGATTTGCCGTGTCTTGCAGTTGAGACTGTTGAGCTGCTGCGGTCGTGCGGATTCAGGTTGATCGAGATCGATTACTCGGAACGCGCGACCTTGGGATGCAACGTTCTGGCGCTGGGAAACAATCGATTGCTGGCGATTGAAGAAAACCGCAACACGAACGATGGACTGCGGCGAGCCGGATTCGAGGTGCGGACGTTCCCGGGGAGTGAACTCTGCGTGAATGGCGGCGGAGGGCCGACGTGTCTAACGCGGCCGGTGAGGCGGAACTGAAGAAGGCGGCGAGAAAATTCAATCACTAAAAAGTTCAGACGGGCTTGATCTGCAGAGCTGCGGTTAGCCGTTTCCGTGTTTCTTCCAGCGCTTCCGGCAAGATGCGGGTTTCGCCGACGACGGTCATGAAATTGGCATCAGCAACCCAGCGGGGAAGGATGTGCATGTGGATGTGGCCGGCAATGCCGGCGCCGGCGGCTTTGCCGATGTTCATGCCGAGATTGACGCCATCAGGGTGGTAAAGATCGCGCAAGACGGATTCGAGACGCTGAGTAAGCGACATCATTTCCGTGGCGGCCTCGGGCGGGAGATTCCGAAGCTGGTCGAGGTGGGCGTAGGGCACGATCATCGCGTGGCCGGGGGTATAGGGATAGGCGTTGAGAATGACGAAACAGTGCTCGCCGCGATACACAATCAGGGTTTTGGCGTCGTCATTGGCTTTGACGGCGGCGCAGAAGATGCATCCGACGGCGTTTTCGGCAGTGGAGACGTAGGCGTAGCGCCAGGGGGTCCAAAGATAATCCATGGTAAGGGGCAAGGTTAGCAGATGGGAGGCGTGGGGCGAAACTGTAGCGGGAGGAGTTAGGAAGATCACCTCGGAGGCTAAAGCTTCCTCGTCGAAGAAGTGGTCAACGCAGCGCTACAAGCGCTGCGCCACCCAAGAACCAAGCATACGGGGCGCTATTTGATAGTCTCAGGACAAGCCCCGAATACCGATCTTCCACTCTCATGCCGAAGCGTTCTCCGCGTAATCTTTGAGCTTGCGATAGAGGGTGGTCTTGCCGATGCCAAGCAAGCGGGCGGCTTGCAATTTGTCGCCGTTCAGTTCGGCTATGGCGCTGAGAATGGACTGCTTTTCCAGTTCGGCCATGGGGACGATCCTGTTGGAAACGTAGCCGTGGCCGTTGGTTGGAGCAACCGATGCCATCCTGGCAATGGCGGCTGGAAGATCAACGACATGGATGAGCGGTCCGCTGGTGAAGGCGCAAGTCCGCTCGAGGCAGTTTTCGAGCTCGCGGACGTTCCCTGGCCAGTCGTAGGCCAACATGACTTTGAGAGCTTCATCGGTCAGGGTCTTCTCTTGTCCTGAGGCGCGGGAGGCGCGCTCCATAAAATGGTTGATCAGCAACGAAATGTCGTCGCGGCGTTCGCGCAAAGCCGGGATACGCAGGCTGAGGACGTTGAGGCGAAAATAGAGGTCGCGCCGGAAAGCTCCTTCGGTTACGGCTTGTTCGAGATCGCGGTTGGTGGCGGCGAGAATACGAACGTTGATAGGAATGCGGCGTGTGCTGCCAACGGGTCGGATTTCCTTTTCCTGGATAGCGCGAAGAAGTTTTGACTGAAGATCGACGGGAAGCTCGCCGACTTCATCAAGAAATATAGTTCCTCCCTCGGCGATGGCCAGAAGGCCGTCCTTGGCTTGATTGGCGCCGGTGAAGGCTCCGCGGACGTAGCCGAACAATTCGCTTTCGATCAAAGTGGGCACGAGTGAGCCGCAGTCGACGGGGATGAAAGGCTTGTCGCGGAACGGTCCGGAAAAATGGATGGAGCGGGCGACCATTTCCTTGCCGGTGCCGCTTTCGCCCAGAATCAGGACAGGGTGAGAGCTGTTGGCGGCTTTGGCGATGATGCGGTAGAGCTTTTCCATCTCCGGCGAGCGGCCGACGAGACCGCCGTAGCCCTGGCGCGACTTCAGCTTTTCGCGTAGGAGGCGATTCTCCGTCTTGAGCTTCAGGTGGTTGCAGACGCGTTCCAGCAATAGCTTGAGTTCTTCAATGCTGAAGGGCTTAGTGACGTATTCGTAGGCGCCATGTTTCATGGCTTGAACGGCTGACTGAACGGTGCCGTAGCCGGTGACCACCACCACCAGGGCTTCGGGGCGCTGGGATTTGATGTGGCGAAGAGCCTCAAGGCCGCCGGCGCCGGGCAGCCGCAAATCGAGCAGGACAGCGTCGATGGTGTTGGCCTGCAGCAAGCGATAGGCGTGCTCGGCGGAATCAGCGACATGCACCAGGAAGCCGAGCGACATGGCGACTTCACGGCAAGCTTCGCGGATGGAGCGTTCGTCGTCCACGATGAGCAGGTTGAGGTAATTCGCGGCCATGATTTGAGGCGTGGCCAGAGACGGACTAAGGGCGGCTGAAGTCATAAGAGTGAGTCCTTGGGGATCAATTGAAATGGCTTAGGGGAGGGCTGCGGAATCGAACTTGAGGACGAAATAAGAACGGAGTTGCTGGTTTGTGGGAAGAGGATCATGACGCGCGTGCCGCGTCCCGGTTCGCTATCCACGTGAATTAGCCCGGAGTGGGTGGTGACGATGCTGTGAACGGTGGCAAGGCCGAGGCCGGTCCCGTTGCCGGCGCTTTTGGTGGTGAAAAATGACCGGAAAAGATGCTGGCGCGTGTTCTCGTCCATGCCGCAGCCATGGTCGGAAACCGCGAAGAGTATGTAGGGGAAGGCTGGAGCACTTTGTTGGGAGAGAGCCGCCCCCCTGACCGTCTGGAATTTGCAGTTGCTGGTCTCGACCATGATGCGGCCGCCGCTAGGCATGGCATCGCGGGCGTTGAGAATCAGATTCAAGACGATTTGCTGAGCTTGG
>Ga0116135_1001447_pt1 | contig 11915 bp, 8 predicted proteins | sample June2015DPH_20_1_FD_89738 | JGI IMG/M metagenome (GOLD analysis project Ga0116135, IMG submission 89738) | Peatland microbial communities from SPRUCE experiment site at the Marcell Experimental Forest, Minnesota, USA - June2015DPH_20_10 | ecosystem: Environmental > Terrestrial > Soil > Wetlands >... | reverse complement strand
ATCGAGGACGGCATCGACGGGCTGGTTCACGTCTCGAACCTGAGCTGGACCAAGCGCGTCAAGCATCCGTCGGAAGTGGTGAAGAAGGGCGAGAAGGTGAAGGCCGTCGTTCTCGGCGTCGAGCCGCAGAACCGCCGTCTCTCGCTGGGCATCAAGCAGATGCAGCCGGATGTCTGGGAAAGCTTCTTCGCTTCGCACCGCGTGGGCGATGTGGTGCACGGCAAGATTCTGCGTACCGCGCAGTTCGGCGCTTTTGTCGAAATTGCCGAGGGCGTAGAGGGCCTCTGCCATATCTCTGAAGCCGGTGAAGGCGGCGACCACTCCAAGCTCGAACAGGGCCTGGAGCACGACTTCAAGATCATCAAGATCAACGTGGAAGAGAAGAAGGTCGGACTGAGCCTGCGCGCCGCAAGCGGCCAGGAAGCCAGCCGGTCTACGGTCGAGCGCTACAAGGAGACAGCGCACAAGGCGCCTGTCTCGAGCTCGACAACCACGCTGGGCGATCTGGTGAACTGGCGGAAGAACGAGCGGTAGAAACAGTGGTCAGTTGTCAGTGATCAGTTGTCATTTGCAGAACGGCCACCCTTCGGGGTGGCCGTTTTGCGTTTGCGCTATGAGATCACGCGGAATGAATTGGCTGGGGTCGGATTAATTACCGGTGGGGATGATTCCGGCGTTCTCGACCATCAGAATCGTGGTGCGCTGCGGCGCGCGCGTGCGGTGGACCACGGTTTTGGGGACTACAAACCCCTGGCCGGGCTTAAGCGAGACCGTACGTTCTTCGAGCCCATCTCTAATGTCGATCAGCAGCTCACCGTCGACCACGTAGAAGAACTCATCGTCGTCGTCGTGCTTATGCCAGTGGTATTCGCCCTCGATTGCGGCCATGCGCACCACGGAATCGTTGACCTTGCAGAGAGTCTGATTGAACCATTTGTAATCGTTGGCGCCGGGAACGGCATGGACGTCGATCAGCTCAAGCGGGCCGTGCAGGATGTTGAGGCGAGTTTCGTAGGGGAAGGGTGCGGTTTCAGCCATAGCGCGGACCTCTTTAATACAGGGACCAAGAGAATCAGAATACAGGGGCCACGGAACAGGAAGCGAAGATCGGAAAAACGGCGGCCATCGGGAAGGATGGCCGTTGCGCGTTTCACGCATGTCGATTCGACCGGCGACAAATACTACTTCCGCGCCGTATTTTTTCCCGGGTTTCGATTCCGCGCGGAGGACTACAGGGTGATGACGATTTTGCCTATCTGCGCGTTGCTTTCGAGGTATTTGTAGGCTTCGACAGTTTGAGCGAACGGGAAGGTCTGTGCGATCTCCGGCTTGAAGAATCCATCTGCGAGGTGATCGTAGATGTACTTCTTCATGGTCTCCCACTCTGGCGTACCACGCAGTTCGCCGAAGGTGTAGCCGAACATGGCGATGCGTCGGCCAAAGGCAGCGAGAGGGAAGGGAGTGGGTTTGCCGGAGAGCCCGCCATACAGGAAGATGGTGCCGCCGTTGGCCGTGGCCTGCGCTAGCGTATTGATGTAGTCGCCGCCCACCGGATCGAAGACGATGCGCGCACCCTTGCCACCGGTGATCGACTGCACCCGGGCCACCAGGTCCTCCTCTTCTGTGACGATGACGTGGTCAGCGCCGAGGGCTATGAGCTGATCCTTTTTGGCTGAGGTACGGGTGGTCGCGATAGAGGTGCCCCCCTGTGCCTTGACGATCTGGATGGCTGCGAGCCCAACGGACGAACTGGCAGCGGTGATGATGACGAAGTCGCCTGCGGCCACTTTCCCGAAGGTCACCAGCGCACCATAAGCGGTGCAGTATTGCATCCAGACTGAGGCGCCCTCGACTGCGGAGAATGAATCCGGAACGGCTGCGAGAACGCTCGCGGGAACCACGGCCTCCTCCGCAAGCACTGGATACTGGTTCATCGAAAAACCCGGAATCGTGCCGAAGCGCTTGCCGATGAGAGCGGGATCGACCTCGGGACCAACGGCGATGACCTTTCCGAGCGCTTCGTATCCGAGGCCGGACGGCAGACTCGGCTTTTCAAAGTAGAAGCCGTGATAGTACACGCTTTCTGCCCGATTGAGGCCCACTGCTTCGATCTTGAGAAGAACTTCGCCAGGACCGGGCTGGCGCTCGGGCAAATCTTCGATATGAAGGATTTCGGGACCACCGAGCTGGTTGAAACGGATAGCTTTGGGCATGATGCAGATATCTCCTGTCGCTAGTGAGATGCGGACCATTGATGCGCGTTTCAAAATTTGCGTGACGGGAGTGTTGCTCGACGGCCCGAAGCTCCGCTGAAGCGGTTGCAGTCAATCAAGTCCGATTGTGCGATGGGCGAGCGAAAACTGGAGAGATCTTCCGCTTATGGCCGTCCACTTGGCCGGACTTATTCCACTTGCATTTCTTTGAGCACGATGACAATGCCCAGCGCGAAGAGGACGCTGATGAGCGCGAAGAGGAAGACGCTGGAGTAGCCGTAGAAGCCGATGATGGCGCCGGCGATGGGACCGACGAGGAAAAAGGAGACATCGGCAAAAGCGGTGTAGACGCCGAGTGCGGTGCCGCGATTGAATTCGGGAACGCGCTTGACCGCTTCCACCCCGATGGCAGGAAAGACCAGCGAGAGGCCCAATCCGCCGATGGCTGCGCCCGCCATGGCCATCCACGGCGCGACGGCCTGCCAGAGCAGAACCATGCCCACGGCTTCAGTCAAAAGCGAAGCGATGGCCACGGGATAGCCGCCATAGCGGCTGATGGTTCTGACGAAAAAGACGCGCACGAAGACGAAGCCAACGCCGAAGGCGGTGAGGCAGAGCGCAGCGCCGTCCCAGTGCCGATTATGGTAGAACAGCGTAACGAAGGTGGCGAGAACGCTGTAGCTGACGCCGCCCAGCGCCAGTCCCATGCCGTGCGGAGCAACGCGGCCCAGGACATGCGCAAAGGGCATATGCTCGCCGGGTTCCACCGGAACAGGTTCTTTATGCCAGGCTACGGCAAAGCTGATGGCGCAAATGAGGATGGTGAGCACGCCAATGGAGGCCAGGCCCCATTGCTGTTCGAGAACTACGCCGAGGGGCGCAGCGAGCGCCATACCGCCGTAGGTGCTGATGCCGTTCATACCGATGACCTTGGCGGTGTGCTCCTGGCCGGCGGCGGTGATGCCCCAGAGGGTAGCGCCTGTGGAGCCGAGGCTTTCGCCGACGCCAAGCACCAGGCGGCTGACGATGAGCACCGTAAAGCTGAGCCAATGCACGTCGGACAAGAGGGCAGCGGCGACCAGGAGCGCGCCGCTGGCGGTGCAGCAGGCCATGCCCCAGAGCACGGAGATCTTGGCGCCCATGTGATCGGAGATGCGGCCCGCCCAGGGACGGCTTGCGAGAGTGGCAATGTACTGGATGCTGATGGCCAACCCGGCCAACACCGTGCTGTAGCCCATCCGCAAATGCACGAACGGCGGCAGCACCGCGAGGGGTAACCCGATGGAGATGTAGCAGATGAACGTGAAGTATACGTATCCAGCGATGTGCCGCGAGTGGCTCTTAAGGTCATCCGTGGCCGGAACCGGGATGTGTGCTGCGGCAGAGGTTGGCATCGCGTGGAATAGTTCTCGGATAGAAAACGTGCAATTCCAGTATAGCGAAGTGGTAGAACCACTGCATCAAGGACTACATTTCACCTATGGACGGACGCGGCACGTCGCTGCGCAACCACACAGGCTCTACGGCCGGCCGGGCTTCATTGCCCAGAGGATCCCGTTCCTAATGATCCCGTAGAGCAGGGGGTTCGCGTAGTCTTCCTTGTTGTGGCCAAGCGCCAGGTAGAACTCGCGCCCACCGTCGAATTCCTGATACCACGCCAGCGGCAAGTCGACGGGGAATTTGGTTACATCGATCGTCATCGGCTCCGTGGCAATTTTTGTCCGGTCTGTTACCAGGACCGGATGGATACCCGGGTTCAGGTGGTCAAGGAAGTAGCACTCGTCGGTCCACGTGAACTGGGCGGGCACGCCTTTGACGGCGGCGAAGTCTGGATCGACGACGCGAACGGTGAACGGCTGCTGGTGCGGATGAGCCGCAAATTTGCCGCCCAGTACGGACCAGAAGTAAGGCCAATCCCGCTCCGATCCCGAGGCCGAGTGGAGGCCGACGAATCCGCCACCAGCTTCGATGTAGCGCTTGAATGCGTCGCGCTGGGCATCGTCGCTGAAGGCCTGGTTGTTGCTGTTGGCAAACACCAGCGCGGCGTACTGGCGCAGGTTGCCGTCGGTAAATACGCTTGGGTCGTCTGAGGCATCAACGATGAATCCGGACTCCTGGCCCATCTTGCGGATCGCTGCCACGCTGGAGGCAATATTGTCGTGCACATAGCCCTTGCCGTCTGGGGTGTAGTTGCGGGTGTACACCAGAATGCGGAGCTGCGGCGCGGTTTGCGCCGTGAGGGACGAGAGCAGGCACCATGCCCCAGCGAGGCAGATAACGAGGCCGGCGATTCGCGGGAAACGGAGGGTGAAACGCATTCATTCTCCTTAACAAAAACCGTTCCAAGCCTAAACGGTCAGCCCTGCTCGCGGCGAGTCGCCGTGCAGGCAGAAATTCACTAGACTGGAACTATGGCGGGATTTCACATCGAACATTTCGGTTGCCGGGCGGCGCGTGCCGACGGCGAGGCGATGGCGGGAAATCTGCGCGCATTGCACGCGCGCGAGCCCCTTGCCGCAGATGTGGTGATCGTGAATACGTGCAGCGTGACAGCGGAAGCCGATCGTGCCGCGCGCGCTTTTATTCGCCGCGCACACCGCAAGAATCCCGCGGCCAAAATTGTGGTGACCGGCTGTTATGCGCAACGCGCGTCTGAGGAACTTGCCGCGATGGCGGGCGTGGCCGCGGTGGTTGGCAACAGCCACAGGGCGCTGGTGCCCGAGATCATTCTGGGATTGACGCGCGGCGAGGAGTTGACGTACGGAGCGGAGCGGATGACGAGCGCGGCTTCCCCGGTCCCCATCTGCGAGAGACCGGGGGCACCCGCCGTAGTGCCCGTGGCGTCGTTGCTGGCACCAGGTGGATCTTCCGCGCCCATCTGGGCTGACGATCGCTTTGCGCACTCGTTTATTGAAGACGTGCATTGGGGCGAGATGCAACATGGAGCGGGCGCGCAGACGCGGCCGAACCTGAAGATTCAGGAGGGCTGCGGCAACCGCTGCACGTTTTGCGTGATCCCGTTTACGCGTGGTCCTTCTCAGAGCCTGCCCCATGCAGTGGTCATGCGCCAGGTGGAGGGTTTTGTCGCCGCTGGCGGCAAGGAACTGGTGCTTTCAGGAATCAACCTCGGGCGATGGGGAAGAGATCTGGAGCCGAGCCGTGAATCTTTCGCGGGATTGGTGCGAGAGATCCTGGAAGAGACAGAGTTGCTGCGGTTGCGCTTGAGCTCAATTGAGCCGATGGATTGGGACGATGCATTGATCGCGCAGATGCGCGAATTTGGCGGCGGACGGTTGGCGCGGCATGCTCATCTGCCGCTTCAGTCGGGCTCGGATGCGGTTTTGCGGCGCATGCATCGCCGCTATCGTCCCTGGCATTATGCGGAGAAGGTACGCGCGCTCGTGGATGCAGCCGGACCAGACCTCACGCTAGGCGCCGACGTGATGGTGGGATTCCCGGGCGAGACGGACAGTGAGTTCGAGGAGACTCTGGCTTTTATTCGCGCGCTGCCCTTTGGCTATCTGCACCTGTTTCCGTTTTCGGCGCGGCCCGGCACGGCATTGCACGCAGCAGCCAAATTAGCGCCTGCGGTCATGGCAGAACGCATGGCCGCATTGCGAGCGCTTGCTGCCGAAAAGAGCGAAAGTCACCGGAGGCGGTTTGTGGGGCGGGCGCTGGATGTGATCACGCTGCACACGCCGGCAGCACTTGCTGAGCGCGGATGCACGACGGCATTGACGGAGAACTTCATTCCTGTTGAGCTCAAGGGGCACCTGTCTGCCAATCAGCTCGTGCGTGTACAAATCACAGGCCTTTCTGACGAGAGCGCTCTTCAGGCCACGGCCCTCTCGTAAAATCAAACAGCCTTCTTCCCGACGGCCTAATCGCATACATACAAGGAATGACCAATGATGCAGAGAACAAGATTCCCAAGGGCGTGGCTTGGCATTTGGACGGCGGCGGCCACAATCTTTTGTGGCGCACTTGCCCCCGCGCAAACGCTGCAACGGCATAGGACGCAGAACGTCATACTGGTGATGATCGATGGCATGCGCTGGCAGGAGGTCTTCCGCGGAGCCGACCCGGCATTGCTGCCGATTCCCGGTCCTAATTGGGTGGGGAATTCGGAGGACATGACCGCGGCTGCCGAGGCGCATTACGGCGAGGCCACGGCAGATGAGAGGCGCAAAGCGCTGATGCCGTTCCTATGGAACGTGGTGGCGTCACAAGGCCAGATTTTTGGAAATCGCGACCTGGGTTCGGACTCTCATGTGATCAACGGGCTCAACTTCAGCTATCCGGGATATAGCGAAACGCTGACGGGGTTTGCCGATCCGCGCATCGATTCCAATAAGAACCTGCCTAACCCGAATGCAACCGTGTATGAGTGGCTCAACGCGAAGCCGGAGTTCGCGGGCAAAGTCGCGGCCTTCGGCGCATGGGCGGTTTTCAACGGCATCTTCAATCGCGAGCGATGCGGATTTCCCGTGAACGCAGGCTACGATCCGTTCACCACCATTCAAGCCACGCCGGAACTGAGCCTGCTGAATGCACTCAAGGCCGAGACCGTGCGGATATGGCCCGATGAGCCCTTCGATCCCATCCCATTTCACACGGCGATGGAATATTTGAAGGCCAAACATCCGCGCCTGCTTTTCATTGGATTGGGTGAAACCGATGAATGGGCCCACAAGATGGATTACCCAGCCTATCTGGACGCGGCACACCTTGCCGACCAGTATGTGCGGGAGCTCTGGGAATTGTTGCAGTCTATGCCGCAATATAGGGGCAGGACAACACTGATCGTTTTGCCGGACCATGGACGCGGCGATGGCGCGGACTGGAACGCTCACGGCGCGAAGCACCCAGGGTCAGAGCAAACGTGGATGGCGTTTCTTGGTCCTGACACGCCGGCTCTTGGAGAGCGCAGGGCCGGCCCGGTGGTGACCGAAAGCCAGATTGCCGCAACAGTAGCGGCATTTTTGGGTCAGGACTATCACGCGGCGGTCCCTCAGTCGGGTGTGGCAATTGAGGATGTACTGGGTAAATAGGCTTGGGAAGTAGGTTTGACGGGCCTATACAATCCATCGTCCTGGCTGGGCCTCTGTCCATTTCAGGCAAAGCCAATGTTATACTCAGTTTGCGCTTGTACCGTTGCGGCCCATGGGGCACCCTGTCCCGGCCGGCACGGCGCAGCTCTCGGAGGAGCACCATCGCATTCGATAAACGAGCGGCCAAGTCCTTTATTCGCATCAACGACCGGATTCGCGCGCGCGAAGTCCGTGTGATCGACGAAAACGGTGAACAATTAGGAATTCTCGCGCCTTTTGAAGCGCTGAAAATCGCGCGGGAACGCGGCCTGGATCTGGTTGAAGTTTCTCCCACCGCCGTTCCGCCGGTTTGCCGCATCCAGGATTACGGACGCTTCCTCTACGAGAAGGAAAAGAGCGAGCGCGCCGCACGCAAGCGGCAGAAGGTGATCGTCCTCAAGGAAGTCAAGTTCTCCGTCACGGTGGACGAGCACGACTACCAGACGAAGAAGAACCAGGCAGTTCGCTTCCTGGGCGATGGCGACAAGGTGAAGGCGAGCCTGCGCTTCCGCGGCCGCCAGATGGCGCACCGCGAGCTCGGCTACAAAATCATCAACCGGCTGATCCAGGACATTGGCGAAGCCGGAGTGGTGGAGTTTATGCCGCGAATGGAAGGCACGATCCTGCACGCCATTCTTGCCCCGACGCGCAAGGAAGTGGCGAAGCCGAAGCCTGCACCTACGGCTCCCACAGCACAGGCGTAGCAGACGAGGCAGCGCCGCAAGGCGACGAGCCTGCCTCCCATACCTAATCACGCAGTGAGTCCGGCGCAGCCCGGAATGCGAGTCCTTGCGCCGGCGCACAGGGGCGGAACTGCGGGCCGGAGGCGGGGTTACCTTGGGGGACAAAGTGAGGTTTCTGGAGTGAAATCAGGAATAAAATTATTGATGTATCCACTGTATGAATGCACACTTTCCCAGTTTTTGCCTACGTGTGTCGGGATGTCTGCTTTTCCTGGCTCTCTGTGGAACTGTGCGGGCACAGCAATACAGCTTTCAAACCCTGGGTGCTGACCAGGGATTAACCAATCTCGGCGTCAAGAATCTCTATCAGGACAAGCAAGGCTTCCTCTGGGTGAGCACGGAGGGGGGAGTATTCCGCTACGACGGGCGGCGTTTCCGCGCGTTCGGGCAGGATGAGGGACTTCCCACTTCTTCGGGCGTGGCATTTGCCGAGGCGCCGGATGGAGATCTACTGGTCGGCGGCGAGATCGGACTCTTCCGCCTCTCGGGTGACCATTTCACGCGGGTGCCCTTGCCGGGCAATCGCATTGTGACCTGGACCGGCGGCTTGAAGACGGACGCGAAAGGGCACGTCTACGTAGGAACGAACGACGGTCTGTGGGAACTGACCGAGAACTTTCCAGATAAACAGTTCTTGAGCCGCGAGATTCCAATACCGCCTGCGGTGAAGGGCAAAACGGTGCGCGGAATTTTTGCGGAGGACGATGCCGTTTGGTACGGATGCGGCCAACAGCTGTGCCGGCTGAGCGATGAAAGGGTCCGCGTGTATGGCGCCGAGTCCGGGCTGCCTGCCGGCTCGTGGAGAGCGATCGGTCGCGACATGCATGACAACCTGTGGGTGCGCAGCGGCACAGTGGGCGTCAGCGAACTCGCCATCGGAAGCAATTCCTTCAAGCTACAGAATCCGCCATCGATGGACAACGACGTCGGCGGCATACCAGCCATCGATTCCGATGGATTCGTCCTTCTGCCTTCTTCCCAAGGGCTGGTGGTGCGGCGCGGCAATGACTGGTGGAGGATCGGGAGAGAAGCCGGACTCAAGGGAGTGGTCTATGCCGTCTTGCAGGACCGGGAGGGCTCGGTCTGGATTGGACTAGCGGGCAGAGGATTGGTGCGCTGGGCGGGATACAAAGTCTGGGAGGCATATACCTCCGACAACGGCTTGGCCAGCGATCTTGCGTACCAGGTCCTGGCTCGGCCCGATGGCACAGTGTGGGTGGGCACGGAATCGGGGCTGATGCGTGGAACCCGGCGCGGCGATGGGTACAAGTGGGAACCGGTCAAGCAGGTGGGATTGATTCCCGTGCACAGCGTGCAGGCGGCCGCCGACGGAACGCTTTGGTTGGGTACCGAGATGAAAGGCGTTGCACATCTGAAGCCTGCTTCTGGTTCCGTTACATGGATGGGCCGCGCCCAGGGACTCGATGCGAATTCACCGTTCGCGCTGCTGATCGACCATCGGCACAGGATTTGGACGGGAACGGAAAACGGCCTTTATGTGGCGGACGAACCTTTCAGCCGTTTTCATCTGGTGGAGCAACTGCCGCGCACGCACTTTCGAGCCATCGTGGAGACGCCGAACGGAGATATTTGGGCAGGAGGTGCCGCTGGGCTATTTCACCTGTCGGGGAACACGTGGGAAGGCTTCACCAGGAAGGATGGCTTGAGCCGCGATGACGTGCTGTCGCTTTGCGTGGCGGGCAACGGCGACGTTTGGATTGGCTACCGCTTCGGCGGCGAAATTGACAAGATCACCCAGGCGAAGGGGAAAAGCGCGATCACGCATGTGCTGTCGCCGGGATCGGGCGGTGCGCACATTGTGTATTTTCTGGGATTCGACGCTGGCAACCGTTTGTGGGCGGGGACCGACGACGGCGTCCTCGTGCTGGACAAGGGAAATTGGTCGCACATGCACTCCAACGATGGCCTGGTGTGGGACGACTGCGACGTGAATGGCTTTGCGGCCCAGCCGGATGGGACGGTGTGGGTTGGAACGAGCGGCGGCCTGGCCCGCTACACGCCGCTGCCGCATCCGCTACCGGCCTATCCGCTTTCAGTGGTCTTTACAGGGCTTACGCTGGGTAAGAAAGAAGTGCTGGCCACGGATCATCCCTCGGTGAAGTTCGAGTCCAACGCGTTGATTGCCCAGTATTCCGATTTGAACTTCACTTACGGAAATTCACTCGCCTTCCGCTACCGGCTGATGCCGCTGTTCAACGAGTGGAGAATTACCGGGCAAAGAGAGCTGGAGTTTCCGGGGCTTCCGCCGGGTTCTTACAAGCTCGAGGTTCAGGTGCGCGATCAGTGGGGCAACTGGAGCGCAGCCACGGCCGCATTCGACTTCGAGATTCTGGCGCCGTGGTACCGGACGTGGTGGTTTCTGAGTCTCTGCGGTCTTAGCGTGTTTCTGCTGATGGTATCGGTGATTCGATTGCGCGAGATGGTGCTGCGCAGCCGCGAGCGCGAACTGACGAGCATCGTGGAGCAGCGAACCGTTGAATTGCAGATGGCCAACGAGCAGCTGAAGCGGCTTTCTTCGACTGACGGGCTGACCGGCCTGGCCAATCGCCGCACCTTCGACGAGTTCCTTTCGCGCGAATGGTCGCGACTGCGGCGCAGCGAAGAGCCGCTCTCGGTGTTGCTCGTGGATGTGGATCATTTCAAAATTCTCAACGACACGGAAGGCCATCAACAAGGCGACCATTGCCTGGTAGAGATTGGAAAAGTGATGCGTTGCATGGCCAAGCGTGAAACCGATCTAGTGGCGCGATACGGCGGCGAAGAGTTTGCCATCGTGCTGCCCGCCACCAACACAGCCGATGCCATGCAATTTGCCGAGAGCGTGCGGCAGGCGATTCTCGGATTGCGTTTGAACAACCCGCAGTCACCGGTGCTTCCGCTTTTGACCATCAGCATCGGAGTGGGCACGGAGGAGCATGGCGGCGCGGGCAGCGTGGAGGAGTTTCTAGCCGCAGTTGATCGCGCTCTTTACGCGGCCAAGCGCAGCGGACGAAACCGCAGCATGTGTTTTAATCGCGCCCAAGGTGACCTGGTGGCGTAACGGGCAGTCGCGGCAGGCGCCCTATCTGCCGGAACAATCTCTTAAAGCATTAACGTTCAATCACATAGCTATCTGCGGGGTTCCGTGTGGTTGGGTGACGCCGATCATAGTTAGCACGAATTTTGAAATGGTAATATTGGTCCATTCAGAACTTCGGCAAATTCGACCCCACGCCGTGCACGGAGAACTCCGGCAGCATGCAGTGGCGTGTGCTGCGGCATCTGTTCGACGACGCTCCCGCCAACCTGCGCGGCAAAGTCATTGGCATCTACGGAATTCTGTTTACGTTCAACGCGGGTGCCTGGCTGTGGGCGATCGTAGCGTTTCGCCATTATCCGCTGCTGCTGGGCACGGCGCTGCTGGCCTACAGCTTTGGCCTGCGCCACGCGGTGGACGCCGATCATATTGCGGCCATCGACAACGTGACGCGCAAGCTGATGCAGGAAGGCAAGCGCCCGGTGGGAATAGGCTTCATGTTTTCGCTCGGGCATTCCACGGTCGTCGTGCTCGGCTCGGCGGCTATTGCCGCCACCGCCCTCGCGCTGCAGCATCGCATGGACGGGGCGCGCCTGGTGGGGGGCGTGATCGGGACACTGGTCTCCGCGCTTTTCCTGTTCGGCATTGCCGCAGTGAACATCGTGGTGCTGACTTCCATCTATCGCGCTTTTGTGCGCGTGCGCAACGGCGCGCGCTACGTAGATGAAGATTTCGACATGCTGCTGGCCAGCCGCGGATTCCTCTCGCGACTCTTCCGGCCCATGTTCGCCATGATCCGGCGCAGTTGGCACATGTATCCGCTGGGAGTGCT